>Ga0315280_10011813_pt1 | contig 10665 bp, 8 predicted proteins | sample YL17G06_40_MG_FD_203697 | JGI IMG/M metagenome (GOLD analysis project Ga0315280, IMG submission 203697) | Sediment microbial communities from Yellowstone Lake, YNP, Wyoming, USA - YL17G06_40 | ecosystem: Environmental > Aquatic > Freshwater > Lake > Sediment | place: USA: Wyoming | collected... | reverse complement strand
CTGGCGGTCCACCTCCTCGGCGTTGGGGCCGATCGTGTCGGCCGCGACCTGCCCGATGATCTCCAGGGCCCGGCGGTAATTGTCCACCGCGTCCTCGGCGTTGACCGGCACGTAGTCGGCGTCGCCGTTGGCCGCACGGTCCTCCTGGAGCACCGCCAGCTCCTCGAGATCGATGTGGCGCAAGAGGAACTGGATGTCCTGGTTGTCGAGAAAGTAGTTCCCCACGGGCAACCTCGCCAAGATTCGGTCAAGCCGGCTTAGCCGCAAGCCGGCTAAGCCGCAAGCGGCTCCGCGCCCAAATTCCTGCTCCGTAGCCCCTATCCCCTAACCCCTAGCCCTTCTCCCCTCAGCCCTGCTTCTCACCGCCGCTCCTTGAGGGCCTTGACCATCATGGGAATCACCTTGTTCAGGTCGCCGACGATTCCGTAGTGGGCCACGGAGAAGATCGGGGCCTCGCGATCGGTGTTGACGGCGATGATCTTGGCCGATTCCTCCATCCCCGCGCGGTGCTGGACGGCGCCGCTGATGCCGCAGGCGATGTACAGGGCCGGGCGGACCGTGGTGCCGGTCTGGCCGACCTGGTGCTCCTTGCCGACGTAGCCGCCGTCGACCGCGGCGCGGCTTGCGCCCACGGCGCCGCCGATCGCCCCGGCTAGCTCGTGGATCAGGCGGAAGTTCTCCCGGCTTCCGACCCCCCCGCCGCCGGCAACGATCACCCGGGCCCCTTTCAGGTTGACCTTCCTCGGCTCAACGTGCCGCTCGATCAGCTTGATGGCCAGGAGCGTCTCGTCGATCTCGATCTCTTCCCGGATCACCTCTCCCGTTCGGCCGTCCGCAGCGGGCTTCAGCGGCATCACTCCCTCGCGGACGGTGGCCATCTGCGGCCAGTGGTCAAAGTTGACGATCGTGGCAATGATGTTCCCGCCGAAGGCCGGGCGGATCTGGAGGAGGAGCTTCTCACGGACGGTCTTGGTCCGCGGGTCCGGCACGTCGCCAATCTCCAGGTCGGTGCAATCGGCCGTCATCCCTGCGCGGATCTGCGAAGCGACCCGCGGCGCCAGGTCCCGGCCCAGCGGCGTCGCCCCGTACATGAGAATCTGCGGTCGGTGCTTCTCGATCAGCGTGCACAACACGCGGGCATAGGGCAGGGTCTGGAAGTGGGCCAGCCGCGGGTGGTCGACCAGGTACACCTTGTCGGCCCCCTGGGCAAACAAGCGGGCACAAAGGTGGCCGACCCCCGCACCGGGCAACATCACCCCCACCGCCACCTCCAGCCGGTCGGCCAGCTCGCGGGCCTTGCCGCACAGCTCCAGCGCCACGTCGTGCAACGTGCCGTCTTCCTGCTCGGCAAAAACCCAGACTTCGCCCTGTCGGTTCGGTTCGATCATGACTCGTTCCCGCGGCTAACCCAGAGTGCGGTCGACCACCAATTCGTGGATCAACTGGCGGACGCCTTGCTCGCTCGGCGGGACCTCGGTGTATCCCTCCTTGGTCAATACGATGGCTTGAACGCGGAAGACCTTGGTCGGGGAGCCGGCGATCCCGCAGCGGCAGAGATCGGCACCGATCGCGTCCAGGTCCCACTGCTCGATCAAGAGCCCCACTTGCTCCAGCGCGTCGGCCCGGCGGCGGATCTCCGCCTGGCGATCTTCTTCCGCGGCCTGGGGGAGTTCGCGTTGCACCGCGGCGACCAGCTCGGCCTCGACCCGGGCCCGCTTGAACCGCATTACCCGTTTCGCTGCCGGGGGGCGGGGCTTGTTGGCCGTGCTGATGACCGTCAACAGCAGGGGGAGCCTTCCTTCGACAATCTCCCAGCCATTACCCACGTTCCGCCGGGCCCGCACCCAACCGTCGGAAACCTCGACCAGTTGTTCAAGATAGGTAATCTGGGGCACCCCGAGTTTCTCGGCACACTGGGGTCCGACCTGGGCGGTGTCGCCATCGATGGCCTGCCGCCCACAAAACACAAAATCGAACCGGCCGATGGTCCGGATGGCTTGGGCGAGGATGTAGCTCGTGGCGAGCGTATCGCTGGCGGCGGCACGGCGATCAGTAATCAAGATCGCCCGATCGGCTCCGCGGTAAAGGCAGTCGCGGAGCACGTCAGCCGCCTTTGGTGGGCCCATGCTGAGGGCGGTGACCGTCCCCCCGTAACGATCCTTCAGCTCGAGCGCGGTCTCCAAAGCGTGAAGGTCCTCGGGGTTGAAGATCGTCGGCAGCGCCGCCCGGTTGACCGTACCGTCGTCCTTCATCGCCTCGGCCGTAACATTGGCCGTATCGGGCACCTGCTTCACGCAGACGATGCTGTCGTAAGGCACTCCTGACACTCCAAGAAGCGCTCCTGCCAAAAGCGCGGAGGATAACAGGCGCGACCGGAAGGGTCAACCCCCCTCGCGGAAGAATGGATGGTTCGCGTTGTATTGGAGTTGTGCGGTATATGAAGTAAATGGGTGTTTTGAAAAGGATCGGTGCCAGGGTTGTTTAAGCGGCCGTCCAACAATAACTCCCCTCTCCCGCTCGCGGGAGAGGGGCAGGGGGTGAGGGCGCGCTGCAATCAAAACATGGACTAGAGTGCGCCCGGCCGCTAAGCGCGGCTGAGCTCGACCGCGGGGACCGCCCAATCACTTCGACAGCAACCTTCGATGTCAATCCGAGATCATCCCGGCTATAATCCGGGTCGCGAATTGCACCTGTAGCCAACCGGTGTCGTCGCCATGACACAACCGTCCCAACGTTCCGGCCCGCAACTCGACCTCGACCGCCTCCAAAAAAAGCCTCGTATCGGGGCGGTTGCCGCCGAACTCCTGCTGGCGGCCAGCCAAGCCGCGGAGCCCTCGGTCTATCTGGTGGGGGCCCTGGGTGCGGTTTCCGGGACGGCTCGGGCCGATTACATCGCTTTGGCCGGCGGAGAGGATGGCCGGTGGGTCGCCTTGGCGGAGGTCGGCTCACGACGCACGTTGCCGATCGCGCTTTTGGCCGATGTGCTGGACCGTGAGACGGTGGCCGGCGAAGGCGATTGGGTGGCCGCGCCCCTGTTGACGTGGACCGGGCTGGCCGAGGCCATCGTCCTTCACGTGCCCGCGGGCGACGATCCGCGGCACGCCTTGGAGACCCTCGGCGACTTGGCGCCGGTCGTGGGGATCGGGTTGGCTTCGGCGCGGTCTCGCCAGCGGGATCGCCAGCGCGTCCGCCAGTTGGAAACGATCCTGGCGATTGCCCAGCAGTGGAACCAGGCCCGCGAGGTGGAACCGCTCCTGGTCCAGATCGCCGAGGCGGCGACCCGGCTCTTGGATGCCGACCGGGCGAGCATTTTCTTGTGGGACCGGCGGGCCCACATCCTCGTGGCCCGCCCGGCCCTGGGCATCAAGGGAGGGGAGCTGCGGGTCTCGGACGACCGGGGCGTGGTGGGCGAGGTGATCCGGACCGGCCAGCCGCGCCGCGTCGACGCCGCCCTGGAGCCCGAGAAAATCGACCGCCGCGTCGACAGCCAGCTCGGCTATCGCACGCGAACGCTGCTTTGCGTCCCCCTGCGGGGCAAGTCGGGGGAGCTCTTCGGCGCGTTCGAGCTGCTCAACAAGAGGCTAGGGGTTTTCACACCGGATGACGAGTCGGCCCTCGTCGAGCTCGCCGCCCACGCGGCGGTCGCCCTGGAAAACGCCCAGGATCGCGAGCACCTCCTCTCCGCCAGCCGGCAGATCACCGAGCAGGCGGCCGAGCAGGTCCGCCTCATCGGCCAGAGCCCCAAGATGGAGGCCCTCCGCTCGATCCTCCGCCGCGTGGCCGACACCGACCTGGCCGTGCTGATCCTGGGCGAAAACGGGACGGGCAAGGAGGTGGTGGCCCAGTCGATCCACTACCTCAGCCGCCGCCGCGACAAGCCGTTCGTGGCCGTCAACTGCGCCGCGATCCCCGACACGCTCGCCGAGAGCGAGCTGTTCGGTCACGAAAAAGGCGCCTTCACCGACGCCCGCGAGACCCGCCGGGGCAAGTTCGAGCTGGCCGCCTCCGGGACGCTCTTCTTGGACGAGGTAGGCGATCTGAGTCTCGCCGGCCAGTCCAAGCTGCTGCGAGTCCTCGAAGAGCGCGTCTTCATCCGCGTGGGCGGTTCCACGCCGATCCACACCGATGCCCGCGTCGTGGCCGCCACCAACCAGAACCTGGCCGAGATGGTGGGCCAGAAGCGATTCCGCGAAGACCTCTACTTCCGCCTGAACGTGGTGAGTCTGGAAATCCCTCCGCTTCGGGAGCGACCGGGCGACGTAATGCTGTTGGCGGAGCATTTCCTCAACGACTTTTGCCGGCGGGCCCGCCGCAAGCCCCCGCAGTTCACCCCCGCGGCCCACCACCGCCTGCAAACCCACTCCTGGCCCGGCAACGTCCGCGAGCTGCGGAACCTGATGGAGCGGCTGGCCTATTTGACGACGGAGGACGTGATCGACGCGGGCGACCTGGCGTTCATCCTCTCGCCGCGGACCGAGACGGCGGTCGTCACCGACTTGGGGCGGACGCTGGCCGAGGCGACGACCGACTTTCAGATCGCCTACATCCGACGGGCGATCGACCAGGCCCAGGGAAACGTGAGCCAAGCGGCCGAACAGTTAGGGCTCCATCGGTCGAACCTGTACCGGAAAATGCGCCAATTGCGGCTGCCGATTCCCAAGTAGGTCCCTACACGTCACGACTCGTGCCTCCGCCGCGCCGAAAGAGCAGCCCCGCCAAGCACTTCCCGCCCTCTCTTGAGTCTGCGGCTAATTCCTGTATGATGAGATGTTCGCGGTCCGCGCGGCATCGCCCCCTTAGCTCAATTGGTAAGAGCATCTGACTCTTAATCAGAGGGTTGAAGGTTCGAGTCCTTCAGGGGGCAGTTCCAACTCTTTGGCGGCAAAGGACTTGCGGCGATTTCCCGGAAATTGCGGGTGAGTTGCAGCCAAAGAGGAGTCGCGTGCATCGACCCGCATCGATTGTTACACTGGGTTTTGCAGCGCCCCCGTTGGTCGGGTTAGGGCCTTCTCGAAGTCCGCGTCCACCACACGGAGGTAATGCCGCATGGCCACTGCGGTAGTGTTCCCGGTCCAGTTGCAGACCACGTGCATCGGGAAGTGGGCCGCCAGTTCCGTCTCCCGCGTGCGCCGGAGGTTCTGCCAAAGCTTCGGCCAGGCCTCAAGGCCCGCCCTGGCGATGATCCGTTGCAGCTCCGTGCGGAGGTTGACGGCGGAGTCGCGGTAGCGCGTGATGATCCAGGGGCAACCTTCCTTGGCCTCATCCCAGACTGCATTCAAGGGCTCGACCAGCTCGGGGAAGAGCGGGATCACGCGGACCTCCCTTCCCTCGTACCGCGCCGTCTTTGGGCTGGGGACCGTCAGCCGGCGGCGGTCCCAATCCACGTGGTCCCACGTCAGCGTCAGGACCTCGGAGGGGACGCGCAAGCCGCCGAGCCGCGCCAGGGCGAAGAGCAGCCGCCACTCGGGATCGCGGCAAGCATCGAGAACGCGGGCCGCCGCGCGAAAGAACTGCTTGGCCCGATCGCAATGCCGGCGGACAGTGTTGACGGCAAGCTTCTTGAGCAGGTCCAGCCGGAACTCATCCGCGTCCGCGGTTTCCCTTCGTGGCGGAGCGCGGGGGACTCGCCGATGAAACGGTCCAGGGCCGCAGCCGGCGGCGCCGCGGCCGGCCGATCGACGTGTTCATCCCTGGGCCCGTCGATCAAGCCGGCCGCGTAGAGCCGTCTTCGGAGACCCGGAGGCAGGCAGCTCAGCCAGGCTTGCGTGAGGGGCCTCGGCTCCGTATCGTGTCATTCGGCCTTCGCCAGGGCCTCGACCTGGTCTCTGACTTCCGCGGCGAAGTCCTCACTCATCTTGCCCAGGCAGATCGAGCGGCGAGACGCCGGTCCTGCTGAACTCCGCTCGGCCCCTGGCCGGGCTGGGGACGTGGAGCGTCCCATCCTTGTGTTCCCGTGCGGAGCGCGGGAACAAGAGTCACGCGAACTTCGTCAACCCCGGCACGGGCATGGGGTAATTGCCCTGGACATCCGGCCTGGTGGGCGGGTCGGCGTCCAGCGCCAGCCGCTCCGGCGCGACCGCGTGATTGGACTTCATCGCCTGCTCCCAGGTGATTACCTCGCCGGTATAGCAGGCCCAGGTGGCCATGATCGCCAGCATGCTGCTGCGGGCCATGTAGAGGCCGTTATTGATTGGCTTGCCGCTGCGGATCGCGGAGAACAGGGCGACGTGCTCCAGGGTGAACCGGTCGCAATCGGGGCCCGCGTAGCGCCACGGTTTCTCGCCGTCGATCCGCAAGCGGAGCAGGTCGCAGCGCCCCTTCGTCCCGTAGAAGCGATCCGAGATGTCGCTTGCGCAGCCGTCCTGCTGGCGGCAGTAGGCGAACATCCGCGCGCCGCTCGCGTACTCGTAGGCGATCGAAAAATGGTCCCAGACGTCGCCGAAACGGGGGCCGAGGCGGGTCTGCCGGCCGCCCATCCCCCAGCATCGCACCGGCGGCTCATCCCGCATCGCCCAGGCCCCCTTGTCCAGGTCGTGCACCAGGTTCAGCCCGGGCAAGTCGCAGGAAAGCCAGAAGAAGTCGTACCAGTCGCGGATCTGGTACTCCATCTCGGTCCAGCCGGGCTGCCGCGGGCGCCACCGCAGCGAGCCGGTGTTGCAGGTCTCCTCCAGCGCCACGATCTGGCCGATCGCGCCGTCGTGCATGGCCACGAGCTTCGTGTGCGGATCGGCGGTCAAGGCGTCGACCGCCGCCCCGCTCCCCCGGCCGCCGCAGCCCACCAGCCCGACCTTGAGAATATCGCTCCCGGCCGCATGGACTGCCCGGCTGACCGCCAGACCGCCGGCCACGGCAGCCCCGGCCGCCGCGGCCGAAGTCTTGAGGAAGTCACGCCGCGTTTCGCGGAGGCTGCTTGCCGCGGCCTGGTGCTCGGACATCATAGCTCCCTTCTGCGTTTCGAGAGACCCATTGGAGGCGTCCTAACACGACCAGGATACCTTTTGAGCAGCGGAGACGGCAAGCGCCCGGCTCGCGGCGGAGCTGGTCCTGAACGAAGCGGACGGCGGAGACCAGCGGGGGCGGCCAATCCCATGGCTCCCTGGCAATGCGAGCCCCGCGCGACTATCATGGCCCTCTTGCATGCCATCGTTGACGCCCTCAGGCAAGGAACCCACTATGCCCCCTTTTCTCCGAAGCTTCCTCTGGACTGCCCTCGTAATGGTCCCGGCGACGGGCGCGCTTGCCCAGGCGGCCGACAAGCAAGGCAAGTCGCCGGTCGACGACCTGCCGCCGCACATCCGCCGGGTGACCTGGTTCGGCGAGCGGGCCGACTGGTCAGGCGACGGCAAGCGCATCCTCTTCTTGTCCAAGACCTTTGGCGATGCCTTCGAGGTCGAGCTGGCCACCGGGATCATCCGCCCGGTGACGACCCACTACTTCCATTGCGGCTACACCCGGGCGCTGTACCTGGCCAACGGCGACGTGCTGCTTTCGGGCGCGCGGAGGTTCGACCCGCAAGACCCTTGGGCAAGCCGCAGCGAGAAGAACGCCGAGCTGTGGGTGCTGAAGAAGGACCTGTCCGGGCCGGCGGTCCCGCTGGGCGAGAAGTGCAGCGAGGGCCCCGCCGTGTCGCGCCACACGATGCGGATCGCCTGGACGCAAGGGAACGCCATGTGGCTGGGCGACGTGGTCTACGAAGGCGGGAAGCCGAGGCCATCGGGCAAGAAGAAGGTCCTCGACGCCAAGGACCTCCCCTTCAAGTGCGGCCTGGAGACGCAGAACTTCCGCCCGCCGGAGGAAAGGGAGCTGACCTTCAGCGCCTACGGCTACCAGGGGACCGAGGTGATGGGCGTCGATCTGGAAACCGGCAAGCTGACCAACTACTCCAACGCCCCAAGCCAGTACGACGAGCCGGAGGGCATATTCCCCGACGGCCGCTACACCCTCGTCGAGTGCGACCGCCACAACCGCAAGGGCACGGGCCACATCGACCTCTACAAGCTGGCCCTGGACGGTTCGGGCCGCACCGAGCGGCTGACCTACTTCAGCGACTACCCGGGCTACAAGGCCTCGAACCCCGTGGTGAGCGACGAGGGCCGCTGGATCGCCTTCCAATTCGCCCGCTCCGGCGACCCGGCCGGAGTGGGACGAGGGATCCTCGTGTTCGATCTCGAGAAATTCGCGCGGTCCAAGGCGTTTACGGGATTAGGCAAACGATAGTGCCATCGCTAAGCATGCACTAGCTCATCTTCAGCCGCGTGCCGCCGGCCGCTCTCCCGCCCGCGCTACCGGCCGCCGACGGGCAGCACGTGCGCGGTGACCAAGACGAGCCGCTCGTGGCCGGGCTTGGCCTGCTGCGCCAGGCCGCCGAGGACCAGCGTTTGGCCGCTTTGGACGCGAACCGTGGTCCGGACGTTGAAGGTCTCGGTGGCCGGTACTCGCATCGGTTCGCCCTCCTTGGGGACCGACAGCACAGCGCCTTCTTCGGGCGGGCCCTGCCGGGAGTCTTTGAGGTCGACCTCCATCGTCACCGCGCCGTCCGCGGTCGCCCGCGGCGTGAGCGAAAGCGTGGTCCCCAGGTCTTGAAACTGCACACTCTTGATACTGCCCCTCGGCGTGCTACTGGTGCCGGTGATCATGGGTTCCTGTCGTCCGACCTGGAGAAAGGCCGGCTGGTTGTCCAGCGTGGTGATCCGGGCGCGGGCGAGGACCTCCATCCGCGCGGGCTTCTCGAAGATCCGCGGCTGCCCCGCTTCCCCGCCGGGTTTCTTAAACTCCGGCTTCGGGGCGCCGGGGACCGGCTTCAGCTCGGCGGCCGGTGCCTCGGCGATCAGCACCTCCAGTTGCACCATCACGGCCGGCCGGTCGAGCTGTTCGACCAGCGGCACCACCTCGTCGATGGCGTCCGGCGGGCCGCCAATCAGGAGGCTGTTGCTGATCGGATCGGCGACGATCACCACGCTGCGTTTCGATGCTTCAGGGACTGCCTTCCCCTCGGCGCCGAGCAACTGGTTGAGCGTGTTGGCCAGATCCATCGCCGGAACCCCCCTCAGCGGCAACACCACGCGCTTGTGCTCCCGCTGGCCTTCCTTGGCCGCCACGACGGGGACCGGCCCGACGAGCGGCCGGGGCGGCCGCGGAACGGGGGCTGCAAAGGCCGGTGGGCGTTCCAGCGGGCCGGCAGCCGCGGGCTTTTCGGCCGGCCGCAGCGGTGCCGGGGTCGTCGGCGGGGTCCTCAGCGCCGGGGCCCGCGGGAGGGGGCGATCCGCCTTGCCCGGTTCTCCGGCCCAGACCGCGCTGAGCCCAATCCCAATCGTCACGGCGAGGCTGACCAGGATTCGCACCATGGCTGCTTCTCCTTTCCTGCAAGAAACCGCGGACTGGGGTCGCGGCGGGCAGGTGCCGGCCCGCCCTCGCGAACCCCCTGCAACCAGCGGCATTCTACCCCACGCCCAGCGGGGATGCAACAAGAATGGAAATCCCCCATACCGGCGAGACGCCGGTCCTACTGAATTGGCGGTGGGCCGCTTGGGCCATTTTGGCCGCGGCCGGCGGGGTAGACTGGCTGACGGTAGGCCGGGTAGGCCTCGGTCCGCAGATGGGCGAGCAGGTGGTGTCCGCGGCGGCGCTTCCGCTCGGCGCGGAGGGCCGCCACGTCGATCGGCCCGACGATGATCTTCTCGTGCGGCCCGGGATCGGCCTGGGCGAGGATCCGGCCGTCGAAGTCGACGATCATGCTCCCGCCGGGCCAACTGAAGGGCGGATAATTCGCCAGGCTCGCCGCCTGGTTGGCGGCCACGACGTAGGCCATGTTCTCGATCGCCCGCACCCGGTTCACGAGCGTCCACCAGTCCAGCGGCGGGGCCGTGCCCCAGGGGTCCATGTAGGCCGAGACGCGGACGAGGATCTCGGCCCCGGCAAGGCCCAACTGGCGGATCGCCTCGGGGAACAGCCAGTCGTAGCAGATCGCCGCGCCGATCCGGCCGATCTCCGTCTCGGCCACGGGAAAAAGCGGCTCGTCGTAGCCCGGCAAATCGTGCGGGCTGGTGTCAACCTCCCAAGGGATCCAGGGGTGCACCTTCCGGTATTTCGCCAGCAGACCATCGGGTCCGATGAGGCAGGTCGCGTTGAAGACGTGGCCCGGCCACCGCGGGTCGGATTCCAGGAAGGTGCCGGTCTGGATGTAGACGCCCCGCTGCCGGGCCTTCTCGTGGTAGCGATCGGTGTGCTCGTTGGGGATCGGCACGGCCAGCTTGTCGGCCAGTTCCTCGGCCGTCGGGTAGATCGGCGCGGCGTGGGCGAATTCGGGAAACACGACCAGCCGGACGTCGAACAGCGGCTCGTAGCCGGTCACCGCCTGGTCCACCATCGCCAGCATCCGCTCGACCCGGCCTGCGATCTCGCCGCGACGCGACGGGTTCGGCAGATCGAGCTGGCAGGCCGCCGCGTAGAAACGTTCGATGCCGTGCGCGTCGGACATTCTTGAATCCTTCGGATTTGCGAGGGAAACCGGGAGCGGCGCGCGATCCCGTTTAGCCGCAACGCCGCAGGCGTGCGGCTGCCCCGCGGGGCCCTCCCTTTTCGCTCCATGCTGAAGGACGGGCCTCCGCGTGTCAATGGAGCGTGCCGCGGGCGGGCTGTTGCTGCCCAGGCGGCGCCGCAGTAGGA
>Ga0315280_10011812_pt1 | contig 10665 bp, 7 predicted proteins | sample YL17G06_40_MG_FD_203697 | JGI IMG/M metagenome (GOLD analysis project Ga0315280, IMG submission 203697) | Sediment microbial communities from Yellowstone Lake, YNP, Wyoming, USA - YL17G06_40 | ecosystem: Environmental > Aquatic > Freshwater > Lake > Sediment | place: USA: Wyoming | collected... | reverse complement strand
AAGTGGGGGACGGAAATCCCCTCTCCTGGGGTGCCACGGCTGCGCCGTTTGCAGCCGTGGGCGTTCGGACGGTGGCACGGCTGCAAACGGCGCAGCCGTGGCACCCGGCTATTCCACCCCTCTCTTCTGGGGGGCGGTACTAAGAGCCAAAGACCGCACGGGCATTATAGCGTTGTAGTGCTAACCAGGCATGCTCGGCGATTACACGCGCGACGCCTGCGACACCTTGCGCTCGTAGCGCTCTTCGAATTCCTTGAGGCGGCGCCGATGCGTCATGCGCTGCACGGTCGACATGCGGTCCACCAGGAGCCGGCCGTCCAGATGGTCCAACTCGTGCTGGATGGCCCGGGCCAGGACGCCCTCGGCGTCCATCTCCCGGGTCTTCCCCTGCAAATCCTGGTAACGCACCCGCACCCGCGTGAACCGCCCGAGCCGGACATACATCCCCGGAAAACTGAGGCAACCTTCCTCGGATTCTTCCCAGCCGGCCTGTTGCACAAGGTCCGGGTTCACCAAGACCGCCTCGTGGCCCGGCTTGTCGTCGGGGGCAACGATGGCGATCCGCGCCGTCAGGCCCACCTGCGGGGCGGCCAGGCCAAGCCCGCTGCAGGCGTGCATCGTGACGATCATCTCCTGCGCCAGGTTGGCCAGGGCCTGGTCGAACGTATCGACCGCACCCGTCTGCTGCCGCAGCACAGGGTCAGGATACTGGCGCACTTCCACGTGCTGTCTCCGTATGTTCCCCGGCCGTTACTCGCCCGCGCATAACCCCATCGCGCCCCTGCCCATCATAAATGATTATAGAAGGGGGGCCAGGGTACTACAAGAGGCGTTTGGCTTGGCAAAAGAAGTCGGCGGACGTTGGAAAATGCCCTGCGGCACCCGCCGCGGGTACTGCGTCAGTTATAGGGGGTGGCATGGTCACGCGCCGTTGCGTGACCATGTCGCAGTGACGCGCTAGGCGTCGTTCGGGGCACTCGCCGCGGCGAGCCACCCGGCTTGAGAAACGCCATCGTAACTGACGCCGTACGCCGTACCGCTACGTGGCTTTTTTGCTTGACCCTCGTGCGGCCGGGGCCGATATTATAGGGTTATGATAGGGCAACGCACCAATGCGGTTCCGGGTAACGATTGCTAGGGTCCGGGGCCGGTGCGCACCGAGTGAAGTTGGCGGCCTCGGGACGAAAGTCCTGAGGTCTTTTTGTTGTCGCCCTTGCGGCGAGGAGATGCTCCATGAAGACGACGTATCGGACACACACGTGCGGCGAACTCACGAAGGCCCAAGAAAGCCTCTCGGTAAGGCTGTCCGGCTGGGTCGATTCCAGCCGCGACCACGGCGGCGTCATCTTCATCGACCTGCGGGACCGCTACGGCCGCACCCAGTGCGTCTTTAACCCTCAACACAGCCGCGAGGCCCACGCCCTGGCCGAGAAGATGCACGGCCAGTACGTCATCCAGGTGGACGGCACCGTCCGCCCACGGCCGGCCGATGCGATCAACCCCAAGATGCCCACCGGCGAAATCGAGATCATGGTCGACAAGGCCGAAATCCTCGCCACCAGCGAGGCCCTGCCTTTCGAAATCTCCGACCAGTGCGACGCCGGCGAAGACATCCGCCTCCAGTACCGCTACCTGGACCTCCGGCGGCCGCAGATGCAGCACAACCTGATGACGCGGCACCTCATCGTCAAGACCATGCGCCGCGTGCTGGAGGACGCCGGCTTCATCGAGGTCGAGACGCCCGCCATGACCAAGTACACCCCCGGCGGGGCACGCAACTTCCTCGTGCCCAGCCGCATCAACCCCGGCCGCTTCTACGCCCTGGCCGAGAGCCCGCAGATTTTCAAGCAACTCCTCATGATGGCGGGCTACGACCGCTATTACCAGATCGCCCGCTGCTTCCGCGACGAGGACCTGCGGGCCGACCGCCAGCCGGAGTTCACGCAACTCGACGTTGAGATGGGCCTCGTGAGCGAGGCCGACGTCATGGCCATCACCGAGAAGGTGGTCGCCGCGGTCATCGAGGCGGTCACCGGCAAGAAGGTGGCCCTGCCCTTCCCGCACCTGACGTTTGCCGAGGCGATGCGCGACTACGGCGTCGACAAGCCCGACCGCCGCTTCGACATGAAGATCAGCGACGTGGTCCACGTGGCCAAGGAAACCGATTTCCGCGTCTTCCGCGAGGCCGCCGAAAAGGGCGGGCACGTGCGGGGCCTCAAGGTCCCCGGCGGCCAGGCCTTCAGCCGCAAGGAGATCGACGAACTCACGGCCTACGCCGGCGGCTTCGGCGCGAAGGGCCTGGCGTGGATGAAGGTCGAGGCCTCCGGCGACCTCTCGGGCACCATCGCCAAGTTCTTCAAGCCCGAGCAGCAGAAGGCCCTGAAGGAGGCGTTCGCGGCTCAGCCGGGCGACCTCCTGCTCTTCGTCGCCGACGAGCCCGGCGTCGTGGCCGCAAGCCTGGGCAACCTGCGCGTGCACCTGGGACACAAACTCGGCATGGTCAAGGATGACCGGTTCGAGTTCTGCTGGGTGACCGACTTCCCGCTCGTGGAGTACGACCTCGAGACCAAGCGGTACGTGGCCATGCACCACCCGTTCACAAGCCCGAACGAGGCCGACCTGGACAAGTTGGAGACCGCCCCGGCGTCGGTGCGGGCACGGGCGTACGACCTCGTCCTGAACGGCGTGGAACTGGGCGGCGGGAGCATCCGTATCCACCGCACGGAAGTGCAGGCCCGCATGTTCAAGGTCCTGGGAATCAGCGAGCAGGAGGCGCAGGAGAAGTTTTCGTTCCTGCTGGACGCCCTGAAGTTCGGCGCCCCGCCGCACGGAGGGATCGCCTTGGGCCTGGACCGCTTCGTCCGCATTCTGCTCGGCGAAGGCAGCATCCGCGACGGCATCGCGTTCCCCAAGACCCAGCGCGGCCAGGACATGATGACCGGCGCACCGGGCGTGGTGGACGAGAAGCAACTGCGCGACCTGCACATACGCCTGCGGCCGGAGGCAACCGGCGACGAGGCGGCGAAAGCCTAAGAAGGCCGGGTGGCATGGTCACGCTGTTGCGTGACCATGCGCTTCGAACGGCGTCTGGCGCGTCACGGGAACATGGTCACGCAACAGCGTGACCATGCCACCCCCCCCTCAGGCCTTCCCAATATCGACCCACGTATGCCCCGCCGCGGCCTTGTACATCGCCTCCATCACAACGCTACGTGCGGCGGCCTCGCGCGGGCTGACGAGCGAGACGTCCTTCTTGCCGCACACCGCGTCGAGGAACTGGTCGAACGCATGCGGCCCGCGCGGCGGAAGGGCCGTCCAAGGCTCCTTGCCGTCGGCCCCCTGCACCTTCTTGCTCTGAAAATAAACTTTGCCCTTGGCGTCGCAGATGTACCCCTCGGTGCCGCTGATGTAGAGCGGCATCGGGTCGGCCAGGTCCAACCACCCGGCGGCCAGCGTGGCCACGGCACCGCTCTTGAACTCCAGGATCCCCTCGCCGAACTCGTCGCAATCGCCGTAGCGGTGGGTGACGGCGTGGATGCTGGCCGTGACGCGGGCCACGTCGCCGAAGAGCCACATGAGGATGTCGAGGCCGTGCGTGCCGAGGTCGCCGAAGCCGCCGACGCCCGCCTGCTTCGGGTCGGCCATCCAGCGCCAGTCGGTGTCGAACCAGCCGCCGAGGGACCCGTTGTGGCAGACGCTCTTACGGACGCGCGTGACGGTGCCGAGGTCGCCCTTGGCGAGTTCGTCGCGGGCGAAGAGGTTGGGCGGGTCGCCGCGCATGAAGTAGCCCGTCGAGAAGAGCACGCCGGCCTTCTCGATGGCCGCGGCCATGGCGGCGGCGTCCTTCGAGCCCATGCCGAGGGGCTTTTCGACATACATATTCTTCTTCGCGGCGGCCGCCTCGGTCACGAGTTCCTGGTGCCGGTCGGTCTCGGAGCAGATGATGACGGCCGAGATTTCCGAGTCGGAGAAGATTTTCGCGCGGTCGGTCACGACCTCGGCCCCCAGTTCGGCGGCGCGCTTCTTGGCGCGGTCGGCATCGTGGTCCCACACGTACTTCGTGCGGATTTCCGGGCGGGCCTTCACGCGCTTGATAAAATCGGGCGTGTGGATGTGGGCCACGCCCACGAAGGCCACCACGAAGCCGCCCTTCGGCTTGCTCTCGGCAGGCTGGCCGGCAAACGCCGGCCTTGCAAGCAGCGCCCCGGCCCCCGCGACGGCGGCGGCCTGCAAGAACTCACGGCGATTGACGCGATCTGGCATTTCAGGCTCCTTGGCTGATTTCGTGCCCGCAAAATGCGTGCCACGGCTGCGCAGTTTGCAGCCGTGCGCCCCTGTAGACGACCACGGCTGCACAAGGCGCAGCCGTGGCACCCGCAGATTCAATCGTAACAGGCCACTAAACGATAATGGCCTCTTTTGTGGCGTCGAACTTCACGGTCTTGCCGTGCTTCATCGCCAGGTAGCCCATGATGAGGGCCGTCTGAACGTGGTACCCCAGTTCGATGGGGGCATTGAGTTCGTTCTTCCGCGACCGGGCGCACTCCAGCAGGTTCTTCCAGTGCTCCACGTTGTTCTCGGCGTGCTCGATGGGGAAGGTCTGCCGCTGCTTCTTCGATTCCTGTGCGGGCGCGAAAATGATCTCCTTGCCCGACACCGTGAGCGACCCGTCCCACCCGCGGATCGTCGGTATCCGCCCTCCCGCCCCGCGGCCGGGAACGGTCGGATCGTTATTGCCTTGAGTGCCGAGGACCGCCACGGTGATCTTCTGCGGATAATCTATGAGCATGTTGAACGTGTCGGGCACTTCGCGCTCGGTGTACCGCCACATGCCGCCCGTGGCCACGGCGAGGCTCGGGAACGTGACGCCCAGCATGGCCACCACCGGCGTCAGGCTGTGCGGGAAGAGGTCGGTGCACGGGCCGCCCGCGTAGTCCTCGTACATGCGCCAGCGGAAGTAGCGGCTGACGTCGAAATCGCGTTTGGGCGAATCGCCGAGAAACGCCTCCCAGTTCAGGTCCGGGCCGGGCTTGACGTTCTTATCGTCGATCGGCATGCCGCGCTCGCCCCAGTCGCCCACGCGGAAGTACCCGCACTCGGCGTGGATGGGCTGGCCGATGAGGCCGTCCTGCACCATCTTCCTGATCTGGCGCCACGCGCCGTCGCTCATCCCCTGCGATCCTACCTGGACCATGCGGCCGGACTTCTTCACCTCGGCCGCCAGTTGCTTCGCGAGGTCGAACTGCCGCCAGTGCGTCAGGGGCTTCTCGACGTACGCGTCCTTGCCGGCCCTGACGGCGTCGATGGCCTGCGGGGCGTGGATGTGGTCGGGCGTGGCGATGCAGACCACGTCAACCTTCGGGCTGGCGAGGAGTTCGCGATGGTCCATGGTGCCCTGCGCCATGGCGTACTTCGCCTTCGCCCGCTCCATGCGCGGCCGGTAGGAGTCGCAGACGGCTACGAGGTCAACCGGGTAGTTCTCCTGCGTCTTGAGGTGGTTGACCATGCCCATGTGGCTGCCCGCGCGGCCGCCCGCGCCGATGAAGCCGACGCCCAGCCGCTCGTTGGCCCCGCGCGCCCGATCCGAGAGGACCGTCAGGATCGCCCCGCCCGCCGCCGTCGTGGCAGCGCCGTAAAGAAACTCGCGCCGAGTAGCCATAATTCACAACTCCTTAATATGTTCGACGGACCCCAAACACGCGGCGAGCAAGCTCGCCGGCTAAATGCGCACGTTACGGCTTCGGCGCTGCCAACTCAAGCCACCGCGCGTACAACTTCTCGATCTCGCCGGGCTTCGCCTTGCCATCCCAAACGGCCACGCCGTAAACAAGCGTGAGGGGCTTGCCGGCCTCGACCGTCAGCGGCTCGCGGTAGAGGTTCAACGTGGCCGACATGTAAGCGAACTGCTTCGCCATGATAAACCACCACGCGGGCCGCACGTTTTCGGGATAATCGAACATCGCCACCGTGACGGGCTTGCCGTCGGCCTCTGCCGCATACGCGCACCACTTGCCCCGCACCAGGCGCTCGTTGCCGCGCACCGTCTCGCCGACGGCCTTGCCGGCGGGGGTGAAGAAGTCGTCGGCCCCGTCCATCGACTGGACGAACCGCATGCCGAGGCCGAAGTAGTGGCTGCCGGAGAGTTTGATGGAGGGCTTGCCCTCGGCAGGCTCGAGTTTCGTCTGCCACGTCAGGAGCGTTACGCCCAGCCCGTCGTGGCGGTGGACGGTGATCCTGCGGTCCTCGCTGGCCAGCGCCGCACCGCCCTCCGGGCCGACCCATGCGATCTGGCTCACCCAAGAGCCTGGCCCGAATCCCTGCGCGTCTCTCAGGTTAACGAGGGACTTGCTAACCTCGCGGCCGCTGGTCTTCGCCTCGGCCCAGAAATCCACGCCGTCAACGCCCACGGCAAACATCAGGCCGTGATGGTGCGGATGGTCGGCGATCTGGTCCCGGAGGACGTTCACGCCGCGGGGCGAGAAAAGTTTCGAGACGTACGGCTTGAAGAGGTCGCCGCCGTGGCGATATTCCATGACCGGCCGCTCGCCGTCTTTCAAAACCAGCACGTCGGGGGCGATTGCGTTCGGCGGCGGGACCTCGGCAAGGGCGACGCCGGCGAACAGCAACAGTATGGCGACTGGCTTCAGCATGGCGATGCCCCCTGCACTTGCAAGGCACAACAACACGCGCTCACCTTCGGTTCGCGGCTAACCGTTATAGAATGCGTTTACGGCAACTCGATCAGCATTATGTCTTCGGGCTCGAGCGTCAGTGTAGCCTTATTATTATCCCAGGCAACTGTTCCTCCGCGCACGAGTTCTTTCGACGGGCCGGGCGAGGCGCCCTCCAGCGCGATCGCCGCCGCCTGCCTCTCGGGCGAGTCGTTGAAGACCGTCAGCAACTTTTCGCCCCACCGCTCGACGTACACCTTCGCGTTGCTCGACGAGGCCCGCGTCACCGGCTGCCACCCCGCCTCGGCCGCGCGCCGCACCAGCGGCACGTACTTCTTGAAGAGCGGCCGGTCGCGATTGTACAGGGCCGGCTGGCCGAAGTATGTCTTCGTCGAGGCGTTGGCCGAGAAGAACCCCGGAAACATGCCGTACGCCAGGCACCGCCGCATGTACTTCTCGGTCAACTCGTACGGCCACTTATCGAAATTCGTGTTCATCAGGAAGCAGTACGGCTTCGGGCCGCACAGGACGCGGCGGTACATGAGTTCGTCGTCCGACATCGGCCGCCACCGGCCGCCGGGGTTCCAGTCGGTCTCGGTGCCCATGACTTCCAGCAGCGGGGGGAGCCAGCAGAGGTGGCCGGGGGCCCCGTTGGCCATCATGAGTTTGCCCGAGGCGTGCACGTCGGCGGCCATGGCGCGGGCGTACTCGAAGACGATCAGCCCCTTGAAGACGCCGGGCCTGAACGTCTCGGACGAGAAAACCAGCGGCGTGCCTGCCGCCGCGAAGTGCTCGCGGGCGAAATCGAGGTCGGCCGTCACGTAGCCCTCGATGGAATCGATGTACTCGCCGTCGAGATCGCCCTTGCGGCCGGGGCCGTACAGTTTCTCGCGGATCGCGGGCGACCACTTGTTCCCGAAGTCCGTCACATCACCCGTGATGCCCGGCGAGGAGTTCATGCTCCAGACACAGCCGTTGCACCACGGCTCATCTCGCATGCGGCCGACGAATCGGCCGTCGGCATCGCGGTGACCGCTCGTAAAGAGCGCCTTGGCCGAGGCGTTGCCCTTCTCGGCCAGCCGCCTGGCCTCGGCTACCGCCGCCTCGTACGTGCGCGGCAGGTCCTTGGGCATCGTCATCCACCACGTCATCGGCTCGGTGTAGCGGAACGTGAGGATGTTGTGGGCGTCGTCCCAGGCGGTCTCGTCGTTGCCCTCCTTGAACTTGAAGCCGAAGTCCTCCCACCCCTCGACCTTGCTGATCTTGCCGAACGGCATCCACAACCCCTGCTCGGGCGTGCGCGAGCGGAAGGCATCGGGGAAGATGCGGTACATCTCCGCCACCGCGCCGCGGAAGCCCTGCCGGCCGTCGAACCGGAAGGTGCAGAAGCGGACGTCGGCCGCCGGCCTCTCCTTCGTAAGGCCCAGGTCGTAGGCGATGTAGAGTTCGCCCGCGGCCGCGCTGAAGCCGACCCGGAAGAACGCCGGCTGCGCCATGTCGAGGGCGATTGCCCAGCCCTCGCTGCCGCGCGCGACCGCCGCCAGCGGATACCGCGACAGCCGCCCTGTGCCGACATCACCGACGCGGGCCGTCGCGAGGTACTCTTTGGGCGCCGCGGCCTCCACGTCGTGCCGCGCGTCAGCCAGCCAGCGCCAGCCGGCGCCCGCAACGGGAAGCGTGTACACGAGGGTCACGGCGCGGTCTTTGCCGCTCGCGTCGGCCAGGCGGCCGGCCAGGAACGTCGCCCCGCCCTTCTCGCTCTTCTCGGAGGTGAGTTTCAGCCCCAGCGCCTCGCCGGAGGGAAAATCGACGAAGTCCGACCCCGCCGCCACGTCGCGGACGATAAACCGCGGCGCGGGCGCCGCCGCGGGCGTCACGGCCACGCCGTCGAACATCGCCAGGCCCGGCGGCGTCTTCAACTCGCGCAGTTCCGCCCCGCGGAAGGCGGCCTTGCCCGCGTGCCCTCGCAGCAGAAGGTTCACCGTCACGGACTTCACGGGCTTGGCCGGAAAGACGCGGACCTCCCGCCGCTCCCAGTCGTGCGTGCCGCACGAGAACGCGGCCGTCTGGCCCCAGAGCGGCTCACCGTCGGCGTAAACGAGGTCCAGGTAGAGCGCGTAGTCGGAGTCGCGCGATCCGCCGACGCCGTCGGCCTTGCTCCAAGCGGTCGCAACGATGGCTTGCGGCTCCTTCTGGTTCAGGACGACCGTTTGCGATACGCCGCGGCGGGCGGCCGCATCGGCGGCATTATCGCACACGAACGCATCACCGTCGCGGGTGAAACCCTGCTCGTACTGCCGCCAGCCGTCGGCTTTAGCCAGGTTCGGCCCTGCGCCCTCCGCGCCGGCCACCTTCTTGATCGTGACAGCCTCGGCGTGGGCCGCCAGCAGCAGACACGCGCCCAGACCCATCGCGCAGATAATCGGTCGCATTCGCCACCTACCTCTCGATGCCAGCGAGCCGCAACCCGGATTGGCCGATTCAGGCTACCGCCGCGCGGCAGCGGGTGCAAGCGTTTCACGTCATGCGTAGCAGTGTGTCACGTACGAGGGTGGCATGGTCACGCTGTTGCGTGACCATGTTGCAGTGACGGGTCAAGCGGCCGTTCGAGACGCATGGTCACGCAACAGCGTGACCATGCCACCCGGCAATCCTCGCCACATACGCGTACAGTGACTCATTGCGGGAACCGCGCGGCCAAGGTAGCATGGCTCGCATCGGATAACCGTTCGCGAAGAAGTCGAGGAGGACCACGCGATGGCTCGTGCCTCAGTTTTCCGTAGCGCCTGGGGGATCGGCATTCTGGCGATGGTCGCCTTGGCCGCCGCCGCGGCGGCGCCTCGTGGCCCGGCCCCGGCGGCGCCGAAGGCCGAGGCCGCCGCGCCCGACGCCCGCGCCCGGCCCGGCGCGATTGACGATATGCGCATCCTGAGGGTGCTCGAAACGCAGGCCCAGCGTCTGCTTGACGGCGGCAAGACCACGCCGATGACCGACCTCATCTCGCAACTCAGCCGCACGAGTTGCGACGTGCGCCTGGCCAAGCCCTCGGCCGCGCCGCTCGCGCCGGAAGAACTCTACGAGCGGTGCAAGAAGGGCGTCCTGGTGCTGGGCAGCCTCTTCAAGTGCGAGAAGTGCGGGCGCAACCACGTCTCGCCGGCCACGGGGTTCGTCCTGAGTGAATCGGGCGCGGCCGTGACGAATTACCACGTCGTCAGCAGCCCCAAGAACCTCACGCTCGTGGCGATGACGGCCGACGGAAGCGTCTGCCCCGTGAAGTCCGTCCTGGCCGCCAGCGCCGCCTGCGACGTGGCGATCCTCCAGTTGGACGCCACGGGCCTCGTGCCGCTGGCCCTCGGGCCGAGGGCGCCGGTCGGCAGCGACGTGTTCGTCATCAGCCACCCCGACCGGCGGTTCTACACCCTCGGCAAGGGCATCGTGGCCCGCTACGGCATGATGATCCGCAACAAGCAGCGGGTGACCATGCTCCAGATCACGGCCGACTACGCCCGCGGGTCCAGCGGCGGGCCGATCCTCTCCGGCGCCGGCGACGTGGTCGGCATGGCCTCCAGCACCGTCTCGGTCTACTACGACGAGGACCACGGAAAGCAGGAGAACTTCCAGATGGCCTTCGACCAGTGCGTGCCGGCCGAGCAGATTCTGGAACTGGTGAAGGGGAAGTGAAGTCAGGTAAAACTGGTGGGCAGGGCCGGAGTCGAACCGGCGACACCCCGGTTTTCAGCCGAGTGCTCTACCACCTGAGCTACCTACCCACCCAAGTCGCCAAGACGCAGAACTATAGCCGATGTTCCGGCGTCTGTCAACAACGCGGCAACGAGTAATTATACTGCGCCACGGGGGGGCTCGCTCGCCGGGTGGCTCGCCGCGGCGAGTGCCTCGAACTGCGTCTGGCCCGTCACTGCAACATGGTCACGCAACGGCGCGTGACCATGCCACCCCCCTATGACTGACGCCGTACCGAGTAAGTATACTGCGC
>Ga0315280_10011810_pt1 | contig 10666 bp, 13 predicted proteins | sample YL17G06_40_MG_FD_203697 | JGI IMG/M metagenome (GOLD analysis project Ga0315280, IMG submission 203697) | Sediment microbial communities from Yellowstone Lake, YNP, Wyoming, USA - YL17G06_40 | ecosystem: Environmental > Aquatic > Freshwater > Lake > Sediment | place: USA: Wyoming | collected... | reverse complement strand
CAGACCACCCACTCGGGCCTTAATTTTTGAGAAATGGTTGCAAGTTGCTGATTACCATCTGCTAAGCGGAAAACTACCTGTAAAATTCCGCTTCTATCTCGCAGGTTAATAAAAATCAATTTCCCGTGGTCTCGGCGTGAGTTAATCCAGCCACAAACCTTTATTTTTCTTCCAATAGCTTTTGGAGTCAATTTTACCAATAACCTTTTCATATAAGCTTTTTAAATTATACTGAATTTCTTTGAAAAGAGAAATATCTAAATTAAGGTTAAAACAAACCCTGTTAAAAGAGGAAGGAAAATGTTGTCGTCAAAAGGGATACTGTTGAATCTAATATCAAAACTCTCAAAAAAGAAAGTAAAAATAGAGGCAAAGAGTGCTTTTGGGAAAGGAAAGAAAATAGAGATAAAAATACTATTTAAGATAATCCCTGCCAAGGAAGCATCTACATGCTTTTTTGGAGCCCAGGGATATTTTATTTTTCCAAAAGAGACTCCATAGAGAGCGACCGTAGAGTCACCAACAAAGAGGGTTAAAATGGCTGAAATAACAACCAATTTTTCCGGAAATAAAAGATAGGCAAGAATACAACCCAAGATGAAAGTTATAACTCCTCTTAAGGGGAGATAAGTTTTCTCGTCCTCCCTTTCAAAGGAAAGAATAAAAGACGATATAAAAGGAATCTTGTAATTTTTAAAAACGAAAGAAAAAATTATTACAAAAATTAAAAAACCTATCCAAAAAGGAAGGTAAAATAAATCAAAATAGATTAGAAAAGAAAGAAGTGTTCCAAAAAAAATGTGGATACTCTTCCGTCGAAATTCAAGGGACTTTTTATTATTGATTTTCTCTTTAGCCTTAAATTTACTCACATCCGCCGCTCGAAGCATTGCTAGTAGTACCGCTTAATTTTTTATTACATTCCTGGGGAGCAACTTTAAAACCAGAGCAGATTGCTTCTTTATAGGCTTCGGAAGTTCTGCTGCCCTGAAAAATAGTTTCGTTAATCAGCAAAGTCGGAGAACCGCTAATTTTATATTTATCAGTTAATTTAATTTCTTGATTTAATAAAGTTGGTCCTTCGTTTGTTTGGCACTGTTTTATTTGATTGACATCAATTCCCAGGTTTTTGGCAATACCTTCCCATTTCGCGTTAACATTTTGAGATGTGGCTTTAGAATTAATCTCTTTTATAAAGTCCCACAACTTATCCTTTTGGTACTTCTGGACGCAGATTTCTCTTATATCTTGCTGTAACTCTTGATCTCCATGCAAAGATTGATACTTATTGCCAGCCTTGGAAACAATGTAGTGTAACTCAATTTTAGCTTTGTCCTTCAAAAGATTGATTACCGGCATCATCGCATCTTCTGCCTGATTTCCATAAGGGCAAAATGACATGACAAACAATTTAACATCCGGGACTTCTGTCTTGGGAATTTCTTTTGGTTTTTGGTCCTGGGTAGTTGTCTCTTGGGAGGCCATCTTAATTCCTTGAGGAAAAATCATGCTTCCGTCACGAGAAGCGTAGACATCGAGAGTCTGCTCCTGAATTTTTATTTTAATTCTGTAAAGACCACTATCGTCAAGAGAGATAGAACTAAGCGAAGCAGTTACGCCATTGGAAAGAAAATTTTTATTAATAAAATCTATCGCCTTTTTTGCGATTTCTTCTTTGGGACCGCCGGAAAGAAGATTTTTGATTCCAAAACCACGAGTCCAAATAGAAGCAATTAAAACTAAAAACAAAATAACAAAAACAACAAACCAAATATTACTTTTAGATTTTATTTTCATATTTTTGTTTTTGAGCAATTCAAGAAAGCAAATTCTGAATTTTGCTCAGTTGATTATTTTTTGATTTTCTCTTTTAATTCTTTGGAAATTTTGGGCCAGCGACTTTTTAAATCTTTAATAAGTTCTTTTAAATCCTCCTCTTTAATCTTCTTCGCCTTCTTATAAAGATCTGATACTTCATTAACAATCTGATTGTATTTTTCTTTTGTTAACTCTCGGGCTTTGGCAGATTTTTTTGCTACCTCTTTTTTAATTCTTTCAGCGGTGTCCTTTAAATCTTTTCTCATTTTACTTCCTTTTTTGGGAGCTAAAAGGATTCCAGTGATAATTCCGATTATCGTTCCGGCAATAACGCCGGCCGCTATTTTTCTGGCTGTGCCCTTACTTTTTTCTTCCATAGTTTTACTTCTCAATTTTTAAGATTTTTTCGACTTTTTTGAAACTTTTTCCTTTTTCTTTAAGTAAACCTCGGTAATTTTTTCTATAAAGGTAATAATTCCTGCTAAAACCCCAGAAATCCATTCCATTTTTTCCTTAAAAGTTTTTCCTACTTCTTTAAAATCAGAACTTAGCTTAGCCAAATCTTTTAAAATCTTTATCCAATAGAAAAATACAACAAAAAGAAGAATAGTAGCTAATCCTAAAAAAATCGAAGCTATAATAAAAAAAATGTCCTGAGCATAAACCATATCCAATAGGTATATATAATAAATTTTAAAAATTGTCAATACAAGTGTTAAAAGAATTCACCTGGCTATTGTAATTTAAAATTAAAGTTTCCAACTCCTTTGAAAGTTTATTTATCCTCCTTACTAAGGCGTTGTAAGTTTTTATTTTATCTTGAACTACTTGAAATTCTGCTTCGCTTTCAAACTCTTCTTGACTTTCTTTTTCTATCTCCCCTCGAAGAATCTCTGCTTTTTTAGTTAATTCTTCCAATTCTTCTTCTTTTTCTTGAATTTGAGAAAGTGATGACTCGTCTGGTAATGGGCAGAGAGAAAGGGGCGAGGCGAATATCTGAACAGCCAGATACTGTTCTTTTCCTTGAAACTTGCCTTCTCTTTGGGCAACTCCAATCTCTCTAAATTTTGGATTTAAAATATTTTCTCTATGGTCGGGGCTTTTCATCCAACCATCTACCAAGTCTTTTGAATCTTTAAAATAGCCGCGGGCTAAATTTTCCCCTACTACAAGATAATCATAACCAATTTCTTTTAAAATAATTCCAGCGTCGTCTCCTTCCGGAGAGATATGGGCAAAATATTGTTTTTGAAACATGTCGCTGAGTTTCGCTTCTGCTGCCTCCATTAAAAGTTGATTTGTGTTAAGTTCCGCAATGTCATTTTCTTCTCGATAATAATTAGTAAATTTTATTATCTCTTCATTTGAAAGAACGGATTCAGTCTCCTTTTCAATCAAGAAAGTGAGGGGTTCGGGAGCTAAAATCTCTTTGGATGGTATTTTGAACGAGATTGGTTCTTTGAGCAAAATTTCTTTAGTTAAAACCTTTTTCCATAAAGTTAGACCTAAGATAAATAATAATCCTATTATAAGAATTAGTAGAATCTTTCGGCTTTCTTTAAGAACCATAGGGTTTTAAAAATAAGAACCTGCTCGCTTCACTCGCAGAACCTTGTCCGCCTTTGGCGGATAAAAAACCTTTCGCTTCGCTCAAGAACTTTGTTCTCTCGCTAATGCTCGAGAATAAAAAATGCCGATTTTTCGACAAATAAAATAAAAAAATCAGTTGAATAAATTCAATTGAAAAAGTGTAATTTATCTTTAAAACTTGTTCTTTCTTTCTCTATTTCTCTTCTTTTTTCTCTTTAAGAGAATCAACTATTTCCTTAGCTCCTTTAATGGTGCTACTCAGGGCGTCGCGAACATTTCTTCCCACTGTTCCACTAACTTCGTCAGCAGTCTTAATTGCTTCTACTATTGCTTCCCGCGTTACTCTATTTACATCTCCTCCTACCTCTTCGGTTGTTCGAATAGCGCTCCGAATGGCATTCACTGCCACTTGAGCCACATCGCCTCCGGTTTCCGCGGTTTTTTTGATTACTCCCTGAACTATCCCCCTTGTCGCCTCGACAATATCGCCTCCAGCCTGAAAGACTCCCTTTAAAGTACTACTTACTAGCCTATTTACCGCCTCGAGAGCAGTAATTCCTACTTCGCTGACTCCTTCCAGCGCTCCTTTTATAGCTTCCAAAGAAATTTTAAAACTGCTTTCAACGATATCGCTCACGCCTTCAAAAGCAGATTTGACTGTACTAGTTAAAAGATTTACCGTCTCTGCAGTTATTTCACGAGTTCCCCGAAGAGCACCAACAATAGTATTTTTTAATTTTTCTCCAATACCGTCTGCCATTATTGAAAATTTTTTATTTTTAAGAAGCGACCTTTACTTAAAACATTTTAACATTTATCATCCTATATCTTCAAGAAATCCACTATTAATGATCCCCTTTTAGAATTCTTGTTGGCAATAAGATTTAGGCTTGTTATTTTCGTAATATCTCTTCGACTTCAATCCATTTTTTGTATCTCTCTTCTATTTCTTTTTTTTCCATATTTTCAAAAAGGTGCTGGGGTTATTTTTTATGCATTTCCTCCTCAATTTTTATCCATTCTTTATATCTTTCTTCTATCTCTTTTTTTTCTTTCTCAATTCTTTGGCGTGTCTCTCGAAGTTCTTTTGGTATTTCTCTTTTATTTTTAGATAGATAATCATAAATTGCCTCAGTCAAAGCATCGGCTGCTAAAACCGAACAATGTAATTTAATAGGAGGTAAACCACCTAAAGATTTAACAACGTCATTTCGATTAATTTTTAAGGCTTCCTCAATAGTTTTCCCCTTGGCTAAATCGGTGATGACTGAACTTGTGGCTAAAGCGGCCACGCATCCAAAAGTCTCAAATTTTATGTTTTTGATTATTTCTCTTCCCTTTTTATCTTTCCCAACTTTAATATAAAGCCACATTACATCACCACATATGATATTTCCGACTTTTCCTATTCCATCAGGATTTTTCATTCTGCCCATATTATGAGGGTTTTTGAAGTGTTCAATGACTTTTTTTGTATAAAGTCCAATTTTATTCATGTTTTTTAAATGGTGAAATTTTTCTTAATTTTTTTATTACCTCGGGTAAAACTTTTAGCAAATACCTAATTTCACTTTCTTTTGTCCATCGGCCCAAAGTTAATCTTAAAGAACCATGAGCTTCTTGAGGTTTTAACCCTATTGCCAAAAGTACATGGCTTGGCTCTAGTTTTGCAGATGAACAAGCTGAGCCTGTTGAACTAGCTACTCCTAAAAGATCAAGTTGAATGACCATAGATTCACCCTCGACAAATTCAAACCAAAAATTGGCATTGTTTGGCAATCTCTTTTTTGGATGACCATTTAGATGAGAACCATCAATTTTCTCTAAAACTCCTTTAATCAATTTATCTCTTAACTTTGTCAACTTTTCTGCTTCTCTTCTCATTTCTCTTTCACAAATCCGAGCTGCCTCGGCAAATCCGACAATTGCTGGAACGTTGACCGTTGAAGACCTTAATCCTCCTTCATGACCTCCGCCATGCAAAATTGGAGTAATTTTAACCCCTTCTCGGATAAATAAGCAGGCCGCCCCCTTGGGCCCGTACAATTTATGTGAAGAAGCCGACAGCAAGTCAATGTTCATTTTGTTAACATCGATGGGGATTTTGCCAAAACTCTGAGCGGCATCAGTATGAAAGTAGATTCTTGATTCTGGATGTTGGATATTAGATTCTTTTATTATTTTTCCAATTTCTTCAATCGGCTCTATTGTCCCGATTTCATTGTTGGCGTGCATTATCGAAACCAAAATTGTATTTTTTCTTGCCCCGTTAGAAATCGAAGATTTTCTAATGGGATTGATTGCCTTTTTAACATCACCGGGGTCAACCAAACCATATTTATCGACTTTTAATCTCGTAATTTCAAAGCCCTGAGTTTCTAAAAATTTCGCACTTTCCATTATACAAGGGTGTTCAATTGGAGAGATAATAATGTGACGACTCTTCTCTCGATTAGCGAGAGCTATCCCTTTTAAGGCAAGATTATTACTTTCGGTAGCACTTGAAGTAAAGATAATTTCTTTTGCCTTGGCTTTTATTAAATCAGCAACAGTTTTTCTACTTTCCTCTAAGGTCTCTCTCGCTTCCTGACCAAAACTATGGAGAGACATTGTATTGCCAAATTTTTGCGAAAGATAAGGTAGCATTGCCTTTTTAACCTTAGGGTCTACCGGTGTGGTTGCGGCATAATCAAGATAAATTCTTTTTTTCATATTTTTCAACCTCTCGATTAAGTTCTTTGACTAATTTTTCAACTGATATACCGTGGACTTTAGCGCCTTCTTCGATTGTCTCTTGCTCTGCCATCGGACAAAAAATACAATGAAAATTGTATTTGGCAAAAATTTTGGAAAGGTAGGGATATTTTTCCAAAGCTTCTATAAAAGTCATCTCTTTTTTTATTTTATTCTTTTCCATATCTTTTTGAAACATCAGCTAAAGTAATAGAATTTAAAGTAAAATTTAAAGAATTTTTTAATTTTTCCCAAACTTTTCTTACCTTACAAATTGGTTGGCGAGAACAAAAATATTCATTTTTCTGAAGGCACTTTACTAGTGAAATCTCTCCTTCTAATGTTCTTATTATATCTCCAACTTTAATCTCTTTTGGTTTTCTCACTAAAAAATAACCTCCCTGACTTCCTTTTTTGGCTCCAATATAGCCAGCTTTTTCTAATTTTGCCATTATTTTTTCTAAGTAATCAGAGGGAATGTTTTCCTCCCTGGCGATACTTTTCGAAGGAGAGATTTTTTTAGCAATGGACAAGTATACCATCGCCCTTAATCCGTACTGAGATTTGGTAGAAATTTTCATACTTTGACAAGCTCAGTATAAATTTTAAAACCGACTAAATTAGTCGGTTTTATTATATCAAATCAAAAATCTATGTCAATTTTTATAAGACAAGAAGGGTTACTCCTAAGATAATAACTATGGTTCCAAAAATTCTTGAAGGAGTAGCATCGGAAGAAAAAAATTTAGTTGAGAGGAAAGTGACAATTAAAACGCTGGCACTTTTAATTGCCTCATAATACCCAGGATTAGGGGCAAGTGTTATCGCTTGGAGGCCAAAGAGGTTGCCACTAAAAGAAAAACAAGAAGCTAGGAAAGCCAGTTTTAAAAATTGAGAAAATTTTTTATCCCGAGTGATGCCCCTTAACATTTGAATATTTAATATTAAAAAACCAATCCAACTTAAACCAAAGAGGAAGAGATTAATTTCTTTTGAAGAAAGACCTAAAAGGGTAATCTTTTTTAAAAGAAGGGCGCCGGCTGTAAAAAATAATGCCGCCCCTAAAGAATAAATGTACCAAGGGAAGTTTCTCCTTCTTTGTTTTAAATTTACGGAAAACTCTTTTTTAATCAAAAGAAAAATTCCTCCTAGAATGAGAACTGCTCCGAAGATTTTAAGGAGACTGAATTCAGAGCCAAAAATTAAAACGGACAATATTGTTACTGGTAAAATATTAGTATCTTTAATGGCTTGAGAGTAGCCAGGATTTGGAGCAATTCCTATTGACTTAATATTTGCCAAATTGGCAAAAATAGCGACTATGCTTGTAAGAAAAATTAGTTCTAGAGAATACCAAAAATTGGGAGAGGCTATAGTTTTATCAAGGGAGGGAACATTTATCAAAATAAAATCTAAAAATACAAATCCGAACAAAAAAAGGTTAATTTTTCTTGAAGAAAAACCAAGGTCCCTTATTCTTTTAATTAAAAGTACCATTGCGGAAAAGGACAACATCGCGATAATAGAATAGAAATACCAAGGCATATTAAATAATATATTATCTATAAACAGTAAAGACAAGGATAACATCCTTGTCTTGTTTATTTTGAAAATATGTTAAGGTACAGAAAAAAAGGAGGGGTAATGATGCTTATGGTTGTGTCTTTATTGCATTTTCTTAAGCTCTTCTTCAATTGTTCTTCTGGTGCTTGGATCAAATAGGTGTGCAAGTTCTTTGGCTTCTTCTTTGGTTAAAGTTGGTACTTTAGGCATTTTTTCTTCTCCTTTTGCGGCATGCCGATTCATTGGATCATTGGTCGTCTGGCCCCAAAAACGACCGGAGATATTTTAGCAAAATTATCAGTAAATGTCAAAATAAAAATTAAATTAGAGAGTATACTAAATTTTTTCTTTTCTCATCATTAAATGTTTCTTTAAATCCTCAATCTCTTTTTTAAGCTCAATCATTCTACGTTCTCTACCAACAGTAAGTCTGTGAAACCTTTCTAGCTCCTCTACTCTCTTTTGAAGCTCTTCCTTGCCTTTTTCTAATTCTTTTGTCCTAGCTTTTACTTTCTCTTCTAAAGAAAGTGTTAATTCTTCAAGTTCTTTTGTCCTGGCTTTAACCTTTATTTCAAGACTAGTCCTGGCAACTTCTGCGGTTTCACGAGACTTTTTCAGGACCTTGGTCATCTCGTTAAAAGTTTTTGATAATTCTTCAAATTCGTCCCCGCTCTTGATTTCCGTTTTAATTTCAAGATTTCCATTAGCAATCTCTTTTGCTGCTAGAGAGAGTTTTATTAGAGGTTTAGTTATATATTTCCCCAAAATAAAAGAAATTAAGAGTATTGTAAATAAAAATATGATTAAAAAGATAAGAGTTTCGGTCTCTATTGTCCTTATAAGAGTGAATACTTCCTCTTCTGGTTGAACTAAAATAAGATGCCAATTATGTCCGGGGTATTCTCGGTATTTTTCGATAACATTAAAATAAGCCACTAAATTTTCTTGCTGAAATTGGAACTTAGTTCTCCCTTTTTTGAGAGAAGTGTTTTCCTCTAAATTATAGCTAGAAGAAATTTTATCAAAAAGTAAATCTTTTTGGGGATGAGCAATGATATCTCCTCTAGAATTGATTAACATTACATATCCTTTTTCTCCAATCTTGGTATCGGTAATCTTCCATAAAAAGTCTGTATCTATCTGAGCTACAATAAAATAAATTATTTTATTATTCTTGTCCAAAATAGGAGAGAAAAAAGCTAATATAGGATTGGTAGGGTCAAGGGCAGCATAAGCATCTGAAGCAACGAGTTGTTTTTCTTTTTTGGCCTTTAAGAACCAATAATTTTGTTCCCATCGTCCATAAAAACGATAGGTAGTAGAAGTAATTACTTTCCCCTTTTCGTTTAAAATAGAAATGTCCCGAAAGAGACTATAATATTTATAAACTTTCTCTAGTTCTCCGGATTTATCTTTTATAGAAGTTTGCTCTGAAGTTAAAATAGGATTACGAGATAGAACAGAAATATTGTCAAAGGCTTGAGCCATAAGATTCTCAATTTCTATGGCAACTAAGTCATCCATTCTCTCCAAATTCAAAAACGTTAGATCTTCTAACATCACCTTGGCAAGGGAGAAAGATAAAAGATAGCTCAGCACTAGGGGCAAAACTCCTACTAAAATCAAAAAGAAAATTATCTTGAAAGTAAATTTCATCTTTTTATTTATCAAACAAACAGCATTACTCCTCAATTCCTAAATCCGACCATAGCTGATTTGATACAACCTGAACTTTTTCGGCTATAAAACCGGGGCAATAGCTGCTCTTAAGAAATACCTCTTTATCTGCCGGAAAATCTAGACCCTTCATTGCACTGGAGAATTCTGGACCGAGAAATTTTTCCATTGCTCCATTGAGCATAGGAACCCCTACATATTCAGAATTTTTGGCACTAACTTCTGGTTCTAAAAGATAATTTAAAAAAGCGTGAGCGGCATTTTTATGCGGAGCATCTTTTGGTATGCACCAGTTATCAGTCCAAAGAACAACTCCTTCTTTTGGTGCAAAAAACTTCAGATTCGAATTCTGTTTAATCATATAAGGAACCTCTGTAGTATAAGTATAAACTATCCAAGCTTTTCCACTCACCATTAGGTCCCGTTGTTCGGAAGTGTCATTATAACCTATTACCAAATCTTTTTGTTTTAAGGCCAATTTTCTAGCTGCTTCCAATTGCTCCTCAGTTGGATTTTCCAAATTGTATCCCAATTGGAAAAAAGCGTTCAATAAAACTTCAAAAGAATTGTTGGGCATACTTATCTTCCCTTTATATTTTTCGTCCCAGAAAATTTTTCTACTCCCATCGTAGTCTTTAATATATTTTGTGTTAACAACTATTCCAGTATAACCTGAAAAATATGGGAGGCAGTAATTATTACCAGGATCGTAATAATTTTCCGTAGCCTCTTTCTTTAAATTTTTGATATTAGCTATTTTTCTATGAGCGAGGGGCGAAAGAAGCTTTATATCTATCATTTCCTTAACGGAGTCATCGGCAGCCATGATTAAATCGTATTTACCTGGTTGCGACTGGACCGCGGAAAACATATAACTAGAATCATCAAAATATTCTTGGGTTACTTTTACTCCAAATTTTTCTTCAAATTCTTTAATAATATCTGGATCTAGATAATTTTCCCAATTGAAAATAATCAATTCATCTTCTAGGGCCGCCTTTTTAGATTCTGTAAAATAGTAAAACGCGCCAGCTATTACTCCAAGAATAATAACGAGAGTAGTGATGGTAATTATTAAATTTTTCTTATGCATATTTTATTAAGTTTTTATTTATTAATGCAATCGACCTTTATTTTAAATCTTACCTTTATTTTTATTTTTTTCCTATTCCCCCTCTCCTAACTCTCTCCTCAGCCTCTCAATCTCTCTCTTTAACTCTATCATCTTCATCTCCCTGCCCAGGGTTAATTTGTGGAATCTTTCTAGTTCCTCTACTCTTTTTTG
>Ga0315280_10011809_pt1 | contig 10667 bp, 9 predicted proteins | sample YL17G06_40_MG_FD_203697 | JGI IMG/M metagenome (GOLD analysis project Ga0315280, IMG submission 203697) | Sediment microbial communities from Yellowstone Lake, YNP, Wyoming, USA - YL17G06_40 | ecosystem: Environmental > Aquatic > Freshwater > Lake > Sediment | place: USA: Wyoming | collected... | reverse complement strand
CCGCGAACCTCCGCGCCATGGGGGCGCGAGTGGAAGAGCATCCTGATGGGCTGACCATCGCAGGCCGGCAGCACCTGCACGGCGCGGAGATCGAAACCCGCGGCGATCACCGAATCGCGATGGCGTTTGCTGTGGCAGGTCTGGCGGCTTCGGGCGAGACGCGCATCCACGGGGCTGAATGCGCCGATGTGAGCTTTCCGGGATTCTATGAGGTACTTGGGGACATCAGAAAGAAGTCAGGAGCCAGAAGTCAGGAGTCCGAATAAAAAACATTCCCGACCACTGATGGAGGCAGATAGCGACGCTCCAATTCAGCATCAGATACCGGCCATTGCCTTTATTCTGACTCCTAGTTTCGAACAAGCAGACCCGAAATGACCACCAAAGCGAAAAAGACAAGGTTCAAGAATCCTCCGATTCTATACCTCGTCGGGTTTATGGGAGCGGGGAAGACCGAACTGGGGCGTCGCCTCGCCGAATTGCTTGAATGGACTTTTATTGATCTTGACCAGGAGATTGAAGAGCGCGATGGGACAACCATTCGCGAGATATTCGAGCGACGGGGCGAAGCTCACTTTCGCGCGCTTGAGCGGCAGGAGTTGCAGCGCGTGAGCGAGAGAAGACACGCAGTGGTCGCGGTAGGTGGGGGAGCCTTCTGCAGCGCTGAGAATCAGGAAATCATGGCCCGCACCGGGATCAGCGTCTGGCTGGACGCTCCCGTGGAGGTACTTTTTGCGCGCTGCCGCGGCGAGGCCTCGCGTCCTCTGTTCACAACAGTGGAGGAAATGGCGCTGCTGCATAAGCGTCGCCGCCCCTATTATGCGAAGGCGGAGTTGCATGTGCAGGTCGCCGGTCAGGGTGTCGATGATCTTGCCATCCAGATCCGTGCTGCCCTCGTCGATTACTTGGGGCCGGCAGGGCAGACAAAATCCCTAAAAATCTGAGGCGTATCGCTAAGCGGTTGTCGACCGCGGCGGCTTTTCCCGCGGATCACGCCCCAGTTGATCGACGCGGGGACCGAAGCGTGCGCCTGGGCCGAGCGTATTCCGAGACACTTGAAGATGCTTTCGAGCTGCAGGAGCGGTTGGCACGGCACATCGTCGAGGCGCTCGGAATCACCCTGACATCCGAGGAGAATCGGGCGCTGGCGGTCCGGCAGATCCGCGGCGTTCGGCTTTCGACCTCTATCTGCACCCGTGCCCGGAAATGTACAAGATGACCGCGGCGGGGCCCAGGCGCTGGGATCGGGTGCCTCGCCAACCTCGCCGAGGGCAGCAACCTCCAAATGATAATGTACCGATCTCAGGAGCCCAGGGGGCGGAGGGCGCTCGGCCCGGTGCCACAGGTTCCGGTGGCGCAGGCAGATGCATCCGAACGAACGGGCACGCCGCCGGAAACAGGCAGTGCAGACGCGGCGAATCTTTGTCGCCGGATGCGCGCAAATCCATTGCGTAGATAGGGGCCATCGGCCTGCGGCCGTTGGTGATTGATCGATTCGACGGCATGCGCCCGCCTTATCGCCTCTGCTCCCGCCTCTGAGGGGCCGGCGTATCGCAGTTAGTGCCGAAGCTCCTTTCCCGCAGACGCTCCGGAAAAACTGTTGGCTCAAATGCCCGCTTGGCAGTCAGATCTATTGCGGCATCATGCCGCAGGAGGTCTATGGCTTGCCGTGGCGTGCCGCGCTTATCCTTCGATCAACCCAGTCGGACCGTGGGGAACTGAATGCGCCGATCTCTCCTGGCTGCTCTACGACCTGCAAATTGCAGATCCGCCTGCGATTTATCGGCCGAGGCACCCGGAGAGAACCACCTTCTATCGCCTTTTTCAGGACCATTTCGACAGCTACGTCCAGGCTTACGAGGAACGCTTCGAGCCCCGTTTCGGGCCCCTGCGGCCCGTCGTGGTGCGCTCAGTCGAAGAGTTTCTTTCCTGTGGTCGGCTGGACGGAGGCTTTGCCCGCTTGCGCTGTTCGAAGTGTCATGCCGAACACCTGCTGGCCTTGGCATGTGCGTCATACTACACCTCCTGTGCGCCAGCTGTAAGGGTGCTCGATTTTTCATCCGCTGACACCCCGGGATCTTCGTACATGTACTGGCCCATGTCATCCAGTTTGTAACATGCAATTCCCAGTTGTCCCGCGGCACGTTTGAGTTTCACCGTCGCCTTGCAGAATCCCAGCTTTCGGGCCACCTCGCTCAGAGTCAGCAGGCCGCGCTCGCGCAGACGAGAACGGCGGCCTTTCAACCGATACCTCCGGGCAATCCCTTGGACTCGGTCTCCATCAAATCGTTTGCCTCCGCCCGAGACCAAACCCCGCTCGTTCAGGATTCCGGCGATTTCGTTGCTGGTGTGATCATTGAGCAACCGGTCGATTGCTTGCAGAACCTCCGCAGGGGTCTTCCATTCCTCCCAGGATGCGCGCGGTCTTGGCAGGGTGAGGGTCCTGGTGGTGCCGCCTTTGAAGCGCACGCCGACGGTGATGGCGTCCTTTTTCGTCAGGGTAACATCTTCAAGCAGGAGTCGCATCATGCGCTTGCGCTCGCGGTCCGGCGTCTTCGGATCGCGCCAAAGCCTCGGAAAATCACGGGCCAGAGCCAGGACTCGCTCCTGCGCCTGATCGTCCAACACGAGTCGATCCGCCTCGCGGTGGCGCTCATACTCTTCCTGAGTGCGCCGCGCTTCCCGCAGCTTGCCGTTCCATTCTGCCTCCAGCTCATCGGCTACGAGACGATGATCCGGGTCCACCTGCATGAAACGCCGGCGCGCCAGCTCGGCCTCATAGAGGACGCGCTCGACCTGCTTGTGCCGAAGCTGGTCCGCCTCCTCAATCCGCGCCTGAAGTTCCTTCTGCACCGCTAGCGCCACGTCCAACGTTAAGGGCGTCATCACCTCCAGCAGCAACGCGCTGACGGCATCGTCGATGCTCCCGCCGGGAATGCTCTGACAGCGGGGCAGCGACTGCGTATTGCCTGCCCCTCGGCATACATAATGCGGATTCACCTGCCCTTTCGCCATGTGGTAACGCAGGGACATGTGCGCGCCACAAACCCCGCACACGGCCAGTCCCTGCAGCAATGCCGGCCCTTCACGCACCGGGTACTTGCGATGATTGCCGCGGCCGCGCTCATTCTCCTCGAGTTGCTTCAGGTTTCTCTCGTATTGCTGCCAGGAGATGTATCCTTCGTGCGCATTCGGAATCAGCACGCACCACCGTTCGCGCGGCAGGTGCTCCATCCACACCCGGCCGTCGATCCCACTACAACGCTGCAGCCGGCGTCCATAACAGTAAGCCCCTGCGTAACGCGGGTTGTGCAGCACCTCCGCCACCCGGCTTTCGCTCAAAGGCCGCCAGACGATCTCTCCTTTGGACAGTCCCCAGTGCAACCGCTTGGGAAACTGCAGCCCTTGCTCGCGAAAGAACCGGACGGTCGCATGCGCCGAACCGACGCGCTCAAACGTTTCAAACAGCAGCCGCACGCCCTGTTGCACTTGACGATCCGGATTGAGCACCACCTTGCCCGTAGGACTGTAGACCAAGCCCACTGGCAAGCGAACCGCCAGCTCCCCGCGCCGCGCCTTGTTCAGCATCCCGCCCCGCAGCCGCGCCCGCAGCACGTGCAACTCCGCTTCCGACATGGTCCCCTTCAACCCGAGCACGAGCCGGTCGTTGAAATGGTTCGGATCGTAGATCCCATCCTCGTCCAAAATCAGAGTTCCGCTCACAGCACAGATCTCCAGCAGCCGGTGCCAGTCGCTGGAGTTGCGCGCCAGGCGAGACACTTCCAGTCCCATCACCAGGCCCGCGCGCCCCATGCCCACTTCGGTCACCAGACGCTGAAACCCCTCCCGATCCGCCGCGCTCGCTCCCGATTGCCCGAGGTCACTGTCGATGACCACGATGCGATCATCCGGCCAGCCCAGAGCAATGGCTCTCTGGCGCAGAGCATACTGCCGCTCCGTGCTCTCGGTGTTTTCCACCACCTGCCGTAACGTCGACTGCCGTACGTACAGGTAGGCCTCCTTGTTCAGCTGCTCTGCACTCACTTTCTCATGCGCTTCCAGATTCATGTCGTCATCTCCCGTTGACCACCAGCACGGCCATCCCTGCCAGAATCCGCACCGCTTGTCCTTGGACCCCCTCCGGCAGGACCGGCTCCGTGCCGGACGCATCCGGATGCCCCAGGCTTTTGCCATACTCGCCGCGCGCTTCCCGATCCCAAGTCGGGGCGCTATGCCTCCATGCTTCCATCCATGCCGCCATGCCACGGCCTATCAGCAAAGCTCGTCCCAGCCCGCCAGCGCCCTCGTTGGCGCCACGACGCCGCAGATCCTCGTACCGCGCCACCATGTCCTCGTCGCACCCCACCGACGGCCGCACACCGCTCAGACACGTTTTTTTTTCAGCCGCGCGAGGGCGCGCTCGACGCTGCGGGAATGAACCTTCACCCCGAAGCGCCTGGCCACAAGCCTGGCCAATACGGAAGCGCCTATGGAATCGTCCTTCGTCCGTTCCTGGGCGACGAACTCGATCACTTCCTCGGTCAGCTTGTGCCCGCCGCGCGGCCCGCGCTTCTTCGGCGTCAGTCCCGGCAGTCCTTCCTGTTCGAAGGTAAACCGCGCCTGATAATACGCCGGACGCGAAAGACCAAACGCAGCCGATGCCCGGCTGACCGGCAGGCCCTCGTGCCGCACCCGGCGCAGCATCTCGTACTTGACCTGGACCAGGTCGCGCGGATCGAAAAAATCGTCTTCGCGAAACAGCAGATCGGTCACTGCCTCGGGGCGCCGGTTCAGGCAGCCCTGGGCCTGGAGGGATTGAAGCTTGGCATCGGTCCTCTTGTCGTTCGCCATCGGGATCTCCCGGCAAAATAGCCTCAATGAGTGTAATCATAATTATGTACAATCACCTTGCTTCGTCAAGCGCTTTTTGCCGTATTTCATAATGATATCTTGGCTATATGGCTATTATTACCCTTTTCACTCGTTCGTTCCCCAAAGGCAGCCGGCGTAATTACCATTACACTAGCGGCATAATTATCCTTACACCTCTCCGGTCTCATCCCTCGACTTCCTTGCATGACTTCAGACTCCCGATCATCTCTGCCAGCCGCGCGAGATCCTCAACCCGGAAATACGAACGCCCGGCCGAAAGCGCCACAAACGGATCCGCCTGGTCCGCCGCATCAGTCCAGGCCAGGGGAATAGCGATCACGCGGCCATCTGCGTCGAGGCATTCGACGCACTCCCGGCCCCAGCTGCGCCTATATTGAGCCAGTTCGAACTGCTCTCCGGAGCGAGGGTGAAAAGGATGGGTGATCGTAATGCGGGTTTTCAGCTGCTGATAAAAGGGCGCAATGCGCGACCTATGCTTTCAGTTGCCGCCAGCGAGGGATCTGCAGCAGTTGCCAGGCCAAGCGGGCCATCCTTTTCGCCGAGAAGTTGACGAGCGAGATCCTGGCGCCGGTGCCACACCGTCACTGGACCTTTTCGATCCCCCGCGTCTTGCGCGGGCTGGTGGAGCGCGACCGCAAGTTGCTGGGCCTATTGTCCCAAACGGCCTACGCTTCCATCCTGAAGACCTTCCAGGCGCTGTTCGATCGCAAGGATGTCCGCCCCGGCTGTGTCATCGCTCTGCAGACCTTTGGCGCCTACTGCAACCGGGCCAGGGTTACCGCCCCAGCTGCGCAAGGCAAATCCGGCCGCGCAGCACAAGCCCGCTCTGCCGGAGAAGACTCCGAGTTTGCCCGCGAAACACGTCGCACCTGGTCACGGTTAATAAGGAAGATTTTTGAAGTTGACCCTCTATTGTGCTCGTGCGGTGCTGGGATGAAGATTGTTTCCATCATTACGCAACCCCGGATCGTGGACCGCATTCTGCGCCATCTCGGGAGCGATCACTGTCAGGCCCGCGATCCCTTTGAACCCCGCGCGCCTCCCCGCGCTGCCGCATTTTCTCTGCAATGAGTCCCACGTCGACCCGGGAGTTCCGATTTCAATCCGGATCTTCGTAGGCTCGAAGTGTCTCCGGCCGCGCCGCCGGCTGTGCCCATCGTGTCGTGAGGATCCCGTAGGTCGCCTCGGCGATCGGGACAGTCGGCGAATTGCCGCCTCGGTCGCACGGAAATTGCCCGTTCCTTCCCGGCAATTCGCCGACGGTCCCCATCCCTCTCCTGAATTCGCCGATTTCTCTGCCAAATCGCCTGTTTTCCCCTTGTGCGCCCTGATAGAATGTCCTATAGGTTAACTCGTGCACCGTCAGAGGCTTACAGCAACTCAGAACATTAGGCAGCCAATCCTACCTATCCATCGCGTTGCGCCCCCAGACATTTCTGAGGCAATGAAGAGCGCCACCTCCAGCCATCCCGGGTCCGCGCTCTTCGTGTCATCCATCGACCGAGTGGTGACGAGTTTTCACTTGACTTTCTAATGCAAACAGCATTACTGTATTTGCGTGTCTAATGGAAAGACCAACAAGACCGACGTTCTGCAGGGGACTCTTGATCTGATGGTGCTCCAGACGCTCGACGTCCTCGGGCCCTCCCACGGCTACGCGATTGCCACACGCATCGAGCAGGTTTCGAAGGGCGCCATTCAGCTCAACATGGGCACGCTCTACCCGGCGCTGATGCGGCTTGAGCAACGCGGTTTGCTTCGAGGCGCTTGGGGCATCAGCGACACGGGTCTGCGAGGCAGCCGCAAGGCACGCTTCTATAGCCTTACCGCGGCCGGCCGGCGGGAACTAGTCGCCGAGAAGCAGGCGTGGAACCGAATGACGGGCATCATCCAGGCGCTACTAGATCAAGAGGGCTAACGAGCAACGGACGTCCGCGGTTGCAGGCGGGAGGGTGGCCATGCCGGGCACGTTTCGCGAGTGGGTGCTCCGAATCTGGGCGACGTTGCGACGACGCCGCACGGACGCTGACCTCGAAGAGGAGTTGAAAACGCATCTCGCTTTCGCGGCTGAAGACGCGCGGCGCAGCAGCAAAGGGCTGAACGAGGCGGATCGTGCCGCGCGTCTGCGGGCCGGCGGCCTATCTCAGGCGTTGGACGCACTGCGCGATCAGCGCGGTCTGCCGTTGGTCGACGCGGCCCTGTCGGACCTGCGCTACGCAATGCGCGCGCTCATCAAGCGGCCGCTGCTGTCGGTCACGGCCATCGTCTCGATCGCGTGCAGCCTGGGACCCGCAACCGCCGTGCTCGGGATCGGGGAGGCGCTGTTCTTCAAGCCGCTCCCTGGTATCGCTCGGCAGGATCGGCTCGTCATCTATTTCTTCGGAACACAGGTCACGCGCGGTATCAACCCATGGTCCATTTCGTACGCGAACGCAGAGGATCTGACGCGGGGTGCGACCGCTGTCGCGGCCATGGCAGGGTTTCAGCAGCTGCCGGGCCCGGCGCTGGCCGTCCCTGACGCCGAGCCAAGGCTGACGCCTGGTGCAGCGGTCAGCGCCAACTACTTCGATCTTCTCGGCGTCCGGCTGGTTGCTGGACGGACGTTTCGCGCGGAAGAGGATCGCACTCCCGGGGGCGAACCCCTGGTCGTGCTCTCTGAGCGTCGAGCGCGCGACTTCTTCGGCTCGGCCGAGGCCGCCGTCGGGCGGACCGTTTTCGTCAACAGTGTGCCGTTCACCGTCATCGGCGTAGCGCTCGGCTCGTTCGCGGGGACCGATGCTGAAGCCCATCAGGACTTCTGGATTCCCGGGATGGCGTACGGGCGAGCGACGCATTTTTCGCCGGCAGTCTGGGCCCACCTAGCATCCACCGGCCCGTTTTACAAATTCATTGTCCGCATGGCCGGCGGCGCGACCGTCGAGCAGACAACCGCCGAGCTGACCGGGCGCGTCCGGGCACTTGCTGCGCGAGACCCGCGTCGGAACGCCCGGACCCAGACTGTCGGTGCGATGCTTCAGCCGGGATTTGCCGCGCCCGCGACGACACGACCCGTCGCGCTTCGCGCCGTGCAGCTCATGGCCGGCGTCGCGGCGCTCCTGGTGCTGCTCGGCATGGCCAACGTTGCGAATCTGCTCCTCTTCCGCGGCGTTGCAGGGGCTCGAGACATCGCCACCCGCATGATGCTTGGCGCTTCGACGAGGCGCCTCGTACAACTCCGGCTAGTGGAGAGTCTGATGCTTGCGCTCGCCGGAGCCGTGGCGGGTGTGGGCGTCGCGCTCGCGTTAGGTGAGCTTTTCTCTGGATTTGCCGTTCCGGATCTCGGCTCGATCAACGTCGTGATGGATTGGCGGGTGCTTACGGCCACGGCGTGCCTGTCGATCCTCGTGGGCACGGGCTTTGGCCTGGCCCCGGCGCTCCTGGCGGCGCGCAGCTCGGTCGCGGGCACGCTGGGACGCGGCGCGCGAGCCGAGCTGCCGCTCGCGACGCGACTGCGGCACACGCTCGCGGCCTCGCAAATCGCGCTCTCGGTGGCACTGCTCGTGGGCACGCTGCTCTTCCTGTCTACCATTCGCAATCTGCACGCGGTCGATCTGGGTTTCGATCCGTCGGGCGTGGTGATGGTTCAATTGAACCTCCGCTTCCACGGCTACTCGGACGCGCGCGCGCTCGACTACGAACAGCGACTGAGCGACGCACTGCGGCACGAGCCCGGCGTGCAATCGGTGGCGCTGGCGTCCCAGCCCCCGCTCTTCGGCCGCGGCATCGGCTCTAGCGTGTACCTGCCCGGGGCCGATCCGAAGACCGCCACCGAAATACCGCTGACCGCCGTCGACAGCGGATATTTCCGCACGCTGAACCTCCCGTTGGTGCGGGGCCGCGCTCTGACCCACGATGAAGTCTTTGGCGCCACGCACGCTGACGAGGAGGCTGTCGTCCTGAGCGAGACGCTCGCGCGCGCGCTCTTCGGCTCGAGCGACGTCGAGGGCCGACGATTACTCATGTCGCGGTATCAGGCGACCTCCACGCTCCGCATCGTCGGCGTGGCACGGCAAGCGCATTTTGGAGCGGTCGATGAGCCGCCGGATCCCGTGCTCTATGTGCCGCTGACGCATTTTCCGGCCGGCGAAGCGTTTCTGCTCGTGCGATCGACATTCACACCAGAGGGGGCTCGTCGGGTCATTGCGAGGGCGGCGGCTGCGATCGATCCGGCCGTGCCCGTCGCTCCGGATCGGACGTTCGCCGCCATCATCGATCAGCGTTTCGGCCAGCAACGGCTGTTTGCACGGCTGCTCGGCCTGCTGGCCTCGATTGCTTTTCTGCTTTCCGGCGCCGGACTGCATGGACTCCTCGCGCAGACGGTGACCGAGCGGCGGCACGAATTCGGCATTCGGCTCGCGATCGGTGCCGACCCAAAGCGGATCATGCGATCGGTGCTGCGGCAGGCCGCCATCCTTGGCGCCAGTGGTCTTGTCGCCGGCATGGCGCTCGCCTGGGTTTCCGGCCGTGTCGTCGAGGGTCGGCTCTTCGGCATCACAAGTCGTGACCCCGCGATTTACACGGCGGCCGCCTTCACGATGGTGCTCGTCATTGCAGTCGCGACGTTCATCCCCGCTCGTGCCGCGACGCGCGTGAATCCCGTCGATGTGTTGAAGCACGAATAGGCGTCGGCGCTTCGCCCGAAGCAACCAACGGCGAAGCGCACCGTGCGAGTGGCCATCCGGCGTCCTTGCTCTGCTGAGTGCCGTTCCGCGCGGACTGAACCCGTCGGAAGCTATCCGCGCGGACGCCAACGGCACTTGGCACGGCTGTTCGAGGTCGCAGGAGGTCCCGTCTGTTGATTCTGACCCACCAGGATAGCGACCTGCAATAAGGTGTAGCTGCGTCAAAAAACCGAAACCAAGCCACCAGCTTTGATGTGGAATCCTGCCAGGGAGGGCGGCACAGACCCCTGAGTTTACATATCGCTTTATCAGCAGCGGCCGAAATCCGGGGCACGGAGGAGATCCAGAGCCAAAACGGCAACTTGTGCTTCCTATCCTTCGGCGCCGTTCATGAGGTCCATCGCGAGGCGCCTGTGCACCCTGCTCCGCAGTTCCGGCCGATCGCGGTGAGCGCCGTCGTCCCCGCAGCCGCCGGGACGCGGTCGCAGAGGGTCAATCCCTGGATACCGGCCGACGGCGCGGCGGCGACGATCTGCCGCATGAGCGCCGGATATGAGCTGCGGGAGGGCGCAGCAGTCCGGAAGCCGACGATCCCGGAGGTCAAGGCGCTCGCGTCGTTCCCGCCGACGTTCGCGCTCGCCGGCTCTTTCGCCGATCAATGGGCGCGGATCGGCAACAGCGTGCCGCCGCTGCTCTGCAGGGCGATCGCCACTGAAGTCAGGAGGCTCCTGGATGCATCCGGATCCTGTTTACCGTCCCGTCGCGTCTAAAGCCGTCCTGCGGCGAATGAAGCCCGATCCGGCCGAACTGCGGGAGGCGGCGATCCGGCCGAGCTGGCAGGCCTACCGCGTGCTGACGGGGAAGGAGCAGCATAAGCATTTCGGGCTGATCCGGCTGGATCTGGAGCGCCCATGCCCGACGATCCCGAAGAGCATGGGCGGCTCCACGACGGGATTGGTGCACCCGACGGAAATCCGGCGCATCGCGATCTCAGAGGCCAAGGCGCTGGCATCCTTCCCGGCGGCGTTCACGCTCGTGGGCAGCTATGAGGAGAGATGGGCGAGGATCGGGAACTCCGTTCCGCCGCTTTTCATGCGTGCAGTTGCCACGAAC
>Ga0315280_10011807_pt1 | contig 10668 bp, 5 predicted proteins | sample YL17G06_40_MG_FD_203697 | JGI IMG/M metagenome (GOLD analysis project Ga0315280, IMG submission 203697) | Sediment microbial communities from Yellowstone Lake, YNP, Wyoming, USA - YL17G06_40 | ecosystem: Environmental > Aquatic > Freshwater > Lake > Sediment | place: USA: Wyoming | collected... | reverse complement strand
CAAATCCTCCTATCGATGCAACCTCGCTTACCCCAATCGCCGACCTGAGTTTTAGCCGAACCTGCCAATCCTCTATCGTCCTTAGCTCTTCAAGGTCCCATCCCCCCGCAGGTCTCCCGTCTTTGTCCCTGCCTTCAAGAGTGTACCAGAATATCTGCCCCAGGGCCGTAGCATCCGGCCCTAACATCGGCTGAACCCCCGGCGGCAGCGTTCCAGGAGGCAGGCTGTTGAGCTTCTCGAGTATCCTGCTTCGAGTCCAGTAGAAGTCCTTTCCGTTTACCAGCTTCTCGTGTGCTGAAAAATCCCTGAATATCACGTATATCGACGAGAATCCGAACATCGAGCTGCTGCGTATCACCTTTATATCCGGAATGCCTAATAACGCCGTCGTCAAAGGGTAAGTAACCTGGTTCTCCACGTCCTGCGGGCTTCGCCCCGGCCAGTCGGTAAAAACTATCTGCTGGTTCTCGCCAATGTCAGGAATCGCGTCAACCGCTACTGGATTGCGCTGCCATCCCCAAAGATGCCAGTCGAACGGCGCAACGTATATCCCCCAGCCGATGATAAAAAGCGTTATCAGCCCTACTACTAGCTTGTTGTATATGCAAAAGCCCAGAATCCTGCCTACCCAGGACTTCTGCTCAGGCGTCTGCTCGTAAAGCACTTCTTCCATATAAAGCTCCCAAGTTTACCTTGGGAATTCTCAAATTACTTCTGGAACTGAGGCAGCTTCGAGAGGTATTTTTCCGGCTCCGCCTCGAACTTTGCCTTGCAATCGGCACAGCAGAAGTAGACTTTTTTGCCCTTGTATTCGACAAAAACGTTTTTGTCGATTTTGTTACCGTCCATTATGGGGCACATCGTCTGCTCGATTTCAACCGCAGCTTCCTTTGTCGTCTTTTTTACTTCTCTCGCTGTCTTAGTGGCTGTCTCTTTCATCCCTTCCGCGTGTTTGCGCATATCTTCCGTTGTTGGCGTTTTCGGCGGCGCAGCCATCTGCTCTTTTTTCTTGCACCCAACCAGTGTAATCGCTGCCGCCAAACCCGCGACCGTTGCTAACATTATTAACAGTTTCGTCTTCATTTTTCTGCCCTTTCAATGCTTATGGTTCTTGGATTCCACATTAGACCTTTCCATTTCCTGTTTCATCTGGTCGGCTCCGTGCTGATGCCCCATTGGAGCAACGCCGCCTTCCGGATTCATCATGCTCGGTTTTGCCTGAATCTGCAGGGCCGAATCAATCTTGAAGTTTCCCTTGGTTACGATGATTTCGCCCTCGGCCAATCCGGACTGAACGATGTAATAATCGCCTGCTCGTGAGCCAAGCACTATTTCCCGTCCCTGAAAGGTTGGTTTTTTCTTATCGGGCAGCCGAACGTAAACGACCGCGCGGGTTCCTGTAATCAAAGGAGCAGAGGCCGGAATGACCAGTGGCTCCTGCTCGGAGGTCTCGGCTTTAACGTAGCCGAGCGATTCGGTGGTCACCAAGTCCATGCCGCAGATGTCACAACTGCCGGCTGTGTCCTTGACAACATCGGGGTGCATCGGACAAATCCATTTGCCGGCCATTTCGGCGTCCATAACCTTGCCGGAGCCGGCGATGTTGGACCGAACAACCGCTTTGACCAACATTTCCGGTTTGAGCTCGCCATCGACGTTATCAACATTGACTCGCACCTTGACGGTTCTTGTCCTATCATTCAGAACGGGATCTATGAATCTTATCGTGCCTTTGAAGACTTCGCCGGGATAGGCTTCTGTGGTGAATTCCACCTCCTGGCCATATCGAATCCAGACCAAATCAGATTCGTACGCATCCAGTTTGACCCACAGCCGCGACAGGTCTGCGACAGTGTAAATAGGCGTACCTGTGCTGACATACGTGCCTTCGGTGACATACTTCTGGATGACTGTGCCGCTGACAGGCGAATAGATAGTTATATGGGTAAGAGTTTTGCCGGAACTTTCGATTCCGTCTATTTGGCCCTTGGCAAGTCCGAGCAGGCGAAGTTTTTCTCTGGCTGCCTCTAAGGTGGCAGAGGTCGTGCTTTTCATAAGATCAGAGGCTTCAGGTTTGATGCTCGCAGCAGCCTGCAAAGCTGCAAGAAGTTCAGCCTGGCCGCTGATTAGCTCCGGGCTGTATAGTTCCACCATGTGGTCGCCTTTGTTGACGGTGATGCCGGTGAAATCCACATACAGCCGGTCAATTCTGCCGGCTACCCACGCGGCAATGTTCTTGACCCGGGTCTCATCGTAGTCCACCTTGCCGACCATTCTAATCTCGGCGGCAATAAATTTTCTCTCCACCGGAGAGGTCTCAACTTCCATCAGCTTGACGGCTTCTTGCGAAAAGGAGATTTCTCTTGGGCCAACTTCAGCCTGCGCCGCAGCTACCGGAATCAGGTCCATAAAGCAAATCGGGCACTTGCCCGGCTTGGGCTGACGAATCTGAGGGTGCATTGAGCAGGTCCACCACACAGTCTCTTGTGCCAGAGCCTGCTCGCTTGGGTGCTCGTGCTTTCCGGCCGCAGAGTCGGGATGCAGAAATGACCTCAGCAAATACCCCGCCAGGAATGCCAGAACCACCAAGGCGGCAATTTTTACCTTTCGAGCAGCCGGCAATGATTTGTGAACAATCTTGTCCATAGCAACCACCTTAGCGATTCTATACTATTCCCATAGGATTTCTGTTCAAGCAAAAACCATCTAGCCAGTAATCACTTTTCTCGGCCCGCAAGCCTATTCTTTTTCGGACCTTGCGGCGGTAATTTCTTCTGCCGGGGTCGTAAGCCCCGCCCCGGCAAGCATTTCCAGCTCAGCCAAACGCTGCTGATTATCTGCCCCTGCTCGTTCGTACAGCAATTTGAAGTTCAATAGTGTCCGCTGGGCGTCGATTAGGCTCAAAAAGTCCACCGTTCCTGCCTTGTAAGCAACCTCGGAGGCACTGAGCAACTGCTGCGCCTTTGGTACGAGCGTATCGCCATAGAGCTCTCTTTTTCTCCGGCTGTCTTCAAACTCATATAAAACCTGGGCGGCACGAGCCGCGAGGGTGTTTTCGGTTTGTGTTTTTTGCTGTGATGCCTTTGCCATATCTGCCTTTGCCTGCAACTGTCCGGCCTTATAACTTTCCCGCCAGATGGGTAGGTTCACCCCGAACATCACAACGACCTCATCCTTTTCACTGTTTTTCAGTCCTGTGCCCATCATCGCTTCATTTGTCATCCATTCAACGCCGAGGCTGATATCCGGATAGAACCTTTTCTTTGCAAGTTCGAGCCGGCTTCTCGCGGCCTGCAGCTCAAAGTCCAGCGCTGCAATCTCGGGGTTCCGCGACTTTAAAGTTTCTGCCAACTGTTGGCGGCTAATCGCAACCGTCTTAAACTGTTCTTTTTCAGGCCAGGGCAGCACATTAGGGTCCTTCCGGTTAAGGGCAGCGCTTAGCCGGGCGGAAAGCGGCTTTCGCAATTCCTCCAGCGCCTGTAGCTCATCCGCCATTTTTGCTATTTCAAGCTGTGCGCGGATGACGTCGGGATGTCCCGCCTCAGAGGCCACGTATCTTATCCGAGCAACTTCCTCGAAATGCTTTGCAAGCTCCAGATTTTCCTTCGCTATTTCAATCGCACTTGCAAGATACACATACTCAAAAAATGCGTCTTTAACCTCAAAGAAAAGCTCAAGCTTCACTGCTTCATATCGTTTCTTTGCGGCCTGTGCCGCTGCCGCAGCAGCGTCGGTTCTTGCCTGGATTGTGCCGAACCACGGGAACATCTGCATCAGTTGAAGGTTCTGCGATCGATGTCCTTCTTTGGTTTCAACCTCATCGATATAATTGCCGTATGTGAACTGCGGGTCAGGCAACGCCCCCGCCTGGCGGACCTGCTGCAGGGCGGCTTTCCACTGCTCAAACGCGGCTTTAAGCCCGGCATTATTTAGAGCCGCATACCGCAGGTACTCCTGCAATGTCACCGGAGTATTCCCGTCATACAAGTCCTGAGCCGTATCTGCGTGACAACTGACGGCAGTCGCGAGAAATGTTACCGCACAAAAGGTAATCACGATTGATTTCATTTGTCACCTCTGGAATATATGGTGAAAAAAGATTAGCAAAATCGTTTTAATAACCCCACTATTACTTTTACTTTACAGTGTACTATTATCCACAACCAGGCTCTATTGTCAACTACCAAACCTACGCCTATAGACTGAGCGTGTTCGATGGTGGCGAGCAGCCGCCGGCGAAAAAACATAAGACTGGCTATGACTGGAGAGCGGATATATAATAAGCCCGCAAGCAAAATTCTCTGAAGGAGCCTTATTATGGATCATTACCAAGAATCCTTTCGTTCAAGTGAAAAAATCTCGCGAAGAAAGTTCGTGCGACAGGCGGCAGCCGCTGCCGCTGCATTTACAATCGTCCCTCGGCGAGTGTTGGGCGGTAAGGGTCATATTTCGCCCAGCAGCAAACTCAATGTAGCCGGGATCGGCATCGGCGGAGTGGGCAAGGCGTTTCTTGCTGGCTGCGCCAGCGACGAAGGCGTCAACATCATTGCCTTATGTGATGTGGATGACCAATACGCGGCGCCGGTTTTTGCCACCTATCCCAAAGCCGTCAGATACCGTAACTTTCGTGAGATGCTCGAATCCGAAAAGAGTATCGACGCTGTGATGGTTGCCACGCCCGACCACACGCACGCGGTGATATCGAGCAAGGCTATCAAGATGGGCAAAAACGTCCTTTGTGTGAAGCCGCTGACCCGCACGATTTACGAATCTCGGATGCTGGCTGAGGCCGCTCGCAAAGCAAAGGTCGCCACACAAGTAACAGCTTCTTCCAATGCCAGCGACAGCGCCTGTAGACTCTGTGAGATGATTTGGGATGGTGCTATCGGCGCGGTCCGGGAGGTTCACTGCTGGTCGAACCGCCCCTTATGGCCGCAGGGAATGACCCGACCGGAAGGCCAAGACCAAGTGCCCGCACATTTGGACTGGGATTTGTGGATTGGCCCAGCGCCGATGCGACCTTTCAAGGCCTCATGGCCCAAGGAGCATCTCGCACTTAAGCAGGTTTCGTCCGGCCGCCCACCCGACGCAGTATATCATCCCTGGAATTTCCGGGGCTGGTGGGATTTTGGAACAGGTGCGCTCGGAGACATGGGCTGCCACCATTTCAACACGCTTTTCCGGGCTTTGAAGCTCGGACATCCGACGAGCGTCCAGGCTTCATCTACGAAGGTCTTTGCCGAAACGGCACCTCTGGCTTCTATAGCCATCTGGGATTTTCCCGCCCGTGCTGACATGCCGGCGACGAAGCTTTTCTGGTACGACGGCGGCCTGAAACCTTCTCGCCCGGCTGAATTGGAGGACGGCAGGCCAATGCCCGCTGAGGCAAACCTCTACATAGGAGACAAAGGCAAGATATTAGGCGGCACAAACGACGGCAGGATTATTCCCGAGTCAAAAATGCAGCAGTACAAACCTCCACCCCAGACGCTCCCGCGGCCGGCTTTGGTAGGAAACCTGACTACGGCGGAGTGGATCGCAGCTTGCCGAGGCGGCGAGCAGGCCAGTTGTAATTTCGATGTGGCCGATCTTCTTACCGAGGCAGTTCTGCTCGGCAATATCGCAATTCGCACCGGCAAGAAACTGTATTGGGACGCCGATAATACGAAGATCACCAACGATGAAGGAGCAAATGAATACATAAAGCAACCCTATCGATCGGGCTGGTCGCTATAGGAGATTGCAGCCTATGTTAAAGAAAATAAAATGGATACTAAACATAGTAAATATGCTGCCGGCAAATACTCGGCAAATAGCGATAATCGTATTGCTGACTGGCTCTGTCTGGCCTTGTATCGCAAACGGCGACGTAACCTGGCTCCACAAGAGCACTGTAACAGGTGACATGCCGATCCCGAACGAGGGTGACCAGCAGACGTGTTGTTTGATCCTGGACATTGATAAAGACGGCATCAACGACTTTGTCATCGGCGAGCGAACTCGCACGCCGTCGGTCGTGTGGTATAAGTACAATGGTCGTGGCTGGGACAAGCACATCATCGACAATACTCATTTCAAGCCCGAGGCGGGCGGCGATTTCTGCGACATCGACCGCGACGGCGATTTGGACATAATCCTGGGCCAGGATGCGAGCGGCAACGCTATTTGGTGGTGGGAAAATCCTTACCCGAATTATGACAAACCCTGGACTCGCAGGTACATCAAAAACTCCGGAGCTAATAAGCATCACGACCAAACCGTCGCGGACTTTGACGGCGATGGGGATGTGGAACTGGTTTCGTGGAACCAGGGCGGCAAAAATCTGCTTCTTTTTGAGATTCCTCCAAATCCAAAAACGACCGAGCCATGGCCCTTCACTGTGATTTACTCCTGGTCATCCGAACTGGAACGCGAGGGATTCCCATCTATTCCTGTTGATATCGACCTGGATGGTAAGCTGGACATCGTAGGTGGAGGCCGATGGTTCAAACATGTGGGCGGCACAAAATACAGCGAGAACATCATCGATGCTAATATGGCCTTCACGCAGTGTGCAGCCGGCCAATTGGTCAAAGGCGGCCGTCCCGAGGTTGTCTTTAGCCCCGGCGATATGGACGGAGATGCAAAGTGGTATCAATGGGATGGAAATGGATGGATAGCGCACACACTTTGTTATGTCATACACGGCCATTCATGCGAGGTAAGGGATATTGATGGAGATGGCAGTCCGGATATCCTTATCGGCGAGATGGGTAAGCCAGGCGCCGGCGATAATGCCAAGACATACGTTTGGTTCGGCGACGGAAAAGGCAATTTCCGCCAGACCGTTGCCTCACACGGTCAGGGTATCCACGAGGGCAAGATTGGCGACCTCGATGGTGACGGCGACCTGGATATTTTGATGAAGCCGTATAGTCATAATGCCCCCCGCGTTGATGTCCTGCTAAACTCAGGAATTAAAAATTGAGAATTAAGAATGAAGAAGGCCCAATTCTCGACTCTACATTCTAAATTCAAAATTCCAGTAGTCATGTCGGGCAGTGCGCACCCGGCGGTAAAAATGGCGTTTCACGGTGTGCCCGGAGTAGGGTCGGCTGGCTGCCAGCTATCAGCCAAACTCCAGGTGGCTGGATGCGCCATCGGGTCTATAATAACCAGCGACTTGCCGCCGCCATCGGTCGTCGGATACCACCTATCACTATAGCCAAACCGCATTATCGCCGCCTCCAAAGGCAAAGGAAGTTGGAGCACAATATCCTCGCCATTGTTGCTGAGGTTACCCGAATACTGCCCGGCAACCCTGATGGCCTGGCCATGCTGCGAGCGAAAAGAAACCAAATCGCCAACCGCCACAACAAACTCCCCTGGAGCAAGCTGCATCTGCCCGAATGTAAACTCAATCCCTTTGGTAAAGCGCACGCCCGTAAGGTCCAGCGTCACATCGCTTACGTTCTGTAACTCAATATAATCAAATTCGCTGCCATCGGGCGAGTGATACATTAACTCGGTAACCCGCAGGCCATCCAGCAGGTCCAAATAGTTCTGAAGACCCAGTTCGTCCTCTACCTTTACCGAAACCGCATCCAAAGCTACGCTCATGAGCAAATCCGAGCTAGTCGGTGAGTTGTTCATCAGGTGAATGGCCAAGATGTTGACCCCCACCTTCAGGTTGCTTGCGTTCTGGTAAATATCAATATACTCATCAAAATCCTGCACGCTGGCTTCGCGGGAACCGTCGGCCTTTGAGTTCCACGCAGGCGTGCCTGTAAAATTCCGACTTGCCACCTGGGTGCCATTCAGGTAAGCAACAAAAGCGTCATCATATCGCACCTTCAGCGTCAACTCGTTGATGTTGGCAAGGGTGTTCACATCAACCGTAAACGGAACACGAATATAGCAGGTATTATTCTTGCCCGATCCTGACATCTGGGCCTCCATATCGAGCGTTATCAACGACTGATAGCCGCTGCCCGTTTCATAACCAACCCCGCCGGCACCGCCTGTGCACAGCGTCCACGCCGAATCATTAAACGGCTTGCCGCCCCTCCAATCATCACTAATAGTGCTGGCCGGAACAAGGACTTGCTTATCAGCCCGCTCATTCACAAGCGTAGTGGTGGAAGTAATTGTTCTTACCGACGGATTTGCAGCGCCAGGCGTGGGCAATGGCAGAAAGTCAAAACTATTAGCTCCATCGGGCGCCCGGCCTTGCGAGACGTCCGTGGTCTGCGGGCCATAGAGAATCTTATCTATCTGCTTTAACTGACAATCGAACAAGCCTATCATCCCTCCATCGGCTGACAGACGGAAACCGACATGACCGCTTGTCTTGGAATTATCCGCCCGGAATACCGCATAACCTCCGCCTGCGACGAAGCTCAACGGCCCTATCTTATGCTTATCCGGCTGCGTTACAGGATTATTCGTCAGGTACATACCGCCCAAGTCCACAGGATTTGCGTGCGGGTTGTATAGCTCAATGAAATCCTCCTCAAACAATACCTGGCCATTCGCAAGCCACTCGTTAATCTTCAGCGTATCAGGATTGCCCAAGGGCTGAGCCATATTGGCCGCACCAAAGGTCGGCTTGGTAAGATGCCGGTTGCCGCCGTAGCCGACTCGGCCGATGGATAAATCCGGCAGTTGCAGGCCAAACTCGACTGAATCAATAAGCGTGCCGTTTTTATCATACAAATACACGCTTTCACCCTCACCAGACAGCGCAAAACCAAGATGCACGCCTGATGTTACAGCGTTGGCATCGGCGAACAGCACCAGGTATTGACCAGAAGCAATCGTGGCCCCGGCAGGGAAGACAAACTTTGTCCGATCGTTGGGATCATCTGTCATTCTCATGCCGGACAAATTGAGCGAAGCCGGACCATCATAGTATAACTCCACCATGTCGGGGAAAGTACCCTGGTGCTCAACGGCGGAATTGTTGATCGCCAATATCTCGTTGATGACCAATTGCGTATAGGTGGAGTCAACAGTCCAGGTACGCGAGGCAACTGGTTGCGATTGATTCTGCCAGACGCCGGCTGAATTCTTTATCACTGCATAAACGGTGTATGTGCCGTCAGCCAAGTTCGCCAGCTCAATGGGGGCTATCGGCTGAGTCGGGGTGACCGGCAAATCAGGGTCGGGCCGGAGGATCTCATTACTCCACGGGCCATCGTTGACTCGGTACTTGTACCCATAGATTTCCGGACCACCCACAGTAAGTGTGGCGCTATTTTTCCAGGTGCGGGGAGCAGGCTCACCGTAAATCGACGCCCCCGCAGGTACAAGGCCGCCAATGTCCCGTCCGTTGGGACCTGTGCCGATAGCCGGCGAAGTGGGACTAAGCCTAAAGTCGCCCCGCGGATCCGTCACATCAGTTGTATTAAATAGTTGTGGGTCTTCGTGCAGATTACCGCTACCCGTCCATACCACAGGGTCGCCGGTGATGATTGGGAATATCGAATTGTTCATTGTGATAGATGTCGGATGGCCTGCCCAGTCGGGGTTCTCAAAGAGATGCGCAACATCGTAGAAAATGTTGCCGTCGCCGTAGAAACCGTCTCCCTGCCACTGCCCGGAACGCGCCTCATACATATTAACGGCTGCGACCGTAACATGAACAATGGTATTGTTAACGGCTGTAATGAATCCTCCATCCTTCGAGAGAAGGGCATGGTCTACATCATAAAAGAGATTCCGCACGACAGTTAGTTCTGAGACCTGGCCGTATTCGGTGCCTGTAGTAACGGCATGTGACAAAGTTTCCCTGGGCGAGTCCATGTGCACGTGCATAAAGACGTTGCCCTCGACGTGGGCGTCAGCGGCATCCAGGTCAATGCAGTCGTCACTGCCGCCTGAAAACCAATTGTTGATGAACTGCGCAATTGGGCCGGGCCTCTGACCCCCGGTAAAATCGATGATGTCGTTGTAGCCGGTAGTGCTGCCGAACCAGTTGCCCTCGAAAAGGGCGTATCCATCCGCCGGCAATCCCCAAAAATGTACCAGCTCAGCACCGGTAAGACTCGGCAGAACACAGTTCTTCAAGATGAGCGATGAATCATCGAAAGTCAGATACTGTTTGGTGTGATTACCCCAGATAATATTATCCAGGTACACCCTGGCGTGATCTGCTCGTATGGCCCGCGAGCCGGAATCGCAGTACTCCATGTCGGCGTAGGCAATTCGATTATCCTGCTGCGTGCCGTCGAACTCCAGTCCCGCCCAATTGCTTGAGCCGGGCGTCCGTGTGAAACGAATATGCTGGTACTGCGTGCCCTCGGCGACAAGTCGCCCGTTAACAATAAGACGTGTGCCTGTGGCAAAGAACAGTGTCGTACCCGGCTGGATAGAAAGCGTTACACCAGCAGGCACGGTCAAATCGCTCGCAACCTGCCACGGGCCGGAAGCGGCATCCAGAACCCTATCGCCTGAAAGTGTGCCGGAAATCTGTGAAACGTTGCCATCATCGTACCAGATGTCGATATGCCCACGCTCCAGCTCTTTGCCGGTGCCGTTAAGACCGTCGAATGTCTGCACTATGACACGATTTATGCCGGGCGCGAGTGGCAAAAGACGGCTGCCTAAAGACCATTTGCCATCTACTTGTGACCATTGAGCCGGGCTGCCGTTAACCAGCACCGAGCGGGTGCTAATTGCGTCGGCTGT
>Ga0315280_10011804_pt1 | contig 10670 bp, 11 predicted proteins | sample YL17G06_40_MG_FD_203697 | JGI IMG/M metagenome (GOLD analysis project Ga0315280, IMG submission 203697) | Sediment microbial communities from Yellowstone Lake, YNP, Wyoming, USA - YL17G06_40 | ecosystem: Environmental > Aquatic > Freshwater > Lake > Sediment | place: USA: Wyoming | collected... | reverse complement strand
CGGGCCGCCCCCCCCCCCCCCCGGGGCGCGGGCCCCCGCGCCCGCGGGGGGGGGGGGGGGGGGGGGGCCCCCCCCCCCCCCCCCCCGGGGGGTGCGCTCGACAGTGCGCTACCTGGCAACAATCGAGTGGCCCTGCCTACGCTCGCTGACCGTACACCCTCGCGGGGTACACCTTGTGCACCCCGGCCCACGCCTTCGTGCGGACCCGGCTCATCGGCAGCTCCGGGAAGATCGTCCTCAGGTGCCCGCAAATCGTGGCGTGAAGCGCGCTACGGTCGGGCACGAAGCCGCCGTCCGGAGGGACAAGCTCGCCCTCCACCGTGAAGCTGCGCCCCGGATCGGGACGGAACTCGCCGTGCAGCCTGTAGTGCCCGCCGTCACCGCGCTCCAGCCGCCAGTGGAACAGCCGCTCCGCCTTCCCCCTGCGGTCACGCGTGTTCGCCTGCTTCTTCATAGCCCTCGCCCGCCGCGGGCCCCGGCGAGAGGTCGGCGGGGTGGTCAACCTGAGCGCGTACCCCACCGGGACCTCCTCTACGAGGACCCCCGAGTGAGCGATCAGCCCGCCCAGGAGCTGTTGGTCATAGATCGCCACGAATGGCTCGCCATGCTCAGCCGTCACCACCGCTAGGGGGTCTGCCGCCGAGGTGGTGAGGATCGTGGCCAGGACCGCGCCTGGGGGTAGCGATGCGCGGAAGGACTCGACGTGCTCCCGCCTCAGCGGGGCTCGCTCGCGGCGCAAGACGGCCGCCGAAGGGAGGCTACACAGCCCCTGGTGGGCCAGGCCGCGGAGTTCCAGTCCCAGCGCACTCTCCTCGGCCGAATCCACCCGGCGCCAGCCGAGCACGCCGACCATCGCGGTCGCCACGTGGCACGCCTGGGCCGAGGTCGCGCCGATCAGGGCCTCAATAGCGGCCGCGGAGACGGCCGCCCTCTGTTTCTCAAGCGCGCGAGTTACTGATCTTGGCGACAGCGTCCGAGCCATCGGTGCCCCCGAAGGCGCATTAAGAGGCGCGCGGCGCCGCTCGGCGCCACGCGCGAGCGCCTACTCACCGTTCTCCGCGTCACCCGCGGCCACCTGCGCCGACTGCGCGGGCTCGCCCGACCCCTGCGCGAGCATGTCTCGGAGCTTACCGAGCTGAGCGTCGTCCCCCATGACTATGAGGGTCGACCCCGGCTCGATCCGCAAGCTCCGGGGCGGGTTGACGGTCACTCCACCGTCGGGGGCGACCGATCCGACCACGATCGTCCCGCTCTCCGCAAAGCACCGCGTCTCGCGGAGCACCTTACCCGCGACCCCGGACCGCGGCTCGACCGCCACCGACTCCAGTCGGACCGTCGCTTCACCCGCCTCCATCGCGACATCGAGGAACTGGAGCACCTCGGGCTGCACCAGCATGGTCGCCATCCGCGCACCCGCGATGTCGTATGGCGACAAGACGTGAGTCGCCCCCGCGCGCCGCAGGAGCCTGGCTTCGGTCTCCCCGGTCGCCCGGCAGACAAGCGGGATGTCCGGCCGCAGGTCGCGCACTGTAAGGGCCAGAGTGATGTTGTCGTTATCGGTCGCCAGAGCCCCGATCACGCCGGCCGCGCGGTCCAGCCCGGCCTGGAGCAGCACCTCCTCCTCGGTGGCTCCCCCCTCCAGAGCCGGGAAGCCGTCATGCTGCGCGCGCTCGGCCGCCTCGGGCCGATTGTCCACGATCAGAACGCCTATCCTGGCGTCCGCGAGGCGCGCTGCCGCCGACCGGCCCACCCTGCCGTAGCCGCAGACCAGCACGTGTCCCCTGAGACTTGCTAGCCTCCGCTCCAATCTGCGCCTCCGTATCGCCCCGCCCAGGTGCCCCTCGAGTATGTACGACGTCAAGAGCGTCGCCGCGTAGACGGTGACCAGCATGTTCGCGCCGAGAAACCCCACCGTGAACGCGCGTCCGGCCGGGGACAGGGGGCGCACCTCGCCGAACCCGACCGTTGTGACCGATATGACCGCCATGTACAGCGATTCGAGGAACGACCAGTCCCGCTCTATCGCCCAGTAGCCAATAGCTCCCCCCACCACCGACGCGCTCAGCAAGCCGACGACAACGAGCGGCCGGACGTCGTGTCGTCGTCCCGCTACCCGTGTACGGTCCCTGAACCCTCGCTGTCGCCTCATGACTCGTCACGGTCTGAACGATGGCAGTACGCCGAAGGTTGAGCTTGCCCCGGCCAGGAAACGGACTGCGACCCAGGCCTGGCCCCGGGGTCGTCATCGGAGGTGCTCCCAGACGTGCTTGCGCGCACTCCGGCTCTGCCGTGCATCAAGGTTCCCCCCTTCGCGACCGACGAGCGAGTCGAAGTAGACGGTCTCGACCCGTCTGCCTTCCGGGCCTGGCCGAGTACCGACGTATCGATCACCGACCCTGACGGCACCACCTGGAGACCCGTCCCGGACGGACTCGCGGCCGAATCCGAGGCCGAGGCCCGCTTCTTCACGGCCGAGACGCACCCTCTGGGCGGCCGCGAGGTCCGCGACCTCGCCCTTGACTCGGCCGGCACGTTGTGGATGGCCACCGACCGGGGCGTCACGCTCTTCGACCGCCGCGACGGATGGCGTACGCTGCGTGGAAGCGACGGGATGCCGATCGAGGATGTCAGGAGGGTCCTCCTCAGGGGGAACGGCGAGCGCTGGTTCGCGACCCCGCGCGGGGTCGTCCGCCTAGCCGACGGCCGCTGGTCGCTGTTCGCGGGCAGGCGCTGGCTGCCCGAGGATGACACTGTCGGGCTGGCTGTGGTCAGGTCTGACACGGTGGCCGTGCTCTGCCGCTCCGGGGTGACCGTGGGCATCCGCACACGGACAACGACCCTGCGTGAGAAGGCAGACGCGATCGAGGCCACCATCCGCGCACGCCATTGCCGGCTGGGGTACGTCAGCGACTCCCGCCTCGCCGGCCCGGGTGACACGTCCGGTCACTCGTACGAGGCGTCCGACAACGACGGGCTCTGGACCGCGATCTACTTGGCCGCGGAGGCATTCCGGTTCGCGGTCACGGGTGAGCCCGAGGCCCGGGCGTTCGCGGCGGAGTCGATGGAAGCGCTGCTGCGACTGGAGGAGGTCACGGGGATCTCCGGGTTCCCGGCCCGCGCCGTAGTGGGCGTCGACGAGCCCAACGTGACGAGGTCGGGCGGAGAGTGGCACCAGTCGCCGTGCGGGCGCTGGCTCTGGAAAGGCGACACGAGCTCCGATGAGCTGAATGGGCACTACTTCGCGCTGCCCGTCTACTACGAACTGGTCGCCGACACCGGGGAGAAGGTCCGGATCAGGCAGGTTGTCCGCAGGATCACCGACCATCTGATCGAGCATGACTTCCGCCTCATCGACGTTGACGGCCGGCCCACACGCTGGGCGGTGTTCACGCCGCAGGCACTCAACCAGTCGGCCCAGTGGGGCCTCGAGCGCGGCCTCAACTCGCTTTCGATGCTGAGCTTCCTCAAGGTGGCCCACGCGGTCTGCGGCGACGAGCGCTATGCGAACGCGCTGGACTTCCTCGTCCGCCGGCACCACTACGCGCTCAACACTATCGACCAGAAGATCATGCTCCCGGGCGAGGTAAACCACTCGGACGATGAGCTGTCCTTCCTCGCCTACTACCCGCTCTTCATGTACGAGAACGATCCCGACCTCCTGGCGCTCTACAGGCTCAGCATGGAGCGCACGGCGCGCTGTGAGCTCCCCGAGCGCAATCCGCTGTGGAACTTCATGGCATCCGTCACGCTCGCTCGGCCGGTCGGTCTCTCGGACTCGGTGAGGAGTCTCATGGAGATCCCGGTCGATAGGGTGCGCTGGGCGGTGGACAACCGAGACCGGGCCGACGTCGCGCAAGCGTGGCTTCCCGAGCGCGGCGGCAATGTGGAGGGCACAAGCGTCCTGCCGTACTCGGAGAACGGCATGACGAAGTGGAATGGCGATCCGTATGAGCTGGCTCGTGGCGGCGACGGCACCACTGAGGACGACGGCGCGGCCTATCTGCTCCCCTACTGGCTCGGACGCTTCCACGGGCTCATCGAGGACTAGGTAGTTCCCAGCCGATAGGTACGGGCAGTGCCTATCCTCTTGGACCGCTCTCCCGCGAGTATCGTGGCAGCGACAGCCGCCGAAGCTTGACGAGGTGTGCGCGACTCGGTTGCGGAATCATCATTCCACACAATCCTTCGGGGGTATAACCCCGACCGTACCGGCGTCACCGTAAGCCCTGACGGACGGATGCTGGCCTACCTCGCGCCGGTTGACGGCGTCCTCAACGTCTGGGTGGCGCCCCGCAGCGACCCTTCGGCGGCGCGGCCCGTCACCAGGGACACCCGCCGCGGGATCCGCCAGTACTTGTGGACGTACACAGGCGAGCACATCATCTACCTCCAGGACCGCGGCGGCGATGAGAACTGGCACGCCTATCTCGTGAACGTCGCGACGACCGACCAGCGCGACCTGACGCCCTTCGACGGAGTCCACGCGCGGATCGAGGCCGTCAGTCACCTCCACCCGGAGTCCGTCCTCATCGGCTTGAACGACCGCGACGCGCGCTACCACGATGTGTACCGAGTGGACTTGGCGACCGGCGGCCGCTCCCTCGTCTTCATGAACGATAGCTTCGCCGCCCTCGTCACCGACGACGACTACCGGATCAGGATCGGGATAAGGTTCGGCGACGACGCCTCGACTGAATGGCACAAGCGCGGCGCCGGGGGAGAGATGGAGTGCTTCGCGCGGGTTGAGCCGGAGGACACGTTGTCAACGGTACCCGTCGGCACCGACGCCTCGGGAGATGTCGTCTACCTCTTCGACAGCCGCGGCCGTGACAAGTCCGCCATAACCGCGTTGCGCCTCGCGGACGGTCACACTTCGTTGATCGCCGAAAGCGCTCTGTCCGACATCCAGGATGTACTTCTCCACCCGACCACACGTGCCGTTCAGGCCTACGGCACCTGTCGCGAGCGCGTCATGTGGCACCCCGTGGATGAGGCTCTCGCACCGGACTTCGAGCTGCTTGCCGGCGTCTGCGATGGCGATCTCGATGTTGTCAGCCGCACACTCGCGGACGATACGTGGATCGTCGCTTACGATGTCGATGACGGACCGGTGCGCTTCTACCTCTACGATCGCGGCGCCCGCGAGGCCCGGTTCCTCTTCACCAACCGCGCGGAGCTCGAGGGCCTCCCCCTCGCCAAGATGCACCCCGTGACGGTTACCGCGCGCGACGGGCTCGAGCTCGTCTGCTACGTCTCGCTGCCGCCGGGCGCGTCGCCGGACGGCGGACTGCGGCCCGCCAGTCCGTTGCCCACCCTGGTGGGCGTGCACGGAGGGCCATGGTCTCGCGACCACTGGGGATACAACCCCAACCACCAGTGGCTCGCGAACCGCGGCTACGCGGTCGTCAGCGTGAACTACCGAGGTTCGACCGGCTTTGGCAAGGCCTTCCTCAACGCGGCCAACCGCGAATGGGCCGGCAAGATGCACGACGACCTCATCGACGCGGCCGAGTGGGCTGTCGCGGAGGGGATCGCGGCGCGGGGCCGAGTGGCCATCATCGGGGGAAGCTACGGGGGCTACGCGACCCTCGTCGGGCTTACGTTCACGCCTGACGCGTTCGCTTGTGGTGTGGACATCGTCGGCCCGTCGAATCTTCTGACCCTGCTGCGCAACGTGCCGGAGTACTGGATACCGATACTGCCCACCCTGCGAGACCGCGTTGGAGACCACACGACGGAGGAGGGCAGGCGCCTCCTTGAGTCCCGCTCGCCCCTCACTAGAGCCGGCGACATCCGGAAGCCCCTTCTGATCGGTCAGGGCGCCAACGACCCGCGGGTCAAGCAGCAGGAGTCGGACCAGATCGTCGCCGCCATGACCGAGCGCGGCATACCGGTAACTTACGTGCTCTACCCCGACGAGGGCCACGGATTCGCCAGGCCGGAGAACCGGATCTCCTTCTACGCAGTTGCTGAGGCGTTCCTCGCGCGTGAGCTTGGTGGTCGGTGCGAGCCGATCGGCGACGACTTCGTCGGAAGCACCATCAGTGTCCCGGCGGGGGCGGAGCAGATAGGGGGGCTGGCGGGTGCCCTCGGCGGGTAACCACGCTCGGGCGTGCGTGATGGGGAGGGTGTGAATGGCTGGTTGCTATGAGGGTACCGCGGCTCCTTGCTCCGACGTCGAGCTCAAGCTCCGCGCGCAGGCCCACGACCCAGCGGTGGAGGCTGAGATGACCCGGCGCGTCAGGCTCGCCCTCGAGGGCGTCGCCGCCGCCCTGGCGCCGCCGGGCGCCGGTGAGGATCTAGTGGCGCTGGCGCTCTACCAGATCACCCAGGCCGAGGCCCGACTTCTCGAGTCCTGGGATGGTACGTGCCCGCTTGACCGCTACCTCGCCGTTGTGGCGGCGCGTGTGTGTGTCGACGAGCTCCGGCGGTGGGAGCCGCGCGTCGCGTGTCCCTCGGATACCCGCGCGGCCCATCCGAGCGACCTGTCACTCGCGCGCTACGTAGCGGGCGCGCCTCTCAATCCGGGAGAGCGCGCCCATGCCGAGACTTGTCGCCGCTGCAGCGAGCTGCTGCGAGCCGCGCAATCGCCCACGCGAGGTACTCCACTGACAGGAGCGGAAGCCGATGCCGAGACATGACTTGCTGTGTTCCGGGCGCATTCTCATCGTCGACGACGAGCCAGACCACGTTGCTCTGCTGGAGAGCCTGCTGCGCTCGGACGGCTATGAGAGCGTCCGCGGGATCACCGACCCCCGAACCGTCACAGCCGCCTGTGACGAGTTTGACCCGCACCTGATACTGCTCGATCTGTCCATGCCGCACGTTGACGGCTTCCAGGTCCTCGAGCTGGTCCACGAACGCGCGGCTGGCTTCGGCCTCGCCGTGATCGTCGTTACCGGCCACACGGACCGCGATACCTGCCTTCGGGCACTGGCCGCGGGCGCGTGTGACGTCATCGGTAAGCCGTTTGACAGCATGGAAGTGCTGACCAGGGTTGCCAACGTCTTGGGCGCCCGACTCCTGCACCAAGCCGTGCGCGAAAGCAACGAGCTGCTTGCGCAACGCGTCGCTGAGGCCACCCGGGACTTGCAGGAGGCCAGGCTCGAGGTGGTACACCGGCTCGGGCGCGCCGCGGAGTACCGCGACAATGAGACAGGCCTACACACCATCCGAATCGGGCGCTCGTGCGAGATGGTTGCCAAGGCAGTGGGCATGACGGACGAGGAGTGCACCATGGTCCTCCACGCCGCGCCCATGCACGACGTCGGTAAGATCGGCATACGCGACGCCATTCTCCTGAAGCCCGCCCGCCTCGACCCCGACGAATGGGAAGTGATGAAGACCCACACGCACATCGGCGCGGAGATACTCTCCGGTGGCCGCACGGAGCTGCTTCGCACCGCCGAGGCTATCGCGCTGACCCACCATGAGCGTTGGGACGGAGCAGGCTACCCCGATGCCCTTCCAGGCGACGCGATCCCCGTAGCCGGTCGTATCTGCGCGCTGTGTGATGTGTTCGACGCATTGACGTCGGTGCGGCCTTACAAACCCGCCTGGCCCGTGGAGGAGGCGATCGCCTACGTCCGGAGCGCCTCAGGTACCCAATTCGACCCCGAGCTGACCGAGGGCTTCGTGCGCTCGCTGCCTGAGATCATGTTCATGCGCGACCAGTACAGGGAGCCGGACCAGCCGCCGTCCGTCAGCGCCACGCTTGACGGAGGGACGATGTAGTGAGCCTTCTCGACGATCTATCCCGCGGTGTCCGGAGCGTGACCGACTCGCTCAGCCTCGAGGCGTCCAAACACTCGCTACGATCACAGATCGCCGATGAGGAGCAGGCCGTCTGGCGCGTCTACGCTCAGATGGGCCACCGGGCCCTCGAGCTCTTGAGCGCCGGCGCCATCCAGGATCCTGCCCTTGCCGACCTCGCCGCTCAGGTGCCGCCCCACCAGGAGCGGATCGAGGAGCTGAAGCGCCAGGTCGAGGAGCTCGACCGCTCCCTCCGCGGCCCACCTCCCTCTCCCCCAGGGAAACCGCCCGGGTGAGCGAGGCTGGCAGAGACAATGGGCTTTGGCCCATTGCCCGCGCTGCCCCGCCTTATGCCCCCGTCCCCCTCGAGCAGCCGCCCCTCCAACCGTTCCACGCCCTCCTCGAGCCTGGACACAGGCGAGCAGAGCATCGCGAAATGCGAGTCGAACCCAGACACGCGGCTCAACAGAGTCGCGAGCTACGCGCTGCGGGCGCTCCGTGAGAAGCACTAGAAGCGGTGAGCGTGTCAGCGTCGTCCTAGACGACCAAGGGCGCGCCTACCGCTCAGCGGGGGCGTGCCGGGATGGCTCAGTAGCCATTAGCCGTTCTGACCCACATGGGTCGCTACCGGTGTGTCAGCCCCGCAGACATCACACACCCTGCGGAAGACCCCCCCCACGAACGAGTAGCGACCCGGTTGGAGGACCGGCACTTCGCCCATGAAGGGCTCAGGCCTCTCGCGACCTAGCGTACCATAGAAGAAATCCTGTGGGTCATCAGCGGTCGTATGGTAGCGAATCAGTTGCTCGTCAGTGGTGCTCATCACTCATGCCCCCTCGGTTGCGTGTTTCGCACCCACGCATACCTCGTTGGCTGGAGTTGGTACCGTCGCGGTAGACCTGGTAGCAGCCAAGCAGCCTCAGCATTCTGCCGCAAGGCGGCCATCTCCTGCGCCTTGCCATCGTGGCCAGCAGCCGTCTGCAGCAGCTTCTGGACGTCCGCTGGTAATCCTCCCACTGGCGATGGCGCCCCTAGCTGCTGGGCCAGGGCGCGCGCACAGGCGGCGAGCTGGCCGTAGTGCACCTCGATCTCCTTAGCCTGTTTGCTGACGTGAGCGGCTAGTTGCACCAGCGTCTCAGCGGGCAGGTCTGCACATTGTAGCAGGACCCCCGAGGTCTCGAACAGGTAGCTCCAGACCGCTGACTCTGCGGCGCCACCGTAGAACCGAACCTCCTTGCGAGTCAGTTCGCCCATGGAAACGGATGCCACAAGCGGCTCGCGCAAGTGGAAGTCGAGCTGATAGGCCCGCAGTAGAGCGTCCATAGCCGCATCCAGCTCCGGAGTGGCCAGCTCGACGAAGTCACCACCAAGTGCGTCAACTGCTTCGGACCGAACGATCACATGCTGGTGCGAGTAGCAGTCCACCGTAAGGTAATCGACGGCCCGCGCAAGACGCTCCTCATTCCAATTCCGTGGATCCAAGAGCAGGCGCGCGAGGCGTCTGATCTGCGACTGGATCCGATAGACGTTTCCGAGCGCCAGTGGGTGCACGTCGCGTATCAGCCTATCGACCGCTGACTTCGGCACGGCACCCGATTCCACCCCAGCCATGCGCCGCGCAAGCACCTGGTAAGCGTTCAGGTCCTCCACGCTGATCGGAAGGGGTCTGGTCCCTGCCGGGCCCGTGGGGTTGAACGGAGCAGTAGTCGTGGGATCTACGGGGCTAAGCTCCCCAATGCGGCCCATCACGATGCGCGATGCTCCCAGAGCCAGCATCGTCCCGGCACTGTGGGCTCTGAAGGGCGCGAGCACCTGGAACTCTGCATCGAACTGGCGCACCAGGTGCACTAGGGGCCAGGCAGCGTTCACATCGCCGCCACGGGTGTAGAGGAAAAGGTCGAGGCCAGGCACCCCCCCATGCGCGGTCTCTTTGAGGACACGGAATAGCGCTTCCGTAACGTCTTTGCTCAGCTGGACCGTTAGCCCCGGGAATTCCGGGATGCTGCTGCGGTCGAAGTTGCACAGCACGACGAGCTTCCGTCCGCCCCGCAATTCCTCTATCGCGCGCATCAGGCTCTGGCGACGCGACAGGGGCGTTTCACCCGTCGAGGGGTGACACGACTCGCATGCCATTGAGGCCCGGGCTCCCTCCCATTGGCCGCTCCACACGGGCTAGCTGTTCTGGTCCATTGCTGCGCCTATCTCTGCCAGCCGCTCCGCGTGGAAGGAAGCGGCAAGGCGCGGTGCCCACGTCCGTGCAGCCGCGAGCACTGGACTCCTCTACGCTGTAGGGATCCGTCGGGGCCGATAGTTCGTCCGAGGCGAGCGAGAGTCCTCCGGCCTTTCTGGGATGGAGCCGGACCTTCCAGCAGTTGCCAGCCCTTCTGGCTTGGCCCGGAGCCCTCTCGTCTGGCAGCCTCTGCCCGAAACGCCCCGGTGAGATGGGCCGCGACCGCCCAATACGAGGCCAAGGCAGCCTCCTCCGAGCGCTTGCGGGGGTACATGCGAGCAGCCTGACCGCGCCATACATCAGCTCGGCCACCAAACACTCGCTACGATCACAGATCGCCGATGAGGAGCAGGCCCTCTGGCGCGTCTACGCTCAGATGGGCCACCGGGCCCTCGAGCTCTTGAGCGCCGGCGCCATCCAGGATCCTGCCCTTGCCGACCTCCCCGCTCAGGTGCCGCCCCACCAGGAGCGGATCGAGGAGCTGAAGCGCCAGGTCGAGGAGCTCGACCGCTCCCTCGGCGGCCCGTAGGTCCGCTGAACGCCGCTCCGACCCTCCGCTCGCCCTTGTATGTTGGGTCTGACACGGAGGAATGGTGTGGTTCTGTGGGGAGTAATCCCGAAACTGCACCAGAGAGAAGCGGAGGCGAGGCGAAACCCGAGCTCACCCTAAGCCACTAGAGGCTCAGGC
>Ga0315280_10011803_pt1 | contig 10670 bp, 11 predicted proteins | sample YL17G06_40_MG_FD_203697 | JGI IMG/M metagenome (GOLD analysis project Ga0315280, IMG submission 203697) | Sediment microbial communities from Yellowstone Lake, YNP, Wyoming, USA - YL17G06_40 | ecosystem: Environmental > Aquatic > Freshwater > Lake > Sediment | place: USA: Wyoming | collected... | reverse complement strand
GCCCTTATCACGCAGATGTCGGGGCGGGCAGGTCGTGGCGTGCGCGCAGGCAGGGTCATCGTCCAGAGCTACCACCCGGCGCACTATGCCGTGCAGGCAGCCGCCAATTACCACCGCCAGGAGTTCTACGACCAGGAGTTGGAGATAAGACGGCGCTTCCGCTTCCCGCCCTTTGTGCGTCTGGCGCAGCTACTGGTGGAGGGGACGGACGAAAAGCGTGTTGAAGAAACGATGGATGAGATCGCCAAATGGCTGGGGGAGCGGGTGCCCGGCTTGAAGGGCGGGGAGTTGGTGGGTCCTGCCATACCGATGATCTCCCGCATTCAGGGGAAGCACAGGCGGCATCTGCTATTAAAGGGGACGGAGGTGCGGCAGGTCTCGGAATTGGCGGGGGAACTGCGCCTGCATTGGCACAAGGGGGTTCGCCACCGCACCGGCTTGCGCCTGATCATAGATGTGGACCCCAGGAATTTAATGTAGCGATGAACACGAATCTTTTATGATCAGCTAATATCAATAAAACTTTAGCTTCTTATTGACCTAAAAGCTAAAACCCGCTCCCACATCAAGTTTATAGTGGACTTCATCAGCGATGTCAGAATTGTTGGCAGACGGATAATTAACTCCAGGAGCGATTCGGAAAAACCAATTATTCCCTAAAAAGGCTTTAAAACCTAAAGAGCCATCCACAAGCAATGCATATCTAGTATTGTCATTTAAATCAATCAAGTATGTCCCGCCCAAACGAAGATATAGCCTATCAAAGGGTTTAAAGAAATAACAATCGCCATCCAAATGAACCCCGCCAAACTCGGTATTCGAGATTACCCCTGTGTTCATCGCCAGATGAGGGATTATTAGGTGTTCGTAGTCAATAAACAAACTTGGACTCATCAAAGTCATTGCACTAAGTCCAATTTCCACGCTATTTATATCCTTGATTGTCTCGGGAGGGGTGACTTTCTGCTCAGGTCCGCCTAAATTTCCGCCGAATCCAAACTCCAATGTCGGGATAACTGCACTTGAGGAGACCTTGACGCCGATATCCGGTCGGATATAAAAGCCATTGCCCGAAGATTTAAATCCCAAATCAAAAGCAAGCATAAGACCATTTTTGCTATCTTCCTCATCCGATCCACCACCGGGGAAATATGCAGAGAGATATCCTGCCCCTAATTGACCATAGAATCCATTGAAGGGATGATTAATATAATATGTCAATCCAACATCAGCAGATGCGGATATTACATAGAATTCCGAACCAGCTGTTGCTCTGGCATCAATCGCAAGATGATCTGTGAGCAGGTGTTCGTATCGCACACCAGCACCAAACACAAGCGGGTAGACAAATTCCAGACTGTCCGTGCCATGATTGACTGAATTAGCGTCTACTGCATATGATATTACAGAACTAAAAGATATGATAAACCCCATGACTATTTTTTTCATTAATGCACCTTACAATTATCATAATATGCAAAAAAAATTTTTCAAGAAAAGACTTTAAGTAGTCTTCGATCCGGCATTACCTCAAGTTACTTCGCAATAAATCAGGTCACATACTCCGGATGATGCCCACCACTTTGCCGATGATCTCCAGGTTGGTTCGCGCCAGAGATCAGAATCTTTTAATTGCAAAGGTCTGTTGTTTTAAAAGTTAATTCCCAATCCTGCATTTATTAAAGGAACGGCGGCAGCATTGGGTTGTATATTGATTCCAAAACCGAAACGAGAGAAGAGCCAGCTATATATATCTATTTTCCAACCCAGCATTACAGTTATGGAAACAGAATCATAGTTTGCTCCATTCGAGCCGGGAAAACCGCCGGTTGCCCATCCGAGTCCCATTTGCATATAAAAACCTTTGAACGCCTTGTTAACATAATAGGTAGCTCCCAATTCACCAGATTCATACGCGATCAAACCGATTGATTCAGGAGGTCCGCCAGTTTCCAAGGTCATTAAATAATTGCCGCGTATAAACAAAGCTAAATGATTGACAATCAAGCGTTCATAACTTGCAGCAGCGCCAACAGGATACAACCCCAACTCAAAGGAATTTGAAGGTTGATTTGCAGAGACTGGATCATTTGTAATAAGGCAAAAGATTAGAAAAAGGGAAGATACGCAAAGCAGCATCTTACTCATTTTGATCCTTTCTTTATAGTCTAAGTGAATTATATCCTAAAAAATAAGGGGAAAAAGCTATCCCCTCATCCAAACCCGATTAAAATTAATAGATTACATGCGCCTGATTATGCCCACCACTTTGCCGATGATCTCCAGGTTGGTCTCTGCCGGCACAAATATGGGATTATGGCGTGGGTTGGAAGGCTCCAGCCGGAATCCATCATCCACCCGGTAGAAACGCTTCATGGTCGCCTCGCCCTCCCACATTGCCACCACCACTTCGCCGTTGCTGGCGGTCGCCTGCGGACGCACCAGTGCATAGTCACCATCCATGATGTGGTCGCCGATCATGCTGTCGCCGCGCACCTTGAGCAGGAAGCTCCCCTCGCCGGGCACAAAGTCGCGGTCCAGCGTCATGGTGCCTTCGTAGTTCTCTTCGGCGAGAATCGGCTTGCCCGCGGCTATCATGCCGATGATGGGCAGTGTGACGCCTTTGCTCTTCTCCCGCGAAGATATTTGCAATGCGCGGGGGCTGGAATGAGTGCGTGTAAGCTTGCCCTTGCGCTGGAGGGCTTTCAGGTGGTCAAACACAGCACGCGGACCGATGCCAAACCTGTCGCCAATCTCCCGCACCGTGGGCGGGTAGCCCTTATCTTCCATCATTGCTATAATAAAATTGTAGACATTCTGTTGTTTTGCAGTAAGACCTTTCATAATTCCCTCCTTTAGAGGAAACGCTGATTTCATCTATATATGGATTAATCCATACACAAGTTTAGCAAAACAAGAGTTTCGTGTCAAGACTTTTTTATCCGTCGCATCATTCTTCCTGTAGAAATTGGTGATGAAACCTTTATTCATATGTAATCGTTCAACTTTATATATCGGATTAATCAACCATAAAAATCTGTGCTATGATTTAATTATGCGAGTCGTGCTAATTGGGATTCTATGTCTTATGGCGGGGATGGCGATCGCCGACACCTCACGCTCCGCTAAGGTGCACATGCTTATGGATTCGCATTCAAAAGATATTCAGGACATTTACTTCCGCTATTTACAGGATTATCCGACTCTTTCTGGCACGGTGCTCCTGTGGGTGGCGGTGGGCAGCAGCGGCAAGGTGCTGAGCGCGGGCATCTCAAAGGATAATACCGGTGGAGTGGGTATAGCCGATGAACTGTTGGAGATGGTGAAGGGCTGGGATTTTGGCAGCGGCAGCAACGAGACCATCACCTTCCCCATAGAGCTGACGCCACCACCGCCCGGAGCCTATTATTCCGGCAGAACCCAGCGCAGCGTGGATGAACTCAACCATGCGTTTGAAGCCAAGCGCAAGGAAATGAACGAGTTCTATGATCAGCGGCGGGCAGCAAAACCGAGCCTGAGCGGTGAGATTCGGCTCAAGGTGTCTGTGGATGAGCTGGGCACAATCAAAAGTGTTACTGTGATAAAAGACGAGCCGCAGGACAAAGCGCTCACGGATAAGTTTGTAGAGTTGGTGAAGGAGTGCCACCTGACGCAGGGTCCCGCCGGTGATATTGAGTTTTACATAAATTTTGTCCATTTTGGCAAATGGTCAGGCAACTGACCCGAGGAGGGATATATGAGAGCAATCATGATTTTAATAGGCATAACAATAGTATTGGGTATGGCAGCGACCGCACCGCCGCCACCTCCCGCCAACCCCGAGGTTACCATCAGCAGCTTGACTCTCTCCAACATCGGGCGCGATAAAAGCGCGGTGGATATGACTCTGCAGAATGTGCTAAAGCTCAAGCTGGACACGCTCTACAAAGGGCGGTTGACAGCCAATCCCAACATAGCGGGGGACATGAAGATGAAGCTGACCATCAACGGGGATGGCTCAGTCAGCGATGTGAAGCTCCTTACCGATACCACGGGATCCAAGGAGTTTCCCACCCAGGTATTAAACATCGTCAAGACGCTCAGCTTTGAGCCAGCGACCCAGGATTTGGATGCGACCTTCACCATTAAGTTCAGCACGGGGGCTCCGGCACCAGCACCAGCGGGTGGTAAGTAGGCAGGCAAAACAGAAAAGTAGCACTGATGCTTAAAGAGGGTGAACCGATGGGCGCACCCTCTTTTATTTTGCTAATGATTTAGCAATGGATAAAAAATATTAAAGATTAGGCTTGATAGGGGGGGGGTCTAAGGGAACTATAATACGGGAGGTAAGGGAAGATGAAAAATATAAAATGCTTGGGTTTAATTTTGACTGGAGTGCCATTGGTCATGTTTTTAGTTGGAATAGGTTGCGAGAATAGTCCGACCGACCAAGGACCGCTCTGGACAAAGTATTGGACTGTTGTTTATGAATCAAAGCAAACGCTTCATCAAATACAATTTGTAGGACCTGATGAGGCATGGATTGTTGGAGGTTACAGCATAGTCCATTATATCAATGGGAATTTCAACACGGTAAATATACCACCCTCAATTTATTCAACTCCTGGTTATGAATTCATCAGAGCCTCGTTCAGTGACCAGAATCATGGATGGTTAATTGGTGTAGGGACCATTTTAGGTGGTTCTGCCGTAATCTATAGATATATTGATGGTGTATGGGAAGAGATTCCGCCTTTGGGGAATCCAAATGCGCCATTCTATTATGATGTTAAGGCATTATCATCTAATAGTGTATGGGTCGTTGGAGATAATATTTGGCATTTTGACGGAGTGAATTGGAATGCAGTAATATCAATGGAAGGTTTAATTCCAAAACGGTTGTATTTTCAAAACGAAAATGATGGTTATCTTACGGTTGAAGTCGGCATGATAGCGGGAGGTGTTTTGCATTGGGATGGCAATACATGGATGTTTGTTTTTAGCTCAAATGAAATACAGCCAAGGGCGATTGCCTTTGATAACCAAGGAAATGGATTTATGGTTACCTGGTCGGTGGGTGGGATATATAGTGTTGACGATTGGCAACCTATAGAATCATCTCAGTACTTCGCTGCATTTACAGACATAGCTTCAAATTCATCAGGGGATATTTGGGCAGTTGGGCAATCCACATTGTCAACTCCTTGCAATGTATTGGCACACTGGAATGGAATCAGTTGGCACTATGAAAGGACAATTCCCACAACAGAGTTTCATTCCCTGTTCGTAAAGGAAGATGGGGAAGTTTGGTCAACAGTTCATACAGACGAAACAAGCAGCATAGCGGTTCTTAACATTAACTAAAAGGAGATACTATGAGAACCATAACCTTCGTTTTTAGTTTCACGTTCATTTTTTCAACCTTCGCAGTGGCCACATTACTTTATGTTGAGTTGCCTGATGGGCTAAGCAGTGATTCACTTGAAAAACCCAATATAGAAACCTCTAAAAGAATTAATACTGCAGTAACAAACTCAATAAAGCAATGGTACGGTGATACACTTAACACACGCTACGAAGTCTTTTCAGTTGTTATGACTTCTAAGGGACAACCTGTACTCCCTGATTCTGATAATATATTGAAATCAACCGAAACAAAGGGGAATCTCACTTTTACTCGTGGTTTTGGCTGGGAAGATGCATGGTGGTTAACAATTTATTATCACATTGTTGGTGATAATACATATGCAGGAGCTTACAGATGGCTATGTTGGTTTTATGGATACCCACTCGCTTCTAATTCAGTTATGATTAGTTACACTGATAACCCTTTCGACAACTATTATAATATTTCAACTAACGAAATATACATATTCTATACTACTAATGATTTCCCTACGATAATAAATTGGGAATTAGATCCGGTTGATGCTTTTAGCTTTTCGTGACGAAGCTTATATTAATTGGCCACAATTTGATGTAGGTATGAATTGTTGTGTTGCAACTCTTGTACAAAATAAACTTGATGGTGATCCAAACAGTATTCTCGAACCATACTGTGGTGCGGTTTGGCATGGTGGGCCTGGATATAACAACCTCGGATTTAACCCAAATTTAAATGCAGAATATTATCAAATGATGAATGTAAAAGAAATTGCGACGAATTGCAAGAATTTTGCCGGTAGAAACGATTATCAAGAAGGTTCAGGGAATTCATATATGCAATCAATAAGGCAAGATGTGTGTTCAATGTTCTGGTTTAAAATATTTAAAGAACGCCCACAATTATTTGTCGATTTTAATGATAAATTATATCAACATTATGCTGAGGATATAGGTTTATATCACCAATATACTCCACCTGATTATACAACAATGATGAGTTGGCTGCGTGAATTAATGCCTACAACAATTGAACGAACCAATAAAAATACATGGCTAAATGAACAATGGATAATCAAAAATGGAATTACTGATAGCGCTTATAATTTATTACTTAATAGTTATATTCAAAGCGTAGCTCCGGGTTGGGATTCGCATATATGTTATTTTTATATGCGCGGCGATGCTCACAATATGCCTTACGAATTACCTCTAAGAAACGAACCAATTGATATTAAATACAATGATAGTGCATCGTATCATAATGAAGCTGTAGTTTATACAAATTTCGAAGGTTGGATATTGATGGATATAGGTACTGGAGATTTTTATCCGATACCATCGGCAACCCCCCAAAAGTATACCCTTGAGGCTACTTCGGTAAATGCAGGAACATATAGTAAAATAACAGATATATTGTATAATAATAGAAGTGGACAAGAACTCTTTGGCTGCGTTCAATACCATAATGATGGACAAGTTGTTATAACTAACCATGACACATCACAATCTTGAACAGTTCCAGTTTCAAATGGTTGTTTTTGTTTAGCGAATGTAGGAAGCAAAATGACTTCAAATGATGGTGCAGGACAATACCAAGTAGACTATTATAGAGGTGGTGTCTTGTTAACAACAGGCTTTTTAAACAAGGATGGGGGCAATTTCTTCAAATTCATAGGCGATGACATTGAATTGAAAGTAAATGCTGCTACATCACTACAAATGCCCTTTTTCCTCTATCCCCCAGCGCCAAATCCTGTAACTAGTAGCACAGCTATCAACATCAGCCTGGCGCAGCCGGGGCATGCTCAGCTCTATGTCTACGACATCTCCGGCAGGATGGTTAAAGTGCTATTGGATGGGCAGTGCAACGCCGGGCAGCAATCCCTTACCTGGGACGGCACGGATTCGGTGGGCAAGCCCATTGCCAATGGCGTTTATACCGTTATGCTCACATCGCAAAGCGGCAGATTAACCAAGCGTGTGGTTGTAGCTAGGTAAACTCTAGTAATTAGCATGGTAGGGGTAATTCAATAATTACCCCTACATTATTTTTACACTAGATTTAATTCTTAACTCACGCCCAGGGTTTTTGCCTTCTCCACCACATCGTCTATGCCGCCCTGCATGTAGAACGCCTGCTCCGGCAGATGGTCGTATTTGCCCTCCACCACCTCTTTAAAGCCGCGAATCGTTTCTGCCAGTGGGACATACTTGCCCTTCTGCCCGGTGAACTCCTCCGCCACGAAGAAGGGCTGGCTGAGGAAGCGCTGCAGGCGGCGCGCTCGTGCCACAATCAGCTTGTCGTCATCGCTCAGCTCATCCATGCCCAATATGGCGATGATGTCCTGCAGTTCCTTGAAGCGCTGAAGGATTTGCTGCACCTGCCGCGCTGTCTGGTAGTGCTCCTCCCCGAGGATCTTGGGATCAAGGATGCGGCTGGTGCTTGCCAGCGGGTCCACCGCCGGATAAATGCCGAGTTCCACGATCTGGCGGCTGAGGGCGGTGGTGGCGTCCAGGTGGGCGAAGGTCGCCACGGGGGCGGGATCGGTATAGTCATCGGCGGGGACATAGATTGCCTGCACCGAGGTGATGGAACCTTTGGTGGTGGAGGTGATGCGCTCCTGCAACTCACCCATCTCGGTTGCCAGCGTGGGCTGGTAGCCAACCGCGCTGGGCAGACGACCAAGGAGGGTGGAAACCTCGGAGCCGGCTTGCACAAAGCGGAAGATGTTATCTATGAACAGAAGGACATCTTGGCGTTCTACTTCACGCAGGTGTTCGGCGATGGTCAGCCCGGTCAACCCGACGCGCAGGCGGGCGCCCGGCGGCTCGTTCATTTGCCCGAACACCATGGCGGTTTTATCAATGACCCCTCTACCGGTCATATCCAGGTAGAGGTCGTTGCCCTCACGGGTGCGTTCCCCTACGCCGCAGAAGACCGAATAACCGCCATGTTCGGTCGCCAGGTTGCGGATCAGCTCCATGATGATGACGGTCTTGCCCACACCGGCGCCGCCAAACAGCCCGGTCTTGCCGCCCTTGCAGTAGGGTTCCAGCAGGTCTATGACTTTGATGCCGGTTTCTAGAATCTCGGTCTTGGTCTCCTGTTGGTCCAGCGAGGGAGCGGGGCGATGGATGGACCAGCGCTCATCGGTCTCTATGGGACCCTTGCCGTCAATGGGGTTGCCCGCCACATCCATGATGCGCCCCAGGCAGCCTTTGCCCACCGGTGTGGTGATGGGGGAGCCGGTGTCGGTGGCGGGGTCGCCGCGGCGGAGTCCGTCGGTGGAGGACATGGAAACACAGCGCACTCTTTTTTCACCCAACTCCTGTGCCACCTCAGCAGTGATGATCTTGTCGCCCAGCGGGATTTCTATGGCATTGTAGATATCAGGTAGACTTCCGGTGGGGAACTCCACATCCACCACGGGTCCGATTACTTCAATCACAGTACCGACATTTTTAGCGGAATCTTCAGCCAATCTCCACACTCCATAGAGTCTGATTAGAGGAGAATTCTATCATTAAAACATGAGTCCAGCCAAAGCAAATTTCAAGAAGACAAACAACAGCGTAGTGTTACAATAACCTTCACACAAGGAAGAGTGGCAGTGGCACATCCCAAAGTAACGCTTATATCGCCTTACATGCTAGTGACATCCTATAATGTGCGCCTCATCTCTGCTTCGCTTAGAACCGCTGGTTATCACACCACCAAGATCTTTCTTCCCAATCTCTATCCTTACAGCACCATCCCCGCCTACGATTTCTCCTACCAGTATGAGGAGGAATTAGCCGATGAAATAGCCGCCTTAGCCCGGGGATCGCTGTGGATAGGCGTTTCCACCAATACCAATCTCTTCCTGCGCACCAGTGCACTGGTGCGGGAATTGAAGAAACGCATATCCATCCCCATAGTTTACGGAGGAATCCACGCTTCCATCAAGCCGGAGGAATGTCTGGGAGCGGCGGACTATGTAGTGATGGGCGAGGGGGAAGACACCGCAGTGGAACTGAGCCGTGCCCTGGAGGACGACGTGAGGTTAGAGCGTGTTCCGGGCGTTGGGAAAATGGTGGATGGGAGCGCGGTTTATACCATCCGCAGCCAGGAACAACAGACTGCTTTTGGCAGTCTGCCCTGGGCAGATTACAGCCTGGATGATGAATGGGTGCAAATCAAGGAAGCGCGCGGGCTTGCCCGCATGGATGTGAATCTATTCAGCACCTACAGCTCGGTTATGCCCATGGGATGGAATAATCGCGGCCCGTTGTATTTCTCGGGAGCGTCGCGCGGCTGCCCGCATCGCTGCAGTTACTGCGTTCATTCTTTCCTGGCGCGCAAGTTCCCGGAATACCGGCAGATGCGCATCCGAGCGGTGGGGGATTTTGTGGCAGAGTTGGAGCATGCGCGAAAAACCATTCCTACCTTAAAGGGTGTCGCCTGCACTGACGAGGATTTTTTGGCACTGGATATTGGTTGGCTCAGAGAGTTCAGCACGGAATATGGCAAACGGGTGCATCTGCCCATGCGCATTATGGGCAGCGTGGATAGCATCACCGAGGAGAAGGTTGACCTGCTGACACAGGCGGGTATGGCGTTTCTGGAGGTGGGTGTGCAGGGGATTGGCACCGGTGTAACCAGCAGATATCAACGCCATTGGAGCAACAAGGATCTGTTCAAGGAAAAGGCGGATATTCTGCACAATTATCGCAGTAAACTTGAGTTGCAGTATGATGTGATAATGGACAATCCCGAGGAGTCGCTGGAGGAGCAGCAAAAGACCATCCAACTTCTGCTGGATATTAAGCGACCATATAAGGTGCAAACATTCACGCTAAATTACTATCCCGGCAGTGCGCTCTATGAAGAGGCGCTGGCAAGGGGCTTGATCAAAGATGTCGTGAAGCAGATATATTTGAAGAATATAAGCTCGCCCCAAGCCTCTTATCCGCTTTTCATATATCGCTTGTTTTGGCTTAATATCCCTTCAATGCTTATCCGGATGCTGGCAGCATTACCCCTTTTGCGGCTGTTTGATACAGAGGGATTCCGTAGGCTGGCTGCCGGGATTCGGCAAGCCTGGCACCGCTTCCGCGATTCGGATTCCTTTCCTGCCTATAGGTTGAATGATTAAGAATAACAGTATAAAAGGGGGGGTTGCAATTCCGCTTAGATTAATTAAGGGTCTCGCTAAGTTTAGAGAGGAGACTCTCTAAAGGTTTTAAGAAGGAAATGATAAACGTTTAAACGTGACACCCTAAGATTCCATCTCCATTGAGACTCTTTTAGATGCAACATAAAGTGC
>Ga0315280_10011802_pt1 | contig 10671 bp, 7 predicted proteins | sample YL17G06_40_MG_FD_203697 | JGI IMG/M metagenome (GOLD analysis project Ga0315280, IMG submission 203697) | Sediment microbial communities from Yellowstone Lake, YNP, Wyoming, USA - YL17G06_40 | ecosystem: Environmental > Aquatic > Freshwater > Lake > Sediment | place: USA: Wyoming | collected... | reverse complement strand
GGCGCGGCTGTCTATCGGCGGCTCGGTGTTGGCCATACAGCAGACGGTGGTGAAGCCGCCGCGAGCGGCCGCCCGCGTGCCTGTCTCGATGGTCTCCTTGTGCTCGAAGCCCGGCTCGCGCAGGTGGCAGTGAATGTCGACCAGGCCAGGGCAGACGATGAGGCCGCGGGCGTCGACGATGCGGCCAGCCTCCGCCGCCACCCCCGGCCCGATGGCGGCGATGTGCCCCTCGCGGATGAGCACATCGCCCACCAGGTCAACCCCGCGACCGGGGTCGAGGATGCGGCCGCCGCGAATCAGGAGGGAGTCGTTCATGGCAATACCCTCCACCCCAGGCTGAAGCCTGGGGCATCGTGTCGGTTCGATGCCCCAGCGTTCACGCTGGGGTCGCAAAGTAGGCCCATCATCGTCCTTTCGCCAAGAGATACAGCAGGGCCATCCTCACGGCCACGCCGTTGGTCACCTGCTCCTCGATGACCGAGCGAGCGCCGTGGGCCACCGCTGGCGATAGCTCGATGCCTTCGTTGATGGGGCCCGGGTGCATGACCAGGACGCTGGGCTTGGCGCGCGCCAGACGCTCCTCGTTCACCTGATACAGCCGGACGTACTCCCGCAGGCTGGGCAGGAGGCCCGCCTGCTGGCGCTCCAGTTGCAGACGCAGGGCCATGACCACGTCCGCGCCCTCGATGGCCCGGTCGAGGTTCGTATCCACCTCCACCGGCGGCAGGGCGCGGTCCTCGTTGCCCCGATAGCCAGGACGGAGGCCCCAGGGCAGGAGGGTTGGCGGCCCACAGAGCACCACCTGCACGCCCATGGTGGTCAGGCCCCAGATGTTGGAGCGGGCGACGCGGCTGTGGAGGATGTCGCCGACGATCACCACCTTCTTGCCCCTTAGGTCGCCCAGATGCTGCTGGATTGTGTAGGCGTCCAGGAGGGCCTGGGTGGGGTGGGCATGCCAGCCGTCGCCGGCGTTGATGACGTTCATGTCGACGTGGCCGGCCACCAGATAGGGCGCGCCCGAGTGGCGATGGCGCATCACCAGGATGTCCGCCCCGATGGCCTGGAGGGTGCGCGCGCTATCGACGAGGGACTCTCCCTTCTGCACGCTGCTGGCGGCCGCCGCCACGCTTACGACATCGGCCCCCAGGGCCTTGGCCGCCAGCTCGAAGGAGGAGCGAGTGCGGGTGCTGGTCTCGTAGAACAGGGTGGCGACGATGGTTCCCCGCAGAGTGGGAACCCGTCTTATCTCGCGGCCCAGCACCTCCTTCATGGCGTCGGCCGTCTCCACGACCTGCTCGATCTCCCGCCGGCTAAAGTCGTCCAGGTCGAGAACGTGACGACGCTCCCAAGTGGGGAGCTCTACACTCTCCGGCGGGCGCACTTCTTCTGCTGCCTTTCCTCGCGTTGCTCGTTGCACCATGGCTAAGGCTCCATCGATAGCACTACCACCGCATCGCGGCCGTCAGTCTCGTCTAGGAGCACCTGGACATCATCCTGGCGCGCGGTGGGGATGTTCTTCCCGACGTAATCGGCGCGGATGGGCAGCTCCCGATGTCCGCGGTCCACCAGCACCGCTAGCTGGATATGCTGGGGGCGTCCGAAGTCGATGAGGGCGTCGAGGGCAGCGCGAATGCTGCGACCGGTGAACAGGACATCGTCCACCAGCACCACTCGCTTGCCGGCTATGTCGGTGGGTATCTCGGTGGGCTTGAGTTGAGGCTTGAGGTCCAGGTAGGAGATATCGTCGCGGTAGAGGCCGATGTCCAGCGCCCCTACTGGCACCGCCCGTCCCTCGAAGTCGGCGATGCGCTGGGCCAAGCGAGCGGCCAGGGGCACGCCACGCGTACGCATGCCCACCAGCACCACGTCGTCGAGGGTGGGGTTGTTTTCGACGATCTCGTGGGCAATGCGGCTCAACGACCGCCGCATGTCCTCGGGCGACAGGATGACGTGCTCAGCCATGATCGCAGACGATAACAAAAACCCTCTCGCCGGCTCGCCGACAAGAGGGCTTGAGCATCCAGCTCAGGCTGTCAGTATAGACCTTGTATGTTGTCACTGTCTCTCCTTGTCAGCCTCGCGGGACCGACTTAAAGGCTCAACAGCGAACCTTCACTTGCTGTCGGTATGATACCACGAGGTCGCCCCCCTGGCAAGCCCTATGATCACTTAATTCGCCCCGAGCTCCAACGCCGCGATCGACAGGGTGAGAGTGAGGCCAAGTGAGACCATCTCTGGCCGCTCATCCTGAGCTTGTCGAAGGAGGAGCGGCCGCTCATGGTTCGACGGGCTCACCATGAGCGGCTGGACCGACGTGTGGAATGTCTCTCACCCATGATCTACCACATGCCCTGAAACACCACCGCGGTTGACACGCTAACCAGACCGGTGCCACAATCCACTCATCTTCATTGGTGGGGAGGAGCAGTCATGACGCAGAGTGGCAAGGACAAGGCCTATCACGACCTTCAGAAGGTGTACGCTCGCCATCCTGTGGGCGCTCCCGAAAGCGAGACGTTCATCGAGATCCTCAAGTGCTACTTTGACCCCGACGAGGCGCACTTGGCGGCCGCCATGACCTTCGAGCCGGAGCCCGAGGAGGTCATTGCCCGCCGGGCGGGAGTAAGCCTGGACGAGGCCGCTCCGGTACTGACGAGGATGGCTGAACGCTACTTTGTCCGTGGCTTCCGCCGCCCCGATGGCGTGCGCACCTTCCGTCTGCACATCATGGCCCTGGGCATGGGGCTGTTCGAGGTGCCGTTCCTTATGCGCGAATCTTCCGTGGACCTAGAGCGCCTGGGCGACCTATGGGACAAATACTACCTTGAGAGCCACGGGCGGGACATGCATGGTAGCGGCATCTCTCTCGTTCGCGCCCTGCCAACGGTGCGATCGTTCAAGGAGAACGTCCTGCCTCACGAAGACGCTCTCCAGGCTGTGAAGAATGCCGAGATGCTCACTCTTAACCCCTGCGGCTGCCGTGTCGCCCATCGCAATTGCGACGATCCGGTCGAGATCTGCATCGGCCTGAGCTGGGCCGTCCCCGGCGGGCAGGAGCCTGGCTCACCCCTACTCGACCATCATCACGCTGCGACCATAGCAGGACGCCTCGTCTCTGCCGATGAGGTCGTGGATGCCCTGGAGCGAGCTGAGGAGGCCGGTCTGGTGCACATCAGCATGAACCTGAAGGACGACCCCTGGTTCATCTGCAACTGTTGCCGCCACGCCTGCGGCCTCCTGCGCAGCGTGACCGATCTGGGCATAACCCACGCTGTGGCTCCCTCCAGCTACTGGATGATCATCGACGAGGACATGTGCAGCGGCTGTGAGCTATGCCTGGACCGCTGCCCGGTCGGCGCTATCAGCATGCGGGAGGACGGTGTCGCCCAAGTCGCCCACGAGAAGTGCCTGGGCTGTGGCGTTTGCGAGGTTATCTGCGGCCAGGGGGCTATGTCCCTGCAGAAGCGAGATGACCTTATCTTCACCCCCTACCAGGACGACCGGGAACTCTTCATGCTAGTGGCTGAGAAGAAGGGACTGGAGTACCCGGTTCACCACCACTAGGGGAGCACGGAGTGCGTGTTGCAATCCATGAAGAGTTAGCTATAATGAGTGTGCAGTGGCGGGAGTTCGGGGAAGTGCCGGGCTTTCGCTCCAAGCCGAAGTGGCGGAATCGGTAGACGCGACAGTCTCAAAAACTGTTGGGGGGCAACTCCCGTGCCGGTTCGAGTCCGGCCTTCGGCACCAGCAGGCGGAAAACGGGCTTGGGGCGGGAAGGCTGGCTTCCCGCCTCGTTTTCTAGCTTGTTCTGTGCCGAGTGGTGTAAGGGTAGCACAAGGGACTTTGGATCCCTTAGTCCAGGTTCGAATCCTGGCTCGGCAGCCAGGGGTCTGTATCAGAGAGCGCTCCCCGGTAGCTCAACGGTAGAGCGGGCGGCTGTTAACCGCTAGGTTGTAGGTTCGAATCCTGCCCGGGGAGCCAGTTTGGTGGCTCAGAGCGTGAACGGCTCTGGGCCGTCGCCATCTCTGGCGTCAGCGTCCCGTACAGCTCGAGAACAATCCCACCACAATAGCGATCAGCGCGCAGACAGATGCTGCCGCCTTTAGCAAATCGAAGGCTCGAATAGTGCCTATTGACATCTCTTCCTCGTTGCGATATTGTAGCACCCTCCTCATGATCCGGCGAGGGTTCCCCTCTTCAGGAAGCTGGTGCACCTCGTGGTCTAAGGGGCCAAGCGCTTTCGAGGGGTGGTTGCGGCTCGGCTTATTGATCCATCTGGTGGGCCACGATCCGGGCCTTGAGCACACGCCACACCAACTCTTGATGGGCGGGAGCGGCGTCGGCGAGGGCTTGGCCGGCGCGGCGGCGGAGCCGGGCGATGCGCAGCAGCTCGATGAGGTCATCATCGTCCAGATCCGGCTCCGGCTGGCCGCCCTGGAGCATGACGTCTATGGCGTCACTGAGCCTCTTGGCGCGCTCCTCTTCGTTCACTTTGCGTCCTCCGTCCTACTTCGCTTCCAAGATAGCACGGGTCGGCCACGGTCTTCAGTAAACGCTGGGGGACATAGGGTGTAGATTCGGTTGGAGTCAGCGCAGTCCTCCGGCGGCAAATCGAAGCGTGCCCCCTTGCCCGCCCTCGCGGCTGCGAGTAGGCTAGAGGACGCCAAGGATGGTCAACCGTGTGGGTCATGCGTAGGATACCGGTCAAGCTCTCCCTGATTGTCACGGCTGTGCTTATAGCCCTGGCTCTGCTGGCCACCCCGTGGGCCAATGGTTCGAGTCGCTCGGAGGCTCAGCAGGCCTCCCTGCACAACTGCCCTCAGCCAGGCAGGTGGGCCATATCGGTCTGGGAAGGCGAAGAAACGGAGACGGCGGAAGCCCTGGATACGTGCGGGGCTGGCGCTGTTGAGGCTGCCTACTACATTGATCCCTTCATCCAGAACTGGCTGGTCTTCTCCAAGGGGAATCCGACCATCAGCAATCTGGACACTCTCGCTAACCTGCAGGCGGTCGTGACGCTTGGCAGCCCTACGGCCAGCCCTGCGCCGACCGCTCAACCCACGCCTACTCCTGGGCCGAGCCCGGGTCGAATGGTCGGTTGTCCTCCGGCTGGCAAGTGGGCAATGGCGGTGTGGAACGGCCCGAACGGAGTCAACCCAGCGGACGCCTTCGCAACTTGCAGGGAGGCTATCGCCGTGGCCTATTGGCTCGATCCGCAAACGCAAGTTTGGCAGCGGTACGTCCACGACCGCCCAGAGCTGACCACGCTGTCACGCCTGGACAATCTGCAGGGGGTGTTTGTCCTCAGTTCAAAGGCGACGGGGGAGTACTGCGCCATCAACATACCAGGCACCTTCTACGGCACGGTCACCATCGACGGGCAACCTGCGCCCGCCGGCACTGTCATCAAGGTCTTCAGGGGCGGATTCGAATTCGGCAGCGCGACTGTCACCGAGAAGGGCACCTACGTGGTCAGCATCCCTTCTCCTGCGCCCATCGTTCCACCGTGCTTCGAGAGCGCCGGCGGGCAGCTAACCTTCACCTGCGGTGCGGCTGAAGCTCAGGAACACCCGAGCTGGGGCGTGGGTTCCAACCCCCAGAACCTGACTTGCGTGTATATGCGGGACTGCCCAGCGGCGGGCAAGTGGTCGATAGCTGTGTACAGCGGCGAGGAGGCCACCGCTGGCGACGCACTGGCCCTTTGTGGCGTGCCGGTGCAAGCCGCCTACTGGATCGATCCCGCCAGCCAGATTTGGAGCCGCTACTTCCGTGGGCAGCCGGAGCTCAGCACCCTCGCCTCTCTGCAAGGCCTCCAGGGCGTCATCGCGCTCGGGTCAGCCTCAGAGTCGGTGGCGGCTGCGGCTGCCCAATCGGCCGAGGGGCAAGCGGGAGGCCAGCAGATGGAGGGCTGTCCCGAGCCGGGGAAATGGGCCATCTCCGTCTGGAATGGAGAGTCTGGGACGCCCACTGGCCTGGCCCTGGCGACCTGCCCCGCCGTGAAGGTCGCTGCGGCGTATTGGATCGACCCGCAGACCCAGAAGTGGAAGCACTATTTCGATGGCAGGCCAGACCTCACCAATCTGCTGGAGCTGAGAGAGATGCAGGGCCTGATAACCCTGGGCGGCGAGGCCCGCTGAAAGCCTGGCTCCTCAGCGAAACCTTGCTCGTCCTGCTAGTGGCCAACGCCAGCGTCTGGCTCGTCATCCTCCGGCCCTGGTGACCGGTACTCTTCCTCCGTGATCAAGTTCTCCTCCCGAAGGTCTTTGAGCCGCCTCAGCGCCTCAACTGGCTCGTCCCCGGTGGAAGGCTTGGGAGCAGAGGGCGGAGGGGGCGTTGAGGTAGCAGTGCCGGGAAGGGTTACCGGTGGCGCGAAGGCCGTCAGGCGCGCCCGGCCGACGTCGCGGCGACGACCCCTTCCCTGAACCTCCGGTGGCTGAACCAGGGACGGGCGCGATGCGCATAGGCGTTGGCGCGGACGAAGTTGTACGCGCCTTCCGATCGCAGCCACTCCTCCATCCGCGCGACATCAGGGTAGAGGGGGACGGCGTCCTTCCAGATGGCCCGACCGCAGAGAAAACCGCTGGCACCTGCTTCGGTAGCCAGCTCCACCTGGATCAGGAACTCCTCTATGCCCACGCCAGCGCTCAATATCACCCAGGGCATTCCCGCGCCTTCATTGAGCTGACGACAGAACTCCCGCACCTCTGATAGCTGGTAGACGGCCTGGCGCTCCTGGCCGTCGAAGGCGCCTCCGCAGAACTCCCTCGTCCTCTTCAGGTCAGCGGGGAACTCCAGCTTGAGGACGTCCACCTTATACTTCGCGGCGCTGAACTCGCGGGCGCTGCGGATGACGAGGTCCGGCTTCTTTCTGGCGAATTCGTCCGTGTTGGTGCTGTTCTCCTCGAGCGCGTAGCTAACCAGTTCCAGCAGGAAGGGCATGCCTGCCTGCTCGCATTCCTCGCCCAGCCGCTGCACGAGATCCTGCTGATAACGGCGGACATCTTCACAAGCATCGGGATGGTAGTAGAGGAGGAGCTTGACAGCGTCGGCGCCGGCACGCTGTGCTTTCTCCACCGACCATCCTTCTATCAAATTGGTCTTGCGCTCCTTGCCCGTGGGGCCGGACCGCTCATAGCCCGTTTCTTCATGAGCAAGAAGGAGGCCAACACCCCGCGGCATGCTCTGGAAGGAGTACGGATAGCCGTAGATCGGGTCGGTGAGGACGGCGGTGGCGTAGGGGGCAAGAACCCTTGTGATGACCTCCTTTGCTTTGGCCAGCTCCTCGCCGGAGACCTGCTCCGCGCTCCTGTTCGTCGTTTTGGCGATAGCGTCGCTTAATGAGCCCCTCTGGTCGATGGCCATCATCTTGAAGCGGCCCTCTCCATCGGCCAGTGACCGCAGGCGGCGCCATTTACCCTCGGATACTTGCGCGTCCATAGCAATCTCCTCCTGCTCTGTCATCTCGCTGTCTGCATGAGCGTTGGGGCCTTACTGCCGCTCAGGCTGATCACGCGGGCGAATGTCCTCTCGAACTCCTCCGGCGTCATGTTGGCCGCCGCGGCCAGCTTAGCCAGCATCTTGGGGTCCTTGAGGTCGCGCGGCTCCAGACGGATCATGTACTCACGGGCGACGTTGTAGTGCTCCGAGCCGATATCGACGAGGCGAGCGCGAATGCGCCCCGTGACGGGGTCCTGAATCTCATCGAAAGACAAGACGTGCAGGCGGCCGTCGTCCAGGCAGACAAGGCCACCGTACCGCAGACGCTCATCCGCCGGCTCCGAAAGTAAGAAATGGATCGCCCCGTAGCCTAGAGTCCGGGTGTAGTCGATGTCGAAGGGGATCGGGCGGGCGCAGCGCAGCTCGTAGCCCAGCGTCACGTCCGCAACCGACAGCTTCTCGCCGCGCTGGGCGAAGCGTTGCTGGACATCACGCTTAATGATGGTGGCCAGCGGTATGTCACCGAGGCGGAGGTTGCCGTAGGCATCGTATCCCATTTCGCCTCCAGTCATCCCCGCCAGCTCCTCTGTGTCCAGCTTCTCGCCGATCCCCTCCGCGACGATGGCAAGCCCGTACTCACGCCCCATGGCCCGCCGCTTGAGGATGCCGCCCTCGATGATGCCGCATACGTCTCTGAGGCTTATGCGCCCCATCGGGAACTCCTCGGGAATGATTGTAAAGGTGGCGCCGGCGGCCTTGCCGATGCCAAGGGCAAGGTGACCAGCCCTGCGGCCCATAACAACAACGATGAACCAGCGGTTGGTGGTGCGGGAGTCCTCCATCAGGTTGAGCACCAGCTCCGTGCCGAGATGGCGGGCAGTCTCGAAACCGAAGGTAGACATGCCCCCCGGCAGGGGCAGATCGTTGTCGATGGTCTTGGGGACATGGGCGACCCGGAACGCATCGTTGGCGGCCTTCGCCACTTCATAGGCGGCAAAGGCCGTGTCGTCGCCACCGATCGTAATCAGATAAGCGATGCCGAGCTCACGGAGCGCATGGAGGGTACGCTGAAGCTCCTCGGCGCTGCGCGTAGGGTTGGAGCGAGAGGTGCGCAGGATAGAGCCTCCCTGGAAGTGGATAAGGGAGACATCGGGGATAGTCAGCGGACGCACCCTATCGACGCGTCCCTCCATCAGGTACTGATAGCCGTCGTAAATCCCGACGACTTCCAGGCCGCTATTGACCGCCTCGATAGTCGCAGCGCTGATGGTGCTATTGATGCCGGGGGCCGGTCCCCCGCCGACCAGGATGCCCAGACGGCCCTGCGTCGCAGCCATACAGACCTCACCTCGCTTTATGAAGAGGACGCTCCCAACATTGAAAACCTGCTCCGAATTGGCTGCCTGGTTCCACCACGCATGGACGGCACTTCAATTTGGTCGCAGTGCGCGTTTCTGTTACATTAAGGACGCTATTGCAAGCTGAATGTTGCAATGATTTCCCCGGGCAGCTTCGCAGTCACGCCGCCATCGGTGAACCTTGACAGCCCAGGCCGGTCCCGCCGCTGCGCATTCTGCACGTCACACGTCAAAGGTGCAAGTCGCGCAGCGTACTCGCGCTGAGGGCGGCTACGCCTAAGCTGGCTGCAGTGTGGGCGCAGAGCAACTGCAGGCACCTGGTTCGCCAGGAGGCGGTCAGTTAGGAGCGGCCGCAGCCGCCTCCTCGCCAGGTCGTCGGCAAGCAAGCCTTCGATGCTGGCATGTGGGCGAACACTATGAGCGTTTCATCGTGGTGGCGATGAGGTGGAGCTAGCTCCCCTTGCCAACCCTCGCGCCCGCGAGTAGAATGGGACTGCCGGCTTTGGGTAAGGAGGTTTGCCATGCGTATCCGACGGTTGCTTCCCCTCTCCTTGCTGCTCGGCCTGGTGCTGGCCATCGCGTTGAGCGGCGAAGGCAGCCAGGTCACAGTCACGGCCGCTTCGCCCGGGGCGGTGACGGTTCGCGAGCCGGCATTCGACCTGCCGCACATCTACGCCGATACGGACCTCGAGCTCGCCCGCGAGACCGGGCGCCAGATCGCCAAGGATCGCCTGGGCCAGTTGATCCTTATGGCCCGCGTGGGACGGGGCACCCTCTACCAGGCCTTTGCCCTCCTTGACCCGTCGACGTTCAACGACGACCTGGAGGTGCGGCGGGAAGGCTATACGTCTTCTGAACTGAACAACATGTTCGCGAAGCTGCCTGCCGACTTGAACACGCAGATCCTGGAGTACTGCAAGGGCGTCAATGACACCATCGACGCTATCTACGCCGGCACTCTTCCCCAACCATTGGAGGTAAGTCTGTTTCGCGGCCTGCTTGGCTTAGGTAATGACCTCTTTGGCAACGCCACCAATATTTCCGATCAGGTGGACCCCTATTACAAGGCGCCCGGTGGGGCGGACCCTGAGCATCCAAACGGCGGCTTCCAGTTCACACCGGAGATGGCCATGGCCATCGCGGTGCTCCAGATTCGATCCTTCGGTGATCAAAGCTTCGATGAGCCGTCACGTCTGAATGAGCTGAACAGCCTGCTGGAGAAGTTCCCGGCCACCGGCGACGAGATCTGGGACGACCTGAACTTCCTCAACGATCCCCTGGCGCCGGTTACCGTGCCTGACCCGACGACGCCGGGTTTCGGCGGGCCCCTGGCCTATCATGCCGTGCCTGAAAACGATCCGGTTGCCCTCGTCGCACAGTTTCCCCATTACGACTACGAAGCGGCTCTGGAGCCGGTGCGTGAGCGCCAGGCTCATCGCGAAGAGTTCGCGCGCAGCCTGGGGGCTTGGCCGGCTATGGGGAGCTATGCCTGGATCATCGACGGTGACCGCTCCGCCACGGATAACCCCTGGCTGGGCGGCTTCCCCCAGATGGGCATCCAGACCCCATCCATCATGCACTTCATTGAGAGCCGAAGCGGCGAGGGCACTGACCATCGCGTCGGGGCCATCGGCTTCGCGCTGGTTGGGCTACCGGCCGTTGTGATCGGCCACACCGACAGCGTGGCGTGGACGAGCACCACAGCCCAGCTTAAGGTCAACGATTTCTATCTGGACAAGCTGATCCTCGAGAAGACTGATGCGCTGCGCTACAACGATGAGGGCACGCCCGCGCCCGTGAACAAGCGCACCGATGTCATCAGGGCCGGCTTCGGCTCCCCGACTAGTGTCGTCGTCTGGCGCACCCACGAGCGGGC
>Ga0315280_10011801_pt1 | contig 10672 bp, 9 predicted proteins | sample YL17G06_40_MG_FD_203697 | JGI IMG/M metagenome (GOLD analysis project Ga0315280, IMG submission 203697) | Sediment microbial communities from Yellowstone Lake, YNP, Wyoming, USA - YL17G06_40 | ecosystem: Environmental > Aquatic > Freshwater > Lake > Sediment | place: USA: Wyoming | collected... | reverse complement strand
TTATTGTTGAGCGTCTGTCCACCCGGAGAATCTGCAGGAAGTGCGGAGAAGTGTATAATATTCGATACTTGAAGCCTAAGGTTGAAGGCGTCTGCGACAAGTGCGGAGGACAGCTTTATCAACGGTCAGACGACACTGTAGAGGTCATTAGGGACAGGATTAAGGTCTACGATCTTCAAACGCAGCCAATTCTGAACCGTTATAAAAAGAAGAACGTTCCGTTTGTAGGGTCCAAATGCGAGAGCTTGGACATGCCACCGGAAGAAGCCGTAGAAACCATTTTGAAGCAACTCAAAAGACTAAGAATGGCGTAGAGGCTTACGCTAGAAAGGTTTCACCCCCTATTCATAGCCTGAACCCGAAATCCTCAAAAAACCGCTCTTCTGACCAAGCGATGATTTTTCCAGACTGTTTCCCTTTCTCGGTTTCCTTTTTTGGTTTTACAAGGTGTGGATTGCTATGAATTCGCCTGTCTTCTTCTATTAACTGTGGTTAGCAGCAAGAATGCTATCATGAGCAGCGGTATTATGTGCTTCGACAGCAACTCTGGAATCGTAAATGCAGGTGCGGGTGTACCGGAGAATTCTTTCGATGGAGAATCCACGCTGACAACATCAAAGCCAAGTATGGAAACTGTGACGGTGAAATATGTATCGTACGCCGTGTCCATCTTCAAAGTAACTGAGGAAACTTCAGCTGAAACTACCGTGTCATGAGGGGTCCACGTTGTCCAATTCAGTGATGTAGGGCTTACTGAGCCCTGTGGAATGGCAGTTAGGTTCTCTGCTAGTAATTTCCCATGAATGACAATTTTTATAGTGCCATAGGACTCGATTGGTATCACGATAGGCAGGGAGTCACCGAGAAGCCCATATAGTGCTGCAGTCGGTAACACAGTTGAGTTAGAGCCGTTCAAGTTTGGCAGCAATGGGCACGTTATATGATAATCTACGGTCAGTGTTGCAGAACTTGGAGTAACGTTCAAATGAACTGTTGAAGAAGGAGGTAGAATCCCCTCTGAGATCGTGCTGTAATTCGTTTCACATGTAAGAGTCATAGTTAAATCAAAGCTTATTTGACCAATGCGACCATCATAGCCTATGGGAAAAGATGCTGTATAAGACACCACTTCTGATGTCAACGACACGTATGCAAATGTTGTTCCAACATTCAAGGAAGATAATACGATAACGACGACAATGGACAGAGTTTTCTTACTCATTATGTTTCAAACATCCTCTTGTTTGGTCTGATTTATATAACTTGTGGAATAATCCGATATTGAATAACACACGAGACTGCTTTTCAGGTTTTGAGTAATGTTATCGTTTTTTGACCAAGTCTTACGGCTGGATTTTTCAGCTTTGATAAACATTAGATGTTCTGATTAGATCGTTTGTCCTAGAATTACGTATGTGTCCTCTCAGCCATATCTGGTTGTCGATACTTTAGGTCTTGCGATGAAATCTTTACGTTAAAGCTCTCCACACTATTGCATAAGAGAACTGTCCACGATTGACTCGCTGCACAAACAAACCAAGTTCAATCGAAAAACAGAGAAATGCAAGATTTTGAAATCTTAGGGAGGTAGGCTTTAAAAAGGTCGCTGAACAATAACTGAGATTATAGTCGGCGTGGTGAGGCACGGCGTCACATAACTGGGAACTGGACCCACCGACATTGGTCCCTAGTTATGCTGTCCGGTTTGGCACCTCACCACTCTACCGATGTATCGGGGGCAACGCAAGAAGTGAGCACAAGTCTGTGGACGATCGCTTCCTTTTACAGAAGCGAGGAACAGCTTGTCACTTCTACCTTGTCTTTACAGACCTGATGCGAGAGTCTAGTGAACGCTTGTGCAGTTGAGAGGAAACTCAAAGATCGCCCAGTTCTCTCTTGAAAGCTTCGCTGAGATCTTTACCCCAGTTGTCGATGGCCTCTAGTCTTCCGTCGAAGAATCTCAGGACTGGCGGTTCGAACGTGAATTTCAGTCCTTTCACTAGGTTTCTGTGTCTGTATAGCCAGTTTATTCTGTCAATAGCGTATTCCATGTGCGAAACCGTGTAAACTCTTCTGGGCAGTGCAATTCTTGTCAGCTCAATGTCTGCCATGATCTCCTTGCCTGTCTTGGGGTCTCTGTCCACCGAAATGGTACCCCTTTCCATGCTTCTTATTCCAGACGCAATGTAGAGGGCAGCTGCTAAGGCTCCTGCCGGGTATTGAGGTTGTTTGACGTGCGGCAAGAACTTCATTGCGTCCAAGTGGCAGGCTAGTCCGCCTGGCGGTGTTACTACTGGAATGTCGGTTTCGCTGAGTCTTTTGACGAAGTACTTTATTTGCTCGACTGAGCAGCCTGCAACGGAGGGATCTACCATTTCGCGGACGCCTACGGCCATTGCGCCTACTTCTCGCATGGACATGCCGCCGTATGTGTAGAAGCCTTCATAGACTGGAAGCCATGGTCGTATCTTGTCGAAGAGTTCTTTGTTGTTTGTACCTATCATCCCGCCTCTGACACAAGTGTTCTTTCTTCCACTCATGTAGAATAGGTCCACGATGCTGCACATTTCTTTAGCTATTTCCGCAACCGTCTTGTTTTCGTAGCCTTTCTCTCGTTGCCGTATCATGTAGGCGTTCTCGCAGATGAGGCTTCCATCCAGAACGAGCATCAAGCTGTTCTCGTTGCAGATTTGCCTTATTTCCTTCATATTCTTCATTGAAAATGGCTGTCCGCCAATCAGATTGGTCGTTGCTTCCATTCGAACGAATGCTACCTTGTCTCTGCCGTATTTCTTGATCACGTTCCTGAGCTTCTGCGGGTCAATGCACCCTTTGAACTGGTTAGTGCTTTCTGTCTTTAGGGCTTCGTCATAGTATATCTCTAGGACCTGTGCCCCTGCTAGTTCGATGTGTGCTCTGGTGGTTGTGAAGTGGTAGTTTGTTGGGACGACATCACCGGGTTTGATGAAGACTTTTGCCAGCAGATGTTCCGCTGCTCTGCCTTGGTGAGTGTTCATTACGTGTTTGTAACCAAGAACATCCTCAACGGCCTTGGCGAAGTCGTAGAAAGTCATACTGCCAGCGTATGCGTCATCGGCGTTCAGAAAAGCAGCAAACTGGTTGTCGCTCATCGCGTTTACGCCGCTGTCGGTGAGCATGTCGAGAAATATGTCCTTGGTCTTGAGCAAGAATGTGTTGTAGCCGCCTTCTGCTATGGCTTTGAGTCGCTCGTCCACTGGTATCAGCGAGATTTTCTGAACCATCCGCGCCTTGTGCATCTCGATGGGAATTTCCTTTCCTGAATGCAATTTTATCGACATTGTTTAAACCTCGTAAGTGTTGCTCTAATCGGCATCGTGTTTTAATATTTCTTTTGGTTGCGGCTTAGTTCTTTCAATGTCATTCTGATTTCTGACCAAAAATTATATGTGAAGGGGCGAGTGTTGAGGTTTTCTTTGCGGCTTGGAGGAAACATTTTGCCTGAATCGCGTGTGTTGTTGGAAGACAACATTGGGAAACGTGTGCTCCTGCTTGGTAACGAAGCCATTGCCAGAGGGGTTTTGGAAGCTGGCATAAGCGTTGTGACGACTTATCCGGGGACTCCTGCATCTGAGATAGGTGACTCCATCGCGGCTATTGCTGCCGAAGCGGGTTTATACATGGAGTATTCGACAAACGAAATGGTTGCTGCGGAGGTTGCTGCTGGGGCCGCAAACTGTGGTGTGCGAGCCCTTTCTGCCATGAAGCATGTTGGGTTGAATGTGGCCGCGGACATGCTTATGACCTTGGCTTATGCTGGCGTGAGAAGCGGTTATGTCATAGTCACTGCGGATGATCCAGAATGTCACAGTTCACAAAATGAGCAGGACAACCGCTTCTATGCTTTGTTCTCAAACCTGCCGTGCTTGGAGCCGTCCGACCCTCAGGAAGCGAAGGAAATGACGATTTCAGCTATTGAGATTTCTGAGAAGCTGGAATTGCCGGTGCTGTTAAGGACTACGACTCGCGTAAGCCACACTCGCGGACCAGTCGTGTATGGCAAGCTTGTGAAGCCAAGTTTGAAAGGTACGTTCATTAGGGATTTGAAGCGTTTGGTGATGGTTCCGGCTAATTCGAGGCCAAAACACGGCGTGTTCTTAAAGAACATGGAGAAAGCAAAGGAGATTAGTGAGTCGTCTGCTTACAATAGAGTCACACGTGGAGGCAAAAGTAAGGAATTTGGGATAATCTCTTCGAGCTCAGCTTATAACTATGCAGTTGAAGCCGCAGACCTGTTAGGCTTGGATGCCAACTTCTTGAAACTCGGGATGACTCATCCGCTTCCAGAAAGAATGATTGGAGGATTTCTGAAACTCAATCGAAGAATAGTCGTAGTTGAAGAGTTGGAACCCTATTTGGAAATGCAGATTAAGGCAATAGCTAAGGATTACGCGCCTAATGTCGATGTGTGTGGCAAGATCGGCAAGCTGTATTTCTCAAGGGAAGGCGAGCTTTCAACCCGTGCTGCTGCAACAGGTCTAGCTGAGATTGCTGGCAGAAAATTGCCGATAGATTTTGGAAGCATTGATAAAAGACACGCCGAAGTTGCGAAGGGACTTCCGCGAAGACCACCAATACTGTGTGCTGGATGTCCGCACAGAGCATCTTTTTACGTGATGAGGAGGGTTGGAGGCGAGGAGGCGCTCTACCCGACGGACATAGGCTGCTATGCTCTAGGGATTGCTCCGCCGCTCAACGTTGGGGACATAATGATATGTATGGGTGCCAGCTTAGGCACTGCACAAGGAATAAGCAAGGTGACGGGCGCGCCGACGATTGCCGTGCTGGGGGATTCGACGTTTTTCCACGCTGCACTGCCAAGCCTTGTGAATGCGGTTTACAACAATTCGAAGGTGACTCTGGCAGTTTTGGACAATGCTACGACTGCGATGACTGGGCATCAGCCGCATCCGGGAACGGGTCTAACGGGTATGGGTAGTCCTTCAGAGAAGGTCAGAATTGAGAAGGTTGCAGAAGGTTGCGGAGTGAAGTACGTTAAGGTGGTTGATCCATTCAAGCTTAAGGAAGCTGAAAGGGTCCTGAGAGAAGCTTTGCAGCAGCATGGACCTTCGGTTGTTGTTTTCAGGGCGCCATGCAGCTTGGTGGACGTGAGAGAGAAGAGGCGCAGGGGCATAAAGATCGTGCCTTGCAAGACGGCGGAGATATGTACAAACTGCATGGCTTGCATTAAGTTGTTGGGATGTCCAGCTCTGATTATTGAAGGCGGAAAGGTACACATAAGTGAGTCGCTCTGCACAGCTTGTGGGCTTTGCGTTCAGGTATGCCCATACAAAGCGATTGAAAGTGGGAGTGCAGGGCAATGAAGGAGTTTAACATTGTCTTGGCTGGCGTCGGTGGACAAGGAACGATTCTTGCTGCTGAAATCCTTGGAGTGGCCGCCGTGAAAGACGGGTTGAACGTGCGAGTAAGCGAGATTCACGGAATGGCTCAACGTGGAGGTTCAGTGACTTCAAACGTGAGAATAGGCGAAAGAGTCCTGTCGTCAACCGTCATGGAGGGACAAGCCGATGTGCTTTTGGGATTTGAGCCGATTGAGACGTTGCGAAACCTGAGATATGCTTCTGAGAAGACACTTGTAGTTGTCAGTGATGAGAAAATTCCGCCGACTGAGCTTGCCGCCAAGAATATTGCTTACCCAAGCATGGACGAAATCGTTGAGAAAATCAATCACGTAACAAAGAGGGTAGTCATCGTTGAGACCGAGCGGTTGGCTAAGAAAGCTGGAAGCATTCTCACTCGAAATGTTGTTCTGCTGGGTGCGTTGACGGCGACTGGAAAAATGCCAGTCAAGACTGAGAGTTTGATGGAAGCTCTTCGAGAACTTGCTCCAACAAAGCACGTGGAGATGAACGTAAAAGCGTTCAGGCTTGGCTACGATTACGTGAAGAAACGCGCTTAGGCACTGGCAGTTTTCAATGAGGTTGGATCTTCCTTCTTTTCATTCTCTAAGAGTGCTTTCAATATGACTTGGAATATTCGCATGTCCGAAACGTCGACTATTGGGAGTTGGAGACTCTTTTCAATTTCGTAGAGTCTTTCGTATTTTGGGAATTTGACATAGCATATTTGGCTTATTGGAAATTCCTTCTTTTTAATCTCTTCTTCAAAGGATTTTTCATAAACCTCTAAACAAAGCAAGTACCCGTCTATCCAGTACAGCCTGCTTACCCCGTAGGTTGCTGCGCACCAAGCAATGTTGTTTATTGATCGCTTGTCTTCACCTAGAACAGTGATCTTGCGTGTCGGAGCTATTTCAACATCCATTCATATCTACTCTTTGAAGGGCGTGTTCAGCACTTCTTTGACTTTGCCTGTTATCTTTGGTCCAAGTCCATAGACGGTTTCAGACCAGTTTTCAGCACTTACTAAGGCGTTTAGAGGAGTCTGGTAGGATTTAAGGATTGATATTGCCTTCTCACGGCCGATGTTGGGCAAGCTGGCGATGAAGTATACTTGGGCGTCCGCTGTGGTGTCGTACTTTTTGAAAGCATGAACCGTAGGCGCTCTCTTTTCGACTATTTGCTCTTGGCGCGCCGCCACGTAAAGAAAGTCAACGGTTTCCTTCCATGAAGCTGTGCTAACCATTGCGATGCCGTTTCTGGCAAGGTTAAACATGGCTCCCCAGACAGCAGCAGGCTGAATTCTGCTGTACTTGTAGATTATGGGCATATAGCCTTCCAGAAGGATTAGAGACTTCGGGTAAACTTCCTTGAGCCTAAACAGTTGCTCGAAAAGAAAACGCCTGGTCAGCGTATAAACAAAATCCTGAACAGTCTTGCGTTCAACCGCACAAACGTCAGACAATACGTAGTCTCCCTTCTCTAGAGTGGCGGTTTGGACGTTAACTCCTCGTTCCATCAGACCTTTAACGATTTTCGGAGCGGAACTGGCTTCCCGACCATCCACGATGATGGTGGGTTCTTGTTCTTCGCGTTTCTTTTCCTTTAGATACGGCAGTAAGGTTTCAGTTCCAGACATACCCTCAACTCTACATTGCTCTGTGCGTAACGTGAGAAACTAATTGCTTCCTGCTGATAAAACTTGAGCATAACGCAAAATTCAAAGAAGTGTGGAGATATCTCCCGTATTCCCGATTGCCATAGATATCTCCAATTAGAAACGTGGTCACAGTTGCTTAAAAGGACTGATAGAGGAGTTCTCTATATCATGATCTAATGCCAAGCACTTCAAGACCTACGACTGCACCTAATCGTAACCAATCTTCAGCTTATCCAGCCAATTAGTCTTTAAATGCTCAATCCTTCAAAAGTATTTGAATTGACTATGACCACTTCTGAATCAGGCAGAATTATCTACTTTGACATGAACGGCTGGATTGACCTTGCGAAGATTTATTATGGGCAACCGTCCAACCGTGAAAAGGAATTATTAGACAAGATTCTGCAATCGTCCGATGATGGTACTGCGATTTTTCCAATATCGATTATTCATCTCTTTGAGACACACAATATCGCAAATCCTCGACGGAGAGAAGACTTAGTAGCTCTAATGGTTAAAATCTCAAAGTATTATACCATAACACCTTATTGGAATAGACTACTTGAACTAGAAATCAAAAACCTGATTTTGGAGAAAAAAGGTTTGCGCCCTATTAATATTCGTGACCATTTCGTGGGAAAAGGATTTTCTAGGCTAATGGGCGCAACACCAACAATTGCTTCAAAGGATATTAGCCCAAAACTGCTAGATGAATTAAACGAAGACTTATTGAAGTTGCTCAATAATCCTGAGATATTTGCGGAACTAACGACGCGCATTTATAATAACCGAAAACAGGAACAGACTACAACTGTCAAGGAATTTGAACGCATACGAGAAAAGCTCAAACAATATAAGGACAATGAGTACAGGCGCAAGGTTTTCTTGACGCAAAATATAGTGGCGACAATTCTACCGAAACTTGTACAGTTTCTGACTGAGATGAACCTGCCTGCAACTTTTGCAGAAGAATTATTCACTTCATTCGATTTAGATACGTTTCTTGGCAAACTGCCTACTGCCTTATGTGAATTTGCTCTTCTTTTTCAGAGAGACCAACAACTGTCCCGACCTATACAGGTGAATGATATTGCTGATATCTGGCATTTAACACTAGCAATCCCATATAGCGACATTGTTATAACCGAAAAAATGTGGGTGTCGATAGCGAAAAGGGCGAGATTAGATGAAAAATGCGATACGTTGATATTGTCTTCTATCGAGGAATTGAACGAATGTCTATAAAGTCACGTTTTTTGGAATCGAAAGAGTTCTTAATAATCCAGAACAGTCCCATTGTCTTCGCTCTCTGGCCATTCTCAAAGTTTTCGTCCGTCTAGCTTTTTGATTCGTTCGTTTCTTCTTGGTCTTCTTGTTTTCTCTTGTTCTGACAAACTCCTCTATCCGCTACTTATTCTTGTAAGTTCAGCTATAACTTTTCCGCAAAATGGACATGGTGCCAATGAGTCAGACTGTTTCAAAATCAGGGTTTTGGGAACTACCATAGTTCATGGATATAGTCTTTTTTGTCGTATGAGTTGATGTGACCGTTTGGGCACTTATGTTTTTTTCCCTTGAGGACAGCAGTTCCGAACGCTTTTCTATTAATCACTATTCCAGAGCCAAATAATGCACCACAAGTCTTGCACTTGACTTCCAATGGGATTCCTATCTCGTTAATAACTTCCTTGAAAACGTCTAAAGCGAATTTGGCTTCTTCCTTGTTTGCCTGCTCCATACCATGAGCAACACGGTTTCTAACGTATCGCAATCTTTCGAAATTTACGAAGGATTTCGGAGAGAGTATGTTTCTCTCCTTTATCTCCTCAATCATCGCACGAGTGTTTGTGGGGGGTTCCACCATCTTTGAGAAAATATGCTCTCTCATTAGAATCTCTATTCCAACGTAAGAGAGTATTACTGTGCTAGCGAATATCCCTGACTTGAATGCCTCATTTGCTTGGACCAGATAGTTGTTTACCATTTCGCTTCTTGTCAGTTCCATGTCTTGTCGTAGTTCCTCAGACATCTTGAAAGCCTTTGAATAAGAGCTAACGTCAAATCCTAGTTCGTCCTTGCATATCCTTCTCAAGAAGTCAAGTGCAACGTCATAAACCAGCCATTCGGCTTTGTCTTTGTCAGGTTTGTTGCCTAAGTGATAGACATTGTTTCTTTCGGTATGAAGCAAGTCAATAGATGACAGTTCAGGCATAGTGATTCCCTTTTCCGCTAGCTTGTCAATGCATTCATAATAGTCCATTGAGTAGCCTTTCCTAGTTATCAATCTGACACCTTTTGACCTCAGAAGTTCTTTCAGGATGAGTTCCACCGAATTGTCAGCATGGAGAACAGCAAATCCCATGCTTTTTGCCGTTCCATCTTGCAGATGTTCAATGGCGTGCTCCATTATTTCTAGGCTACTCAAAAGGAGCGGAGATAATCTTTGCCCTTTCAACTATTGTTGCTCCCTAAATTCTAACACGGAGTTCAGATGTTCATTTCCAAGTATCAATCAGGTGTTATTTCTTCTTTTCCTATGCTTCGTTTCGGTTCATCTATAACTTTTCCGCAAAATCGAAAACTGGCTTAAAAAGAGTGATAGAGAATTGCTCTATTTTTGAACGTAAAAAGATGCTCTCAACTTTGGTAGCGAGTCTATGTTTAGGTTTATATGACTAGGTGTATCATAACACACGGTGCTCGGGCAGAATTGAAAGAAAAAATCGCTAGAGTCAAACTAGACCCCGAAACTGGACAGTTCCTCGATATTCGTCTATTTGAGAGAGGTCTTCGATTTAAATGCAAAAGATGTGCCATCTACTGTTGCAAGCTGGGTGGACCATGCTTGACCAAAGAAGACATAGAACAAATGGAATCTGTTGGATATGAAATAAGCGAATTCGTTGAAGATTCAAAAAGAAAATATGGGAACCACTCTCTCATGACAAGTGCAATGAAGAACAGAAAAGATGGCTCATGTATCTTTCTAAGAACAGACGAAAAAGGAAACGCTTACGAATGTTCAATCTATGAGATTAGACCCATACTTTGTAGGCTTTTTCCCTTTGAAACCAAGAGAGTTGACATTGGCTCTTTTTTGTTGAAAATTCTTCCATGCAATGGCTTGAACGATGCAGATGGAGAATTAGTGAACAAGAGATTCATTGTTAAGCACTTACTTGAAAACAATTATGAACACCTACTCAAGTTCATAGAACTGGTTCAGCTATAACTTTTCCGCACTTGCAGACTTTTTTGGCTTCGAATAGAAGGCTCTAAAACGTTGCACGTACGCAAAAGCACAACGTACACTAAGCTAGAAACAATAACTGATACAATATAAAAATGGGAAGAGAGAGCCTACGGCCCTTTCTTTGTGATTTCTTTTACGATGCCTGCTGCCACTGTGGTGCCCATGTCTCTGACTGCGAATCGTCCCAGTTCTTCGAATTCTGAGAATGCTTCAAGCGCGATTGGATGCAATGGCTCCATTCTGACGACTGCGGCGTCTCCTGTCTTCAGGAACGTTGGTTTTTCTTCAACTACTTGTCCTGTTCTTGGGTCAAGTTTCCTTATTAGCTCTGTGAATCTGCATGCGACCTGTCCTGTGTGG
>Ga0315280_10011800_pt1 | contig 10674 bp, 13 predicted proteins | sample YL17G06_40_MG_FD_203697 | JGI IMG/M metagenome (GOLD analysis project Ga0315280, IMG submission 203697) | Sediment microbial communities from Yellowstone Lake, YNP, Wyoming, USA - YL17G06_40 | ecosystem: Environmental > Aquatic > Freshwater > Lake > Sediment | place: USA: Wyoming | collected... | reverse complement strand
CGGAAACGCCGCTCTCCCTTGACTCAATCCGGCCACAAGGAGATATAATGAACATCCAGCGTCGCTTCGCTCCGAGAGGTGGCAATTTTGAACCGGAATCAGTGGCCGGATTGACCGGAATAAGCAGCGGCTTCCTTCGTGGATGAAAGTTTCAATTCTACCCATCTAACCGTCCCCTTTTTGCTCCATGGCTGAGTGTTTGCTTTTTACCTCCAGCGGCGGTAGCCTGTCAGAAATTCGAACTCCCCGGTCTTTCATATGAGCATCAGGGTCATTCTGGCCGATGACCACCCTGTGGTCAGAGAAGGTTTGAGATACGCCATCGAGAAAAGAGGGGGTGAGGAGGTCAAAATTGTGGGCGAGGCCTCAAACGGAAAAGAGGTCCTGGAAATATCCCAAAAATCTCCCGCTGACGTTTACATCCTCGATGTCTCGATGCCCGAGCTCAACGGGATCGGTACGGCCGAAAGGCTGATTGAGGCGGACCCGGCCTGCAAAATCATCATTCTGAGCATTTACGACAGCCGGATATTGGTCGAGAAAGCCTTTCGATGCGGCGTCAGAGGATACATCTTGAAGGAGAGCGCCACCGAGGAAGTGATTCAGGCCATCCGGGAAGTCTATAAAGGCCGGTTCTTCCTCAGCCCGGTGATAGCAAAGTATATCGTCGACGGGTTTATCGGCAAAATGCAAAACCGGGATGGGACAAGCAAGGAAACCAGGCTGACAAAAAGGGAAAAGGAGATCCTCCAGCTCATCGCCGAGGGGCATACCAGCAAGGAGATTGCCACAAAGCTCAACCTTTACCTTAATACGGTCCATGTCCACCGCCGCAAAATCATGCACAAGCTCGACATTCACAAGTATGCCGACCTCGTCCGTTACGCCATAAAAGAGGGCATCGCCAAACTGTAGCCAAACTGTAGCTAAACCAAAGGAGAATGGGGAAAAAATTATTGGCCTTGAAACATCAGCGGATAACATTGGAGAAGGAATGATGAAGAAGGATGTCGCAGTCGTCGGATGCTCAGGGGCGGGGCTGCTTGCCGCTTATGAGCTGGCTCGAAAAGGAACAAGCGTCCAGGTTTTTGATGCCGAGGAGCATCTGAATCCGGCCTCCCGCACCCTCATCGTGACCAGCAAGCTAAAAGAGCTTTGTTTCCCGCTCGGGAGCGGCGCCATCCTCAACGAGATTCATGGCTTCGAACTCTTTACGGATGGGAAAATGGCAGCGATCCCCTTCGCACATCCGGACCTTGTCATTGACCGGTCGCTCGTCATCCGGTCCCTGGCTTCGATGGCAAAGGCCGAAGGGGCCGAAATCCATATGGGACATAAGTTCCTCCGCTTCAACGGGTCAAATGGCAAGGGGTTGAGCTTTTCTGTCGAGAAAAATGGGAATCGCGAAGAGGAGGAGAAGACAGCACGGGTTGTCATCGGCGCTGACGGCGCGGCGAGCAAAGTTGCAGAAAGCGGCGGATGGCCGGCGCTTCGCCTGGCTCATCTCGTCCAGGCGGTCGTCAACCTCCCGAAAAAATATGCCCCTGACCTGACAAAAATCTGGTTTATCCCGGAGGAGACGCCCTATTTTTTCTGGCTCATCCCCCATTCAAAGCAGAGGGGCGTCCTGGGGTTAATCGGGGATGATCAAGAAACGAGCCGCGCCGCGCTCGAGCATTTTTTAGAGAAGAAAAATCTCGAGCCGCTTGAATTCCAGGAAGCGCAGGTTCCTCTCTGGTCTCGATGGCTTCCCGTCCGCAGAAAAATCGGCGGAGGTGAAGTCTATCTTGTCGGCGACGCGGCCTGCCATGTGAAAGTGACGACGGTTGGCGGCGTTGTCAGCGGATTCCTCGGAGCCCTGGGCGTGGCCGAGGCGATTTTGAATGGGGGAGAAAGCCGGACGCTTCGGGCGTTGCGCCTGGAGCTCACGATTCATCGCTGGATCCGGAAATTGCTCCATCGTTTCAGCCGGGAGGATTATATCAGGCTCTTGAGCCTCCTGAATAAGCCCGCAAAAGAGGTTCTGAAACGGATTCCCCGGGATGAAGCTGCGCGGATGATCCGGCATCTCCTGCTGAGGCAGCCCCGGCTCATGCTTTTTGGATTACGCGCTCTTCTCAAGCGCACAGGCTAACCCAAACTAAGAATCGAGTTGACTTCAAAAGCTATCCTGTTTAAACTCAGTTCATGAAAGCGAGCGAAATAAAGAACATAGCAGAAAAATATGGAATCACTCTCATTTATCTTTTTGGCTCCCAGGCTGAGAAGGCCGCAAGATACCTCGAGGACGCAGAGATAAAGACAGGTGAATTTTCTGATCTGGATGTGGCCGTGGCTTTTGAAACCCCTCCCCCTTGCGCCATCAGAATCTATGGCCGGCTCTATAAAGATTTGTCGGAGATTTTTGACCCCTTTTCCCTTGACCTCATCTTCATCCATGAGATGGATACCCTCTTTCAGTATGCCATCATAAGAGGGATTCGCCTATATGAGAAAGACGAATTTTCTGCTGATGAGTTTGAAGAGATGGTCATGAAGAAAGCCGAGGATCTGGCTTTCAAAAAAAGGATTCTCATCAAAGAAATCCTTGAGGCCATAAAAGATGGTTATTTCGAATTTGGATACAGCCCGTATTCTTGAGCTCCTCAGATTCATGGAATCCTGCCTCCAGGAGCTGAAGCCCTTTTCTGCCATGAGGGAGGAGGAATTTTTATCTGATAAGAAAAACCCTCCCTTTGTCGAGAGCTATCTGAGGAGAAGCCTCGAAGCTGTTTTTGATATCGGCAGACATATCCTTTCCAAAATATGCGGGTTTAAAGAAATAGAATATAAGGCAATAGCGAAGGAACTGGGTCAAAGAGGAGTGGTGACAAAGGAGCTCTTGGATGTGCTTATTGCCATGGCGGGTTATAGAAATAGAATGGTCCATTTTTATAGAGAGATCACTCCACAGGAGCTTTTTCTCATAATGAAGGAGCATCACAAAGACCTTGAACGCTTCGTAAAAGAGATAGGATCATTTGTAGAAGCTTATGAGCAGAGAAAGAAATCATAGGCTGCATCGATTTCCGAACTTTCCCATTTTCATATTTTCTCACTTTTTTGCCTAAATTGGGATTTGAGTACGCTGTCCCGGCGTTACGATTTTAATTAGAGGTGCATTTTGGCCTTGAAATTTTAGTTTTAAGACCAAAAACAGGCTAAAAAATGAAGCTATATTATTGATAAAAATGGAAGTACCAGGGTCCGACCCCAGAACTAAAGAAGGCTGCGGCTGGCTTCCCCACAAATCCATGCTTCGAGGCCTGGCCTAGGATTTCTGGTCAGTCCTGAAGAAAGAATGGATCGACACCGGCCAGTTCAGGATTTGAAATCAAATTGAGTCAAATTGGGGACCGAGTCAAATTGGGGACCGTCCCCATTTTTTTCTTGGCCTACAAAAATAATCTTGACATTACGATATCGTGATAGTATAATACCAACAGAGGTGATACTTGAGATGAATGCGACAACTTTAAGACTCCCCGAAAAAAAACTGAAACTTATCCGGGCCATTGCCGGCTATGAGAACAGGCCCTTATCAAAGATCTTCGAAGAACTTGTGGATGTGTACATTGAAAGGCACAGAGAAACTCTCGAACTTCTGGGGATTCCTGGATTTGTGGAAGAATGCAAAAAGGGATTAGAGGAAATTCGAGAAGGCGGCGGGAAGCGGCTCGATGAGCTGGTCGATTAAAGTCTCCTCAATTGCAGAAAAATATTTTAAGAAGCTGGATAAGAAACGAAGAAGAAAGATCAAAGAGAAGCTTCTGGCGCTCTCCCGCCAACAAAATCCTCTTGAAAATACACAGGTCAAAGTTTTGACAGGGGAGTTAAAAGGGTTTTTTCGGCTGAGAATTGGAGATTACAGAATAATTTTCGCGCTCCTGGAAGAAGGAAAAGTGATAGCCGTTGTAAATATCTTTCCTCGCGGAAATGCCTATTAAAAGAATAGGGGACGCTTCTTAAAACATCCCAATCTTTATTTCTCAAAATAACTCATTTGCTCTTGAGCCTCCTGAATAAGCCCGCAAAAGAGGTTCTGAAACGTATTCCCCGGGATGAAGCAGCGCGGATGGTCTGGCATCTCCTGCTCAGGCAGCCCCGGCTCATGCTTTTTGGCTTACGCGCTCTTCTCAAGCGCCCACGGTTAACATCATGAAAATCCTCATCACCGGCGGCGCGGGTTATATCGGCTCGGTGGTTATCCCCCTGCTTCTTCGCCAGGGGTTTAAAGTTACCGTCTTTGACTCACTCCTATACGGTGGATCCAGCCTCCTCCCCTATGTCTCAAACCCCGATTTCTCCTTTATTAAAGGCGATATTCGAGATAAATCAGCTCTTCACCTCGCCATCAAAGCCCAAGACCTCGTCATCCATCTTGCCGCCATCGTCGGCCTCTCCGCGTGTAATAAAGATCCCGACTTTGCTTATTCCATCAACGTGGAAGGCACAAAGAATGTGGTCGAAAACGTCTCGCCCTCCCAGCGCCTTATCTATGCCTCGACCGTCAGCAACTACGGAGCCTCGACAGGTAATGTCTGCACGGAAGAATCGCCGCTTAATCCCCTTTCCCATTATTCCCGCACCAAAACAGAGGCCGAAAAACTTGTCCTTGACAACTCTCATAATTCCGTATGCTTTCGCTTTGCCACAGCATTCGGCGTATCCCCCCGGATGCGCCTGGACCTTCTCATCAATGATTTTGTGTATCAGGCTTATGTGAACAGGTTTCTCATCCTTTTCGAAAAATCCTACAAACGGACTTTTGTCCATGTCCATGATATCTGCCGCGCCATCCTCTTCGCTATCCAGAATTATGACCAAATGCAGCATCAGGTATTTAATGTCGGCGACAATGCCCACAATTACAGCAAAGAAGATATTGCCTTAAAAATCAAAGATAGAATCGATTATTACCTCCATTTTGCCGACATCGGCGAGGACGAAGATAAAAGAAACTACTGCGTCTCGTATGAAAAAATAAACGCCCTCGGCTTTAAAGCCTCCAAAACCGTTGATGAAGGCATCGATGAGTTGATCAAAGCTTGCCGGATTTTCGAATTCAAGCATCCGTATAAAAATCTCTAAAAATATCAATAGATCGTTTTTATATGACCTTGACACAAAACCAATCAACTTCAACAACTAAAATGATTGATTTGAAAACAAAAAGAATCACGGTAACAGGAGGTAAAGGTTTCCTCGGCACCCATTTAATCAGGAAACTCAAAGAGGATCGTGGCTGTCAAAATGTCTTCATTGCCGATCTTCCGGAATACGACCTGCGCAAACTCGAAGACATTAAAAGAATGTTCGACGACCAAAGACCGGACATCATCATCCATCTTGCCGCCGTCGTCGGTGGAATCGGAGCAAACAGGGAAAACCCCGGCCGATTTTTCTACGATAACGCTATTATGGGCATTCAATTAATGCATAATGCTTACCTTAGAAAAATTGAAAAATTCGTAGCTCTTGGAACCATCTGTTGTTATCCAAAATATACACCTGTCCCCTTTAAAGAAAAAAACCTCTGGGATGGCTATCCGGAAGAAACAAACGCGCCTTACGGCCTGGCCAAAAAGCTGCTTCTCGTCCAGGCCCAGGCTTACCGCCAGCAATATGGATTCAATGCCATATTTCTCATGCCCGTCAATCTTTATGGCCCAGGCGATAATTTTGATCCAAAAACTTCTCATGTTATTCCTGCTTTAATAAGAAAATGTATAGAAGCCAAAGAACGAGGTGACGACCACATCGTCGTCTGGGGAACGGGAAATGCATCCCGGGAATTCCTTTACGTCGAAGATGCAGCAGAAGCCATAATATTAGCCGCAGAAAAATATAATAATCCTGATCCAGTCAACCTCGGCGCCGGTTTTGAGATAAAAATTAAAGATTTAGCTGAACTGATTGTTAAACTGACTGGCTTTCAGGGAAAGATTACATGGGATTCCTCGAAACCAGACGGTCAACCGCGAAGAATGCTCGATACTTCAAAAGCTGAAAGAGAGTGTGGTTTCCGGGCGAAGACAACTCTTGAAGAGGGGCTAAAGAAGACAATTGAGTGGTATGTTTCGATCAAACAAACCAAATAAACCAGATGACCCAACAAACCAGATAGACACAAATACTTAATTGCTTATGCCAGAGCCAAAATGCAGCTGATTTCATAAAAATAGATGCCGAGAGTAGTGAATATAAAATTCTTCTCGGGATGGAGAAAACTATAGATAAATTCCATCCCATTATTACTATTGAACTTGGCGATATGAATGTTGAAGATGTTCCAACGAGTAAGGAACTTATAAAATTTCTAATAGATAAAGGCTATCAGGCTTATGAATATAAAGACGGGAAAATTTTACCGCATGTAATTAGAGATGAGCTTTATTCATATATGATAATATTCTTTTGGGACTATGCACTTGACAGCCCTACCGACTGGTGCAGCAAGCACTAGCGATCGATCCAGTACTTGCAAAAGACATCTAACGAGAAGCTGCAAGTCTGCAAACTGCAAGGCATTGTGTCAAGGACAGTCAAGTGCATAGCCCCATTATTCTTTTTATACCAAAGGAATAGATAATGCAGAAACACCGGGTTTTCATAAATGCAATCATGTCATTAGTTCAGATTATTCTGGTCGGTGGAGTCCTGTTTTTCTTATACAGATTCCTCCTGAAAACAATTGGTGTGGAGCAGTTGGGAATCTGGTCTTTAGTTCTTGCAACTACCTGTGTAACTCAAATAGCAAGCTTTGGATTATCAGGAAGTGTAGTGAAATTTGTGGCTAAGTATGTTGCTCGTGGTGAAGACAATAATGTTTCTGGCGTGATTCAGACAGCAGTAATTTCTCTTGCTGTAATAGTTGGTTTTATCCTTCTTGCAGGTTATCCTTTGATTAAATGGGTTCTCGGTCTGGTTATCCCTCTGAACTCAATTGAATACGGTCTCAGGATTTTACCCTTTGCTCTTTTTAGTTTGTGGATTACAACAATAACCAGCGTTTTTCAGTCCGGACTTGATGGATTTCAGAGAATTTATATACGGAACTTACTTATGATAATAGGCTCAATATTCTATGCACTATTATGTTTTATGCTAGCTCCGAAGTATGGATTAATTGGTCTTGCATACGCACAGATTATAAATAATTCTGTAATTCTAATAGTTAGCTGGATTTTGATAAAAAGATTCTTATCATTGCTTCCAGCTATTCCTTATCAATGGAACAAGAATCTATTCAAGGAAATCGTTAGTTATGGTATTAACTTTCAGATTGTTTCTGTAACCACAATGTTTTATGACCCAATAACAAAGGCACTCCTGAGTAAATTCGGCGGTCTTTCAATGGTAGGCTATTATGAAATGGCAAACAGGATGGTTCAACAATTTCGTGCACTTATCGTATCCGCCAATCAGGTTTTAGTCCCTGCTATTGCAGATTTGCAAGAGAAGAAACCAGAAAGAATACGCTCAGTTTATTTAACCTCTTATAATTTGGTTTTTTATCTTGCATTACCTCTTTATACTTTGATTATTATTAGCATACCACTTATATCAGAAATATGGATTGGACATTATGAGAGAATATTTGTAATTTTCGGAACATTACTTGCAATTGGTTACTTTTTGAATACATTAAGTGTCCCAGCTTACTTTGCAAATTTTGGAACAGGAGCACTTCGCTGGAATGTTATTGGGCATATTACAATTGGAATTTTAAACGCTGCCCTGGGAGTTATCCTTGGAATGTTTTTTGATGGATTTGGGGTGGTTGTTGCCTGGGTCATTACCCTGTCCCTTGGTAGTGCTGTGATTTATGTAGCATACCATCTGAGTAATGAGATTACTTTAAGCGAGTTATTCCCAAGGGATAGTAGAGCAATGTTTGTCTTTTACACAATAATTTTGCTGATTGCTTTACTTATTCAGCACGGATTTAATCATACTCTTTGGACAATTGCTATGAATATTATTGTTATTTTATCTTCTTCGCTATTTATTTTTATCCCCTTTTGGCTCCACCCAATGCGAAAGCGAGTGACGGGATGGGTGAATGAGTTAATTTTTAGCAGGAGTGTGAACTAAAATGAAAAAATTCAAGGGATTTTAAAAATTCTGTATGTTCACTATAGAGATTGATATTTTTTTGGACAGTATGTTTTCCTATAATTTTAATGCCATCAGTTTTGATAAGATATCCACTGAAGTTTGCAACAAAAATTATTAAAAAGTATCGTATCTTAAGGGGGAGGGTAAAATTATGAAAGTCAGTTTTTATAAGAGACATACTTCATCAGCAATGTTATTGGATGAAAATGAAGAAAAGCTTACAAAGTATTCAATCAAAAGCTTTAACAAATATATTCTCCCACATATAACTAAAAATCGTAAAGCAAAAATTCTCGATGTAGGTTGTGGTTATGGTAGATACATAAAAGCCTTGAATGATAATGGTTATGAAAATGTTTATGGGATTGATATTAGTCAAGAACAAATAGATTATGCAAAAAATAATATGGGGTTAAAAAATGTTGAGATTTATGATGCTTTGGATTTTTTAAAATATAAAAAAGATGAGTATGAAGTGATTCTTCTTTTGGATATTCTTGAACATTTAGAAATAGAGCAGTCAATTTTACTTATTAAATTATGTTATGAATCAATGAAAGATAAAGGAGTTTTAATAATTCAAGTTCCTAATGCATTTTCACCACTTTCAATACATCGCCATTCTGATTTAACCCATAAAAGGGCTTATACAATACATAGCATAAGACAAAGTTTACTTTTAGGAGGCTTTACAAAAATTAATCAATTTCATTTACCTATAGAAGTTCATGGGCTAAAAAGTTTAATTAGACGTAGCATATGGTCTATTATTATAAATCCTCTCATCTCACTGTATATGCTTGTTGTCGGTGCTAGCCTAAGAGGGGGTATTTATACCCCTAATCTTCTTACAATTGCCAAAAAATGATTGGAGCGATTAAAACGATATATAAAAATAAAAAACTTATCTTTATTTCGCTATATGATTTTCTCGCAAGGGGCAAAAATAAATATATTAGACCTAAGACACTTCTGCTTATTCGATTAGATTCCATTGGTGATTATATATTATTTAGAAACTTTATAAAATATTTAAAAGAAAGTAAAAGATTTTCTGATTATGGTATCTCATTAGTAGGAAATATAATTTGGAAAGATTTAGCAGAGACTTATGATAAAAAATACATTGATGAATTTATCTGGGTTGATAGAAAAAGATTTTGTATGGATCGTTTATATAGGCTTGGAATATTATCAAAAATAAACCAAAGGGGGGTCGAAATTGTTATTCAGCCTACTTTCTCAAGAGAGTATTTCGTTGCAGATGCAATTGTAGCAGCTTCAGGAGCTATAGAAAGAATAGGTAGCGCAGGTGATATAAGTACAAATAGTATAATCAGAAAGATTATATCTGATAGGTACTATACGCATCAAATATCGACACGAGGCGAAGTTTTATTTGAGTTTTATAGAAACAAGGAATTTTTTGAAGCATTATTAAATGAAAAGATATATATAGAAAAGCCTACAATAAATGTAAATGAAGTTGATTTCCAAGAAATGCCAACTAATAAATATGTTGTTATTTCCCCGGGTGCAGGAGATGCATTTAGACGTTGGAGTGCAAACAATTTTTCTAAAGCTGCAGATTACATATCTTGTAAGTATAACTTTGACATAGTGATAACTGGTGGGTCTGGAGATAGTCCCCTGGCTAATGAGATTATATCAAAATCTTCGGCTTCCAATGTTATTGATTTAACCGGAAAGATTACTCTCGGTGAGTTGACAAAAATATTATCAGAAGCGGTTTTAGTGCTGACAAATGAATCAGCCACTGCTCATATTTCTGTGGCTATTGATTGTAAAACTATTTGTATTTCGACTGGGAATCATTTTGGAGTATTTAACCCGTATCCGAGTGATATATTTAATAAAATATACTATATCTATCCAACCGAGATAATGAGCAAAATAAATGATTTTGATTATCTATCTAAAAAATATAGATATGGTTCTAAACTCGATATAAATTCAATAAAAGTAGAAGAAGTGTTAGGTTTAGTAGACAGGGTTATCGAGAAATAGGGGCGGCATTTTTCTATGATAAATAATAAAATTAAAGATCATCTTATACGATTAGCAATACAGACGAAATGTGGTGAATATATTTTTAACGCCTTTTTTATATTTTTATTTTAGATATGGGTCATGACCCCCATTTTTCGAACCACTTAGAGGGCTAATTTCCGCTAACATCTCAGCCGGGTCTTTTGCCCTTCTCTTTGAGATATCGAATCGGCGATTGGTTCTCAAGCGCCGAGTGTCGACGAACGTAATTATAATACCGGATCCGCTGACCGACAACTTTTTTCAACGAGGGGAGATCTTCCTGTTCCCAAAACAACAGCCGATTCTCGGCTTTGAATCGGGAATTGAACGACTCCTGTCAATGGTCGTTTAAAAGTGAGCCATTTATGGTCGTGAAAAGTGAGCCACTTTTTCTTTAAAATGGACTCATCTTCACGCCCTCCTTTCAATTTTCTGAACAGAGAAGAAGCCCTTTCGGGTCTG
>Ga0315280_10011799_pt1 | contig 10675 bp, 9 predicted proteins | sample YL17G06_40_MG_FD_203697 | JGI IMG/M metagenome (GOLD analysis project Ga0315280, IMG submission 203697) | Sediment microbial communities from Yellowstone Lake, YNP, Wyoming, USA - YL17G06_40 | ecosystem: Environmental > Aquatic > Freshwater > Lake > Sediment | place: USA: Wyoming | collected... | reverse complement strand
CGACGGTGCTGACGGCAGGTGGGCGTCTCCCGACGGGGACGCCCCCGCCTTTCTGCCGGCAGCGACAAAGCGCTAAACTCCGGGGCCTGGGGCGGAGCCCCAGGGCGACAGCGTACCTACGCAAGAATCGGATGAGCCTCAATTATGGCTCATAGGCATGAGGTGGATTGTCTGAACCCCGCCCCCGTTATGAGGGACAAAAGGGCTTCCAGTGATCAACCCACCACGTCTTGAAAGGCCCGGGCGATTCGGCCACACGCCTCAGACATCTCGCCCGCGGTGATCGTCAGCGGCGGGGCGAACTTCAGGCGGTTCTTGCCGGGGCCCACCGCGTAGAGAAGCACGTGTTGGTCGAGCCCGGCCAGCACCAGCCGTTGTGCGGTGGCGGCCGGTTCACCGCCGGCAACTTCCAGGCCCAGGGCCGCCCCGATGCACCAGACGCGCGCGACCCGCGGACATCGCTTTTGCAGGCTTTCCAGGAACGCGAGCATCTCCGCGGCGCGCGTGCAGCCCTGGGCGATGACGTCGGAGCGTTCCAGGATATCCATCACCTCCAGCGCAAGTGCGCAGCCGATGGGGCTGTGGCTGAACGTATCGCCGAGCGTGGACCCGGCGGCGGGGATGCGATCGAAGACTTCCCTTCGCGCGATGACCGCGCTGAGAGGATAGTAGCCGCCGGCGAGCGACTTGCCCAGCAAGACAATGTCGGCGTCTCGCACGCCGGCGTGCTCGATCGCGAGCATCCGTCCGGCGCGGCCCAAGCCGACCTGGATTTCATCCGCGATGAACAGCATTGCCAGTTCCCGGCACAGTTCGCGCAGAGAGGCCAGGAATCCGTCCGGCGGGATCACGAACCCGGCGGCGCCCTGTGCGGCCTCAACGATCACGCCGCCGACATCGCCGCGGTGTTCCGACAGGATGCGGCGGCAGCCGTCGACGTCGCCGAGCGGCAGTGCCAGCCGCCGGCAGGCGGGCGGGGCAAACCGCTCGGTCGCCACGAAGGCGGGGTCCGTCAGTGGAAGCACGCCGAGGCAGTGGCCGTGAAACCCTTCGGCCAGGCTCGCGACGATCGGCCGCCCGGAGAACGCGCGGCAGAGCCGCACACCCATGTCCACCGCGGCGGCCCCGCCAACCGTGAAGCAGGCGCGGTATCTGTCCGGCTCGCCCATCAGTCCGCACAGCCGCCCGGCCAGCCGGACCGCCGGCTCGCTCGTCAGCGAGTGGACCTGATCGAACTGTCCGGCAAGCTCAACCAGCTTCGCCTGCAATCGCGGATGGCAGTGCCCCAGGTTTGTCGCACTGTACCCGCAGACCAGGTCGATGTACGGCTCTCGCTCTCCGCAGAACCAGACGCGGCAGCCTTTCATGCGCCGCGCCACCATTGGCCGCCCGTACAACAGCGTCTGGTCGGACCGGCAGCAATGGTTGTCGTACAGCCCGTGAATCTCCTGCAAAGACGCCGCATCGGTCTCGGACCCCTGCGCCGTTTTGTCTTGGGCTCTCATCATGTCGGCTTTGCCGGTCACGATCGGTCGGCCTTTATCACAAAGTACTCGTAGCTGACGGGCAGTCCGGCCGGCGTGAGGTACTCGGCCTCCATGCGCTCGACAAACTCGGCCATCAGACTGTCAAAGTGCTTTGGATCGATGGCCTGCCTGTAGACTTCCGCCTCGCCGGACCGCTCAAACTGATCGAGGATATGTCGCCCGGATTCGTACCGCATCACGAACGTGCCGGTCTCGATAACCGGATCGCTGAAGCCCGCCTTGATGAGCGATTTGCGGATGCCGCGCCGCGTCGACGGAAACGGGAAGTTCACCGTCCGCCGCATGATCCACGGATGCCTCGCTATCATTCGCATGACAACCGAGAGGATGTCCTTCGGCGACCATGCGGCGTTACAGCAGATGCCCAGCCGTCCGCCCTTGCGCAGCACGTGTGCCGCCGCCTCGGCCAGGGCCTTCACGCTCACGTACCCGACCACCCACGTGCAGGTACAGGCGTCGAACGTGCCGGCGGGACAGGCCGCCATCGTCTCCAGCAACTCGCCGCGAACGAAGCGGCAGTTGTTCAGGCCCTCCGCGCCGCAGCGCCGGCGAGCGACGTCGAGCATCTTCTCGGCGATGTCCACGCCTTCGACCAGGCCGGCCGGACCAACAGCCCGGGCCGCCTGACGCGTCGTGTAGCCCGTGCCACACCCGACGTCCAGCACGCGCTGGCCCGGCGACAGTTCGACCAACTCCATCAGGCGATCAACCGCGACCTTGGCGCTCGGCAGCCAATCCTGCTCGTAGCATTCGGCCCCGGCGTTGTAGCCGATCTCCAGTGCCGCCACGCCCACGCCGCGCTGGTCCATCGTCTTGAGAATGCTGTGCAGGCGCGACACGCCGCCGGGCGCGCGGTCGGGCCCGAGGTGCTTGCGGCACATCGCGCACGAGACTTCGGGCGGACGCGGCAACCACGTCTTTCGTGTCGCCGCGCTGTGACCTCACCGCTATTGCGCGCCTGCTCCGACGTGGAAGCTCAACTGCTCGAGTTGGGCGGCCAGGTCCACTTGGCGGACGGTCACGCCGGCCGGCGCGTAGATGGAGGTTGGAGCGAAGTTCAGTATGCCCTGGATGCCGGCCTCGCAGAGCAGGTTGCACACGCCTTGGGCGGCGCCGGGCGGCACGGCCACCACGGCCAGGCGGATCTCGCCCTGCCGGACGAAATCCGGCAGCTCGTCCAGATGGCGAATCGGCACGCGGCCGACGGAAGTGCCGACGAGTTTCTGGGAAATATCGAAGCCCGCCACCAGCTTGAAGCCCTTGGCGAGGAATCCCTTATGCCGCAGAAGGGCCCTGCCCATGTCGCCCGCTCCCACCACAACGACCGGCCAGACCTTGTCGGTATTGAGGATCTGCCTCAGGCGCCGCACCAGTTCGGCCACGCGGTAGCCGACCCCCGGCTGGCCGAACTGGCCGAAGCAGGCCAGGTCCTTTCTCACCTGGGCATCGGTGGTCTGGAGGGCCTCGGCGAGCTTTCGGCTGGAGATCTTCTCGACGGCCTCGCCGGCCTGGGCCTGGAGCTCCCGCAGGTACAGGCTCAGTCGCCAGACGACCGGCGGCGGTATCGAGTTGCGTGTCATGCCGGTTTCCAAATCGGACAGGGGCCGTCTTCCCGTGCGCCCGGGCATTCGTCGCGGCGGCACAATGCAGAATGATAGTCCGCCACGGCGCATCGCGTCAAGGCGGCAGGGCGGGGAGCTTGGCCGGCAGGCTCAGGGCTAAACCGCCAACAGGCAAAACCACCAACCCCATTGACCCCGCCTGCCTGGCGGGCTAGGTTACGGGCGATCTGCCTTGGCCGCGAGGGCGCATGTCCGGCGCCGGGCATGGCCGGGCCGTCACGGGCCCATTGTCGTGGGAAGCCGCTTGAGTGAAAGGCATGAATGCCATGAAGGCTGTGCTGATCGCGCCGCGCAAGTACGTGCAGGGGCCGGATGTCCTCTTAGAGGCGGGCGAGCTTATCGCCGCCATCGGCAAAAAGCCGCTGGTCCTGTGGGACAAGAAGGTGAAGTCCATTGTTGGCAAGGCCCTGCTGGCCAGCCTGGCTTCGGCGAAGCTCAAGGCCACCGACGTCGCCTTCGCCGGCGACTCGACCCACGCCGAGGCCGACCGCGTTGCCAAACTCGCCGCCGAGGCCAAGGCCGACGTGATCGTCGGGGTCGGCGGCGGCAAGGCGCTGGACACCGCCAAGGCCGCGGCCGCGAAGATCGGCTCGGCCATGATCACCATTCCGACCATCGCCTCGAACGACTCGCCGACCAGCTCGTACACCGTCTGGTACGATGAGAAGGGCAACTGCCTGGGCTTCGAGTCGTGGGGGCGCAACCCGGACCTCGTGCTTGTGGACACGCGGGTGATCGCCAACGGCCCGGTGCGGGCGTTCGTGGCCGGGATGGGCGACGCGCTGGCGACGTGGATCGAGGCTCGCGTCTGCCTTCAGACCCGCTCGGCCAACCTTGCCGGCGGGGTGTCCACCCAGGCGGCGATGGCCCTTGCGCGGCTTGGCTACGACATCCTGCTGGAGTACGGCGTCGAGGCCAAGCGGGCCCTGGAGGCAAAGGTCGTCACGCCGGCCGTCGAGAAGGTCGTCGAGGCCAACGTGCTGCTCAGCGGGCTGGGCTTCGAGAGCGGCGGCGTGGCCACGGCCCACATGATCGCCAACTGCCTGCCGTCGCTGCCGGAGTGCCACGCCCTGATGCACGGCCAGGAGGTCGGCTTCGGGATAATCAGCCAGCTTTGCCTGGAGGAGGATGTCGAGGTCGAGGAGATATACCGCATAGTGGACTTCGAGATCGCCGTCGGGCTGCCGGTCAGCTTTGCCGATCTTGGCCTGGCCGGCGTGAAGCGCCAGCGGCTCGAGGGCATCGGCAAGATATGTGCCGGCCCCGGCTCGCTGTGCCACTTCCACCCGTTCAAGGTGACCAGCGAGAGCATCGTCGACGCCATGATCGCCGCCGACGCGCTTGGCGCGGCGCGGAAGAGTTTAACCACAGAGGCACGTGGGCACGGAGGCTAGGCCCGGGAGACAATCGTATGACGACAGTGATGGGGTTCTTCTGGCTGCTGCTTGGGGCCATGTGCGGCGGGTCGTTCGGGCTGCCGAGCAAGTACGTCCGCAAGGACACGCCCTGGGAGAATCTCTGGGGGCCGTTCTTCCTGTTCGTCACGATCATCATCCCGGTCGCGCTTGGCCCTGTGATCGTCAAGGACTTCTTCGCCGTCTATGGCCGGGCGGGGTTCTCGGCGATGCTGCTGCCGCTGATCTTCGGCCTGCTGTGGGGGCTTGGCTCGATGACGCTGGGCATGAGTTTCGCCTTCATCGGCCTGAGCCTGGCATACGCGCTGAACTACGGCGCCCAGATCGCCACCACCTGGCTGGTTCCCATGCTCACCGGTGACCGCCGCCTGATCTTCACGCCGTTCGGCTACACCATGTTCGCCGGCATAGCGTTGTGCCTGTTGGGCGTGATAGCGTGCGGCAAGGCTGCGATGCTCAAAGAGCGCCATCTCGGCGGCGCGGCCGTGGAAGAGATCGACGCCGGCACCAAGGCGGCAAAGAAGCCGCGAATGGGTATTGGCGTGGCGATTGCGATTGCATCAGGCGCCTTGTGTGCGTGCTATGGTTTGGCGGCGAATTCCGGCACCGAGGTCTCTAAGGTAGCGGAGACGGAATTCGGCAATTCTGCCATCGGCGCCGCGTGGGCGGTGATGTCGCTGATTGTCTGGGGCGGGGCCGTCTCGTCGCTGGCGTACTGCGCGGGCCTGCTGACGAAGAACCGCACGTGGGGCAACTTCGGCGCGAGCGGCGCGGGCCAGGTCGTCGGCCTGGCATTGGTCATGGCCCTGCTGCACGACGGCGCGATCTTCCTGTTCGGCCTTGGGTTCGGCAAGCTCGGCACCTGGTCCTTGCCCATCGGCTACCCGGTTTTCATGAGCTTCGCGATCATCGTGGGCAACTTCCACGGTTTCCGCACGGGCGAATGGCGCGGGGCCGGGCAAAAGAGCATCCGCTGGATCCTCGCGGGGATAATCATCCTCATTGCCGGCGTCTGCGTGCTGGGCCTGGCGCATGTGATGAGAGGCAAATAAGCCGGGCGGCTCTTGCGGGCGATTGTTGCCGCCCCGCGTGCGATGCGTCTATAATCCGCGCTGTCTGAGGCACGCGATCAAAGGAGCTACGCCATGACGCCCACACGCACGGAGCGCGACTCGCTGGGGGAGATGCAGGTTCCAGCCGGCGCGTTGTACGGCCCGCAGACTCAGCGGGCGGTGGAGAACTTCCCGATATCGGGCTGGCCGATGCCCAGGGAGTTCATCGCGGCGATGGGCATGATAAAGGCGGCCGCGGCGTCGGTTCATCACCAGGCCGGGCGGATCGAGCCGGCAATTGCCGCGGCAATCATCGCCGCCGCGGGCGAGGTGGCCGAGGGAAAACTCGACGAGCATTTCCCCGTTGACACGTTCCAGACCGGCAGCGGCACCAGCACCAACATGAACGCCAACGAGGTGATCGCCAACCGCGCGATGCAGATCCTCGCCGCCGCCAGGGGCGCCGACGGCGGGCAAGGGGCCGGCGCGCCGAGAATACATCCCAACGATCACGTCAACCTCGGCCAGTCGTCCAACGACGTGTTTCCCTCGGCCATGCACCTTGCCGCCGCCGTCGCGATTCAGCGCGAGCTTCTGCCGGCCTTGTCGGCCATGTCGGCCATGCTGCGCGAGAAGGCCCAGCGGTTCGACGGCGTCGTGAAGATAGGCCGGACGCACCTGATGGACGCGGTGCCGGTGAGGCTTGGGCAGGAGTTCGGCGGTTACGCCGCCCAGGTCCACGGGTCGATGGAGATGCTGGCGGCGGCGACGGGCCGGCTGTGCGAGCTTCCGCTTGGCGGCACGGCCCTGGGCACGGGGCTGAACGCCCCGGACGGTTTCGCGGGCCGCGTCTGTGCCGTCCTGGCCGACACGCTCCGCCTGCCGCTTCGCGAGGCGGGCAATCATTTCGCCGCGTCGGGCGCGCGTGACGCGGCCCTGTTCGCCTCGGCGGCCCTGCGGTCGGCGGCGATCGCGATGGGCAAGATTGCCTCGGACATCCGGCTTATGGGCTCGGGCCCGCGCTGCGGGCTTGGCGAGCTGCTCCTGCCGGCGGTCCAGCCGGGAAGCTCCATCATGCCCGGCAAGGTCAACCCCGTCATCTGCGAGTCGGTCATACAGGTGGCCTGCCAGGTGGTCGGCTGCGACGCGGCAATCGCGGCCGGGGCCACCGGCGGGGTCGGCGGCATACTGGACCTGAACGTCGCCATGCCGCTGATAGCCGCGAACCTCCTGACCGCGATTCGCCTGCTGGCCAATGTCGCGAAGGTCTTCACCCGCCGCTGCCTGGCCGGGCTGGAGGCAAACGAGCCGCGATGCCGCGAACTCGTCGAGCAGTCGCTTGCCATGGTGACGGTCCTGGCGCCGCGAATCGGTTACGACGCCGCGGCCGAAATAGCCAAGCAGGCTCAGCAGACCGGCAAGACGATCCGCGACCTCTGCCTCGAAAAGGCCATCCTTCCGGCCGGGGAACTGGAGGAACTCCTGGACGCCCGCGGGCAGACCGGCGCGTAGGGCAGACAAGCCGGCGCGGAGGGAAGAAGAGGCGCCTTTTCGCCGCCGTCACGACGGCAGGTCGGCGAAGGCCTGGGCCACGGCGCGGTTGACGATTCGGCCGGCGCTCATGTTGACGGCCAGGGCGTGTCCGGCGTCTAGGGCCGCGAACTTCTCCACGCCGAGCGAGGCGAGCTTCCGCGCGTAGGGCAGCGTGGCGTTGCAAAGGGCCTGGCTGCTGGTCCGCCCGACCGCGCCGGGCATGTTCGTCACGCAGTAGTGGACCACGTTGTCCACGATGTACGTCGGTTCGCGGTGCGTCGTCGGCCTGGCCGTCTCGACGCAGCCGCCTTGGTCTATGCTCACGTCGACAATTACGGACCCGCTCTTCATCGTCGCAAGCTGGTCGCGCCTCACCAGCCTCGGCGCCCGGCTGCCGTGGATCAGCACCGCGCCGATCACCAGGTCCGCCAGAGGCAGGGCGTCCGCCACGGCGTGGGGGTCGCAGTAGATGCCCGTCACGTTGGCGGGCATGACCTCGTCGAGGTATCGCAGGCGGTCGAGGTTCACGTCCATGATCGTCACGTTGGCGCCCAGCCCCGCGGCCACGCGGGCGGCGTTGGTGCCGACCACGCCCGCCCCGAGCACCAGCACGCCGGCCGGGGCCACGCCCGGCACGCCGCCAAGCAGGATGCCGCGACCCATCATCGGGCGCTCGAGGTACTTGGCCCCTTCCTGGATGGACATCTTGCCGGCGACCTCGCTCATGGGAGTAAGCAGCGGCAGCCTGCCGCCGGAGTCGGCAAGGGTCTCGTACGCCAAGGCCGCGATGCCGGCGCGAAGGCAGCCTTCGGCAAGTTCGCGCGACGCGGCGAAGTGGAAGAAGCAAAAGAGGATCTGCCCGCGGCGCAGGCGCGCTATCTCCGCGGGCTGCGGCTCCTTGACCTTCACGACCATCTCGGCCCGGCCGTAGAGTTCCCCGGCCGAGTCCACCAGCCGCGCGCCCGCGCGGGCATATTCCTCGTCGGAGAAGCCGCTGCCATGCCCGGCGCCCTTTTCCATAAGCACTTCATGCCCGTCGGCGGCAAGCAGATGGGCGCCCACCGGCAGCAGGGCCACGCGGTACTCGTCCGCCTTGATCTCCCGAGGCACGCCTATAATCATTGGTGATTCCTTTCCCGGCCAAAAGCCCGCGTATTTGGCCGCACAATGTCCGGCACATTGGGCTTGCAGGGCCGCGGGCCGGGTTATATTATTATGCCCGCGCCGGTTTTTCGCGTACCTGCGCCGATTTTTCGAGTACACAACGAGTCTCATAAACGTAAAAAGGATCACGTCATGGCCAAGAAGAGCAAGGTTCTCAACGTCGCCCTGATCGGGCAGGGGTTCATGGGCCGCACCCACTCCAACGGCTGGTCGCAGGTACGCAAGTTCTTCACGCCTCCGCTGGCGCCGGTGATGCACACCCTCTTCGGCCAGCCGGAGGAGAACCCCCGCGCCTTCGCCGACCGGTGGGGCTGGAAGAACATCTCCACGGACTGGAAGGCCCTGGTAAAGAGCGACGAGATCGACCTTGTCGACGTGGTCACGCCGAACTTCATGCACGCCCCGGTGGCGCTTGCGGCCCTGGAGGCCGGCAAGAGCGTCTCGTGCGAAAAGCCAATCTCCCACACGCTGAAGCAGGCCCGCGAGATGGCCGACCTGGCGAAAAAGAAGAAGGCCAAGACCTTCGTCTGGTACAACTATCGCCGCTGCCCGGCCGTGGCGATGGCGTACAGGCTCGCCCGCGCGGGCAAGCTCGGCACGATCCGCCACGTCCGCGCGTACTACCTCCAGGACTGGGCGGGCCCGTCGGTCCCGCTGGTCTGGCGGTTCGACAAGAAACTGGCCGGCTCCGGCGCGCTGGGCGACCTGGCGGCTCACGTGGTGGACATGACCCGCTTCATCACCGGCCAGGAAATCGTCCGGATCGACGGGGCGGTGCTCGACACGTTCATCAAGGAACGGACGCTGATGGCGGGCGTCGCCGCGGGCGGGATCGCCTCCGGGCAGAAGGCCGGGGCAGGCAAGGGCAAGGTCACCGTCGACGACTCGGCCCTGTTCCTCTGCCACTTCTCCGGCGGCGCGGTCGGGAACTTCGAGGCCACGCGATTCGCCACCGGCCGGCAGAACCTCAACGGCTGCGAGATCAACGGCGAGAACGGGTCGATCCGCTTCAACTTCGAACGGATGAACGAGCTGGAATACTACGACGCCACGGCCGAGAGGGCCGTCCAGGGCTGGAACACCATCATGTGCACCCACGGCGGCGCCCATCCGTACGCGGACGCCTGGTGGCCCGACGCGCACGTGCTGGGCTACGAGCACTCGTTCACCAACGAGGCAGCCGACATCATCAATGTCCTGGCCGGGCACAAGCCGGTGGTGCCGCTGCCGGACTTCAACGACGCCTACCAGACCCAGCGCGTGCTCGAGGCCGTCGAGCTGTCGGCCAAGAACCGCTGCCCGATCAAGCTCGCGCAGGTGAAGTAGTCGATCAAAAGCCGCTCGCCGCTCGTCCCCGGCCGCCGGGGCGGCCTGCCGGGCCGGCCTGGCTAACCGAGGTTCTCGCGGTACCAGTCGATGGACCTTGCCAGGCCGTCCTCAAAGTAGACCTGCGGCTCGTAGCCGAGGCGCTGTTTGGCCAGGCTGATGTCGGCCAGGGAGTGCTTCACGTCGCCGGGGCGATCGGGTTCGTGGATTGCCTGGACTTTCACGCCCAGCAGGCCCCCAAGCTGCTCTAGGATCTGGTTGAGGCTCGTTCGCTGGTTGCAGGCGATGTTCACGGGCCTGCCGTCGCAGACCTCGGCCGGGGCGTTGGCGGCCAGCCAGTTGGCGTGGCAGACGTTGTCTATGTAGCAGAAGTCGCGGGTCTGCTCGCCGTCGCCGTAGACCACTGGCGGCCGGCCCTTTAGCAGCCGGCTGACGAACGCCGGTATGACGGCCGCGTACGCCCCGAAGGGGTCCTGCCGCGGCCCGAAGACGTTGAAGTATCGCAGGCAGAGGGTCTCGAGCCCGTAGCTTGCGGCATAGCCCTGCATGTACGCCTCGCAGGCGACCTTGCTGGCGGCGTACGGGCTTATGGGCAGCGGGGCCATCGCCTCGTGCTTCGGCGATTCGGCGCGGTTGCCGTAGGCGCTGCTGGATGCCGCGAAGACGACCCGCCGCAGCCCAGCCGCCCGGGCGGCCTCCAGCACGCGGATCGTGCCGTTGACGTTGACGTCATGGCTGGTGACGGGGTCCTCGACGCTCCGCGGCACCGAGCCAAGGGCCGCCTCGTGGAACACGGCGCGGCACCCGCCCATCGCGCGGGCGACCGTGGCGGCGTCGCGGATGTCGCCCTCGATGAGCGTTATCCGCCCGGCGATCTCCGCGATGTTCTCGCGCTTGCCCGTGGCGAAGTTGTCCAGCACGACCACGTCGTGACCGCGGTCAAGGATGAACCGCGCCAGGTTGGACCCGATAAACCCCGCCCCGCCGGTGACCAGGTATCTTGCCATTCTCTTTCA
>Ga0315280_10011798_pt1 | contig 10675 bp, 8 predicted proteins | sample YL17G06_40_MG_FD_203697 | JGI IMG/M metagenome (GOLD analysis project Ga0315280, IMG submission 203697) | Sediment microbial communities from Yellowstone Lake, YNP, Wyoming, USA - YL17G06_40 | ecosystem: Environmental > Aquatic > Freshwater > Lake > Sediment | place: USA: Wyoming | collected... | reverse complement strand
TTCAGGAAGCGGAACGAATTCAGGTTCTTGACCTCGGCCTTGGTGCCGAACTTCTCGGCGCCCCGCCGGCGCACCGATACGTTGGCGTCGCAGCGCAGATGGCCTTTTTCCATGTCGCAGGTGGAGACCTCGACGAACTGCATCAGCAGCTTCAGTTCGGTGAGGAAGGCGTAGGCCTCCTCGGAGCTGCGCAGGTCCGGCTCGCTGACGATCTCGATGAGCGGAGTGCCGCAGCGGTTCAGGTCCACGTAGGTGTAGCGGTCGGAGTCCCGGAAACCTTCGTGGAGGCTCTTTCCGGCGTCGTCTTCGAGGTGCACGCGGGTGATGCCGATGCGCCTGGCGGCCCCGTCGAGGGCGATCTCGACCCAGCCGTGCTCGGCCAGCGGCTGATCGTACTGGCTGATCTGGTACCCCTTGGGCAGGTCCGGGTAGAAGTAGTTCTTGCGGGCGAAGCGCGAGAAGGGACGCACCTCGCAGTTGAGCGCCAGGGCCGCTTTCAGGGCCATCTCGACCGCGGCGCGGTTCAATACCGGGAGAGGCCCCGGCAACCCCAGGCAAACCGGGCAGACGTTGGTGTTGGGCGGCGCGCCGAAGCTGGTGGGGCAGCCGCAGAAAATCTTGGTCCTGGTCGCCAGTTGCACGTGGACCTCGAGGCCGATCACCGGCTCATACTTGACGAGCAGTTCCGGCGCGATGACCACGGCAGTCGAGGACGACATGTTTTCATTATAGGAAAGCGCAGCCGCGTACCCGGTGCGCCAGGCTTCCGTGCGCGGCGGCTTAGGGAGTAAAATCGGGACACCATGACCATCACACGCAGGCAGGCTTTTGCTGGCGCTCTCGGTGCGCCCTATTTGCAGATTGCCAAGCGCGGCGCCCGGCGCAGAACCAACGTGGTGTTCTTCATGACCGACGATCACGGGGCCTGGGCGCTAGGGTCCTATGGCTGCCAGGACCTGCACACGCCGGTTCTGGACCGGCTGGCGGGAGAGGGGGCGCGCTTCACGCGGGCCTACGCCTGCACCCCGGTCTGCTCGCCCAGCCGCATGACTTACATGACCGGGCGCATCCCCTCGACTCACGGCGTGCAGGACTGGCTGGCGCCGGTGGACAGCTACGGCCCCCGCACCCGGGCGTTCCTGGACGGGCACCCGACCTTCACCGAGATTTTGGCGAAGGAGGGCTACGCGCTGGGGCTCTCCGGAAAGTGGCACATGGGCGACGACGAGCATCCCCAGCGCGGCTTCACCCACTGGTGTACGGTCCCGGGCGGAGGCGGCGCCTACCGCGATCCGGAGTTCGTCAAGAACGGCGGGCGGTTGAAGTACGACGGGTACAAGACCGACGCGGTGGGCGACTTCGCGCTGGAGTTCCTGGACCAGTCCAAGGGCCGGCCCTTCTTCCTGTACGTGCCCTTTTACGCGCCCCACACGCCCTACAACTACCAGCCCGAGAAGTACCGCCAGTGGTACAACCAGTCGAAGTTCCCGTGCTTCCCCGACACGCCTATGCACCCCTGGCAGAACAAAGGGATGAAGGAGCACCACGGCAACCGCGCCAGCAAGCACGCCTACTCGGCGCTCATCAGCGGGGTGGATGCCAACGTGGGCCGCATCCTGACGCGGCTGGAGGAACTGGGGCTGCGTGAGCAGACGCTGGTGGTGTTCACCGCGGACCAGGGCTGGAACGCCGGGCACCACGGCATCTGGGGCAAGGGCAACGGGACCTGGCCGTTCAACCTGTACGAGGAGTCGCTGCGGGTGCCGCTGATCTGGAACCAGCCCGGCAGGATCCGCCCCGGCCAGGCGCCCGATCCGCTGGTCTCGGCTTACGACTTCTTCCCCACCATCCTGGACTACCTGGGCTTGGCGGCTCCCAAAGACCCCAAGCGCGTGGGTCACAGCTACGCGGGATTCTTGCGCGGGCAGCCGCCGTCCCGCTGGGCGAACCGGCTGTACTTCGAATACGCGCACGTGCGCGGCTTGCGCACTGACAACCTGAAATACGTCGAGCGCACCCGGGAGTGGCCCAGCGAGCTGTTCGACTTGGAAGCCGATCCCGGTGAGACCCGCGACGTGATCGACGATGCGGCCTACCAGGGGCAGCTCAAGGCCTTCCGCGCTGAACTGGCGGGCTTTTTCAAACAGGCCGGGGCGCCGCCCCTGGAGGAGTGGCGCACGACCACAAAACAGGAGCTGACGGCCTACAGCAGGTGAAGTATCGTGACAAGCTGAATCCAAGTCCGGGACGGACGGCAACTTCGTTCTGCCCCAGTTGCGGCCGGGGACTTACGAGCTCACCGCTGAGGCCAAGGGCTTCCGGAAGTACACCCGCCAGGGCATCACAGTGGCGGTTGCGCTGGTAGATTGAACCGCCGAAACGCGGAGGCGCAAGGGCATTTCGCGCTAAACTGAATCCCAATGGCCAAAGAGTATGATCTGACCCCCAAGAGTGTGCCGCGGGTGGAAACGCCCTACCGGCGGATTGTGACGGCGCTCCCGGTTCCTGAGTCCCTGCCCATCCTGGAGAAACTGGCGCGCTACGAGCCGGTCGCCATGCGCGGCCAGCCCCCCATCGTGTGGGACCGGGCGGAAGGCTTCCAGGTCTGGGACGCCTACGGGAACTGCTGGGTGGACTGGTCCTCCGGCGTGCTCATCACCAACGCCGGCCACGGCCGCGCGGCCATCGCCGAGGCAGTGGCCCGCCAAGCCGCCAAGAAGCTCCTGACCAGCTACTGCTTCCCCAGCGAGATCCGCGCCCAACTGGTCGAGCGGCTGGCCGCTGTGCTTCCTGAGCCGCTCAAGAAAGTGTTCCTGCTGACCACCGGATCGGAAGCCGTCGAGTGCGCCATCAAGCTGTGCCGCACCTATGGCGTCAAGCAGGGCGGGCGCGCCAAGCACATCATCGTTTCCTACGACAAGGCCTTCCATGGCCGCACCCTGGGCGCGCAGCAGGCCGGAGGCATCCCGGCGCTGAAGGAATGGATCGTCAACCTGGATCCGGGCTTCGTGCAGGTTCCTTTCCCGGACGGCTTCTGGAACGAGGACACTTCTTTCGAGGCCTTCGAGCGCCGCCTCGACGAGTTGGGCGTCGAGCCCCAGAACGTGGCGGGCGTGATTCTGGAAACCTACCAGGGAGGCAGCGCGGCCTTCGCACCCCGCCCGTACATGCAGGCCCTGCGGCAGTGGACCAGCGGGCACAAGGCCCTGCTGGTCTGCGATGAGATCCAGGCGGGCTTCGGCAGGACCGGCACGCTGTGGGGCTTCGAACACTATGGGATCGTCCCGGACCTGGCCTGCTTCGGCAAGGGCATTTCGAGTTCCCTGCCCTTGTCCGCGGTGGTTGGGCGGCCGGACGTGATGGATTTGTTCGGGCCCGGGACCATGACCTCGACGCACACCGGCAACCCGGTGTGCTGTGCGGCTGCGCTGGCCTCGATCGAGCTGGTGGTTGAGGAGAACCTGGCGGAGAACGCTGCGAGCGTGGGCGCGCTGCTCGACGAGAAGCTGCACGCGCTCAAAACGCGCTACCCGCAGATCGGGTGCGTGCAGGGCAAAGGCCTGGTAGCGGGCGTGATCTGCATACGCCCCGGCTCGAAAGAGCCGGACGGCGAGCTGGCCTGGGAAGCGGTAGGTCGCTCGGTCGCCAAGGGTGTGCTGATGTTCTCTCCGGTGGGCTTCGGCGGCTCGACCATCAAGATCTGCCCGCCCCTGGTCATCACCCAGGATGCCCTGCTGGACAGCGTGGCGGGCTTCGAAGAAGCATTCGCGGAGGCGCTGGCTCGATGATCAAACCACAAGTCACGGTCGTGGGTGGCGGCATGATCACCAACGACCAGATTCTCCCGTCGCTGTATCAGATCGAGCGCCAGGGCCGCCTCGGGGAAATCCGGATCTGCGCCCTGACGGCCCGGCCGCTGAAGGAACTGGCCGACTCGGAGCTTTTTGCGCGGGCCTTCCCGGGCCAGTCGTTTCGACCCTTTCCGGATCTGGCGGGCGATCTGGACCAGCCCTATCCGGACCTGTATCGCGAGGTCGTGGCGCAGATGCCACCGCGCAACATCGTGGTGGTGGCGGTCCCCGACCAGTTGCACTACGACGTCATCATGACCGCGCTGCGGGCTGACCAGCACATCTGCTCGGTGAAGCCGCTGGTGTTGAAGGCCGCCCAGGCGGTCGAGATCGAGCAGGAAGCCTATGCGCGCGGCCTGCTGGTGGGCATCGAATACCACAAGCGCTTTGACGACCGCAGCCTGATGGCGCGCACGCGCTACCGCGCGGGCCTGTTCGGGGAATTCCGGCTGGGCACCTCCTGCCTGATCGAGAAGTGGTACTATCGCCACTCCAACTTTCAGAACTGGTGCACAGTGGAGAATTCCGACGCCTTCACCTACGTCGGCTGCCACTACGTGGATCTGGTACACTTCATCACCGGCTTGCTGCCGGTGGCGGTGAGCCTCTACGGGATCCGCGACCGCTACCCCAACGGCAACGAAGGTTTTTTGTGGACCGATGCGCGGGTCATCTGGAACAACGGCGCGTGCCTGAACGTCCAGAACGCGCTGGGTTTCCCGGACGTGGCGCCGGGGACCAACACGCAAGGGCTCATCATGTACTGCGCCGGCGGCGACAACGGCGCGCTGATCTCGCACTCCGACCAATACCGCGGCCTGAAGTATTCCTACACGCGAAATCCCGGCGGCGCGGGCGCAACGGTGTATGCCGAGCCCAGCCCGGACTATTTTCAGTACCAGGATTTGGGTGGTCCGGGTCTAGTACCAGTGGGCTACGGGTTCCGCTCGATCGAGTACATTCTGGCCGGCGCCATTCGCCTGGAAGAGGAGACCAGCGGGTTGGCGGAACGCCAGCAACGCCTCCGGCAGATTGATGAGACCGGCATCATGGCAACCCCCGCCAACAGCCGCTACAACGAGCTCGTGATGGAGGCCGGCCGCCTCTCGATTCTGAACGAAGGACGCGAAGCGCTCATCGAGTACGGCGCGCGGCCGGGCGTGCGGCTGAAATGAACAGGAGAATTGGCATGAATCAAACTGTAACCCGCAGGAGATTCCTCGCCGCGGCGCCCGCGGCAGGCATCGTTACAGCGTCAGCCAAGGAGAAGCCCGCGCTGCTGGGCGGCAAGCCGGTGCGCACGCAGCGCTTTCCCTCCTGGCCGGTGTTTGATCAGAAGGACGAGCAGGCGCTGGTGGAGGTGGTGCGCAGCGGCAACTGGTTTCGTGGCAACGGGCAGATGGTGAAGCGGTTCGAGGAGGCCTACGCGCGGCTGACCGGGGCCAGGTGCTGCCTGTCTACTTCGAGCGGCACCGGCGCGCTGCAAACCTCTCTGGGCGCCATGGGAGTGGGCCCCGGCGACGAAGTGATCCTGCCGCCCTACACCTTCGTGGCCACGCTCAACGTGATCCTGAACATGCACGCTCTGCCGGTCTTTGTGGATTCCGATGTCGAGACCTTCCAGATCGATGCGCGCAAGATCGAAGCGGCCATCACGGACCGAACCGCGGCGATGATCCCGGTGCATTTCGCCGGCAGTGTAGCGGACCTGGACACCATCCTGGCAGTGGCCCGCAAACGCAAAGTGCCGGTGATCGAAGACGCCTGCCAGGCGCACCTGGCGGAGTGGCGGGGCCGCAAGGCCGGGACCTACGGCGCGACCGGCTGCTTCAGCTTCCAGGCCACCAAGAACCTGAACTGCGGCGAGGGTGGCGCCATCCTCACCAACGACGAGGAGCTGTTCGAGAAGTGCTTCGCCTATCACTGGAACGGCGCCGGTCGAAAGAGTTTCTCCGACGTCATGCATGGAACCAAGTTCCTGATGACCGAGTTTCAGGCGGCCCTTCTGCTGGCGCAGATGACGCGGCTGGAGGAGCAGGCCAAGACCCGTGAGCAGAGCGCGCAGTATCTCACCAGCCTGTTGCGCGAGATCCCGGGGATCCTGCCCTTGCGCATGTACGAGGGCTGCACGCGCAACGCGTATCACGTGTACAAGTTCCGCTACAAGAAGGAGCAGTTCGGCGGGCTGCCGCGAGCCAGGTTTCTGAAGGCGCTGTCGGCGGAAGGCGTTCCGGCCAACAGCGGATACACGCCGCTCAACCGCAGGCAGTACCTGAAGAACGCGCTGCACTCGAGTGGGTATCAGCGCATCTACTCGAAGGAGCAAATCGCCCGCCTGGAGGAGCGCAACCAGTGCCCGGCCAACGATCAGCTCTGCCAGGAAGCGGCCGGGTTGTCGCAGAACGTGCTGCTGGCGGGCCGCAGTGACATGGAACAGATCGCCGAGGCAGTGCGCAAAATCCAGGCCAGCGCCGGCGAGCTGGCGCGCGCGTGAGCAGCAGCATGCGTGGTCTGGCGTTGGCGCTGGCAGCCCTGCTCAGCGGCTGGACCGCGCAGGCCCAGAGCGGCTGGAAGGCAGGCTTGGCCAAAGCCGTGATCACTCCCCGCGAGCCCATCTGGATGGCCGGCTACGCGGCTCGCACCAAGCCTTCTGAAGGCGTGCTGGCAGACCTCTACGTGAAGGCGCTGGCCCTGCAAGACGAGGCGGGGCAGACCTCGGTTCTGGTGAGCGCGGACCTGCTGGGCTTTACCCGCGAGATGTCGGACGTCATCGCGGAGCGCTGCCGGAAGCAGTTCGGGTTGCCGCGAGGCCGGCTGGTTCTGAGCGCCACCCACACCCACAGCGGTCCGGTGACCGGTCAACTGCTGCGGCCCGCCTACGTTTTGCCGGAGCCGCAGAACGAGGTCATCCGCCGTTACACCGCGGGCCTGCTCAACACCGTCGTTGAGGTCGTCGGTGCGTCGATCAGAAACCTGGCGCCGGCCAGGCTGGCCTTTGAGCAGGGCCTGGCGGGCTTCGCGGTGAATCGCCGCCGCGTCCGGCTGCGCAACCTGCCAGGGCCCGTGGACCACGACGTACCGGTGCTGAGCGTGCGGGCCCCCGACGGGACCCTGCGGGCCGTGGTGGCGGGCTACGCCTGCCACGCCACCGTTCTTTCCGACTACCTCATCAACGGCGATTGGCCGGGCTTCGCCCAGGCACAGATCGAAAAAGCGCACCCCGGGGCGGTGGCCCTGTTCGTGCCAGGGTGCGGCGCCGACGCCAATCCGCTGCCGCGCCGCTCGGTGGATCTTGCGCAGAAGTACGGGCAGATCCTGGCGGCGGCGGTGGAAGAGGTCCTCAACGCAAAGATGCGTTCCCTGGCCGGCCCGCTGAATGCCGCTTTCGAGCTGGTCGATCTGCCCTTCCGGCCGCCGCCCACGCGGGAGCAATTGCAGACGCGATTGCAGGAGAAGGACGTGATCCTCCGGCGCCAGGCCGAGCACCTGCTGAAGATGCTCGACCGCGACGGAAAGCTGCCCGCCAGCTACCCCTATCCGGTGCAGGTCTGGCAGTTCGGGCGCGGCCTGAAGTTGATCGCGCTGGGCGGCGAGGTGGTGGTGGACTACTCGCTGCGCCTGAAGGCCCAGCACGGCTGGGAGGACACCTGGGTGGCAGGGTACTCGAGCGACGTGTTCGCCTACATCCCCTCGCTCCGGGTGCTGAACGAAGGCGGCTACGAGGGCGGCGGCGCCATGGCGGCCTACGGCCAGCCCGGCCCCTTCGGCGCAGCCGTCGAAGAGATCATCGTAGAGAAGGTGAAGGACCTGGTGGAGCGGACACGGCCGTCAGGCGCCCGATGAAGTCTGTCACAATGTCTGCCATGGGGACTGCTACGCTGGTATCCGTCAGCGAGTACCTGTTAACCGACTACAGCCCCGACTGTGACTATGTGGACGGCGAGGTACAGGAGAGGAACTGCGGAGAACAGGACCACAGCCGGACGCAAGCTTTGCTGATTGGGATCTTCCTGCGACAAGTTTTGATTCACCGCAGAGGCGCAGAGGACGCAGAGAAGAATCAACCAGGTCTTCTCTCGGTCTCCTCTGCGATCTCCGCGTCTCTGCGGTGAGCAGTCTGTTCGGTCTGAGGTGGAACCTCGCTAGGACTACCTGGCTTTCGGCGTCCCCAATGTTTGGATGATCAATCCGCAGGCCCGGCGAGCCTACGTCTCGACGGCCGAGGGGATCCAGGAAGCAAAGCAGGGCATCCTCAGAACCCCAGACCCCGAGATCGTGGTTGGGCTCGCCGAGATCTTCGGGGCTGAGTAATCGGCAGGCCAAGGTTAAAACTCTTTAATGCAGTAACACCCCTGCGTGTCTTCAGCGTCCTATCACTCTCGCGGACTGTCCGACTGCGGTATCCTGTGAGATTGGCCCTGCTTTTTTCAAGGCCCGGCATTTTGATTCAGGAGGCGTTCTTGTACCCCAGAAGTGCACTTGCAGTTCTGCTGGCGGCAGCGCTGGCGCTGCCACCTTGTAGCCTGGGACAGCAAGTCAGTGGTCCCAGTTCCAAACTCGTGGCTCCCTCGGGAGGCCTGAAGATCGTGGTCACCCAGGGTGAGGGCGCCGTCAACAACATCCGGTCGAAAACGGCCACTCAGCCGGCCGTCGAGGTTCGTGACCAGAATGACAAGCCGGTGGAGGGCGCCGAAGTGATCTTCAGTCTTCCGGCGGCTGGGGCGGGTGGTGTTTTCAATGGTTGGATGCGGACCCAGACCGCCAAGACCAACGCGCAAGGGCAGGCGGCCGCCTCGGGCTTCACTCCCAACGATGAAGCGGGCCGCTTCAACATCAAGGTGACGGCCACCAGTGGAGACAGGACCGCCAGCGTGGTGATTGCGCAGACCAATTCCAGCCGTGGCGGAGCAGGCCGGGCAGGCGCCGGCATGTCCGGGAAGTGGAAGGTGTTGCTGGTGGTGGGCGCAGCGGCGCTGGGCGGGGGCATCTACGCCGCCAGGCGCGGCAACGGAACCACGACGACAGTCTCCACTCCAGTGACTGTGACGGCGGGACCGGTGACCGTGGCAGGCCCGCGCTAGCCGGGTGGTGACAATTCTGGAAAGGTCTTTTCCATGTTCAGCACAAAATCTTTAGCTTTGTGGCTTTGCATTATTTCGGTCAGCGCGGCGATCCTGCCGGCGCAGGAGGCCAGCCTCAGCGGCCCGATCTCGGGTTGGGTATTTGACAGTGCCACGCACAGCCTGCGGCCGATCATCGGGATGCCCGGGGCCTCTTACCTGGGAGATCCGCTGGTGGCCGAGCTGGACTGGGCCGCCGTGGCCCCCGAAGGCAACCAGGCCCTGGCCCTCCGGGCCGGCAACCTCTATGCGGTCCATGGGCTGGAGGGGAATCCGGCCTGGACCCTGATCGAGGGAGGGCTGGCGAGCCCCGAGCGGATCGCCTGGAGCGCCAACGCTTCGGTGGCGGTCCTCTCTTCTTCGGCGGAGAACCGGCTCCAGTTCGTGCGCAACTTGGGCGAGGGCCCGGTTGCGGGTCTTCCCATTGACCTCCCGGGACGCGTCTTGGCCCTGGCTCTGGACCGGGCGGGCGAGCGCGCCGTAGTAGGAATCGAGGCGGAACAGGAGGGTGGCCTCTACCTGGTCTCCCAGGACGAGCCGCCCAGACTGCTGGCGCGGTTGGAGCGCCCCGCCGCCATCGCGCTGGCCGCCAATGACCGCGACCTGTTTGTGGCAGACCGGGCCAGCCGCCAGATCTGGGAGTTCCGGAATTTCCGCGAGGAGGCCACTCCCCTGCTGTTCGCGGATGACGGCAACGGGGGCGCCGATGCGGTCGGCTTGGCGCTCTCGCGCGACAGCCGGCTTCTGTTCGTGGCCAGCCAGTCCGGCAAGACTCTGGATGCGTACGCCCTGGAGAGCCGCAGCCTGTTCTCCCGCAGCGCTCTGGATTATGAACCTTCCTTGCTGGAGCCGCTCTCGGGTCGAGTCCTGTTTTTGCTGAAGTCCAGCGGGAACGGGCGCGAGCCGCTGCTGGTTCTGGACACCAGCCGGGAGCCCACGGTCTACTTTGTTCCAGTAGGGAGGGGAGAATAGTCATGTTGCGGATGAGATGCTGTTTGCTACTGGCCGTGGCGCTGCTTGGATGCCTGGCGCCTCTGGCGTATTCCCAGGCCGGCCCGCCCTTCACAGTGCGGGTGCAGTCCGGGACTAACGTGACCAGTGTGGCGGATGGTGGCACCGCCATCATTCCCGCAGACGCGATCGGAATCGCTACCCCGGTCAGCGTCACGCTCACTTACACAGGCACAGGCCTAACTACGGCTGACATCGTGGCCGCGGACCTGACCGGGCACACCGATTTCTCGATCACCTCCCCGCCCACCCTGCCGGTCACGCTCCGTCCCAAAGACACCATAGCCCTCAGCCTGCGGTTCACGCCCACCACCAGCAACCGGGTGGTGGCCCAGATGGCATTCGGGTACGTGGAGGGGCGGACCAGCGGGAGGCTCACTACCAACCTGGCGGGAGTCACGCCTGAATTCGCGTTCAGTTACATTCCCCAGGGCGGCAACGCCACGCTGGTGGCGCCCGGTGGCACGGTCACTTTCCCGGCTACCGCGGTGAACGCCACCTCCTCGGCCGTGATCGTGCTGACCAATCGGGGCACGGGTTCCGGTGCGGTAAGCGCCATCGCACTGACGGGGGCCGCCTTCCAGTTGCAGGGCGTGCCGCTTCCGAACACCGCGGTCGACTCCGGCAAAGACCTGCGTTTCACGGTCGCCTACACTCCCAAGCAACTGGAGACCAGCCAGGGGACCGTCAGCG
>Ga0315280_10011797_pt1 | contig 10676 bp, 8 predicted proteins | sample YL17G06_40_MG_FD_203697 | JGI IMG/M metagenome (GOLD analysis project Ga0315280, IMG submission 203697) | Sediment microbial communities from Yellowstone Lake, YNP, Wyoming, USA - YL17G06_40 | ecosystem: Environmental > Aquatic > Freshwater > Lake > Sediment | place: USA: Wyoming | collected... | reverse complement strand
CTTCTGGCGAAGCCTGTCCAGTCTGCTATCCACGGTCCTCCTGTCTCACCAGGGCCGCCAGCGCGTCCAGGGCGCGCAGGTAGCCTTCCCACCCTTGGCCGGAGATCTGCCCCGCGGCGATGGCGGCAATCACCGAGTGGCGGCGGAAGGGCTCGCGGGCATGAATGTCGGACAGATGCACCTCGATGAAGGGCAGGCCACAGTCCTCCAAGGCATCCCGCAGCGACAGGCCATAGTGGGTGAGGGCGCCGGGATTGATTATGATGCCTTGCGCCTCCTCGGCCTCTGCCTGGATGAAGTCGATGATTGCTCCCTCGTGGTTGGACTGGAAGGACCGGATCTCCACCCCCCGCTCGGCCGCCCGCTGGACGACCCGCGCCTCGATCTCCTTCAGGGTGAGGGTACCGTAGATGTGGGGCTGGCGCTTGCCCAGGGTGTTCAGGTTAGGCCCATTGATAAGAAGGAACCTCATCCTTCCTGGCTCCGCCTTTGCCGCGACCGCCACACATTGTAGAAGGCGGCATCGTACACGCGCCGCTTCTCGGCCTCGCTGACGTGGGTGTAGATCTGGGTGCTGGCTACGCTGGTATGACCCAGAAGCTCCTGCACCACCCGCAGGTCGGCCCCACCGTCCAGCATATGGGTGGCGAAGGTGTGACGCAACAGGTGGGGAAACACCCGCTCGTCGAGGCCTGCCTTAAGGGCGCAGCGGCGCACCATGATCTGCACCGCGCGTGCCGAGAGCCGCCCGCCTTGCTTGTTCAGGAAGAGGGCCCTTTCATGGGGGCGACGAACCAGGGCTGGCCGCCCTTCACGCAGATAGCGCCGCAAGGCGCCGGCCGCCGGCCTCCCCATGAGAGCGATGCGTTCCTTGTTACCCTTGCCCACTACTCGCACTTCCTGTTCGCCGATATCTAGGTCGCTGGCATCCAGGGCCACCAGCTCGCTCAAGCGAACGCCGCTGGCGTACAGCAGCTCGAGGATAGCCCGGTCGCGCAGGGCCTTGGGGCTATCGCCCTCGACCGTCCCCAGAATAGCCAGAACTTGTCTGACCGAAAGGAAGCTGGGCAGGCGACGCCCCTTCTTGGGGCTATGCACGCCCGCCAGCGGGTCTTGCTCGATGTGGCCTTGGCGAACCAGGAAGCGATAGAACAAGCGAATGCTACTCACCCTGCGGACGATGCTGCCCAAAGCCATCTTCTGTTCCCTTAGCCCCGCCAAATAGCCGCGCAGAAGATAGCGATCGACATCTCGGATGTCCCGACCGGCAGCCTCGGCATAGCGGAAGAAGGAACGGAGGTCGTTCTCGTAGTTGCGCAGGGTGTAGGGCGACAGGTTGCGCTCAGCCTGAAGGAAGCGCAGGTAGGCCTGAAGCAGCTCCTCCATGTCGTCCTTGCCTAGACTAGCGCCCTACCGGCAGGCCCGTCGCCGCGGCTGCCTCCTGCGGCGATGGGCCCCGCCAGCGGCACTGGCTACAGCGGCCGCGGCCCTCGCCAGCGGCCAGCAGAAGGCCGCCGCACTCAGGGCAGGGCGTAGGCAGAGGGCGGCTCCAGGTGGTGAACTGGCACGAAGGGTATTTGGCGCAGCCGTAGAAGACACGGCCACGGCGGCTGCGCTTCTCCACAATGTCGCCGCCGCACAGAGGACAACGAGCGCCCGTCTTCACCAGCAGGGGTCGTGTGCCCTGGCACTGAGGATAGCGGGAGCAGGCCAGGAAGGGCCCATAGCGGCCCCGCTTGGCGACCATGGGGACGCCACACTGGGGACAGGTCTCCTCGGCAGCAGGCAAAGGCTCCCCTTCGCCTTCCAGCGGCCGAGTGTTTCGACACTGGGGATAGCCAGAGCAGGCCAGAAAGCGGCCCCGCCTACCCCAGCGAATGACCATCGGGCTGCCGCATTGGTCGCATACCTCGCTCGTCTCCTGATGAGCCACCGGCGCTTCGCTAGCGACGGCCAGGGCTTTCATCAGAGGGACGTAGAAATCTTCCACCACCGGCTGCCAGGGCCTCTCGCCGCGGGCGATCTCGTCCAGTTCCTCCTCCATCTCGGCGGTGAAGTTCACGTCCACGATGTCGGGGAAGTAGGTAGTCAGCAGGTCGTTGACAACGAACCCCAGCTCCTGCGGCCGCAGGCGACCGTTCTCCTTTCCCACGTACCCTCGCCCCTGAACGGTGGCGATGATCGGCGCGTAGGTGCTGGGTCGGCCAATGCCATTCTCCTCCAGCGCCCTGACCAGGGTAGCCTCGGTGTAGCGAGGAGGGGGCTCTGTGAAGTGCTGCTCGGGGAAGAGCCCGACGAGCCGAAGGAGATCGCCCGCCGCCAGCTCGGGCAGAGGGTTCTTGCCCAGGTCCTCCTCTTCGTCGCCTTCCTCCCTTGCCTCGGTGTAGAGATGACGGTAGCCGGCGAATGCAAGCTGGGTATTGACGGCCCGAAAGAGGTAGACGTCGCGGCCGGGGGAAGGCTTGGCCTCGATGTCCACCGTGGTGACGTCGTAGAGGGCGTCGGCCATCTGGCTGGCCACCATTCGCTGCCAGACGAGAGTATACAGACGGTACTGGTCGCGGTTGAGGTAGGGCCGAACCTTCTCCGGCTCGCGATAAGTGGAAGTAGGGCGGATGGCCTCATGGGCCTCCTGCGCCCTCTTCACCTTCTTCCTGTATACGCGGGGCGAGGGAGGCAGGTAGGGCTGCCCGAACTTCTCCCGAATATAGGCCCGCGTCTCCTCCCTGGCCGAATCGGCCACCTGAGTGGAGTCGGTGCGCATGTAGGTGATGAGCCCTACCTCGCCTTCGCCACCGATGGTCAGCCCCTCGTAGAGCTGCTGGGCGATGCGCATCGTCCGCTGGGCGCTGAAGCCCAAGCGACGGCCAGCCTCCTGCTGGAGGGTGCTGGTGATGAAGGGCGGCGAGGGACGCCGCGCCTGCTTCTTCTTCTGGACGGCGGCCACCCCATAGGCCGCCGACTGGAGAAGGTGCACCAGGCGATCGGCCTCATGCTGGCTGGCGATCTCCAGCTTCTTCCGCTTGCCGGCCAGCCCCGTCAGCTTGGCACGGAACCTCTGCGGATCATCCCCCTTCGATAGCTCGGCCTCGATGCTCCAGTATTCCTTGGGCACGAAGCCCTGTATCTCCCTCTCCCGCTCCACCACTAGGCGCAGGGCTACCGATTGCACCCGCCCCGCCGAAAGGCCACGCGCCACCTTCTTCCAGAGAAGCGGACTCAGGTTGTAGCCCACCAGGCGGTCGAGGATGCGGCGAGCCTGCTGCGCCTGCACCAGTTGCATATCGATGGCGCGGGGGCGACGGAAGGCCTCCCGCACCGCCTGAGGCGTGATCTCGTGGAAGACCACTCGCCGCAGGGACGCCTCGTCCAGGCCGGCCGCCTGCACCAGGTGCCAGGCGATGGCTTCGCCCTCGCGGTCGGGGTCGGTAGCCAGAAAGACGGCCTGCGCTCTCTTACCGGCAGCGGCTATCTCGTTGACCACCCGCCGTTTCTCCTTGAGGACAATATAGTAGGGGTCGAAGCCGTGCTTGACATCGACCCCCAGGGCCGACCTGGGCAGGTCGCGCACGTGGCCAACGGAGGCCTTCACCTCGTACTGACGGCCGAGGATGTTGGCCACGGTGCGAGCCTTGGCGGGCGATTCCACCACCACCAGGCTCTTGCTGCCTCTCTTTGCTACAGGGGTCATGTTCCGTAGACGGCGCCGGCCTCGCGCGTACGCACGTAGCTCATCGGGCCCATCTGGCGCACCAGCCCCTTCAGCTCCAGCATGGCCAGAGCGCTGCTCACGGCAGCGATGGGCAGGCCGCTGCGGCGGCGCACCTCATCGATGTGGACGGGCTCCGTAGAGATATGACGCAGGAGGAGTTGTTCCGTATCGCTGGCTGGGATCAGTTCCTTCATCTCCATCTGCTGAGGCACCATGGTCAGGTTCAGCTCCTCCAGGATGTCCTGGACGCTCTGCACCAGCTTGGCCCCCTCCTGGATGAGGCGATGGGTGCCACGGCTCTGGACAGAGAAGATGCTGCCAGGCACAGCGAACACCTCGCGATTCTGATCCACGGCCCATTTGGCAGTGATCAGAGCGCCGCTCTTCACGTCGCCCTCCACCATGAGCACACCCAGGCTGAGGCCGGACATGATGCGATTGCGACGGGGGAAGTACTGGCTCTGCGGCGTCGTCCCCAGGGGATAGTCGCTCACCAGCGCCCCCCGCTCACGGATCTCCTGGGCCAGCTTCAGGTGCTCAGGTGGATAGACAATGTCCAGGCCGCAGGCCATCACGGCGATCGTCCTGCCGCCGCTATCCAGAGCGGCTCGATGAGCTATCGAGTCGATGCCCCTGGCCAGGCCGCTGACGATGGTTACCCGCTGAGCGGCGATGTCCGTGGCCAGGTGTTCGGCCACCTGGCGACCATAGGGAGTGGGGCGGCGGGTGCCCACCACCGCCAGCGCCCACTCGTCGGCCTCCGTCAGTTCACCCCGCACGTAGAGGACGGCGGGAAGGTCGTAGATCTCTTTCAGGCGCGGCGGGTAGGCGGGGTCGTTCCAGGTGATGGCCCGCACGCCATGGCGGGCCAGGCGCTCCATCTCCGCCTCGGGGGAGATGTTGGGGCGCTGGGCGACGATAGCCGCCGCCGTCTTCTCATCCAGGCCAGCTGCTCGCAGCTCGGCGGGGGTGGCCGTCCAGGCATTCTCCAGACGGCCGAAGTGCTTCTCCAGAAGGGAGTAGCGCGCCCGGCCGATGCCGGGTACGCGGTTAAAGGCCACCCAGTACTGAATATCGCTCGCTTGGCCCGTCATAAGCGGCACACATTGTAGCACGGGCCTGGAGAAAAACAAAGGAGAGAGGGGATCAGCCAGCGCCGCGACGGCCAGAGGCGAGCGTCAGCTACAGGTCTGCCCGATCCTGCCCACGTACAGGAAGACGTCGCCGCTGACGCTGATGGTACCGTCGACGTCGAGGTCCAGGCGCTGCCACCAGCCGGGCTTGCCGGGCGTGGCGCCGATGCGGCCGACGAAGTTGAAGACGTCGCCGGTAACACTCAGGTCCCCGCTCTTGTCGATGTCCAGCGGCCAGGCATCGTCCCAGGAGTTGTCGGGGCAGGCGTCGGTGGGGTCAGTGCCCAGGTACTGCTCAATGCTGTCTGTGAAGCGGTCGCAGTCCTTGTCATCAATGCAGAAGCCCCGCGCCCAGTCATTCCACCAGTCCTGGGGATCATAGGGGGCATAGGGTGTCTCCTGCGGGCCGCAGGGATACTTGTCGTCGGACTCGCAATCTCCGTCGTCCCTCAGGAGGAACGTGCTCGCACCGTCGGCGCTCTCCTCGTGCAGATGGACGCCGGTGGTCAGACCTTGGTCATAGCAGGCCTGGTTCTCTTTCTCGCTGTCTGGGATGCCTCCGTCCTCCCACGGTTTCTTCGCCATTCCGCCTAACACCCGCTCGTTCTTGTGGACGCCGGGGTCTGCGTACAGGACAATCGTCATGGCAATCGTCCGGTAGGTGTGCACGTAGTACATCCTCCCGAGCAGATTCGACTGCATGTCGTAGATCCTGACCTCCGTCGTCTTGCAGGTGGCGTAAGGATCGGTCAGTGGCTCGGCGGAGCCAACCAACTCCGTGCTGCCCGACGCCTTAAAGCCCCAATTGCGGAAGTACACTGCCTGGGTGTCCGTGCAACTGGCAGGGAAGTCGAGCGCCGGCCCGGGATTCCAGTTCTCAGTGCAGACGTCGTGCCAGCCGCAGCTAAGGCAGGCCGAGCTTACGCCCGCCTGGGGCGTGAACAAGAACTTCACCCACTGGCCGCTGCCCTCGGCAGGCCTTGGCAGCAAGACGCCCAGCAAGGAGCCGACCACGGTTGCTGCCAGTGCGAGCGCCAGGAGCCTGGCCACCTACTTAAGCCCCTCCGCTATCTTTATGGTCTCCTCGAGGGGCAGCCCGAAGGCCGAGACGACGGTGATGCCGAACTCCTCGGCCACGATAACCGCCGAGTAGCCATAGCCCTCAGGGCTAAGCGGCTCGACCAGGACGGCGGGCTTGCCCCCGACGGTTCCCGCCGACACCCGCTCAGGCGACGCGTCGGTGGCGATGGCACGTTCTCCCTGACGGCGGCGGATGTAGATGTCCACATCCTCCCCGCGGATAATCCAGTGGCGCTCCACGTTAGCCACTATCCCCTTGCACGCCACTGGCGGCCACATGGCAGGCCGCTCCTCAGCGCCGGGGGGAAGATAAGTGGGGATGATCTCCATCGGCGTCCCGGTAACCTCGCTCATGGTGAGGTGTTCGACCTCTTCAGGCGCGGCGTCGCTACAGGCGTCCTTGCGCTGAAGGGCCGGGCCTGCATCCAGAGAGTACAGGCGGATGCCGTTCACCACCCCTTCGAACCTGGGCTTGGCCTCTTCTTCCAGCCTGAGCCGCTCCCGCTCCAGCAAGAGGCCGGGGGTGGGCTCTGCCTCCTCGGTAGGCCCCTCTTCCGGGGTCGCTCCGGCCCCCGCACCGCCCCGCGGGCAGTCCTCGTTGATGGCCAGCAGGCCCGTCCCCGTGCTGCTGGGATGAACGCCGGCCGCCGAGCGGTAGGCCCCGTAGTCCAGACTGAAACTGGCAGTGCCGGCGGAAACCACGTCCAGGTTTACCCTCACCAGCGTGCCGTCGCCGGGCGTGCCCGGGCCGCCCGACATGTACAGCACGCCAGCGTTCAACTGCGGCGGCGACTTGACGGTCATAGGGGCCGCCCCCGGCAGCTTGATCCGATCATCCCAGCTCACCGGGTCCACCTTGGTGGGTTCATAGATGAGCCAGGCGTCGTAGGCGACCGGCGCCAGCGTGTCGCCCTGGACTACCACGTCGATGGTGACATCAGCCACGCCGTCCCCGAAGCTCCCTGGCGCCACATCGACCCGCAGGCAGTCCTCGACCCCACCGGGGCCGATGCTGCTGGCGGTGTTCCCGCTGATGTCGGGGTCGACGTCGAAACTCACGCCCATTTCACCGGCGGTCGTGCCCTGCTCGCTGCCCAGGAACCGCAGGCACAACAGCACGGCCACGGTCAGTATCACCGCCACCCCTGCCGCGAAACTCACGCGTTTTCTCATAGTGTCCTTCCCCCCCCCGCAAACATCCGGGGCTGCCGTGTCCCTTATGATACTACTCGAACTGCGATTGTCAAGCCCTCGGCGGGGGAATCCAGTGGATTTACTTCGGCCCGTTGCCGCCGTTCTCTGGCGGGGGAGGTTCCTGCTTGATCACCCGCACTCGCTTGATGCGGTGACCGCTGACGGAGAGGATGCGCACGATCAGACCGTCCACCCTGATCTCTTCGCCGACGGAGGGCATCTTGCCCAGATGGTTGAACACGAAGCCGCCCACGGTGTCGAAGTCGCCCTCCTCCACCTGAATCCCGAACAGCTCCTGGAGGGCGTCGATGCTCACGCGGGCATCCAGAATGGCCTCGGTCTCGCTGACCCGATGGATGGTCTCCTCTTGCACATCGAACTCGTCGGCGATCTCACCCACGATCTCTTCGACGAGGTCCTCGATGGTCACCAGGCCGGCGGTGCCACCGTATTCGTCCACCACGATGGCTATGGACAGCTTGTTCTGCCGCATCTCGGCCAGCAGCTCATCCACCTTCTTGCTCTCGGGGACGAAATAGGGCGGGCGAGCCACGGCCTTGATGTCGGTCGGCTTGGCACTGTTGGCCAGATAGCTCACCACCTCGCGGGCATAGACCACGCCGACGATGTTGTCGATGGTGTCCTCGAAGATGGGGATGCGGCTGTAGCCCCGCTCGACGATGACGCGAGCCGTCTCCTCGAAGCTGCTGTCGCTGGGGAGAGCCACTATATCGATCCGGGGCACCATGATCTCGCGAGCGGTGGTCTCCTCCAGCGCCATGATCCTGCGGATCATTCTCCTCTCGTCCTCATCGATCAGACCTGCACTCCCCTCTATCTCGAGCAGGCGCAAGAGCTCCTCCATCTCGTCCCGAGGTTCTGTCCCCTCTGCTCCCAGCCTCCGCCAGCGAAGGAGAGCACGCGCCGGCAGATCCAAGAGAGCGGAAGGCAGACGGAAAAGGAGCCTAATTAAATCGACAAAAGGAGAGAGATAAGCCGCCCACTTCTGGGGATTGCGGGAGACCATCAGTCGTGGTATGGCCTGGATCACCGCGAGGCCGGTCAGGGCAACGAAGAAGGTGACAGTCAGGACAGCCCAATTATGGCCGACCTCATGCAAAACGACATAAACGGCAATAGCGGTGCTGCCGATGAGAGCGAGGTTGCGAGCCAGAACGAGGGCTGCATAGACGGTGTGCCTTTCCTGAAGGTAGCGCGCTAGAATTCCCGATCGTGATGCCCCTCTTCCGGCCAGCAGGCGAGCTCGATTGCTGGCACCAGCCGCCGCCTCGGCCGCCGTCACCAGCGTCAGCAGGGCAACGGCCGCCACCAGCAGCACCACCCCGAGCCAGCTACTACTTTCCACGCTCTCTCGCCGCCTTTCCCTTTCGACGAGACCGCCGCTTCGGCTGAATACGAGCCGGAATCCCCACTGCCAGCGTATCCGCCGGCACGTCTCGATTCACCACCGAGCCGGCGGCGGTAGTAGCGCCATCGCCCACCCGCACCGGCGCCACCAGCATCGTATCGCTACCGATGAAGGCTCCCCGGCCGATGATCGTGCGGTGCTTGCTCACGCCGTCGAAGTTGCAGGTGACCGTCCCCGCCCCGATGTTCGCCTCGTCGCCCACCTGGGCATCGCCCACGTAGCCAAAGTGGCCCATCTTGGCCCCCCGCCCCAGGCGGGCCTTCTTCACCTCAGCAAAGTTGCCCACGTGCACGCCGCTCGCCAGGTAGCTGCCCGGCCGCAGGTGGCTAAAGGGCCCTACACTCACGTCGTCCTCCAGGACCGCGCCCTCCACCACCGAGGCCACAACCCGACAGCGGTCGCCGACAGTGGAGTCGCTGACGATGGTGTTGGGGCCGATCTGGCAGGCCCTGCCGATGCGAGTGCGGCCGCAGATGACAGTATTAGGATGGATGGCGGTCTCGGCTCCCACGCTGACGCCATCCTCGATGTAGGTGGTGGCTGGATCCACGATGGTAACGCCCGCCAGCATCAGCCTCTGGCAGAGCCGCTGGCGCACCAGAGCCTGTGCCCGCGGGCGCGACAGGGCATCCATCACCCTTTCCCGGGCTGCTGCATAGCCCTCCTGGGCGATGGCCTGCTTAAGCTGGGCCCGCAACGAGGGCGTAAGCTCCAGGCCCAGCTCTGTGGCCAGTCGCTTGACCTGAAGCCCCAGCCGAATCGCCTCGCCCGGGGGATGCGTCGCCGCTGTCTTAGCTCTTGACATCGCCTGCTACAACGGGGGGAGCCCTAAGCTGATGCGATCGTCGCGGCCGGTGGCCGCACTATCGCCAGCCGATCCTTCATTGACTAGACCTTTCCTAAACAAGGAAAAAGGGGGGAGAGCGAAGATGCCACGATAGACGTGAGCTAGCCAGCACGCGCGGGGTTTGACAGGCGAGGGCGTTGAAGGGTCTCGGTCGACCAAGGAACGGACCGCAACGATTAAATTCGCCGCCTAAAGGCGGCTCTGCTTCCTGAGCGTCCAAGAACTACAACCTTCTTGCTGCTGCGCCGCTGCCCCTCGTTCATCGCGTCGGCAACGGCGCCACACTCTTACTACAATACTAGCCATAGGCCCCTGGGCTGTCAAGGCGGCTACGACGCGAACCTACCTGCCGACAGGCGGGCGTGCTATAATCCACTCGCGCCTTCCTAGGCAGGCCTGCCCTGTCGGCAGGCGGGTGTTCTTCAATATGGACAGCCAACAGATTCGCGACACTTTCCTCCGCTTCTTCCAGGAGCGCGGGCACAAGGTGATTCCCAGCGCGCCCCTCGTGCCGGTGGGCGACCCCACCCTGCTCTTCACCAGCGCCGGCATGGTGCAGTTCAAGCCCTACTTCGAGGGGCGAGCCACGCCGCCGGCGCGTCGCCTGGCCTCCGTGCAGAAATGCTTTCGCACCAGCGACATCGACTCGGTGGGCGACACCGCCCACCTCACCTTCTTCGAGATGCTGGGCAACTTCAGCATCGGCGATTACTTCAAGGCGGAGGCCGTCCCGTGGGCCTGGGAGCTGGTGACCGATAAGAGCTGGTTCGCGATACCCAGGGAGAGCCTCTGGGCCGCCGTCTACCTGGACGACGACGAGGCCTTCGACCTGTGGCGCAAGGTCGGCGTCCCTGCCGAGCGCATCGTGCGTTACGGCGAGGAGCACAACTACTGGTTCTGCGGCACGGTGGGCCCCTGCGGGCCCTGCAGCGAGCTCCACTACGACTTCGGCCCCACATCCGCCTGCCCTGAGTGCCAGCGCGACCAGTGCCATCCGGCGGTGGAGTGCGGGCGCTTCCTGGAGATATGGAACCTGGTGTTCACGACCTACTTCCTGCACCCCGACGGCTCGCGCACGCCCCTGCCCGCCAAGAACATCGACACCGGCGCCGGCCTAGAGCGCATGGCAGTCGTCCTCCAGGGCGTGCACTCGGTGTACGAGACCGACCTCTTTGCTCCCATCATCCGGCGGGTGGAGGAGCTGAGCGGCCGCCGCTACGGCGAGGATGCGGCCACCGACCGGGCGATGCGCATCGTGGCGGAGCACGTGCGGGCGGCGGC
>Ga0315280_10011796_pt1 | contig 10677 bp, 9 predicted proteins | sample YL17G06_40_MG_FD_203697 | JGI IMG/M metagenome (GOLD analysis project Ga0315280, IMG submission 203697) | Sediment microbial communities from Yellowstone Lake, YNP, Wyoming, USA - YL17G06_40 | ecosystem: Environmental > Aquatic > Freshwater > Lake > Sediment | place: USA: Wyoming | collected... | reverse complement strand
TACAATGCGAGCGAGATTGGGCCAATATTGGTTGTGGAATAGATGATCTTGCCCAGTAACCCCATGGTTCCCCAGGATAGGCCAGCGCACATTACGAGTAAGGCGCCCTTCGTCTGATCATCCAACTAATCTCATCCTTGGGTGAGTGCGTTCACTTAGCACGGTGTTGCGAATTTTCATTTGTAATGGCATAGGCTAATGATCCATGAACCGGTGAGGTAACGATATCGCTTAGCCCAATAATAACGCTTGATCGGGAAGGCGAAATACACCTCCCTTGAGTTCTTCGGTATTCGCGCACTCAAGAGAGGTTTGTCTGGTCGAGAGGGCGGCCCTAAATCATCACTTACGCTACGGTTTCGGACCGTACACTTGGTAATACCATGACTTTCTCGATTGACCGGTCAAGTCAAAGTACACGTGCTTGATGTACGTGAATTCCTCAAGGCAGTATTTCGATAGAGAGGCACCATGGCCACTTTGCTTCCACGCTGGCCAAGGCATTTCCGAGGGGACAGGCACGTGCTCGTTGACCCACACTGTTCCGAACCTAAGATCCCTAACGGCTCTCATGGCTTTTGTCACGTTCTTCGTCCAGACAGACGCCCCAAGGCCATAGATCACGTCGTTTCCCTTCTTGATAGCCTCCTCGAGATTCTGAACTTTGAGAAGTGCATAAACTGGGCCAAAGATCTCCTCCTTCACAATCTTGGATTCGTGATTGTCTGTGTTGATGACTGTTGGTTCAAGGAAGTAGCCGTCTTCGTGACCTGAAATTCTAGGAGCTTTGCCTCCGTAAACTAATTTTCCTCCTTCTGCAACGCCACTCTCAATGTATCCTTTCACTCTCTTGCGCTGATTTTCAGATATCAAGGGGCCCATGTCTGTGCGTGGGTTTTGTGGATCACCAACAACGACTTTCTTCAGTTTATCGACTAGCGCAGATTGAAACTTGGGCATGACCGAGTCTTGGACATAATAGCGTGTTGAATTCGCGCAGTCTTGACCATTATTGACCAGACCGCCAACTACGGCTCCTTCGGCGGCTGCGTCTATATCCGCGTCATCTAGAACAATGAACGGAGCTTTGCCGCCTAATTCAAGAGACACTTTCTTGACGGTTGCTGCTCCGAGTTCCGACAGACGTCTTCCAACTTCCGTGCTTCCTGTGAATCCTATTGCGTCCACTCCGGGGTGCGAAGCCAAGGCTTCCCCAACAGTTGTCCCAGGGCCTGTGATAACATTGAACACACCTTTTGGAAGTCCAGCTTTGGTCATCAGCTCAGTGAAAGCCAAGGTACTAAGAGGTGTGTACGTGGCGGGCTTAAGCACAACTGTATTTCCAGTAGCCAGCGCAGGGAATCCTCGCCATATTGTCATCATTAGAGGGTAATTCCACGGGGTTATGCAGGCAACAACGCCGATAGGCTCTCTCCGTATTGCGCTCGTGCCCTCAGAAACGTACTCCCCCATCGCTACGCCGTCGAGTATTCGGGCCGCGCCAGCAATGAATCGAATATTGTCAACTGTGTAGGGTAGATCATAGTATCGGGTTTGCTTGATACTCTTGCCTGTGTTCTGAGTTTCGAGTTTCGCGAAGTCGTCAAGTCTTTCTTCGAGCATGGAGGCTACTCGGAGAAGAAGATTCGCTCGGTCGCCCGGTGGTAACTTGTTCCATGACCCACTGTCGAAAGCGTCTCGCGCAGCATCGACTGCTTTTCCAACGTCGTCACGAGAAGCGTCAGGAACTCTTTCGATCACTTGGCCGGTAGCCGGTTCATAAACGGGTAGATCCTTTCCTGTTGAGGAGGCAACCCATTCAGAATCGATAAACATTTTGCGCGACATAACAAGCTGCCCAATGATTCGTTCCGACTTCAATACTTAAAGATGTTATCTGAGTTGCAGAGTTTTTCCTACACGCAATTTCCTGGCTTGGATATATTCGTGAATCGGTCGAAGCTAGTATTCTTAGACGCCCGAGATCCTACGTGGTAGTAAGCAAGTATCCATCCTTCAGAGGATCTCGGGGATCTATGAGAAGGGTGTTGAGACCGGTGATGTATGCTGTTCCTGATATCTCAGGAATAACCGCCTTCAGATTTCCTACTTTGGTTTCTTTAACAATCTTAGCTTTGAATGTTGTACCGATTATGCTCTCTTGGGTCGTCTCCTCACCGATCTCGATCTGGCCTTTTGCATAGGAAGTCGCTAATGCTGCGGAACAGCCTGTTCCGCAAGGTGATCTATCAACCAATCCGTCGGACCATATCACAACCTGCTTCGCGTGCATTCTGGAGGGTGGAGGTATCGTGTTTATCCTGACGCCTCCTATGCCTCTGACGTGATTTTTTTCAGGATGGATGAAGTCTATCTCCCTGTTCGCCTCTTCCTTGATCTTCAATCCAATCTCTGCGAGCCGGGAAGCGTTTCTAGGGGTAATCTCAGTTCCTATTTCATCAGTTCCTACGATCGCGTAAGTATCGCCACCGTATGCAACATCAACTTTAACTTCGCCGATTTCTGGAACCAGAATCTTAGCTGACTTATAGAGAAAGGAGGGCACATTCCTAAGAGTCACCGATTCAATTACGCCATTCTGAATACGGGCCTTGCATTCCACAAGGCCAGCTGGAGTATCCAACACAACTCTCGTGATAGGTTCAGCGAAACTAACCATGCCTGTCTCAATCATAGCGGAGGCTACTCCAATAGCTCCATGGCCAGACATATTCTCCCACATTCCCGGATCAATGAAGAGAACTCCTACATCCGCTTCGTCGCACGTTGGCGCGGTGAGTACTGCTCCCACCATGTCCTTGTGACCTCTTGGCTCTTCGAGGATCGCTTTTCGAATTGCTGTCAAATGATCTTCAGCATACTTCTTTTTCGCAGCCATGGTTCGCCCGGGGATGATTGGGAAGCCACTAGTGACTATCCTAGTAGCGCAGCCTGCAGTATGTGAGTCAATTACCGAAATCATGTGACTGAATTTCACTGCGATGTGACCTTCGGCGGCTGAGAATCAGTCTTCTTACTATTCAGATTTCGCCTCATTTTAGAAGAGTGTGGTCCTCAGGCAACTGCGTAATTCAGAAGTAACGGCCTTTGCTTTGACAGGTTATTTCTCACGCATTAGGTGCGGAAGGTTGATCGATCAGGAACCCTGCGGGGAATGGATCCTCCGGGTCGACAACGAACTGTTGGAAGCCGCTAATCCAAGCTCGACCTTCAATGGTAGGCACAACCGCAATTATCTCTGAAGTAAGCTGTGTCTCTTCTACCAAGCATCCGGTAAAGAGAGTGCCGATTATGCTTTCGTGGACGAAATTCTGATTCAAAGCAAGTTTCCCGCGCTCATGAAGTTGCGCCATGCGTGCACTTGTCCCTGTGCCACATGGAGAGCGGTCAAGCGTTCCTGGATGAAGGACGACAGTGTTCTTCGCATGTGCTCCTTTGACGTCAGGAGGCCCAGTAAACATTGTATGTCTGATCTCCGTGATTTCGGGGTTAAGGGGGTGTCGAAGTGGGATTTGATTAGATACCGCTTCCATTATCCGCATTCCAGCATCAATGAGTGCCTTGGCATTCTTCCTCTCCAGTGTCAAACCTACCGCTTCTACAGGCAGAATGCCATAGAAATTGCCGCCGAAGGCAATATCAAGTGTCAGCTTACCCAGACGGGGGACATCGACTTGGGCGTCTTTACGATAGAGGAAAGCCGGAACATTCCTTATCTTAACCTTCTTGACGCGGCCATTTTGCACAAAAGCTTCAGCTGTCACTCGACCTGCAGGCGTGTCAAGCTTCAAGTAAGTGACTGGTTCAACCGCTTTGACAATTCCCGTCTCTACAGCCACCGTACATGTTCCAATCGTACCGTGTCCGCACATCGGTAGGCAACCGCTCACCTCAATGAAGACAACCCCCAAGTCGGCTTCAGAGTCGGTGGGCGGTAAGAGAATAGATCCCGACATGGAGCCGTGCCCGCGTGGTTCAAACATCAAGAGGGTACGCAGGTGATCCAAATGCTGTTCAACGTATTGCTTCTTCTCAAACATCGTCTTTCCCGGAATCTGACCAAAACCACTTGTCACAACACGCGTCGGCATTCCTTCGGTGTGCGAATCAATAGCCGTAATCAATTTCTCGAATCGCGTACTCTACACCACCTAGCAGACCAACAGACACGCAATTCGGTTTCCACAATTCACTTTAAGGTTTGGTATAGTTCTCAGACCGGGTTCAGCAAAACTAGAAAGGCCGGAAACTTGTCCTTAACCGTGTTTAGTCAGGAAGAATCATCCCGGCGTTCATCGGTTTAGTACGTGTGCCTCCGGAGTGATTTTGTCCGACCAAAATTCGTTCTGAGACGATGAAAGGACAAATACCATGCTTCAACAAGTGATCTAGGTGGAGTTGCATCTGATGGTATTCTACGGAGTCTACTTGGCGAATTTCGGAAGATCTGCGTATCCGCGGCGACTCGTGGAATTCGCACGTCAAGCGGAGGATGCAGGATGGGACGGGTTTTTCCTCTGGGATCATTTGGTATGGAATAAGGGTCTCCACGTAATGGACTCATGGATTGCACTTACTGCTGCTGCAACCGAAACTGAACGCATCAAATTCGGTCCCATGGTTACGCCACTAGCGCGTCGTCGTCCATGGAAGGTAGCTCGCGAATGCGTCACGCTTGATCATTTGTCGAATGGAAGATTGATTCTCGGGGTTGGATTGGGCAATCCGCCTGACGTTGAGTTCAAACAGTTCGGTGAGAGTGATGATGCAAGTGTACGCGCCGAGAAACTTGACGAAGGTCTAAAGATACTCTCTGGTCTATGGAGCGGCAAACCCTTCAGCTTTAGGGGCAAACATTATCAGATCGAGGAAACAGAGTTTGTACCATCCTCATTACAGAACCCTCGCATTCCTATCTGGGTGGCAGGCAAATGGCCGAACAGAGCACCTTTTCGACGTGCCGCACAATGGGACGGTGTCTTTCCGTTACCTGTAACGTTTGGCGAACGAATGACTCCTGAAAGTCTGCGTGATGTCCTTGCTTACGTTGATCGGCATCGAGTGAACTCATCTCCTTTTGATGTTGCGGTAAAGGGTTCAACTGCTAACCACGCTGGGGGAACAGATACAGTCAGCTCTTTTGCGGAAGCTGGCATGACTTGGTGGTTAGAGGATCTATACCAATGGCGTGATTCTCCGGATGACATTTCAGCACACATTCGTCGTGGGCCACCAAAGGAGCGACGTTAGCTTCACCGATGGAGTAGCTGGGTCGCTGTAGACTTCACGCCCAAAGCACGGCTGGAATTCGACGATGCCTCTTCGAGTTATCCACTTCTGCAGCACCTGAGGGCACTAGTAGTTGCACAAGATACCACGAGTAAATACTTTGAGGCGATGTACTTACATCAGTCTTATAGACGCGCCAGTCGATTACTTGTCGAAGAAAATTGCAGATTAAAGTAATCGCATTATTCGTAATTGGACTTGTTCTGGGATTTGGACTCGGCTACTCAGCAATGCCGTTACTCGCGCCGTCACCTGGCGCAACAACCACAACAACTGGAAAAACAGAGATTACGATTGGAGGGCTTTTCTGCACTTCAGGCGACGCAGCCGCTTATGGACAAGATATTCAAGCATCAGCACAAATCGCGATTGATGACCTTAACACCTACTTGCAAAGCGAGGGATCAAACTACCACTTCACACTCGTCAGCGAAGATACCGCGGACACCGCTGAAGGATCTCTGAAAGGAATAACTGACCTCTATCAAACGAAGGGCATCACGGCTTTTGTGGGCCCCGGCAACAGCGTTGAAGTTGGAGGTCTCAAAGCTTTCAGTGACGCAAACAAACTAGTTGTCGTAGCGATCTCCAGCTCAGATGAATACAGGATCAACGACTACATATTCCGGCCGTTCGTCATCAATGGATTGACTGCCCCTCCCATTGCGGACCTGATCTACGCTGAAGGATACCGCAAAGTGGGTGGTCTATACAGAGACGACTCGTTCGGCACTGATCTGTTCAACATATTCGCCCAAGAATTCCAGAGGCTGGGCGGAACGGTTCAGGGTGTAAAGTACACGATCAACCTGCCAGACTACGCAAGCGAAGTAGCGCAGCTAAGTTCCATCATATCTGGATTTGGGGCGGACGATAAGACTGCAGTCTTCCATGTAACCTTCGAAGCGGACGGATTGAACATTTACGGCCATGCATCAACCGACCCGGTGCTAAGCAAGGTCAAGTGGTTCGGTACTACCGACTCAATGAGGGACGCCTTTCTCCCACCCAAGGCTCCAACCGCCATCGGCGACTTCCTGGTGAAAGTTGACTCAACGGGCCTTTTTCCGACGAGCCCCGTGAATCCTACGTACCAGAAGTTTGCTGCGGAATACAAGGCGAAGACTGGTAATGCAGCGACTGGTTGGGGCTCCAACATGTATGACTTAGCCTGGATCCTCGGCTTGGCTCTGGTTCATACAGGTGGTAAGACCGGCGACGTCTTGAAGACTGCCGTCTACGAGGTAACCACGCACTACATAGGATCATCCGGATGGAAACTGGTTGACCAGAATGGAGACTTGGCAGTGGCCGACTTTGGCGTGTGGCACGTAACAAATCAAGGCGGTCAGTACAAGTACGACTTCATCAAGTACTACTCAGGCACTTCAGGCCAATTCACTCCGTGGATAAGCGGCAAGTACACGTAGGAATCCCGATCAAGTCTCTCCTATCTTTTTTCAAGGAACACAACAAGTTGGTTCAGTTTCAGGTAGTTGATTCAATCGTCAGGTCAATTCTGATCGGCAGTATGTACACGCTTGTAGCCATAGGAATTACACAGACATTTGCTGTGACGAGAATAGCCAACTTCTCACATGGCGAACTGGTAACCATGGGGGCATATGTGGCTGCAATTGTGACTAAACTTGTATCTTTTCCTTTGAGTCTTCCTCTCGCTATTGCTGCTTCCTTCGCTGTTTCGGCCGCGGTGATCACGTCGATAGATGAGATTGTTTTCAAACCGTTGACTAGGAGAGGAGCCACACCACTCATGTTAATGGTAGCGTCTTTTGCTGTTTCTATAGGTTTAAGGTACTCTATGTACGTGGCCGTCGTCTCGCAAAAAATACTCACGGTGATGTCTGAAATATCTGTACAAGTGGTCTACGTAGTTGGAGATGGTCAGATAACAAATCTGTTCCTTTGGGCTGTTCCTATCACAATCGTTTCCGTTATTTTGCTGGAGGCGATATTTCGCTTAACGAAAGTGGGTAAGGCCATGAGAGCGGTTGCCGAGAACGCCTCACTCGCGGCGGCGACTGGGGTTGATGTTGATCGCATCAGGCGAATAACTTGGATCATAGGGGGAGGTCTAGCTGGTGTAGCAGGTTCAATGTGGTCTATCTACACTCAAACCAACCCAGAAATTGGTTGGCTGATACTGTTGAGAGGCTTCGCTGCGTCAACGATTGGCGGCCTTTCAAGCTTTTCCGGCACCATTCTGGGAGGCTACATCATTGGTTTCGCAGAGAACTTCGTTATGGATTTGCTAAATCGGTTTCTGGGAATTAATGTGATCTATAAGCCCACTATCACGTTCATCATCATGATAGTGCTGTTGGTCTTCAAACCGAAAGGTATAGTCCTTGAATACACAAACCTCCGAGAAGGATTAGCCAAACTCATAAGAGAAATCCGTCCGAGTAATCGAAATTGACAAGCGGGATAGATATTCTAGGTATACTGACTTCTTTCGCGACCTTCCTCGGAGTATACGCAATTCTTGCGTTGAGCTTGAACCTAGAGTATGGCTATGCAGGACAGCCTAATTTCGGAAAGGTCCTATTCTATTCTGTCGGATGCTATCTCGCAGGGTTCATCTCAACAGTCTTTCTGATTTATCTGGGCGGTCAAACGGTTCCAGGCATAGGCTCATATCAGGCTACTGTCCTCAGGGGAATTTCTGGCGCAAGTCAACCGTTTCTCAATGCAGCAGGTTTTATTGTTGCACTTATAGTAGGTTTTGTGTTTGCGGCTCTGGTTGGATACGTTGCATCTTTCCCTGCGCTCAAACTCAGAGAAGACTACTTGGGAATGACTCTGCTAGTGGCAGGGGAGATTGTGAGAATAATCGTAAGAGGGCAAACCTGGTTTTCCGGTGGCGCTCAGGGTATTGCTGGAGTACCGAACCCGTTCATTTGGATCGGCGACGCGAAACTCAGATACCTGAGTTATGCGGTCCTTGTTCTAGGATTCGCTCTTCTGACCTGTTTCTGCATGATCAAGTTAACAAATTCGCCTTATGGAAGACTACTGAAATCCGTCCGCGATGATGATCTTGCGGCAGCTAGCTTCGGCAAGAACGTACCTCGAATCAGAGGAGGCGTGCTGGCTATTGGTTCTGGGTTTGCGGGCGTGGCAGGGGTACTTTACACATACTACAGCGGTTTTGTTCAGGCGGACGCCTTCATACCGGCTGTAACGTTCGCTGTGTGGGTTATGGTAATAGTAGGCGGAACTGCAAATATGAAAGGAGCATTCGCGGGAGCCGTGATCATTTCTTCAATTGACACTCTTACTCGGATATTTGGTATCGAATTCCAGGGAAGCCTGCCTTTTCTCATAGATCCGACGTATTTGCGATACATCGCATATGCGATACTAATAATACTCGTCCTGATGTACAGACCAAGTGGGCTGATCCCTGAACAGCCGGTTAAGACTCCAGCTTGGAGAGTGGCCACCGAGGAGAAACGCAGTTGACGTCCGCCGTACTTGAAGTCAAAGGCCTGACGTCAGGGTACGGGAAGCTCGCCATCGTTCAGAATGTGGACCTTGAAGTAACCAAAGGCAATATACTGGCACTCATAGGTCCAAACGGCAGCGGAAAAAGTACATTGATAAAATCAATCGTGGGCGCCGCAAACGTGCTCGAGGGGAAAGTCTACTTCGAAAGAAAGGACGTGACTTTTCTGCGATCACATGAGATAATTCGCCTTGGAATTAGCTACGTTCCCCAGACCCAGAACGTGTTCGAAAGCCTCAGTGTTCACGATAACCTAGAACTGGGCGCCTACACAGTCGAAGAGAAGCAGATTCTGGAAGAACGTTTCGAGGAGGTCTACCAGCTGTTTCCTGCACTTCGCGAAAAGCGAAAGGATAAGGCAAGAACGTTAAGCGGAGGACAGCGCCAAGTCTTGGCAATTGGCAAGTCGCTTATGACTAGGCCCAGCCTCTTATTGCTTGATGAACCAACGGCTTCGGTCGCGCCTGTCATGATTACTCAAATAATGGACAAGATCTGTGAAATTCAGGAAACCGGAGTGACGATGATTCTTGTTGAGCAAAACGTCAAGAAGGCGCTTGAATTAGCTGACTTTACCGCCGTAATGGTAGCCGGCAGGATAGTTTTCTCGGGTGAGAGCGAGAAAATAGGAGACCAAAAGGAGCTCGGTGAGCTGTTCCTAGGTAAGAAAGCCTATTGAATCTCAGATCTCTAATCTTCAGAACAAGGATCATTACGCTTAATTTTCTACGCTTAACCGCCTAGATAAACGTCTACTACCCCTTGATTAGCCAAGATTTCGTCCTTTGTTCCACGAGCAAGAATTTTCCCTTCGTGCATCACGAAGATCTCTTCGACAAAATCGAACAGAAGCTCCAAGCGATGCTCAATAATGAAGGAAGTAGTGCCACCCTCCTCGGTCACTGCTCTAATGCTTTGAAAGATCTCATGTGCCAATTTAGGCGCAACTCCCGCTGTAGGTTCGTCGAGCAATAACAACTTAGGTTCCCCCATCGAAGCGCGGCCAATCTCGAGCAATTTCATCTGTCCCCCGGAAATGTCTGATGCAAGGTTCTTGACCACTTTAGCGAGTTGAAGATCACCCACGATTTTTCGCGCCTTGTGGGCGTTTGCTATTTCCTGATCACTCCAAGTTCTTTCAAAAGGCGCATTTCTGATCCTCTCCCCTTTCTGGCCGCGAGGAGGAAGGAGCGCGTTGCCAAGAACGGTCATGCCTTTGAACAGGTGTGGATTCTGAAAACTCCTTACTACTCCTTCATGGAATATTTCGTTCGGGGGTAATCCATCTATCCGCTTTCCCTTGAAGTAGATCTCCCCACTCTCAGGTTTGTAGATTCCTGCTATCGTGTTGAATAGCGTGGACTTCCCGCTGCCATTTGGACCTATGAGTCCTGTGAGAGATCCTTCTTTGACTTCCAATGAGACGTTGTCGACTGCGCGAAGTGCTCCGAAACTTTTCGTTACATTAGTAAGCTTCAGCATGCACTACAGCTCTTACCCAGAAAATGTGTAGGTCAGCATATTAGCCTGTCTACTCGTTCGCATCATTATTCGGTCCAGCGGCAGAGATTTTTCGTCACCACAAATCGCAAACACTCACCTTGCTGGCATTCGTCTATGAAACGTAGAGAAAAATGAGATAAGGTGCCCGGAAACAGAGGGCACTATGCAGATTTCGATTCGATTCATGTTCACACCTCAAGGCATTACCCAGGTCTTAGACAGTAGATGCGAATTTGGGTCTAGCTGCTTACGGTGTTGACTAGTCAAATGTGTTTGGGGTGTACCTTGGCTGCGTGCTCTGGGAGGTTGGCGGATTTGACCTTAACTCCGCAGAG
>Ga0315280_10011795_pt1 | contig 10678 bp, 8 predicted proteins | sample YL17G06_40_MG_FD_203697 | JGI IMG/M metagenome (GOLD analysis project Ga0315280, IMG submission 203697) | Sediment microbial communities from Yellowstone Lake, YNP, Wyoming, USA - YL17G06_40 | ecosystem: Environmental > Aquatic > Freshwater > Lake > Sediment | place: USA: Wyoming | collected... | reverse complement strand
GGTGGATCCGGACGCTGAAGTCGCCCTGCTCAAATGAGTTGCGTCGGCCCAAGAGCGGCTTTCCGACGGTGGTACAGTTTGCCCGCGGAATCCGGGGGGTAAAGAAAAAGGGCGAACACGCCGCCTATCAGATGGGGTAACGCAAGTCCAAGGAAAACCCTCCGCCAAATTGGCTTATTGGCGCAGGATTCGGTCGATTAGTTCCTGTGTGAATTCCCTGCGTTCATCGCAGATTTCGACCAATTCCCGGCTAGGGCGCGTATCCCGTGAATAACTCCCGTGCCAGAGGGTAACCAGCACGGATTCTCGCTTAACCGCCTCTACCGCCGGCACGAGGTCGCTATCGCCGGAAATAAGGGCCACGTGTGTTATTTTTCCTTTGGCTGCTAGCAGTGCCATGTCGACTCCCACCATACAGTCCACCCTTTTTTGTATGAAAATGGGGGTACCGTCTGCTTCACACCCACGTTTCACGAGTCGCCCCAATCTCACCTCAAACCGTGGCAAGAAGCTCAAAGCTCTCGTGAATCGGTGTTTGGCAGCGTAGAAACTGCTCTCGGCCGGAGTAGGAGGATTGCTTTGATACGGGAGACAATTGTAGTAATAGGCCCTGAACAGTTCCGCTGGCTGCACGATCTCTTGAGCCAACTTGCCGTAATCAATGCGCCGATTTTCGAAATCGTAGTGGATGACCTTGTCCAAATATCCGCCGTCTATGAAGGCTGCCGCGACGTGAGACATGGTGTCCTCCTTTTGGTAGAGGAAAACGAAAAGCCGAAGAGGAACGCGTGCCCTCTTCGGCCTTTCATAAGTCTCCCGTCGTTCCCGAAGGAACGACGGGGTCCATGATTTCCGTCGCTCTCCCGTCGTTCACTTACGAACGGCGGGGTTCATTGGTACATGGATCTACACTATACTATTATCAAATGCTGTCATGCAATGTCAACAGTTTTTTCGCCTCGGTGCACTGTTTTCCGACAAAACGCCGCGCCATAACACTTCCACAGGGTGGTACGTCTCGTGCGTATGTCATCCTAATGGGTGGAATAATGCCGCCATGCCGCTCCCCCATACGTGGTGGAACAGATCCTCGAGACTCCACAGCGGGTTGGCCAGGCCCGCGGCCATTGCGGGCTTCCGGGACTCCTTGCCCCCGCTGCTCGGTCCTGGTAGGCTGGCTAGTTTGGGAATTCCTTGAGCCACCTGCCTGGGCAGCGCATGAGCCAGACCGTCCTGGAAACAGCGACCGGCGCGGACGAGATGATCCAGATCCGGGGGGCCAGGGTCCACAACCTCCAGAACCTCGACTTGGACATCCCCAGGAACCGGCTGGTGGTGGTCACCGGGCCTAGCGGGTCGGGCAAGAGCTCCCTGGCCTTCGACACCATCTACGCCGAAGGCCAGCGGCAGTACATCGAGAGCTTGTCGGTCTACGCGCGGCAGTTTCTCCACCAGCTCGAGCGGCCCGACGTGGACCTGATCGAGGGGCTCCAGCCGACGATTTCCATCGACCAGCGGGCCGGCAGCCGCAACCCGCGGAGCACCGTGGCCACGCTCACCGAGGTCTACGATTACCTGCGGCTCCTGATGGCCCGGCTCGGCGAGCCGAGCTGTTACCGCTGCGGGGAGCCGATCCGCCAGCAGACCCCCGAGCAAATCCTGGACGAATTGCTGCGGCTGCCGGAGGGGACGCGGGTGATGGTGCTCGCGCCTTTGGTCCGCGGCCGCAAGGGGGAGCACCGCGACGTGCTGGCGGGAATCCGCAAGGCGGGCTTCCTCCGCGCCCGCATGGACGGCGAGGTGATCGACGTCGAGAACCCGCCGCCGCTGGTCCACCAGAAGCCGCACCACATCGAGGCGGTGATCGACCGGATCGTGATCCGCGAGGGGGTTCGGGTGCGGCTGGCGGAATCGGTGCAGTTGGCGGTCAAGCACGGCGGCGGGCTGGTGGTGGCCGCCTGCGACGACCGCTCAAAGCAGCAGGGCGGCGCCTGGCGCGATCGCCTTTTCAGCACCCAGTATGCCTGCCCCAACTGCAAGATCAGCTACGAAGAACTCGAGCCCCGCACGTTCAGCTTCAACAGCCCCTACGGGGTTTGCCCCACGTGCGAAGGTTTGGGCGTCCGGGAGCAGTTCGACCCGGAGCTGGTGCTCCCCGACCCCAGCTTGTCGCTTTCGGCCGGGGCGATCGCTCCCTGGCGGGGCAACCCGGCAGCGGTGCGGAGGGGGCGGCACCAGGTCCGCGACTTTCTCGCCGCGGCGGGCATCCGCTGGAACACGCCCCTGGACAAGGCGAAGCCGAAGACCGTGGAGGCGCTCTTGCGCGGCGATGGGAAGAAGTTTCCCGGCGTGCTCGGCTGGCTGGAGAAGGAGTACCGATCGACCGGCGACGAGACGGCGCGGCAGCGGCTGGAGGCGTTTCGCGGGCAGGTGACCTGCGCGGACTGCGGCGGCGCCCGGCTCCGGCCCGAGGCCCGCTCGGTCCGCGTCGGCGGCAAGGCGATCCACGAGATCACCGCCCTGGCGATCGGCCAGGCCCGCGATTTCTTCGCCCGCCTCCCCCTGGACGCCGAGGACCGCCCGATCGCCGAGCCGATCCTCGCGGAGATCCAATCGCGGCTGGAGTTTCTGGAGCGGCTGGGGCTGGAATACCTGACGCTCGACCGGCCCGCCGACACGCTCAGCGGCGGCGAGCTCCAGCGGGTGCGGCTGGTCACCGGGCTGGGGTCCGGCCTGGTCGGCGTTTGCTACGTGCTGGACGAGCCCTCGATCGGCCTGCACCCCCGCGACAACCAGCGGCTGATCGACGCCATCCGCGAGCTCCAGCTCCGCGGCAACACGCTGCTGGTCGTCGAGCACGACGAGGCAATCATCCGCCAGGCCGACTGGCTGATCGACCTGGGGCCCGGCGCCGGGCGGCACGGGGGCCGCGTGGTGGCCCAGGGCACGCCGGCCCAGGTCGCCGCCGCCGAAGACTCGCTCACCGGCCGGTATCTCTCCGGCCAACTGGCGATCCCCGTCCCCGCCCGCCGCCGCCGGATTGCCAAGTCCCGCACGATCGCCCTGGAAGGAGTCAGCACGAACAACCTCAAGCGGGTGACGGTGGAGTTCCCGCTCTCGGTGCTGACCTGCGTGACGGGGGTGAGCGGCTCGGGCAAGAGCTCGCTTTTGGAGGAGACGCTGGCCCGGGCACTCGTCCGCAGGCTTGGGGGGATCGCCCTCAAGCCCGGCCCGTTCACCGGACTCCGCGGCGCCCACCGCGTCGACAAGGTGGTCCAGGTCGACCAGTCGCCCATCGGCCGCAGCCCGCGGAGCAACCCGGCCACCTACACCGGCGTGTTTGACGAGATCCGCAAGGTCTTCGCCCACACCCGCGACGCCCGCCGCCGGGGCTACAAGGCCGGCCGCTTCAGCTTCAACGTCAAGGGGGGCCGCTGCGAAGAGTGCCAGGGCCAGGGCGTGCGGAAAATCGAGATGAACTTCCTCCCCGATCTCTACCTCACCTGCCCGGTGTGCGAGGGAAAACGCTTCAACCGCCAGACGCTGGAGATCCGCTACCGCGACCGGTCGATTGCCGACGTGCTCGAGATGCGGGTGGACGACGCGGCGGCGATGTTCGAGAACTTCCCCGCCGTCGCCCGGCTCCTCAAAAGCCTCCAGGAAGTCGGCCTGGGCTACCTCACCCTCGGTCAGTCGTCGATCACGCTCTCCGGCGGCGAGGCCCAGCGGATCAAGCTCGCCACGGAGCTCGGCCGCGTCGATACCGGAAACACCCTCTACATCCTCGACGAGCCGACCACCGGCCTGCACTTCGACGACATCCGCAAGCTGCTGGACGTGCTCGGGCGGCTGGTCGAGCTGGGCAACACCGTGGTCGTCATCGAACACCACCTCGACGTGATCAAGACCGCCGATTGGATCATCGACCTCGGGCCCGAAGGGGGCGACCGCGGCGGCTACGTCGTGGCCGCCGGCACGCCCGAACAGATCGCCGCGCTGGAGGACAACCACACCGGGCGGTTCCTCCGCCGGGTGCTGGGACGAGAGAAATAGGAGGAGTTTGGGTGCCATGCCCACGCTTGTCGTGGGCATGTTGCAGAAGTCAGGTGCTACGCCCATGTCGCGCCCGCGGCGTGGGCATGCTCACGCGAGCGTGAGCATGGCACCCGCGAGCGAAAAGCCAAGGGGTCGGGCAACCCTCACACCGACCAGCCTTCGCGGTGTGGAGGGCGGATCGCCCGGTCCGCCTCCGCGTGGTTGACGATCTTACCGGCCACGGGATCGAACTCCAGCGTCTGCCCGACCAGCGAGGCGATGTTGCCCAGAAGCAGCAATTCCATGGCCGGGCCGGAGTGGTCGAAGTTCGACAGCGGCGCGGGTCCGGCGCCGCGAATTGCCTCGTGCCACTCCCGCTCGTGCCCCGGCGAGTGCGGCAGCCGCTGCGGCGGGCCCTTCGCGTTGGGAAAATCCCGCTCGGGCAAAAGCGCGCACACCGAGTTGTGGGCGTTGGTGTGCACCACCCCCTTGCTCCCCACCAAGAGCGTGCCGGAGCGGGGCGTCCAACTGCCGTCGGTCCACTCCAGCGACCGCCCGGCGATCTTCTCCAGCTTCTGCCAAATGCCGAGGCGCACCAGTTCCGCCTCCGGGCCGTTGTACCAATGGATCGTGGCCGGTGGGAGCGAGCCCCGCTTGGGCACGTGAAACCGCACGATCTGCCAGCGGGGGAACGACTCCAGGCATCGCTCGGAGACCTCGGTCTCGACGCGGATCTTTTTCTCCCCTTCTCCTTCGTCCCAAAGGCCGCGGAGCTTGAGGCCCTTGAAGGCCACGTTGATCGAGTGCGAGCCGCCGCCCCCGAGGCAGGCCGTGCTGAAATCCCGCCAAGCGCCCCAACCCCGCAGGTAGCTCGAATGGAACGGGCGGAAGGGGGCCGGGCCGAGCCAAACGTCCCAGTTGAGATAGTCCGGCACAGGCTGGCTCCCCTGGGGGCGCTTTATCGGACCCGACCCGCCGAACACGTACCACACGTGGGCCTCGCGGACCTCGCCGATCGCCCCGTCCTCGATCAGTTCCAGCGTGCGGCGGAACGAGTCGGTGGCCATCCCCTGGTTGCCCTGCTGCGTGGCCACCTTCTGCTCCCGGGCGATCTGGCGCAGGGCGCGGGCCTCGGCGACGTCGTGGGCGATCGGCTTCTCGCAGAACACGTGCTTGCCGCGCTTCATCGCCGCCGCGGAGATCACGGCGTGGGTATGCTCCGGCGTGGCCACGATCAGCCCGTCGAGCTTGCCGTCCAGCTCGTCGAGCATCTTGCGGAAGTCCTGGAACTGGGGCACCTTGGGCATTCGCTTGGCCGGTTCGGCCATCCGCGTGCGGTCGGCGTCGCAGATGGCCACCAGGTTCTGGCCGACGCGGGGGACGGTGTTGAAATGATAGGTCCCCCGCGCGCCGAGCCCGACCACGGCGAGGTTCAGCTTCTCGTTGGCCTGGGCGGTCCACGCCGAGGCGCTGTTGCCCAGGAGCCACGGCCCCGTCGCGCCCAGGGCGGCGCCGGCGAGAAAACGACGACGATTCACCACGCTCTTCATTTCGCACCTCCTGAGAAACGCCCCGGCACAAGTGCCGGGGCTAAACAGCCCCGAAAAAGCGCTCGGATAAGCTCAGCGACCCCGACGCGCCTTCGAGCCCGAGGGATTCATCACCCGGCAATCCCGCGCTGGTGTCTCCCCGGAGTCTATCCCGCGGGACGACCGCCATTCAAGAACCCCCACCCTCCGGCCGCGTGGTAGCGGCCCGTGACGTCGCTGGGACGCATCCACACCACCCGGTCTTTCAGGTGCTTGCGGATCCGCTCGACGACGGTGGTGAACGCCCTCCAGCCGACCCCCTTGGCCGGATTCAAGCCCTGCCAGTGGGCATACCAGATGCAATAAGGCGCGCCGGCGCGGACGTGACGCACCACGATGCCGGACTTTCCATCCGCCGTGATGTAGTAATCCGGGTCCACGCGGGCGGGGTTGTTCTCCCAGATGCCGAAGTGATCTCCGGCATTGGGCATCAGGTCGAAGACCGCGTGCGGGCCGTCGCTCGCTTTCCGGTGGATGCCGTAATCGGTCTCGCTGGAGCCGAAGAAGCAGGGGACGGTCCGGCCGCGGAACTTCCCCTGCTTGGCCAGGTTCAAGAGGGCCTTCCACAGGGCGGGATTGGGCTCGGTGTGGCCCGCGGCGCGAAGCTCGGCGTACCGCCGCGTGCAGGCCGCGCAGCCGCAGCCCGGCCAGGTAAGCCCGGTGAAGCGGATCCCGGCCCGCTCCCCCTCGGCAAGGATCTTTCCCAAGTACCGCTCGTACTGCGCCGCGGTCACCTCCGGCTCGTGCAGCCAGAGCCCCTCGTGGACCGCGCCGGGCGGCTCGCGGTCGGCGTCGAAATCGAACAGTCCGCGGTGGGTCATCAGCTCCATGTGCGTGTCGATGCCGCACTTCCACGCCCGCCGGACCTGCTCGAGGTACGCCCGCTCCTCGTCGCCCGGATGGCGGGCCATGCTGCGGCCGCCCGCGCCCAGAAGCACGGTGGACTCGCCCGCAATGGCCTGCTCGGCGCAGTAGTCGAGGAAGGTCCGGAACGCCTTGGCGCCGGCCACGTAGGGGCTGGTGTCGTCGCAATAGAACGAGAGGATCGTCTTGCGAGCTGGCGGTTTCTCCGCGCCCGCGGCCGCGGCCCGCGGCCACCGGCCCAGGGCCGCCCCGGCCGCGGACACTGCCGCCGCGCGGAGGAACCGGCGGCGCGTGAACTGTCGTCTTGCCGTCGTCATCGAGCGCTCTCCCGGGAAGGCTGACCTGGCCCGGCATCCAACTTAGGCTCCACCCGACCGGCTGTCCAGCCTTTCCCACCCGATTCCCCTGCAAGGGTGCCATGGCGACGCTGGCGTCGCCATGCCGCGTCGCAGACATGCCCACGACAAGCGTGGGCATGGCACTCGTGCTTCTGTCAAGCCGTGGCACCCCGAATTCCCGGACGATGGCGGCTGCCCGCTTGACGCGGGCTTCGCCGATGCCGGACAATGGTTCGCGGCGGCGGTGAATGATAGGCCGGTCGCTCGCCGCCGACAGGAGGGCCTCCTCGTGGGCAACGTCAAGACGGTTCGCTGGGGCGTGATCGGGCTGGGCTGGTTCGGCGAGGTCCACGCCGATACGCTGGCCTCGATGCCGGGCATCGAGCTGGCCGCCGTCTGCACGCGGCGGCCGGAGCGGCTGCGGGAAATCGCCGACCGCTACGGCGTGCCGCGGCGCTACACCGACTACCGCCAGTTGCTGGCCGACCCGGAGGTCGACGCCCTCAGCGTGGTCACCCACGTCGACGACCACCGCCAGATCGCGGTCGACGCCCTGCGGGCCGGCAAGCACGTGCTTGTGGAAAAGCCGATGGCCCCCAACGTCCGCGAGTGCGACGAGATCCTGGCCGCCGCCCGGGACGCCCGCGGACTGTTCATGGTCGGCCACATCTGCCGCTTCGATCCCCGCGTGGTGCTGGCCAAACAGGCCATCGACGAGGGCCGGATCGGGCGGATCATCTCGATGCACGCCCGGCGGAACCTCTCCAAGACCATCGGCCGGCAGGTGCTCGACAAGATCTCGGCCCTGATGGGCGACGGGATCCACGACGCCGACCTGATGCTCTGGTTCAGCGGGGCCCGGCCGCTCTCGGTCTACGCCCAGGAGGTCCATCCGGGGCCGAACCGCTACCCGGACGCGGGCTGGGCGATGTTCCGCCTGGAGGGCGGGGCGGTCGGCGTGGTCGAATCGGTCTGGCACCTGCCCGAGACCACCCCCTACCAGATCGACGCCCGCATGGAAATCCTCGGCACGGAAGGGGCGATCTACGTCAACTGCGGCGAGGCCGGCCTGGAGGTCCACGACCGCCACGGCCCGCGGATGCCCGACACCATGTACTGGCCCAAGCCCTTCGGCCAGCGGTTCGGGATCCTGCGGGCCGAGCTCCGCTACTTCGCCGACTGCGTATCCCAGGGCCGCCCGCCGGAGCGGATCACGCCGGAGGAGTCCCGGGCGGCCGTGGAGCTGATGGCCGCGGCCACCCAGTCGGCCCAGACGGGTGAGGTGGTGCGCCTCGGCGAAGGGCCTGGGGAAGGGTGACTCCGCGTTTGCAGTATGCTCGGGGTACAGAAAGGAAAGGAGCCGGCGATGGAGTTCGATCACGTGGGGATCGTGACGATGGAGAAGAAGCCGGGGGAGATCTTTATCGAGCCGACGCGGGTGTGGATCACCGACTTCAGCAAGCACCCGTACCGCGTCGAGTGGCTCCGCTACGAGCCCGACAGCCCCGTGACCGGCCCGGTCCGCCAGGGGCCGCACGTGGCCTATCGCGTGCCGAGCATCGCCGAGGCGTCGCAGGGGCTCAAGGTCCTCTTAGAGCCGTTCGACGTGGGCTTTGCCGTGGTGGCGTTCTTCCAGACGCCCGACGGGGCGGTGATTGAGCTGATGGAGTACAAGCAGGAAGGGGCGGTGCCATGCTCTCCATAAAGCGCGTGATGGTCAGCGGGGCCAGCGGCAAGCTCGGCGGCCCGCTCTGCGACGCCCTGGTGCACCGCGGCTACGAAGTGACCGCCACGCGGCATCGCAACCCCGTGGACGCGCCGGAGGTCCGCGAGGTGACGCTCGACCTGGGCGACGCCAAGGCCGTCGCGGAGCTGGTGGCCCAGAGCGACGCCGTGATCCACCTGGCCACCTGCAAGGAAGATCGCGACGGCGTGATCGACGTGAGTGCCCGCGGCACCTTCAATCTTCTGGACGCGGCGATGCGGACCAAGGCCCTCCAGCGGTTCATCCTGGCCAGCGGCGACGCGGTCAACGGGATCTACTTCAATCCCCAGCCGGTGCCGATCCGCGAGGACATGCCGCTGGTCGCCTACCCGGGCTACTACCCGCTCTCCAAGGTCATTGAAGAGGCGATGACCCAGCAGTTCTACCACCAGGCGGGCGTGCCCACGGTGATCCTCCGCATGTCCTGGATCCACGCCGAGGACGATATTTTGCGGCACTTGACTGTGGCGGGCGAGCCGTTCGGCGTGCCGGTGTGGCGGGAGCTGATGAGCGCCGACGAGCGGGCGCGCTTCGCCGGCGGCTCCGATGCGGCGGTGGCCCTGCGGCACCCCGACGGCCGGCCCATGCGGCGGCACGTCGTCGCCCTGGAAGACTGCGTGCAGGCGCACCTGCTGGCCCTGGAGCGGGAAGGAGTCGAAGGCCACACGTTCATGGTCGCCATGAACGAGCCGTTCGACTACGTCGAGACGGCCCAGTACGCCGCCGAGAAACTGGGAATCGAGGTTCTGGAGCTGGTCGATCCGGTGGGCCAGGATTTCTCGATCGACGTGGCCAAGGCCCGCTACGTGCTCGGCTACCGGCCGCGGTACGACATTTTCGGGCTGATCGATCATGCGATCGAGTTTCGCCGCTCGGGCCGCCCGCGCCGGGCGCGGGCGGGCTACCGGGGATAGTGCGTGTGTGCGAGCGCGTTGAGCGGCCGGGCTTGCCCGGCGCGTTTGGGAGGAGCCAAACCATGAGTTCTCTGCAAGGAAAAGTGATCCTCGTCACCGGCGGCACGTCGGGAATCGGCCGGGCGTGCAGCGAGCTTTTCGCCCGCGACGGCGCCAAGGTCGTGGCGATGTCGATCCAGGAGGCCGAGGGCAAGGCCCTCGCCGGGCAGCTCTCCGCCGAGGGCTGCACGTGCCTGTTCCATTACGGCGACGTGAGCCGCGAGGCGGACGTGAAAGCGGTCGTGGCCCTGGCGGTCGAGAAGTTCGGCCGGCTGGACGCCGTGTGCGCCAACGCCGGCGTGCTGCGGACGCAGAAGATCACCGAGCTGGAGATCGACGACTTCCACGCCGTGATCAACGTGAACCTCCTGGGGCCGGTGCTGGCGGCCAAGCACGCCATCCCGGTCATGGAGCGGCAGGGCAAGGGCGTGATCTGCTTCACCACGTCGGTGGCCGCCGAGATCGGCTTCCCGGAGCACGCCGTCTACTGCGCCTCGAAGGCGGCCGTGGTCGCCCTGATGCGCTCGTTGGCCACCGACCACAGCCCCCGCGGCGTGCGGTTCGTGGCCGTCAGCCCCGGCACGATCGACACCCCGATGCTGGCCGCCTCCTGCGCCGGCTGGAGCAAGCCGAAAGAGGAAATCTATGCCGACGTGGCCCAAAAAATCCCCGTGCGGCGGATGGGCCAGCCGATCGACGTGGCCAAGGCCGTGGCGTTTTTGATCGGGGACGACGCGGGCTTCATCAACGGCAGCGTCGTACACCTCGAGGGCGGCACCCTGGCCCTGCCCCCGTGGTAAGGGCCGCCAAGACAACCAGTTCCCAAGCAAAGGAGAAACCAACCATGATGCGAGAAATCCATTCGTCTGATGCGAAGCCGCAGGGGCGCTCGCGCCGGGAGTTCCTGAGGTGGGGCGGGAAGGTGGCCGCGGGCTCAGCGCTGGCCAGCGTGGCCCTCCCCCACGTTCACGCCGCCGAGAACAACACTATCCGCCTGGCCCTGATCGGCTGCGGCGGCCGCGGAACCGGCGCGGCGGCCAACGCCTTCGAGGCCAGCGGCGGGCCGGTGAAGCTCGTGGCCATGGCCGATTTCTTCGCCAACCGCCTGACCGCCTCCTACAACAACCTGAACAA
>Ga0315280_10011794_pt1 | contig 10678 bp, 10 predicted proteins | sample YL17G06_40_MG_FD_203697 | JGI IMG/M metagenome (GOLD analysis project Ga0315280, IMG submission 203697) | Sediment microbial communities from Yellowstone Lake, YNP, Wyoming, USA - YL17G06_40 | ecosystem: Environmental > Aquatic > Freshwater > Lake > Sediment | place: USA: Wyoming | collected... | reverse complement strand
CACCCAGAGCGGCAATAGCTATTACGCGGATAGTGGCTGGGATGATAATCCAGTAGTGAATGTAAGCTGGTATGGAGCAAAGGCATTTTGCGAACAGTATGGATTAAGGTTGCCAACCGAGGCGGAATGGGAGTATGCTGCGGGAGGTCCGCAGCATTTCAAATGGAGTTTAGGGAATGAATTTGATGGGAAAAGCTATTGCTATGCAGGGTATCAGGGGAGTGGTTCGCCAGCAACCAAAAAGGTGAAGAGCTTTAGTGCTAATGGATATGGGTTATATGAGATGAGCGGAAATGTATGGGAATGGTGCAGTGATTGGTATGGTGATTATCAAAGCGACAGCCAGCGCAACCCGCAAGGCTCAACAAGCGGACAGTATAGAGTGCTACGCGGCGGTTCCTGGCTCCATGGTGCTACTGGCTTGCGTTGTGCCTCTCGCGGCTACCATGCTCCGGCTTACCAGAGCCTCATCTTTGGCTGCCGCGTCTCGGGGGACTAAGTATACAGGACCTCAGTCTCTCTGAGGGGGGTGCAGGGGGGTGAAGACCCCCTGCTGCCTTTTATCTTACCCCCGTGTTTCGCACCAGTAGGGGCGATCCGGCGGGTCGCCCCATTAAACCTCACCCCACCGCCCCTCTCCGTGAACGGCGAGGGGTAAAATGCTGCATTCAGCTATATTCTTGTCATTGCGAGGAGCGAAGCGACGAAGCAATCTCCAATCTTTTGCTGATTTCTCTTTTGGAGATTGCTTCACTTCGTTCGCAATGACATGGACTATTTGTTTCCGTAGGGGCTGACCTTTAGGTCTGCCCACCTTAAATACTAGATTGCCACACCTTGCTGCGCAAGGTTCGCAATGACAGAAAATTAATGTTGTGGTGGAAAATTAAGCATTAATAGCCACGACATTCCTGTCGTGGTGAACTCAGGTTCGCTGCGACACGATTGTCGCAGCTACAACATTCGACCGTGTCATCGTGAGGAGGGCGAAGCCCGACGTGACGATCTAGCATTTGATTGGTAGGGGCTTGATATATCAAGCCCATTAAAACCTCATCCCCTAGCCCCTCTCCGTGAACAGTATATCTTTAATAATAAACGAGCTGGCTTAAATTAAGGCTATAATTGAGCAATGGAAATAGCACGAGTGGCATTAGTCTTCCCCGAAACCATCTATGCCGCCGGGCAACCGCCCCTAGGTGTGGGCTATCTGGCAGCGTCCATCCTGCGCGAGTGCCCCGGAGTGGAGCCGGTGATACTGGATCGCAGCTTTGAGCGGAACCCGCGGCAGGCGCTACTGCGTGATGTGCGGGAGGGGCGCTACGATCTTTTGGGCATCTCGCTGGTCACGCCGCACCTGGGCATGATGAAGGAACTGGCGCTGGCGGCAAAGCAAGCCCGCCCCGACACCCTGGTGGTGGTAGGCGGACCGCATGCCACCATGCTCCCCGAGGAGACCCTTGCCATCCCCGGCGTGGACATTGTCTGTGAGGGGGAGGGCGAACGGACGCTGGTAGAACTTCTACATGCCGGAGGCAACCCCCGTGGCATTGCCGGTATGGTCTACCGAGGTGAGGATCAGAGCATCGTGCGCGAACCCAGGCGGAAAGAATATGAGGATTTGGACTTACTCCCGCTGCCCGCGCGCCAGCTCTACGACATGGAGGATTATCTAACTCATTGGTATTCCATGGACACGGTGCGCCCCGGCATGCGCGGCACCTCGGTGCTTGCCACACGGGGCTGCCCCTATAGCTGCACCTTCTGCCAGCCCACCATCTCTACCATGTTTGGCAACAAGCTGCGCAAGCGTGACCCGGTCAAAATCGTGGATGAGATTGAGGAGATCAGGGATCGGTTCCGGTTGGAAGCCTTCATGTTTGAGGACAGCACTTTTATTTTGGATCATGCCTGGGTGCGCCGGATTTGCCGGGAGTTGATTGATCGCAAGATAGGCTTGATCTGGTGTTGCAATGTGCGGGTGGATCTTGCAAGTTACGAGCTTTTACGCGACATGAAGGAAGCGGGTTTGCGCAAAGTCAACATGGGCGTGGAGAGCGGTTCCAACCGCATTTTGTGCGATGTCTATGACAAGGGGACGACCACTGAGATGGTGCGCAAATGTCTGGCGGATTGCAAACAGCTGGGGCTAAAGGTGCAGGGCTACTTTATGCTGGGTGCCCCTAGCGAAACCCGTCGCGAAATGCAGGAGACTATCCGTCTGGCAGCCGATGAGCCTTTTGACGACGCCGTGTTTGATATCGCCACACCTTTCCCCGGCACCAAACTCTACCAAATGTCCTCCCAAAACATCGTGCTCCCCTTTGAGGAGTTTGATTGCTTCCAAAGGACTGTTTACAACCATGCCGGTGAGCTTTCTCCCCAGGAGGTTGCGGATCTTAAAAGACGCGCATACTGGCTTTTTTATTTGCATCCCCGCCGGTTTCTACATACAATCTCTAATATATTGGCACCAAAAGGTTGGGGACGATTGTTGTTAAAGGTGCGCAGAGTGTAGTTTTACCTTTATTTGAAGAAGAGGAGAAAAATGGCAAGGAGATTCAAATTAATCGGTTTATGGCGCAAGATCCCCAGATCTTTCAAACGACAATTTGTGTTGGTCGTTCTCTTATTTGGCATAACGATTGCCATTCTGGTGTTTATGTATCCACACAAGAAAGAAGTGGATTTGGTGCAGCGCTCACCGGCTACGGTATTTGTTGAATTGTTTCAGGACAACAGTTACCCGTTGAATACCGAACTGCAATTCTATAATGTTGGCAACCGGACAAAACTTTTATTCCGTGGCTGGTCGTGGGAGAATATTCCGATGCAATCAGGCAATTTTGATATTGTAATTGACTACTATTTATACAAACAGGAGTATTACAACATTCAGATTAATCCGGGAGAAAATCATTTAAGGCTTAATTTTCCTGCCGGCGCACTTATCATAAGCACGAGTTTTGCGACCGAACCGGCTGTGGTGGATATGGAGGTTTATCTGAGCGATGACAGGGTTCGTCCCATCGTTTTATGCCAATCCGACCGCAAGCTGGTCCTGCCGCCTGGCGAATATGATGTCCGCTTCTTCTGGGAAGGTAACGAAGAATGGCTGGAAGGTCTAACTGTTCTAAACGGTCAGGTTCTTGCCAAAAGCCATCAACTCAAACGGCACGCATTGTAGAATCTTTAATGAAACCAGTTATCAGCTAAAAATGAATTTCTATATGACTTATCAATCGCTCACTTACCTCTGGGTTGTTTGATGTCCGCCCTGTTGCTGCTCTGTGTCTTGGCTGCACCCTATGTTTATAATGAAAACGGAATCGGATTTGCGCTGGAGCAGCCGGCTGACTGGGTGATAGATTCGTGCAATCAAGACAGCCTGGTTGCATTTTCGTCGCGCGACGGGCTGGCTTCACTTTCCATCAATGTGTTTGAAGACATAATGTGGAGCAACGCTCTGGATGTATTCGGCGAAAGCACGCGGGAATTCCTGGAGATGGGATACACATTGGCAGGCAAATCCCGGCTTTCCAAGGGTGAACTTGAGCGCGCTGCCGCCAATGATGGTGCCCATTTTCACTACATTAAGCGCGATGGTGAAATGAAGGAGCACATCATCATCATGGCGGTGGTGCATGATAATGTTGCGCTGTTGATCACATTTTACCTTCCCCGCTGGCGAGTGGATCGTGAACGCCTGACCACGGTGCATAACATGATGGCTGCTTTCCACTTTCTGGAGCCAGTAAATTCCGATAAAGAGTCCATTCCACCCGTTCCACCACTCAAGTAGCATAATTCTCATTTAACCCAATAGTCAACAAGCTTCCCGCGGTTCCTGCACACAGAGTGTCAATCTGGTAAACTATATATTGAACTGGGGGTTTGCAGGTTGCCATGTTTAACACTGTGGAACTGGACAACGACATAACGGTGCTACTTGGTGATGATCAGCAATCCAACAGCATCATTCTTTCCCAGGAGGAAAGTCTGATTGTGGTTGATACATTCAGCGCGGGCAATGATGCTGAGCGGTTGGGGGAGGTCGTCTGCTGCCAGGGTGCACCCCTGCGTTACATCGTCAACACCCACTGGCATTCCGACCACATTGGCGGCAACGGCGGGCTCAGGAGCATGTTCCCCGAATCCAGCATAATTGCACATGAGTCGTATCGAGACACCATCACCACCGAGGAAGGATTAATCACCAATCATGATAAACCCAACCCCGCCAGCTATCCCAACCCGCAAATCATCGTGGGGGAACATTATGAGATTATTCCCGACATCCTGATGACGAATGTTGGAGGACATACCAGGGATTCCTGTATTGTGCATATCCCCAGCAAATCACTGGTTCTTTGTGGTGATGTTGTGCTCTCGGCAGGTGTGATGGGTGGTGTGAGCATTCCATATTTTTATTGGGGTAATCCACATGAACTTTTAAAGGCGTTGGCAAGGATTCGTGGACTTAATCCCAGGATACTGATACCGGGACATGGTTGGATAGTAAAACCCGATATTTTGGACTCGCATATATTATACTTGAAAAAACTGCTGGGCGCTTACGCAGAATATTGTGGTTCCAGCAAGGATGCGATTTCGGAGGATGCTTTACCCGAGAATTTGGAGCTGGAAAACCTTATGGATTGCACCAAAGGCGTGCACTGGACATTCCGCAAGATGCATATTTATAATTTACACCGTTTGCAGCAACTTTCTAAACCCCTTAAACCAATGTAAGGTGGGTTTGATATGAAGACCTTGTATGCAGTTTTATTCGTGTTATGCGTTGTGGCGCTTATGTGGGCATTTGCCGAGGAAGGCACCACCGGCTCCGATCAAACCACCGGCGGTGACAATAAGCATGAGATGAAGCAGCCCACCGAGCTAACGCGGGAAACACTGATTGTGGAAGATAAAGTAAAAGCTGCCGAGCATCTTGAGGCAGGCATCACGCTATATAAGCAAAAGAAATACTCTGCAGCGTTGGATGAATTCAAACTGGCAAAAGCCATGGATCTTTCGGATCCGCGCCCCAACTACTATATTGGAAAGATATTTGCAGAAAACGGCGAACCGGATAAAGCCATGGAGAACTTTGAAGCGAGCATAAAAAGGGATCCTAACTACATAGATTCGCACCTGGAGCTGGCTGCCATTTACATGAGTGCCTCCATGTGGTCGGATGCCCTTGCCGAATATGACCATATTATCCAGCTTGATCCCCTGAAGGCGGAGGCGCACTTTAGCCGCGGTGTAGTGCTCAGCTCAATGCAAAAGGATCAAGATGCGGTCAAGGAATTTGAGGAGGCGCTGAAGCTTAAACCCGACTATGGCAGGGCGCATTACAACATTGGTGTCATCCTGTTCCGCAAGGGTTTTAAAAATGAAGCGTTATCCGAATTCCAAAAAACGGTAACCACTGAGAAAAAGAACTATGATGCCTATAAGTATATGGGTCTAATTTACCTTGATAGATACAATGCTGAGATAAAAGCCATACAGCAGATGGAAAACAGTGGTGGATCAAAAGCAGCCATAGACGCCAAAAAAGCAGAGAATCAGAAGAACAAGCAGATGGTGCTGGATAACCTTAATAAATCGCTGGAGTTATTCTCATCGCAGCCGGATGTCAAGCGGGTGGTTGACCTTTTGGAAGCGCGGCAATAGCAAAAGCGCGCTCAATCAGCATCTCCTCGTTTTGCCTGTCCATTCACACACAGGGCGATTACCCAGCTAAGTAGCCACCCGCCAAGCGCTGCCAAACCCACCCAGCTCCAGGCAATATGTCCCATCACGATGAGGGTAACTGCGCCGGTGCCAAAACCCAGCAGCAGTCCCCAGGCAATTACCCATGTTATTTCCAGCTTCTTCATCTATTGCTTTTCTTTATCCTATACCGGCATTATATAAGCTGTTATCGCCTATTAAAAGCTTTTTAAGCTTCTATTGAATTATTCTTCAGTCTTGATCTGAATGGGGATAACTTCTCAAGAATCCGGTAACCTTTGTAGTTTAGAAATCCAAGTATCACGATAAATCCTGTCAAGGTGAGAATTCGCAGCCAGTCACTATCAATCAAGTCCACTATGATGTCATAAAGCCCATGGGCAAGGCTTGCCAGCGCTAGGAATCCAATCATTAGTCCGGTTTTATGGCGAGTGGCGAACCGTGCCCGTCCCAAGCCATAGCCGGATATCCCGGCAAAGAAGGCGTGTCCCAGGTTGGTGAGTGCGCCCCGGATTAGGATGATATGCGCCCCGATGCTTTCCAGATACTTGATGTTTTCCACCGCGGCAAAACCCAGCGCACTGGCAAGGCAGTAGATGATCCCATCAAGCGGTTCGTCAAACTCACACCGAAAAAAGGCAAACAAAAATACTGGCAGCCACTTACATAGTTCCTCAACTGGTCCAACGATTAGAATATTCGTAGATATAAGATTCCAAAACGATGATGTGCTGTTGCCGGTATTAATTGAGCCCATCAACCAAAATCCCAACTGCTCAATTTGCGCTGAACCCCAAAACGCTATCATTCCAAAAACGAAGGTGAACATGATTAGTCCGGGCGGCTCCGGGTTCAGACGATCACGGGAGAGAAAGTACAGGAGCCACAAAACACCGGGGAAAAATCCGATGGTAAAGAGGAATAGATACAATCAGTCCGCCTTAATTAATGTAGTGGTGTTTTAGGTATTTGATACAGCAGGATGCATAACCCAATAACAAGAGAATAGCAAAAGCACCCCTGTTTTTGATGGAATTTTCAACTGAATGTATACGCCTAATTGACCGCACTATTTGCCCGTGTTATATTTATTGAGGGTATTATTAGGGAGGACTGATGTTAGCTTTTTGGCGAGTATTACTGAGTCTTTTGGGTCTGGCATCCATAGTAGTTTCCCTTTACTATGTAATGCCCATGATATTGGAAAGCCCGCCGCATGGTGTGTTTCTGGCGATAGATGGGCACCCCGTTCTGGATATGCGCATGAACCGACCTGAAGAATCGGAGCCCGACCCCCAGGAGAAGGTAGAGGTGCTGGCGGATTACAAGGTAAAGATTACCACCATCTTCTATTCTGCTGCCGGTCTTGGTAATCTGGTATTTGGCGCTTCATTGGATGGCAAGGAAATACCCGTGGAAGCTAATCTCTCCCCCAACCCCAACCTGATGGATGCCGTGGAATTCAAGATCCAGGCGCCACCCCTGCCTGCGGAATCGGTGGCACCGGTTCCGCACAAAATCCGTGTATGGGCAACCGACCGTTCCCGCAACCTCAAATCCGATGAAATCTTCGGCTACCTCCTCCCCGTCGCCTCCGATTTTATCTTCCGTATAGAAAAAGTTGCCGATATCACGGTGGATAAGGAAAATATCGTCGGACAATTTGTAGACCCCAATGTAGCAATAGAAGCCGGCTTACTTCGTGATAATCTTAAAATAGCTGATGATTACGAAGCTGTTTGCATCCTGACCCCTAAATACAATCCCGAGTTTGAAAAGAAGCTTGCAGAAGCCAAGAAGAAGGGTGCCAAGGAGCCGACGCCCGAGGAAGAGGCAGCCGAGAAGATGAAGATTTACGAGATCCTTTTGGGCAAGCCTGTCCTGGCGGATGATAATGCGGGCAAACTGGCGCTCGGTAAAATCACACTTAAAAAGGTTTATTCGGATACGGTGGGCAGGTATTCCGTCGAGTTCAAGAACATCCAGCTTGGCGGTGATAATGATTTTGACCGTAGGTTCCTGATTTATATAATCCTGGTAAAAAAGGACGCGCTTTCCACGCTTCGTAACGATCTGGCAGCATGCGAACGAGTGGGCGACCTTTTGGATGACACCGCACTTAAAGGCAGGATAATTGTGGTTAATGACGGCGTGGAGGTTCATCGCAAACCCAAGCCCATACAACCAACCGAGGCGGCTGCAACCGAAACCAAGCCAACGGCAACCACCGCGCCCACTCCGGCGCCCAAGCCCGGCGGCAAAGCACCAGCCAAGCCGGAGACTACACCTGCCACGCCTGCCGAGAAAAAGACTACAGGCACCAAACCAGCCAAAGGGACCGGATTCCAGGGTGTCGGGGAGGTTAACTGGAAGTAGTAAAGGAGGACCAGGATGAAGACAGGACTATTGCTCGTAGTATTGATCAGCATGGCTCCGGCAGTCTTCGTTTATTGCGGCAGCATGGATCAGGGGCAACCCATACCGTTTGCTGGTATCTTTTTTGACCAGATGAGGTTTCAGACTTTATTCACCAAAACCCAGTTGGGGATCAGCGGTTCCATTACACAAATTGCGTTTCGTGTGCAAGCAAATGTTGCATCCGGGCTTTATCACAATGGCAGAGTTACTCTATGCCACACTGATTTAAACGCCTTGAACGCAAATTTTAACAGCAATTATGACGGATTCACGCCACTTGATACGCTTACCGGCGCCGAAATATTTGTCCCCGGGCTTGCCAACGCCTGGGTTACGCTGGATTTGACCACCCCCTTCAACTATAGCGTCAGCCACAACCTTATTGTAGAGATTCGCTGGTTCACCGATAATGGCAACGATGTCCCGGTTTGGGCATGGGATCCCGCCAGTGGCAACCGCCGGGTGTGGGCAAGCGCTCAGGACGCTACGGATGGCTATGCTGAACACTATGCATATTATATGCGCTTCATGATAGGTGGCGAAGCTGTGGCGCCCAACAGTCTGGGTATGATGAAAGCGAGTTTTGCCAGATAACCCCCGCGAGGGGGATTTTTTATTCCCAATCAAATTAAAAGCTCAAATAAGGAACAATATGGATGCACGATTTGATGGATTGTATTCCGCTACTGCGCATGATTTACGCCGCTCCGTCATCCGTGAACTGCTGAAGCTTACCCGCAATCCCGATATTATAAGCTTTGCCGGTGGACTGCCCGACCCCGCTACATTTCCCACCCGCGAGATAGAGGAAATAAGCGCCTGGGTCATCCGCACCCACGGCGCCACCGCACTGCAGTATGGTCCCACCGAGGGCGATATGGGACTCAGAGAGCAGTTGTGCAAATTCATGGCGACGGATGGCATCGCAGTAGAACCAAAAGACATACTCATCACTGCCGGCAGCCAGCAAGGGTTGGACATGGTGGGCAAGATTTTCATAGACCCCGGCGATGCCATCATCGTGGAACTGCCCAGCTACATCGGCGGATTGCAGGCATTCGCACAGTATCGCCCGGAGTGCCATGGCGTGCTGCAGGACGATGAGGGGATGATTCACGGGCATCTGGAAAAGAAGCTAGCGGAATTACACAGGCTGGGCAAAAGGGTGAAATTCATTTATGTAGTGCCGGACTTCCAGAATCCGAGCGGCGTCACACTGGCGGGGGAACGGCGCCAGCGGCTAGTGGAGTTGGCAGAGGAGTATGACACAGTCATCGTGGAGGACAGCCCCTACCGCGCACTGCGCTTTGAGGGGGAGGCGCCGCCGCCTATCTACGCTGTGGATAAGCATGAACGGGTCATCTATCTCTCTACATTCTCCAAGATATTCTGCCCGGGCTTTCGTCTGGGCTGGGTGGTAGCCAACCCCGAATTAATGGACAAGTTCGTGATGGCGAAGCAGGCGCTGGATCTGTGCTCCCCACCGTTCACGCAGGAGATAACCGCCGAATATCTGGCGCGTGGTTATATGCCGGCGAAGCTAAAGGAGATCGCCAAGCTTTACCGGGTGAAGCGGGACGCCATGCTGGGCGCGCTGAATCGGCACATGCCCCGGGGCGTTAAATGGACAAAGCCGCAGGGAGGGCTCTTCCTGTGGATAAGCCTGCCCGAGCATCTGGATACCACCGAACTCTTCAAGACCGCCATAGAGCACAAAGTCGCCTATGTAACCGGGGCGGATTTCCACTGCGTCGGGAGCGGCAAGCATACAATGCGGGTGAACTTCAGCTACCCAACGGTGGAGCAGATAGAGGAAGGCATCAAGCGCCTGGCGCAGATGTTCAAAGAGGTCATATAGGGGAAGAGTAATAAAGCGGGGGATATGCGTCCCCCGCTTGTTTTTTATCCTATCTATGCCGTTGGTTCGCCCTTGAGCCAGCCCACGAACTTTGCTGCGAACTGCAACGCGCCTTCCAGTTCCTCGGGTCGCGGGCTAAAGCGCACCCATAAAACATTGACAAGGGGCTTAAGCCCCTTGCCACATTCTAGCTGATTCATACGGATTCAAACCTTACTTCATTTGAGCCAACCGACAAAATCACTACCAAACACCCTGGCTTTAGCAAGATCATCGGCGGTGGGTGAGAAGCGCACCCGGAATGTCTCGTCCAGCACCTCCAGCTTTAGCCCGCGCAGGCGCTCCTGCAGCATCTTCGCACCCTCACCCGACCAGCCGTAGCTCCCGAACACCGCTGCTTTCTTCCCCTTGGCAGGGATGGTGCAAAAAGCGCTCAGTGCCTTCCATATCGGCTCTACCGCATCACCCATGAAGGTGGGGCTGCCCAGCAGAATCCCGTGCGCTGATTCCACCTCGTCCCGCAGCGCCATGAAGTCCAGGTCCGATGCTCTGCGCAGACTTACTTTCGCCCCAGCGCTCTGTGCCCCCTCCGCCAATGCCTCCGCCAGGCGTTTGGTGTTGCCATAACTGCTCTCGTAGAGCACCAGCACCTTCTTTTGC
>Ga0315280_10011793_pt1 | contig 10678 bp, 11 predicted proteins | sample YL17G06_40_MG_FD_203697 | JGI IMG/M metagenome (GOLD analysis project Ga0315280, IMG submission 203697) | Sediment microbial communities from Yellowstone Lake, YNP, Wyoming, USA - YL17G06_40 | ecosystem: Environmental > Aquatic > Freshwater > Lake > Sediment | place: USA: Wyoming | collected... | reverse complement strand
ACACTATTCTATTACCGGCGTCGATGAAGACTACCCCCACGTCTAAACTATCCAGTACTTTTTGTAGCAATTCGAATGTTCCACCCATTTCCTTTCTCTTCCTTCCTCCTATCAACCATCTTTTCATAAAAGGGTAGAGATCGTCTCGACGAATCCGTTCTCTTTGTTGCTGCTGGATTGTTTATGGCTATGGTAGATACAATGAGGCCATACTGCAAGTTCCCTGAGACCTCTGTCAAAGTTCCGCTCTAGGCCTACGTCTTAGTTAACTCTATTAGTCAAGGCTGCGGTTGCTGGTTTCAGCTTCTCTCGTGAGTCGTTCTTTCGACCCATGAGAACTTACGTTGAAGGGTCTTAGGGTAGTAAAGTCTCCAGTCGAAGTCCGCCTTCTTCCCCCACTCATAATAGATTCGGGGATCGATGTAACTCTTTAGGGATGTGCCTAGATTGTATTCACGGGTTGCCTTAGCCGTTTCAATCTTTACTTTAAGCGCCTTTGCAGCTTCCTCCGACTTCCTGGTCCTCTGAGACTTGAGCTTTCTGAGCCTCTCAATCTTCTTCATTAACGATTCACGCCATTTCTTAGGGATCTTTCTCTTATGATTGCAAACGATGGCTGCTTGAAGATTGGCCATAGTTGCCAGATGCCTCTTAACGTACTCAGGATCGGTTTTTGCGGCTTTCTTACTCGCGAGGTATTCTCTAACAACCTTCGAAGCATGGTAAGTTCTGAAAACCTTGGCCGTCAAACCGGGAGCGGCTTCGCTTAGAAAAAGCTTGACTTTTTCAGAGTCGACTCCCTTGAAAATTACTGATCGGCAACTCGTGATGAATTGTTGCAGGTTGTCAATGACTGGACGGGGCAGTTCCACTTCTTTTTGCCATCTCACTGAGTCCTTACCTAGAAAATCGAACTTTACAAGACCATTACCCATTATCTTAATGTGTTGAGGTCTGAGAGTCGTCGCGCCAACAGTATCTGCTTCATCCTTATCTTTCTCGTCGCCAACACGGAGCTTCAATCTGTCGATTAGATAGCAGACGGTTGCAATTTTGCGTCTCAATAGGTCGGTGGACTGGAGATTCTGTCCTATATGAGCTTTGACGCTGTTGATTCTTGATTCAAGCTCTCTCGCTTTCTCAAACTTATCGATCTCTCTTTGCTGTTTTACGTGAGACGAGTCTGAGAGCCAAAGATACTTCTCGACTCCACGAAGCTTATCATCCCATTTAGCAATCCACATAGAGTCAGGCTGCCATACAATCTCCTTCCAATTCCCCTCCGGTCTCGGAGCATCTGGCGACAAGTTGAGGATGATATCGGTTTCAGTGACCCCAGGTTTCCATCTTCCACGTAACGGATGTTTTCCACGCCCCATGAAGATGCAAGGCGGTTCTACTACATAATTGCCGACCTCTACTCTTTGTCCGTCGACGATTGCGTAGCCATACTTCTCTCTATTTGCCTCCCTGACTGCTTTTCGAGCTACAGCAAGCCTCTTCTTTTCCTCCTTCGACATAGTCAGCTTAAGGTTCTTCTCCTGCTCGACATACCTCTGAATCTCAGAGAAGTCAAAGTCCTCGGGGGAGAGTTGTTCTTCAAGTCCCAACGCCTCACAGAAATCCTTAAAGAAATTCCTTACGAAAACACGGTCATTTACATATTCGGTTCCAAGCTTCTTAACCCAGCAAACAGCCATGTACTCTTGCCCAGGAGTTAACGCGATCTTGTTTCCTTTGCATCGAATATAAAGCTCCTTGGCCTGATACGGCGCAGGAAGCATTACGCCATTATGAAAGAGAGAACGCATGGCTACTTCACCTGAGGAAAATGACGATAGAACTGAGCGGGAAAAAGAGATTTCATTTGGTTGCAATTATGACAGAGAAGTTGGGCTTCACGCAAGGTGAATTCTGGATGGTTGATGAGCCAAATATAGAGCCCGGTACCTGAGGTTGCTGATCTTCTTTCCAAGCGTGCACATAAACGCTTACCCCTTATGTGATCAAGTTTCAGATGGTAGAAGTCGGCATCGCCACATGCAACACAACACCCGCCAAGCATAGAGAACACTCTTTTCTGTAGTTCAAGCCGTCTCTTTCGAGCGTACGCAAGCGCTATGTCTCGACGCCGAATATACGATCTCCTTTTGATGGCCAAGTATCTGTCGCGATTCTGTTGTCTCCATTTCCTGCCGTAAAGTTGAAGGCGAAGGCGATTGCTATGGCGATACTGTTGGAGATAACCTCTCATATATTCCTTTCGTGTTTCGAGGCGATCAAACGGACCGTTCGTCGAAGCGCTTGGCATCATTCATGGTGCCTCCAAGTATCTTCTTCGAAACTCCTCTTGATGTAGCGCCTTCAAGGCATTACAGTTGAAACAGAGGAGTTGAATATGACTTCTTGTGAAATCAGGATGCGCCAGAAGCCAAGCGTAATATTGTTGTCCCCTGCGTCCAAGTTTGACCTGATGTCTTTTTTCACCTCCCTTGATGTGATCAAATGTGAGGCAGATTTGATCGGACAAACCGTAGGCGACACATCTACCGCCCAGAAGCTCAAGAAGTTGCTGCTTCAATAGGCTATTTCTTTTTCTATGGCGTTCTAGTATCTCTGCACGTTTGTGCTGATAATAGTCTCGGCAACGGTCTAGGACTCTCTTTCGATTTCTTTCATAGTAGGCTCGTGATTGTGGTATATAGTACTCAGGCCTTCTAGAAGGCGGGATAGCGGACGAGCTAGTTGCAGGCCTCTCTTGTTCCAGGGTCAGTTCCATCGTTCTGCCCTTGACTCTCATACGAAAGTCTTTCGCCTCGTATTTCTTGGGCAGCAGCACTCCGTTGTGGATAAGCTGTTTCATCTAGCTCTCTCCGAACTTCAAAGAGATCGAGTCTTTATACAGCAATGCATGTGATATTCTCATCACACACTGCTGTGTCTATCTTAAAAATAATGCTGTTCATTTCAAACATGTTAGAGACCAAGTTAGGCTGTTATCCAAAGAATGATCGCAGCAGAGATTGAAAGCACAGCGCCGTAAGCGAACGCTGTGAATGGTGAAAAGAAACTCCATAAGATCCCAGCTATGACGCTCGCTGGAAGATCCGCTACTCCATTGACCGTATGCAATGCTCCATAGCCTGTTCCCCTGAGTTCAGGCGGAATTAAATCAGCAGCATACGCTCTCTCCATTGTATCTACCATAGCCATAAACAATCCAGCAGCAACAAAGAGAACAGCGACCGGCAAAAGATCACCCGTAACAAATGCGAAACCAATGCAGGTTAGCCCGAAGGTAGCGTACCCGACAGTAAGTATTCCTCGCTTCCCAATCTTGTCGCTTAGAATTCCGATTGGGAGTGAAGCGAGGGCATACACAGCATTCATCATAGCGTAGAGCAAAACGACATATTCTGAAGCCTCTACGTTTCCAAATTTGGGTGAAAGAAGAGAGTTCCCAGCGAGAATGAAGAAAGAGAAGCTGAAGTTTCCCAGTCCGAAAAGCAGCACGGCTATGAGGTATCTTCTGAATCTGCCGGGTAAGCCTCTTATTCCAACCACCAATTTTAGACCTTTACTAGGCATTTGAGGGCGATCTCGAACTAGGAAGACCAGTAAGAGGACACCTACAAGTCCCGGAAGGAATGACCAAGCGAAAACGCCTCTGTAGAGGTAGATCGGCAGCAAAATTGACGTTAGTAGTGGACCTACGAAAGCTCCGGCGGTGTCCAAAGCTCTGTGAAGCCCGAAACCTTTTCCCGTGGTCTCAGAGGGAGTGGAATCAGCTATCAAGGCATCCCTTGGCGATGTTCTAACACCTTTACCCACTCTATCGAGAAACCTCAGTCCAAGCACTTGGAGCCAATTCGTGGAAATTGCTAGTGCTGGCTTGATGAAGGTTGAGAAACTGTAGCCGAGAGTTATCCAAGGCTTGCGCCTTCCATACCTATCGCTCAACCATCCAGAAACCATCTTCAGCAAGCTTGCCGTTGATTCAGCTATCCCCTCTATAACCCCCAAGATCGCAGCAGAAACGCCTAACTCGTACACCAAGAAGATAGGCAAGATTCCGAGAATCATTTCTGTGCTTATGTCAGTAAACAGGCTAACTAACCCAAGAACCACGACATTCAATGACAATCCGAATACAAGCCTTTCTCTACGGGAAATCAAATGCATCGCCTCGATTCAAGAACCATCATATGCATTTGAAAGTCAAATGGATTACATAAGGCATTGAAAATGAAAGAAGATGGTGAAACATAATCACGGATATAGTCAGCATGACGACAAAGTGTTCCTGAATTCTCAGCCATGTGGCGCGAGCGCTGTACGACAATTATGGCGAGTATCACGAACGATCCAAGAGTGATGACAGTCATGGCGATTAGCCAGAAAGGAATGAACTGCATCTCGTTATCTGAGATTTGAATAGGGAATCCTTCAACTAGTACTGTCAAGTTGCGATAGCTCAAGACATTGAAGCTCTTTCGATCGAATGAGGCTAGACTCCGTCTTACGCCGTATATGTCTTGAATAACGTTGAAATCTACACGATAGGTAAGAACACCCTTCACCAACCCGTGGATATCATACTCTAAAGAAACTCTCAACCGACTGGGATCTTTGTTAATTCGAAAAGCTTCGATATACCCGTCGTACTTAAGAAGAGATTCTTGCAATGTCATGACGGTTTTGTGATATTGTATGGAGATTATATCGAGATATCTTTGATAACGCTCAAGATCTTCAAAGCTCGCAACCTGTTGTACATGTATCTTTGAATGGGAAACCGTGAATGTAACTGAGAATGAATACTCGTCATCTTGGCCTACACCATATTGTATTGAACCTAAACTTGATTCAACTATAATGAAGGCTAGAGCTAAGACAAGCAAGCGTCTTCCAGTAAAGATGATATTTCGGTGCAATACTTTGTCTTGCATTGCAATTACCGACGCCTAAATTCTAAATTGCGAATGCTTCGGAAATCTATGTTTCACTTCTCGCTAGTATCATTCACTACAGAGCATGTGAATCTTCCGTTTACTAAACGGCTAGCCAGTTGGCCAAAGCAAGTTAGTTCAAGAAGTAGACTTGTTTCTGAGGTAACCTAGCTGTTGTGAACCCGCTGAATTTGAGTTCTGTGCAACAATCCGCAAACAGCTCAAACTTCTTATGCATGGAGCAGACCTTCAAAATTGACAGATCGGACGCTTGCGCTGTGAGACCACTTGGTTGAAAAGAGAAGAATTGTGGAAGAAGCGCTTTCTCACAGAGAAACTATTCCAATTCCTTGCTACATCAATTTCACGCCGCCTATGGAAATGAGAGTCAAAGATTATTACCATACTGAAGATTTGAATAACGTATTGGGAAACTATATTAGCTGGCTACAGGCGGTTCCGGTTATTCCAGACGGTTTGATAGGCGACAGCTACACGGATTGCTTTGGAGTTCGTTGGGCTAATGTCGGAGCGACCAGGGGATACGTGGTTGAGCACCCTCTCGCTGAACCCAGCCTAAAAGACTACGAATTTCCAGAGCCTTGCCCTGCAAAACGAGTACAGGAATTGAAGCAAAGCCTTCAGACGGATAGAGATCTATTTAAGATAGTTAAGTTAGGCGACTTATATGAGCGAGCTAACTTTCTGCGCGGCATGGATAAGCTTATGGTTGATATGTATCTCCATCCAGATTTTGTGGATGATCTTTTCGAAAAACTACTGGATTTCAACATCTCAGTTGTCGATAGGCTAGATGGTTTGAGTATTGACGCTTTGTCTCTAAGTGACGACTATGGGCACGAGCGGGGTCTTTTGATCTCTCCGAAGCTCTGGAGGAGATTCATCAAGCCACGATTGTTAACCCTTGTTAACGAGATAAAGGAGAAAGGCTTCTACGCATTCCTGCATTCTGATGGAGATGTATCCGCAATAGTTCCCGATCTTATTGAAATAGGATTCGATGCAATTCATCCAGTTCAGCCTGAAGCTATGAATCTAGCTTTTTTAAAGCAAAAGTATGGCTCCAGCCTAACCTTCTTTGGAGGTTTCAGTACACAACGAACTTTTCCTCTCTCCACCCCTACAGAGATTTCGAGACATGTTGCGCAGACTGTAAAAACACTGGGAAAAGGCGGGGGATTCATTATTAGCCCAGGTATTTGTATGATGGAAGATGTTCCTCTTGAAAATGCGGTAGCGTTCATAGAGACTGTCAGAAACAACAGAGGCGTTGATACGGAAGAGCTTTGGTAAGACTTGGAGTGTTTGCATATGGCCGGGGGTCCGCTACGAGTAGATCCGTTTCGGCCAGACGTTGTTCCTCCGTAACGTATGGGATTTTGGTTCATGAGATCAATAGCTTCCACTGAGATGTAAATAACTGAGTTCATGGAGGGAGAGTTATGTTGTCCTTTGAACAACTTTGTTCTGAGATCCAGTCAGTTCTGCGAGAAGCAGTTGAGAAGAATCTTGGTGATGGTCTCCTTTTGTCAGGGGGGCTGGATACAAGCGTTGTAGCTTCAATAGCTGCGAGACGCACGTCATCAAGGGCGTTTACCGTTGCTTTTCAAGAAGCCGATGCAACTGACCCGAAGTACGCTGAACTCGTAGCAAAGCACCTAGGGCTAAGACATAATGTTCACAGATTCGATCGAGAAGAACTCTTTGACGCATTTACTGAATGTATCAAGGTTATGCGGACTTTCGACCCTGTGGAAATCAGGAACGATGTTGCGATCTACATTGGATTAAAATTTGCGAGAGAAAACGGTGTCAAATCAATCATGACTGGAGACGGTTGCGACGAACTGTTCGCTGGATACAGCTTCTTTCTTGACTGTGACGAAGATAGACTGAAACTGGAACTGGAAAAGATACAGTGTGAAATGAAGTTCGCTTCCATTATGCTAGCAGAAAATCTTGGTATGAGTGCGAAGCTACCTTTTCTCGATTCAGATGTCAAAGCATTTGCAGTTAGATTGGAGCCACAATATCTAGTCAGATTCGAGAGGGGACGAAAATGGGGCAAGTGGTTAGTGAGGAAAGCTTTCGAGGGAATTCTCCCTGAAGAGATTGTCTGGAGAGAAAAGACGCCTATAGAACACGGTACGGGAACAACAGTTCTTCCTTCAATCTTCAATCGAGAGATCTCTCAGAAAGAGTTCGAACAAGAAAAGGTCAGGTTACTGAAAGATGATAGGGTTGTAGTCCAGAGTAAGGAGCAACTGTTCTACTACAGGATCTACAGGTCAGTGATAGGATTGGCCTACATACGAAATATTGATGGCAGAAGATGCCCTAGACGCAATTCAAACATATCTCAAGAAGCATCATACTGTCGAACATGCGGCGCGTACCCAATTTAGAGCCTATCCGAAAAGTCAAATTCTCGACATGTTTTGCCGTCCTTTTTGACATGTCTGCGTACTGGTTGACTAGTCAAATGTGACCCGTCTCACTGGTTGTTTTCTCATCCGTAGAACTGTCTGGGATGCACCTTGGACATGTGCTCCTGCAGGTTCTTGGACTTGATCTTTGCTCCACAGAGGCTACAGGCTAGCCAGCTTGCCTTCCGAGTGGGATTCATGAGTTCGTTTATCAGCTCGTCTACAGTCAACCCCCTCGCGTGAGCCGTCTCCTTGACCCTCTTGGCTGTGCCCTCCCTGACTGTCAGAATGGACCAACCTTTCTCAGGCATAGACACATACCTGACGGAATGCCCTAATATGTTTGACTAGTCAACGCAACTGGACTTTTCGGATAGGCTCTTAGCCGGTCGGCGTCATAGCCTTTATTCAGCTAGTTACCCAGTATAATTTTAGCCTATCCATGTGAACTCCTCAAGCTTTCGTTCTCTCTCTCTCTCTCTTAGCTGAACCCGATTGAAAATGCCGACTGCTTATGACGCTTTTCTGGGAAGTATATTCAGCTTCCTCGAGTCCTCAAGGGATTCTATGCGCCTGTATGTTCAGAATGGATTGCATTCTTGAATTCGTCTTGGCATAAAATAGAGTTATGAATTTGTTCCAGTTTACTATTCGATGGGAAATCCATTGGCACCTATGAAAGATAGGAGTCAAATAAGAAAACTTGCTGAAGCTCTCGAGATACCGATTACAGAGGCGATACTGCAATCCTTCAAGAACATATCGCGGAGAGAGAGACGGAACTTTACAATATTTGCAGCGTGTCCGAACTCTGAAGCGGTCTTGAAAGCAGCGCTCGTAGCAGCGAAGAGAGCGAACGCACCGATCAAATTTGCGGCTACATTAAATCAAGTAGACTTGGACGGTGGCTACACGAAATGGAATCAAGAACGCTTTGTGAAGCGCGCGCTCGAATTTGCGCAAGAGGTAGGGTACGAAGGTCCTGTGATAATAGCCCTTGATCATGGAGGCCCTTACCTTAAGGATCTTCATAGGATGCAGAGCTGGCCTTTGAAGAGAGCTATGGCGGCTGTGAAGGAGTCGCTTTCAGCATGTCTACTGGCGGGATACGATCTGCTCCATATTGATGCCACTGTAGACCCTGCGTTCAAAGGGAGAGCTCCTGTTCCGATGGAGATAGTTGTTGACAGAATGGTAGAGCTGATTGAGCATGTGGAGCACGTCAGGGTCGAGAGGCAACTGCCTCCTGTTAGCTACGAGGTTGGCACAGAAGAAGTAGGAGGCGGCTTGACTGATCCTGAAGATTTCAGAAGGTTCCTAGAGCTTCTCAAAGAACGATTGTTGGAGTATAATCTTCGAGATGTTTGGCCCTGCTTTGTAGTCGGCAGAGTTGGCACCGACCTTCATACTACCACATTTTCCCCGAACGTTGCGGTGAAACTAGTAGAGATAGCTGCCACATATGGTTCTGTGATAAAGGGACATTACACAGACTATGTAGTTAACCTCGAGGCTTACCCCGCCTCTGGAGTTGGGGGAGCAAACGTGGGTCCAGAATTCAGCGATGCTGAATACTCAGGATTGATGAATCTCGTTGAGATGGAAGAAAAACTAGCTTCTGAAGACAAAGTGACCGCTCTATCGAATTTGGACCGCGTTCTGAAGGACGCTGTAGTTGCGAGCCGTCGTTGGGAAAAATGGAGGCAAAGCGATGAATTAGGAATGTCATTCAATGAACTTTCCAGCGATCGGCAGAGTTGGCTTATTCGAACAGGTTGCCGGTATATCTGGACTGAAGATAGAGTAGTCGAAGTAAGAAGGAAACTTTACCAGAATCTACTTAGAAACGGCGTTCAAGCAGATAAACTTGTCATCGAGAGGATCGTTGAGGTTATGATGAAGTATTTTCGAGCGTTTAATCTTGTTGATACCTTACCGAAGATAAAGAGTGAACTCCGTCTTCGACAGATGCAATAGCTTCCTAATGCGGCTGAGCGCGATAGAATGCCTCTATGTCGATCATAAATGTCTGCGAAGACTATCCAGTCTGCTTCCATCTTTCCACAATTCTCAGTATTTTGCCTACCTCTTCAAGAGGAAAGTCCGATTGCGTTGTAATTTCAAGATGCTCTTTACCAATCGGGAAGATGACCCTATTTATCTTTTCATGTTTAAAGAAGATGAAGCTCGTAGGTCCAAAGACCTCTGACCAAGTCTTGATTATGCCGGCTAAGACTGCAACTTGAAGATCTACTCTTTGAGCGTCTTCGGGGGACTCTATTGGAATCACGCCAGAGCGCATTCCTCCGGCGAGAATCGACCATTCTTCATTCATAATAGCAGCATATCTTACTCTGCTATCTGCAGCAAACATTTGATCGCAGAGGAGTTTGTATCTCTCAACTTCTCGCATCTGCTTCACACCTTTTGATCGTTCTTTCCTACCGAGATGAAGGCTGGAGACGATCTGTTCAACTAGTGTTATACTTCGTTCAACTTAAAGAAATTACGTTTGGCTTGGTAGCACTAGCGAAGTCGCATAAGCGATAGTTCAAGATCAGCCGAACAGACATGTCTATTCCTCTTGGTGTAGTCGCAACGTAGGTGGTCTGCGTTCTACGTCTAATCTAGCAGCGTGATCTCGCAGAAGCGCCCAAGCGCGAGATACATGGCTCTCTGTTGTTCTGATGTTACCAATGGCGAGCCGAATAACAAACTTTCCCCGAAGACGAGTGTGAGAGAGGTAAACCTGCCCGGTAGCGTTAACCGTCTCAAGGAGCGCCTCGTTAAACGAATCGAGATAGCGCTCTATCTCGTCGGTAATGTTCGGAGACTTTTCAAGATTCGCTAGATCTTTCGGTCGAGCTCTGAAGCAGATTGTGCTGAAAGGAACTGGAGCGAAGCGTTCAAAGTTTGGGTCATCGTCTATCCAAGAGGCAAATCGATGAGCCAGTCTTAGGTGCTCGCGAATTCTAGCTGCCATTCCTTTGTGGCCGAAGTATCGAAAGATCATCCACAGCTTGAGAGCACGGAATCTTCGTCCTAATTGAACTCCATAATCCATGTAATTCCGCACCCTCTCGCCCTCACTTGTCCGCAGATACTCAGGGATTAGACTGAAGGGTTAGTTTCTTGCATGTCATTACGTATCATCGTTCGATTGATGCGTAAGGACGTAGCAGTTGCTTTCCCGCCGTCCAGTTCATAGCCGGACAGCGCTGGCTTAACCCCGTTGCCAGTGGCCTGCGGGCTCTCACCGCTCTCCCCGCCCTTTCGCACCTC
>Ga0315280_10011791_pt1 | contig 10679 bp, 10 predicted proteins | sample YL17G06_40_MG_FD_203697 | JGI IMG/M metagenome (GOLD analysis project Ga0315280, IMG submission 203697) | Sediment microbial communities from Yellowstone Lake, YNP, Wyoming, USA - YL17G06_40 | ecosystem: Environmental > Aquatic > Freshwater > Lake > Sediment | place: USA: Wyoming | collected... | reverse complement strand
GGAAGCACTTCGCGAGATTTCAGCGGCTCGTGAGGAAGTGCCTGGAAGACGCGGCTATCCTGGTTACATGTACACTGACCTGTCCACAATCTATGAACGGGCTGGAAGGACGCATACGGGCAAGGGCTCCATCACACAGATGCCAATTCTGACCATGCCGCACGATGACATCACTCACCCGATCGCTGATCTGACTGGCTACATAACGGAGGGTCAACTGATCGTTGACAGAGGCCTTCACAGACGCGGCATCTACCCTCCGATCGATGTATCCCCCTCGCTCTCGCGTCTCATGAGGGAAGGAATAGGAAAGGACCGCACACGCGAGGACCACAGAGAAGTCTCCGACCAATTGTACTACTCATACGCGGAGGGACGAGCATTCCGAGACCTCGTCGCCGTCATCGGAGAAGAAGCACTCTCGACAAGAGACAAGCTGTATCTGAATTTCGCCGACGCTTTCGAGAGACGATTCATCAGCCAAGGCGAGTACGAGAACAGAGACATCGAACAGACACTTGACCTCGGCTGGGATCTCCTGTCCATGGTACCTGAAGTCGAACTCAAGCGCATTGATCCGTCAACAATCGCGAAGTATCATCCTGCTCATAGAGGCAAGGGCACCGCATAATGTCAGAAGTCATCTCGGGCATTCACCCAACAAGAATGGAGCTGCTCGCCCTAAGAAAGAGGCGAGACATTGCTGAGCGCGGAAGAGACCTACTCAGAGAGAAACTGGACGCGTTGATGATTGAATTGTTCGAGAATGTGCGCCAGATAGCGGAGCTCCGAGAACGCTCCCACGCGCTCCTTCGAGAAGCGTACAATCTCTTCGTGGAAGCAGAGATGGTGCACGGCTTGACGAGACTCGAACAGTTCGCAGTCGGGGTGGAAGATCGTTTCGAGCTGGACACGAAAACGAGAAACGTGATCGGCGTCACCCTACCACAAGTGCAAGTCAAAGTTGCGCCGATCAAGACGGCGCCATACAATCTACTAGCCACATCTGCAAAGCTCGATGAGGCTACGATGAAGATGACTGAAGCGGTGAAGGCGATGACGGAGCTGTCGGGCGCAGAGGCATCAACGCGAAAACTCGCTCAAGCCATAGCCTCCACCAAGAGGCGCGTCAACTCCCTCGATTACGTGATCATTCCACGGGTTCTTCACTCGATCAGATATATCCAGATGCATTTGGAAGAACGCGAGCGCGAGGATTTCTTCAGACTGAAGAGAATAAAGAGCCGGATGCAGAAACAGGTCAGCGCCGCTTAACCGTCTCTTCCTGCGATGCTACTTCGAGAGCTTAGTGATAGTGATCCCCGCACCGAGCATGTAGAGCAGTGATCCAATCACGGAATTCACCGTGAAACCCATCGGATAGTCCATGCTGCTGAATACTATGAATGCTGATGGAATGCCGTAAACAACCCATCCAAGCAATCCCAACACAGTTCCTTTTCGAATTGCAGTTCCTGTGAAGCTCTTCTTGGCGAAATCGTAGAGAATTGCCATCGCCAGTCCGACAACGAATGGATGCAGGAAGAATAGCATGCTTATCGGGTCGTTCACTGAACGCATGCCAACGAGAGTCATGACATTGTAATCAAACAGTGCCTGTGTAGCAGTACTGACTATCATTGAGAGTACCAGAATAACGATTCCCGCGACAATTCCTGATACAACTATTGTCTTCGTTTCCACTTGAATCAACAGATTGAAGTTAGAGTACTGCCACTTCAGCTAATAAATCCAGGGCCAAGTAGAAGCTTCTCGTGTGTCTGATGTGCCGGGGAGGAGAGGTGTAATGACCGATCGCACGGTGGGAAGCGAGAATAGTGGGAACAGGACCACCGTCAGGATTCGCCTTCTCGCGGTAATGCTAATACTGGTTTTCATGGGCGCCTCGATTTTCTTCGTCTTGGGGCCCGGTCGGCTATATCGGCGTGAGGTGTCAGTGAGACAACTACACGAGCGTTCGTCCGCCTATCTTGGTCACAAAGTGACCAGTGTCGGATACCTTGTCAAGTACGGCACGCCTCATTTCGGAGACGACTACAGTCTCTGCGAAGGAGATCCCAGGAACCTATACTTTGCCGTCAATCCATGCATTGCAGTAGTTGCTGCGCCATCAACAATCGACTCGCACATTTCCTTCATCTACAACGGGACAGATTATGAGATTCCTCTTTCGCCCTGTTCTTTTTCCGTGCCCTGTCGTGTCGTCGTCTCAGGAGTCTTCGTGCATCGAGGCCCGGCGGCTGATGCCTCACAATATGCCATTGAGGCGTCCTCAGTAGAGTGGCATGAATAGGAATTTCTTGGTCATCAGGTCTGCTAGTGATTTGAACCATCACAAGTGCAATAGTTGTGTTGTGCCTGTGAGTCTAGAAGCCGATAAGGAGATACACAGAAGGAGTGACCCGCAACGTCCGGATCAAACCAAGAACCTGCATTCGGGATGATCTCCACGAAGCAGCGTTGGCGGGGCAACGCCCTCGTCTTGAGTTCAGCGGTCTCCTTCGGACTGATGCCAATCTTCGCCCGTCTCGCATACGAAAACCACGTCAACGTGCGGGAGCTGCTCTTGGTTCGGTTCATTCTGGCGTTCCTTGCGATGGGGACGTTTCTCCTAGCAACTGGCAGACTCGTTGTTCCAGATAGGAATCAACTGCTGATCTTACTGGCCTTAGGCGGAGTTGGATACTTCGCCCAGTCGACCCTTTACTTCAACTCGTTGCTCTACGTTCCGGTTTCAGTTGTTTCGTTGATCCTCTACACGTACCCTCCCTTTGTGACGGCCGGTTCTTTGGTGCTGGGCTGGGAGAAGATGTCCGTCTCTCTCGCCGTTTGCCTTTCGCTGGCATTGGTTGGTTTAGGCCTAGTGGCCAACCCGACGGGGCATGTCGTACTTGTTGGTGTTTTGATGGCGCTCGGAGCTTCGATCACGTACACGATATACATTCTTGTTAGCACTAAGGTTCTGAGAAACGCCAGCGGCGAGGTGGCATCCTTCTATGTGATGGGCGCAGCCGCGCTGAGTTTTGTTCTATCCGATTCACTTACGGGCGGCATCAGTATTTCATGGAACTTTCAAGCTTGGATATGGGTTCTGCTGATCTCTGTTGTGAGCACTATTGTTGCGATAACGACGTTCTTTCAGGGAGTGAGACTGATCGGGCCGTCGCGAGCCTCTATTCTTAGCTCAATCGAACCAGCTACAGCCGTAATCGCTGCATCGATACTATTCGCCGAATCCCTCAACACATATCAGATCGCCGGCGGCCTCTTGATTGTCGTCGCGGCGCTCATGACAGCATTCTCAAAGAGAACACGAAGACATTGAGAAATCCGGTAAGTACTGTATGTGACCCTATGAAAGACGTTTGTTGTTGAGGTTCTGGTTGACCAGTGCATTGGTGCTGTGACCCTAGCGACCGAGCGAGGGACGACACAAGGCTGATCAGAAGACCAGCAATGTGTCGCAGTTACACGGCGGGATCTCAAGTCAGCTTCCTAACAAGAACCTTCTAGACCGATCCACTCCAAGAGACTGATCCCACGAATATCGTGGGCTCCGATCTCCCCCACCGTTTGTGGACGATCGAAAAGGCCATTAGGTCTACGAGTAGGTTCCGGTGGCTTAGAGGAGTAGAAATCGGTTGCCGAAGAACTTCAAACACATCGAGACTAAACTCATTCACGCGGGGGAACCTGAACCGCGCATAATGGGTGCTGTTAGTATGCCGATTTTCCAGTCGGCCATGTTCGAGTATGCCGGCGAGACAAGTTACCACGATCTCAAGTACATTCGCTTGAACAATACGCCAAATCATGTGGCTCTTCATGAAAAGCTTGCAGCACTTGAAAATGCTGAAGCTGCCTTGGTGGCAGCGAGCGGGATGGCAGCCATCTCAACGACACTATTGTCAGTTCTCTCTTCAGGTGACCATTTGCTTGCCCAAGACTGCTTGTACGGAGGAACCCATGATTTCGTCACGAAAGACCTTCGCACATTCGGCATATCTTATGATTTCATCGACGCAGACGATCCAGAGTCCTGGAAGATCAAGTTGAGACCGAACACCAAAGCGATCTACGTTGAGACCATAACGAATCCGACGATGCAGGTCGCGGACCACAAGTCCATTATCGAATTCGGAAAAGCTCACGGATTGGTGACGATGATAGACAACACTTTCGCGAGCCCAATCAACTTCCGGCCCCCGGAATGGGGCTTCGACCTATCACTCCATAGTTGCACGAAGTATCTGAACGGTCACTCCGACATTGTTGCTGGCGCAGTTATCGGACGCGCAGAGCTGGTGGACAGGGTGAAGAATAGGCTAGATCATTTGGGCGGGTCACTCGACCCTCACGCCTGCTTTCTCCTGCATAGAGGAATGAAGACGCTCGCAGTTCGGGTCAGGTACCAGAATGAAAGCGCGCTAAGAATCGCAAAGTTTCTGCATGATGATCAGGCTATTGAAAAGGTGAATTATCCGGGCCTCGACACGCACCCACGGCACGAGAGGGCACGGGAGCTCTTCGATGGTTTCGGAGGCATGTTAAGCTTCGAGCTTAGAGGAGGCGCCGCGGCAGCTGAGGAGTTCATCAAGAGCACGACGCTACCAATAATAGCTCCCAGCCTTGGAGGTGTGGAAACCTTGCTTACCTTGCCAGTTAAGACATCGCACTCAGGAATGTCACCAGAAGACCGACAGGCGCTCGGAATCACGGACGGACTCGTACGCATGTCAGTTGGGATAGAGGCAACTGAGGACATAATCGAGGATCTCAAGGATGCATTAGCAGCAGTAGTTCGCTGACGCAACCCCCTCTCTGCTCTCCTTTCGTACCGGAAGGATGACCGGAACCGCTCTACTCACCATCTTGTGCATGGATCTAGTGGTGCCGGCGTCCATAATCGAAGCCGGATTGGCCCCATCATCCCCTTCTTGTTATCCGCGAATGCTTCGCGGAACTTGTCTCCGAGGAGGAACCTTTTCTCCAGCTCCAATGTGTGCTCAAATTCTCTGGAGTTTTTCCAGTGTCCGCTTGTCCCGTACATTGCCCGTATTCAGCGTAGACGCCGGCTCGAACAGGAGAATATGCGCTTCTTCTTCTGCAACGGGCCGATGCTCGGCGCCCCGTGGCACGACAATGAACTCTCCTTCTTCGAGCCACACGTGCCTATCCCGGAACTCCATCCGGAATCTTCCCTTCGTGACCAGGAACATCTCGTCTTCGTTGTCGTGGTGATGCCAGATGAACTCACCCTTCAGCTTATCCAGCTTCACATGCTGTCCATTGAGCTCAGCGACGACGTGGGGCTTCCAGTATTCTCTGATCTGCTTGAACTTCTCCGCGACGTTCACTTTGTCCACAGCTTCACCTCCGATCGAGTTCATTCCCTGTCGGAGCTCTTGGACTGGACCATTGATTTGTCACTTGGCCGAGCCCACCGAGTCACCTTGGGTTCACAATCTCTCCACAGTATGATACGGCCGCTCCTGAAAAGGTACATGCCCTTCACATACCCGCAAGCCAATCTATTATCTGCAGGTTTCTCGCAACCTTCGCTTGAACAATCGACCTCGCTATTGAGGCCAGTATCTGCGAGTCGTACATTCTTTTTCTCTCCGAGGAATTAGTCATCGATCTATTGACTGTACGATTCATCCACAATATCTTTTATCGCGATTGACTTCCTCGCTCGCGAGGTGAGTAAGATGCCAGTTCCTATTGGTCTGCTGTTCATCGGTCTAGTAGTTAGAACGATCCTTGGAGTAGCGGTGGTAGCAGCTCTGGTCATTCTCTTCTGGAAGATCGGCAAATTGGCAGACGCGTACACTGAGAAGATCAAGAAGTAGCCCAGTTGAAGATGGGGGACTGAATGTCGACGAGTCGTCGGTTTCTGACAATCGCTGCCGCAACAGGCGCGGTGGCGGGCGCTTCACCGCTCGGATTGGACCGTGTCCTCAGATCGAGCGGGAATCCCAGAAGACGACGACTGGCATGCGGTCTCCCCATAGTCTCTGGGCTGGCAAGAGGATGGGCTTCAGAATCTTCTCCGGTAGCTTGACTGACTAGGGAAGAAGCTCAAAATGAGCCCTTTGTGGAAGATCAGACGCCTGACCTGACAAAAGTGTTTTGTGCGTATAGTGGAATGAGAAACTGGGATTCTTGTTGTCCCGCCTGAGACCAGTAGCTGTGAATCTGCTAGTTCTGGCGATCTCGCTGATTGTGATCATCGTTCTCTCCTCCGTTCTGGGCGCACTGATGGGAATAATGAACCCTGCAATGGGCGTCTGGAGCGTTGCTCGTGAGGGGGCACCTGCGAGTTATGAACAGCTGTCGGTGCCCGGACTCCATGGCGAAATTCGCGTCATATTCGATAAGCTTGGAGTCCCCCATATCTATGCATCTAGTGATGAAGATGCGTTCTTCGCGATAGGATACGTCCACGCTCGCGACAGGCTCTGGCAGATGGATATTCAGCGAAGATTTGCCGGGGGAAAGCTCTCTGAGATCTTAGGAAAGGATTTCGTGAAAAAGGATCTTTTCATGCGAATCCTCGGGCTCGACAGAGCCGCCAAAGCCTCCGCCGATACGATGCGTGATACGGACAAGGCCGGGTACGCCTTGTTCGAGGCGTATTCTCGTGGAGTAAACTATGTCATCGGCGACTTTGAACGTCGAGCGGCCCTGCCGCTGGAGTTCAAGCTGATTGGTTATGAGCCGCAACTGTGGACGCCGGAGGATTCGCTGGCCTTTGCGAGGTTGATGGGTTGGAGTCTAACGAACTACTTTGACCCGGTCGATCAATCGCTTCTTGTCTCAACGCTCGGGAAAGCCGATGTTGCTCAACTCTTTCCAGTGTATTCGCAGTTCCAAGCAGAATTCCCGATCGTGCCTGGAGACGGGTCACTCGCAGATCGGTCTCTGCGTTACACGTTGGAAGAAGTCAATGCGATGGATTGGTTCTCACAGTGGGCAACCGGCCTCGATTTCGAATCTTCAACGTTCAGGGACCAAGTCGTGAAGGCCGCCACCTCGATCCTATCCATGGTTTCGGAGGCAGGGGATCCTCCTGGAGAGCTCGGCTTGGGAAGTAACCACTGGACGGTGAGTCCGTCAAGATCTGCGACAGGTCACGCAATGCTGGCTAACGATCCTCATCTATCCCTGCAAATGCCGTCTCTCTGGTACGAGATTCAACTTGTCACGCCGAGCTACATGGTCTATGGAGCTAGTCTCGCAGGTGTTCCAGTTGTGCTCATCGGGAGGAACGAACACATCGCCTGGGGCCTCACGAACGTAGGCATCGGGGTCTCGGACTTCTACGTTGAGACGATCAATCCCACGAATCCAGACGAGTACTGGTTCCAAGGATCATGGAGAAAGATGAACGAGATGCCAGTTGAGATAGCAGTCAAAGGCGAGTCACCGGTGAAAACCAGCATCTCCCTCACAGTGCATGGACCGGTGCTGACCCGTGAAGGATTGGCTGTGACGATGAGGTGGACCGGCTTCGATCAAGTCACAGAGGCGAATGCCATACTAGGCGTCGACAAGGCGTCAAGCTACACGGAGTTCATGAATGCGATTAGGCAGTGGGGGATTCCTCCGCAGAACTTCATGTACGCGGACGACGAGGGCAACATAGCCGTTACCGCCGCGGGCAACTACCCCACCAGAAACGTGCGCGTCTCGGACGGCACGGAGTTGAAGGTTGTTGGGTCAAGGAGCCTCCTAAACGGCACAGGTGACTACGAGTGGACCGGCAGCATTCCATTCGAGGACATCCCCCATGCGCTCAACCCGGCGCAGGGCTATCTGGCGGGACCCAACCAAATGTCGACGGGTGCCAGATACCCGTACCTTATTCTGAGTGGATGGTGGGATCCTGCTGCACGCGCTCACCGGATCAACGATCTTCTCAGAAGCACTGATAAGCCGACATTCGAAGACATGCAACGTTTCCAGTCAGACATTTACGACTACTTTGCCAGCCTCTACGTCCCGAGGATCCTGAAAGCAACGAGTGAATCCGTCCCGACCGATCAGATGGTTCAAGGAGCGATTGAGTACCTGCGAGGTTGGGATTTCCAGATGCGGAAAGATGAAGTTGCACCGACGATCTGGTCGTACTGGCTGTCGGCTTTCTACAACGCGACCATAAGGCCTGCCTACGAGAAAGGGGGCCTTGAGCTTGGCAACATTGTCTATCCCACGCCAGAAACATTGTGGCTGCTAGCTCTGAATGATCCGTCCTCGAAATGGTTTAGCGGCGACTTCGACAGAACCGCCTCAGCAGCGCTTGAGACGGCAGTGCAAGCCTTGACACAAAAGCTAGGCTCCGATACGAGTTCATGGAGCTGGGGCAAGGTTCACGTTCTCTACATTCGGCATCTGTCCGGCCTCGCAGCCCTCTCCGAGGGACCTTTCCCGGAGGACGGCGACGCGTGGACGCTCATGGCGGCACCGCACATTCATAGCGATTTCACTATCAACGCGTATTCGTCGGCGGGGCCGAGCTGGCGAATAATCTCGGACCTTTCAACGGGCGGCTCATCAGTCGGAGTCTACCCGGGCGGACAGAGCGGCAACGTAGCGAGCGCACATTACTCAGATGAGTTGCCATTGTGGCAGGAATACGAGTATCATGTTCTTCTACATCCTGAGACAGCGGAGTCCTTCCCAGCAGACCAGACCTCATCCTCAGTAAGGATGGTGCCGAGTTGAAATCGTCGAAGTACGCGGGTTGGATCTCACGACACGCATTCCTGAGCGGAACCGTGATAGCGCTGGTCCTAGGATTGCTGTTTCAACTCTCCCCTAGCTACTGGCAACTCGCTATCCTAGCAGGGTTCGCGGCGGGCCTCATCGTTAAGGGCTGGTGGAGGGGATTTGCGGTTGGTTTTGTCGGGATCCTCTTGTCGTGGATCGTTTACGTCGTCTACGCATGGGTCGTGTTCCCAACCCCGCGCCTCATCTCTACCCTAGGAGAGATTGTTGGCATCCCAGGACCGATACTTGCCGTCCTTGCGATGTTGATCGGTTCACTGTTCGGAGGGCTAGGGGGCGCCATAGCCGCAGCATTACGGGCGACAATCAGGACCATTCGGTAGCCGCTCGTTCTCAGAACCTGTGAAATCATGATCCAGAAAAAGCAACAGGCGCACTTTTCGCATTCGAATGGTGCTGCGTATCTGGCGTTTCCTGTCATCTTCGTCTGAGAAGTGAGGCAGGGAAGGTGACATGTCCTACAGTCATCAATCATATTGTGTCTTATGAGATGACCAAAACCCGATCACTATTGCAATTGCACCGAGGAGGAACATGAACTGACCAATCGAAGCGAAGTCCAAGGTCGATGACTGCTGTGAGGAATTCGTGGGTCGGATCTGCACTGCAGCATTCACAAGAACTTCGGTCAGCGTGACGTCGTCCGTAGTCGTGACTGTCGTGTAGAAGTAGGATTGCTGCGACTCGGTCGCGCTGGTCGCGATTTGTGGCTGATTCGGGAAAACCATTGGGACGATGCTAACCATCGCTAGGATTCCAGCGATAATCATACCTGCAGCTACTAGGTGTCTATGCAATTGGACATGCCGTCTACCAAGGCTCGTCATGGCCTGCCATGGAGCATCTGTCACTTGGAACGTCGAACTGAGCGGACAGGCCCAGCACAGCCGGAGGCAATCGCTAAGTTGCATGCGGGCTTCTTTGCAGGGTCGAGGCTCTATCGGATCATGCTGCTGAGGTCTACTGACTCGTTACCAAGAAGTGAGATCTCTTTGACGGGCTGCCGGCTTAGAATCAGATTCTTCGCCGGCTCTGCTTCCTTGTAGGAGCGGTTAACTGAGAGATAAGCCTGCACACGCCCCTGGCTAAGGTAGAACTGTGCAAATCCGCCCTTGCCAGAAAACTCAAGTGGACCTCGTCGAACGACCGTGTCTCGCTGCGTCGCGTCTCCCCAGACTTCGATCCGAAGCTTGAACATGGATGAGAAGAAGTGCGGCAACTCGGTGAATCTCTCTTGTCCTCCGGCCATGTTAGCTCCTGCCACTTCGCCATGTTTGGCGGCGACATCGTAGTGTTCCAGTCGAAGACGTTTGTCGAAGAGGGGGCTGTAGTAAGATGCGATGTCGCCTGCGGCGTAGATGCTCGTGTCATCAACTTGGAGTCGCTCATTGACGATGACTCCATTGTCAACTGGAAGCCCGGCTTCCTTTGCCAGTTCGACATTTGGTGTGATGCCGATTCCTACTGCCACAAAATCAGCTGGAATCGTCTTCCCAGTCTTGGTCTCGATTCCTGCGACTCGACCGTTGGATTCGACGAAGCGAGCCGCCGTCTCGTTCGTGAGGACGCGAACGCCTTGCTCAATGAAGTACTTCGTGACCCATTGCGCTGTCTCCGGGTCGAGCGGTAAACTCAGGAGCGAGGGGAGAACCTCAACTATTGTCGTGTCGAGTCCTTGCTGCTTGCACGCTGCGGCGATCTCGCATCCGATGAAGCCGCCGCCCATCACCACTGCGCGGCGAGCAGATGACATAGCCGTGCGGATTGCATCGGAATCTTCGATCGTTCGTAGGCAGTAGATCCCGGATAGATCGCTGCCTGGTATCGGGGGACGACGTGCGCGTCCTCCGGTCGCCAGCAGAAGACGT
>Ga0315280_10011789_pt1 | contig 10680 bp, 9 predicted proteins | sample YL17G06_40_MG_FD_203697 | JGI IMG/M metagenome (GOLD analysis project Ga0315280, IMG submission 203697) | Sediment microbial communities from Yellowstone Lake, YNP, Wyoming, USA - YL17G06_40 | ecosystem: Environmental > Aquatic > Freshwater > Lake > Sediment | place: USA: Wyoming | collected... | reverse complement strand
AGCTTTTTGTCTCATTATCTATGGTATGAGCGGTTTAACTTATAAGGACAAAATGAAGGTTGAATACTATCTTTACAAGAAAGATGGGACTGGAGCCGTTAATAAGGTTGGAGGAATCAAGCTCCGCAAAGGTTGCCTCTTAGTTCCCAACAACGTATGCGATGATATAACCATGAAGCTAACAGCTATAGGAGTTAACGTGAAAAAGCTGGAAATATACGTCAACGAAAATTTAGACAACTTACAGCTCATGAACTCGCTTTAACTCTAGTCGGCGGGAAGCCCTAGAGAAAATTGTGGAAGAAAGCGATAGAGTGAAAATAGCCAAGTGCATAATCACCGACAATGTGGATGAGCTTGAAAAATTCTTTTGGGAAGCCATAGAAAACGGTTGCGAAGGTCTAGTCTGTAAATCTATGGCAGAAGACTCCATCTATCAAGCTGGAGCTAGGGGCTGGCTTTGGATAAAGTATAAGCGAGACTACAAGAGCGAAATGACAGACACTGTGGATTTAGTGGTTGTCGGTGCCTTTCACGGCAGGGGAAAACGCGCTGGAACCTATGGAGCGTTACTTTTGGCATCCTATAACCCAGATAAAGATGTTTTTGAGACTGTAACAAAATGCGGAACAGGCTTTACAGATGAAGATTTGGCGAAATTGCCGAAGATGCTGGAAAAGCATAAGATTAATCATGAACATCCTAGGGTGGCATCAATGGTTGAAGCAGACATGTGGTTTGAGCCCGCTGTTGTTATTGAAATCCTAGGAGCGGAAATAACGTTAAGTCCAATTCATACGTGTGCGGTAAATGTTGTTCGAAAAGGCAGCGGATTAGCAATACGCTTTCCACGCTTCACCGGAAACTATAGGCTTGACAAAGCGGCTGAAGATGCTACAACAGTTAAGGAAGTCATTGAAATGTATAGGAGTCAGCTGAAAAAAGTCACAGAGTGACGTTATTTCTGGTGGATTAGCAGAATAGAAAATATGCATACCTTGTTTTATTATGACGAAGAACCTAAGTGAACGAAGCGTTCAATGTAAACCGTGACTTCTCCTTCAGCTTCGTTGCATGTTATTTCAAATAAAATAGGCCAACCTTCAGCCTCTTTTTCGCTTGATACTTCATACTGATACATTATAGGGCCAACTTCCACGGCCTCTCCTTGAATTAATTCATTAAAATGCGGAGCATCTTCCCTTGCTACCACTCCTTGAAGGGGCAAAATATTTACGTTTGTAGCGTTGCCTCCAACAGCTGTAATATAAAAGTCTGCTTGTTGTATCAAAATGGTGTTATTTTCTGGATCTCCAGCCGTTGCTACGGCAAATTCTCGTGAAAAACTGAAGTATTCATTAGCTGCTTCTTTAGGAGGTTGAGGAGATTGCGGATTTCTTTGGTTCAATACTGAAAAAGTGATTACTATAATCATGGCTGTAACGCATAACAAAATCACTACAGGTCTATTCCATTTGCCTTTCTTCTTTCTTCTTAACTTTGTTTTTTTGCTCATTGTTTTCCATCTCTATAATTAATGTCCTGGTTAGTGTTTCTAAAAATTTCAAACTAACGGTTCCAAATAAATGTTGCTCCGTTATTAAATCATAATGCGCTTCAATGAAGGAAATGTGATAACCTTTAAGAAGGCGCTATACATTTTTTATAGTGATATGTGATGCAGAGGAATTGGAAAGGGAAAAATATTGATCTAGAATTACTTGCCGCTCGCATAGGAGACTTCTTCAAAGTGAAGAATTTCGAGGCAGTAAAAGGTGAAATACCAACTGGTCATCAAATATTTGCTGAAGGTTCACCGCATTTTAAGATAAATGGATATGTAAGTGTTACTATCGAGGGAAAACCAGAGGATTTTGCTGTCAATTTAGAACAATGCACCGATAAAAAAAAGCGTGACTTTCCTCATTCCATCTTCTTAGAATCAATGTTCATTGGTGGATATTTTATTTCAAGAAGACTGAAATCAGAAGAAGCATGGCTAAAGTTGGAGAAAGAGTTTTGGAGATACATGGAAAACGCTGTGTTACATCTAAGCAATTCCGCGAAAGATCCTGCACAATTATCGGAATAACTGTTTTAGAATATATTTTCGTAGTTGTTTAAAAATGATGTCGCTATTCTTATGTGATAGTTTAGTGACATTAATTTCAAGTTTTCAACTAGATAAAGCAACTAGACTAGATATGTTAGGTTGTTAGATGCATTCTTACTATTTTTTCCAACATGCCTTTCTCTCGGAAGTAGTCACGTACAAATTGCTCAACTTCTTTGCCGCTAATGCCTCGACCTACGTATATGCATTTTATCTCGCCAACTGTCGATCTCTTACTCAACTGAGGCATTATCATGTTGGGAGGCATGTTGAATCTTTTCACGATTTTGATTTTAAATCGTTCTAATCCGTGTCTGTTACATTGCATTTCAACTGCAACACTAGTCAAGATAATACACATCCTGCCTTCTCTATATTACAATGCGTTATCTTGTACATATATTTTGCGAAATTTGCGTATTTTATTATATCATTTTGTGTATAGGTGACAAGCTACAAGGTGTCCCTTCCCAACATCTATGAGATCGGGTTCTTCTTTGCTACATAAGTCCATTGCCTGAGAGCATCTTGGATGGAATCTGCAGCCTGAGGGGGGATTTATTGGACTTGGCACTTCGCCTGTGAGCATTGATCTTTCTCGTTTTATGGTTGGGTCTGGGATGGGAACTGAAGAGAGAAGAGCGATTGCGTATGGATGAAGAGGTTTCTTATATAATTCTGCTGTTTCTGCTATCTCGATTATTCTTCCAAGGTACATAACTGCAACTCGGTCGCTTATGCATTCTACAACGCTGAGGTCATGGCTAACAAATATGTAAGTTAAGCTGAATTCTTTCCGCAGGTCTTGGAATAGATTGAGTAATTGAGCGCGTACAGAGACATCTACGGCGGATGTTGGTTCGTCAAGAACCACGAATTCAGGGTTAGTCACCAACGCTCTAGCTATGGCGATTCTCTGTCTTTGTCCTCCGCTGAACTCATGTGGATACCTATACAAGTGTCTTTCCGAAAGCCCCACTTTTTCTAAAATCTCTATCATTCTCTTTCGGGCTTCTGCTCCTTTAGCTATTCCGTGTACTGCTAAGGGTTCAGCAACTATATCTTTAACAAGCATTCTAGGATTAAGGGATGTAGTGGGGTCTTGATAAACTATCTGCATTTCTCGCCTTATTGGCTTAAGTTTTTCCCCTCTAAAGTAAACTAGGTCATACTTTTTTCTAAGTTCTCTAAGTCTGGGATTTTTTGGGTCTTTTGCTTCAAAAGCCTTAATTTCTTCCATGATACCATCTGAAACGTTAAAGTATATGTGACCTGCTGTTGGAGGGTATAGGCGAATTATTGTTTTGCCGAACGTTGTCTTGCCGCATCCTGATTCACCGACAAGTCCGAAGCATTCTCCCTTTTCTATACTGATGCTAACTCCGTCTACAGCCTTTACATCGGCTATTTTTCTTTTCAGGATTCCGCCTGTAACAGGAAAATATTTTTTCAAGCCTGTTGTTTCTAGTAATGGGCTCATTTCAGACCTCCGCGATGCAAGTGGCAACTAACAAAGTGTTCCTTTTTTACCTCTAGAAACTTTGGTTTCTCATTTACGCATATTTCCATAGCGTATGGGCATCTGTCGTGAAATCTGCAGCCTGATGGTGGATTTACCAAACTGGGCACGGTTCCTTCTATTGTTTTAAACGCTTTTCCGGGCCTTGGAATGGATTCCAAAAGTGCCTTTGCGTAAGGATGAAGCGGGTTTTTGAAGATTTCCACTACATCAGCAGATTCGCAGACAACTCCTGCATACATCACTGCCACTCGACTGCATAATTCAGCGACGACTCCCATATCGTGTGTTATGTAAAGAATTGACGATCCAAATTTTTGCTGAAGCTTTCTTATAAGGGTCAATATTTGAAATTGAATAGTCACATCAAGGTTCGTTGTGGGTTCGTCTGCTATCAGCAATGTGGGATTGCATGCGAGAGCCATGGCTATTACTACACGTTGAGCCATGCCGCTGCTGAGTTCATGAGGATATGCTTCAGCTACTCTGTCTGGGTCTGCTAACTCCATTTCTCTAAGGATTTCAACTACTTCTTTCTTAACGGTCTTCTTTAGTCTACGTTTATATCTGTTAACAAATGGAATTTTTGAGAGAATCCTCAAAGAGATTGGGTTGGGATTTTTCAACATTTTCTGTAACATTTTTCTATCGTATCTTACGAGGAAGCCAGGCTTCTTTTTTTTCGATTTTATGGTGTTTTCTATTTCTTCAAGGGCCTTTTTAACGGTTTCTTCTTTTCTGTGGAGCATTAGAACTTCTGAAATTTGGTTCGTGACATTGTATACTGGGTTGAGGAAGGCTCTTGGCTCTTGGAAAATCATTGCAATTTCTTTTCCTCTGATTTTTCTTAGGAAAGAGTCTTTTTGTTTGAGTAAATCTACTAGTTTTCCTTGATCGTAAAAGATAACGCGTCCGCCCTCTATTTTTCCAGGTGGAGTGACGATATTGAGGATTGAGAGGCTTGCCACTGATTTTCCGCATCCGGTTTCTCCAACTAGCCCCAGTATTTCTCCTTTTTTTATTTTTAGATTTACTTTGTCTAAGGCTTCGACTACTCCTTCATATGTGTAAAACCTTAGTTCAAGGTCTTGAACGCTAAGGATTTCTTCCGTCATTGATTATTTCCTCCTAAGCATCGGATCTAGGATGTCTCTGAATGCGTCGCCTAGAAGGTTCCATCCTAGAACGAATAGGAGGATGAAGAATCCAGGGATAAAGAACGCATACCAATTCGTCATAGTTATGTCAACATAGTTTCTTGCGAAGCTTATCATTTGTCCCCAATCAGCGTATCCCGTCTCAGCACCTATCCCTAAGAAGCTGAGTGCTGCAGCCGTTAGGACTATGGCTCCTATGTCTAGAGAAGCTGAGATGAGAATTGGGTAAATAGAGTTTGGGAGAATGTGCTTATACATTATTCTGAAATCGGAGCATCCAACAGCTTTCGCTGCTTCGATATAGTCTTCTTGCTTGATTCTTAGTACTTCGCCTCGGATTAGTCTTGTGTAGCCTGGCCATCCAACTATGGTTAGGGCTATTAATGCTTTATCTAGTTTGGCTAATTGCAAGGGCATTATCCAATAAGATGGGCTTTTGAGCACATACATGTCTATTAACATAAATATGATGAGGCCAAGGAAGCCAAAGCCGAGACTTTGGCCGCTTGACAATTTTAGGATTTTGAAGCCTAAGATGACAAACCCTATGAAACCTATTGCTGAAAAAACATAAAAGAACATGTCTATTTTCCATGTTGTCGGCAAGGCCAGAACTAACGCCATAGCTAGAACTAGACCTGGAAAGGCGAAGATAATGTCAGTAAATCGCATCATCAGTTCGTCGATGACTCCTCCATAGTATGCTGCTAAAATGCCTATTGCACAACCGATTATTAATGCACCTCCTACTACGAGAATGCCAACGCGGAAGGCTGTTATAGTTCCCCAAACGATTCCATAATAGATGTCGTATTGACCTGGCGTTGTGCCTAATATATGTGTGGTGTAGCCTAGCTTAATAGCTTTCGTGTTTTTTATGATTGGGCTTCCTGGGGGTCTTGGCGCCGATGCGTAACCGTCTAGCCAGATTTCGTAGGGATTCCGATTAACAGGTGGAGCTATAACTGGTGCCAGCACTGCTATAATAGCGAAAAAGATAATTATCGATATGCCAGCTATGGAAAGAGGGCTTTTTTTTATTCTGCGTAACATGAATTTTGCTTCTGATATGTGGGGTGCCATTCCCCTTTTGAATTCTTTTATCCTATATCTAATGTTTATCTTCATCTTATCATCCTAGCCTAATTCGTGGATCCAAATAGGCATATAATGCATCTACTATAAGGTTTGCTGTTACATAGACAACACATGTGAATAAGGCAAAACCAAGTATTCCTGGAAGATCGATCGCACCTCCGGTGCCAGCGGCCCGTGCAGCCCATCTTCCTAGACCGTCAATATCAAAAATCGTTTCCGTTATTACTACGCCAGTTAACAAACCAGCGACAAGGAGCCCTGATACGGTTGCCACTGGAATGAGGGCATTTCTTCTTGCATGTTTGTTAATGACTACACTGTTCTTTAATCCCTTTGCCTTTGCAGTGATGATGTAGTTTTTGCCCAGTGTTTCTAACATACTTGAGCGCATTATCCTTATGATGAGTGCTATTGAAACTATGGTCAATGTCATGGTTGGAAGTACTAGATGTTTCAGTGCATCTATGGTTATCCAAGGTTGTCCATTTAGCAAGCCATCAATGGTGAACATTCCAGTATAAGTATGCCAACTTCCGCCGATTTTGACAAATTCGTTAGCCTCAGATCCGAGGGGTAGTCCTCCAGTTCCTGGTGTGAACCAACCTAGCGTATCGGAGAATATGGCTAGAAGCATTATAGCAAGCCAAAAAGTTGGGAGGGACCAACCGAAAATAGCAACAACTCTTGTTATATGGTCGATGATTGTGTCCCGATGCGTAGCTGAAAGAACGCCTAAAAATATTCCTACAACCACAATTATGGGTATGGAAGGTAGAACAACTTCAGCCGTGCGGGGCAACCTCGTTAATATAGTTGACAGTACAAGGTCCCTGGACGTCTCCGAATAGCCTAAGTCGCCTCGGAGAACTCTTCCCAACCAATCCAGATATTGTTCATATGCAGGTCGGTTAAAGCCATATGTTGCGACTATGTCGTCAATATTTTTTCCCCTGAGATCTTGTATATTGTGTATGTAGAGCATAGCTCTTTGGTAAGGGCTGAACATCATTGTAACTGCAAAAATGAGAATTGAAACGCCGAGCATAGTTGGTACTACCCATAACAATCTTCTGATGATAAATGTTGCTAAGCCCATTGATTCCTCCTCCTCTTCGTCAAATAAGAAGAGGAATCGAATTTATAACTCTGACTGTTGATTGCACGCGCGTTGACTATGCAATTATCATGTTTACGTGTGTATGCTGAAAACTCGATTCTATGCACTAACACTTCTGAATTTTCATATCCGAGAAATACCAGATTAACATCGCGTCATGACTCCTAGTCGTAAAATTGAGAACAAACGCGCGCTTATTGAGCGAAATTTGGGAATTTTCTCAGTAGAATATTGTTCCATAAAGATTAAATATCGGTGGGGGCTCTATTTAATTGCTGAAAAAAATAAGGAGAAAGGAAAAATGAACTATAAAGCATTATTAATGGCAGCGACAATTCTGTCAATGACATTTTTTATACCACTGAATTCAGCAAATGCAGTAACTGTACCAAATCCTGATACGTTTACGTACCTAACGACTGGTGGTCCACAAAATATTGACCCTGCTCGTTGTTACGACACAGCAAGTGCTGAAGTAATCGACAACGTTTATATGTGTTTGATATCGTTTGAATTTGACAAGCTGGACAGCTTCGATGCTATGGCTGCTGACTATTGGCCTGGTTACGGTGTAAACGAAGGCAACGCTATTACTCCATCGCCTCCAGCTCTATGGACATTCACAAACACAACGGCAGTTAACTTGGCTAGTCCAGTTTCTAGCCATTGGACACGCAAGAGCATTGACTACACCTTAAGCGCTTGGGAAGATGGAGCAGCGCTGAACACTGGCGATAATATCACTTTGCGTTGGAATTATGATCCGAACAATGCATCAGGCATAGAAGATCTTGATTTTCGCGTTGAACAAGTGAATGTAGCGGGTTCTGTCGTGACTTTGAAGCTTACGCCGTACTTCATTGATGCAACATGGTACTTCCACATAAGGACAGGCATCAAGTGGCAGAACCAAACCGTTGGCACTACACACACCCTCACACCTTACGACGTAGAATACTCTTATGAAAGGGAGATGGTTCACAACCCAAGCAGTGGTCCAGTTTGGATGTTCCTTGATCCTTTGCTAGATACTACTAGCACTCGAGGAGGAAAATGGAACTGGCCCAAATATGCAGGCTATGATCCAGCTCTAGCTGACCAAACAGCAGAACTTGCCAGACAAATAGACGATGCTGTAGAGAGCAACGATACTTACGTGTGGTTCAACCTTGCAAAGCCATATGCGCCCTTCATGCAAATCCTATGTCAATCGTGGGGAAGCATACTGGACGCTGAATGGACAATGCTTCAATGGGATTCCGTTAGCAACACACACAACTGGAACGCCAGTTGGCACGTGACCCCTGGTCTGCAAGGCTATAGATGCATAGTGCCCTTCAACAAACCAGCGCAGCCCGGGCCACTCAGCGGCACAAAGGCAATGGGTACCGGTCCTTACTATGTTCAATACATTAACATTGGCTCAGGCGAGTTCTTCCTTCACAAATTCGATGACTACTACTTTGGATGGAGTAAGCCTTACTGTACATTGATACACCACGAGGTAGTCAGTGAATGGGCAACAAGAAGAACTAGGTTCTTATCAGACTCACCTAGCGATCAAGCCGACATGGTCACTGTCCTCAGAGGAGACATTAACGATCCAGAGCTATTAGCTGCAGAGGCAGCAGGCGACGTACGCTATATAAAAGACCTGCCTACAATGACGGCTGACGCCATATTCTTCTCTTGGGAGTACGACGACAGCCTATTTCCGAACTATATTGGAATCGCTCCAGGTAATGGTGCTCTTCAAAAGAATTGTACTCTACTCAGCGACGTACACTTGAGGATAGCCCTAGCCTACTGTTTCAACGCAACAGAATTCATTAACGACTACTTCCAAGGTGAAGCTGTGACACTGCACAACCCGAACATATACGGAAATGCCTATGCCAACGCTACGAAACATTTAACAATGGCTTACACGAAGAACATAGAGTTGGCGACATACCACTTCCAGATGGCTTGGGGTGGAGTAGACGCAAACCACGACGGCATATGTGAAAGTCCAGGCCAAGTTTGGAACTACGGCTTCAAAATGGAAATTGAGCCGACTCCAGACGCAGACCCAAGAACTAAGCCTTGCATCATGATGAGGGATGTCGTCGAAAACGAAATAGAATGGCCTAGCACTGCCTCCGTTGAAATCAAAGTCACACCATTAGACTGGGATTATGCCATGACTCAGGTAGCCGAGCGCACCTTAGGCGCTTACGTTTGTGGCTGGCTTGCAGACTTCCCACACCCACACAACTGGATGTTTCCATTCATGCACACCGAAGGAGACTTTACATGGACTAGCTCCATCCACTATGGAAGGAAGCTTATAGGAACAGGCGAAATCGGTGAAAAAACTGAGGTAGTCGACACGGCTGGCATGAACTGGGATTCACGAGGCAGCTTTGGACAACACGGATTGCCATACACAAACTGGAAAGGCGACACAGTAACTGACATAACTAACGACTATGTCGATAGCTTGATCATGACCGGTATAAGTCTTACAGACCCAGCCGAAGCAAACGCACTCTACAATGAACTGGCGGACATATACCATGCTGATGTGCCAAACATAATGACATTCCAGCCATCCGCTCGTCACTACGAGAGATCGTGGGTTCAAGGATGGTTCTACAACGCTGTCTATGCAGGCTTATTGTTCATGGGCGAGCAGAACCTGTGGAAGGAAGACCCAGCAACAGTGACATACGATCTAGAATCAACAATCCATGTGGACTGGAGCACCAAAGACGTGATCTTCGACGCACACAACTACGGTCCTCCTGCGCTTATATATGAAGAAAACGAAGCCGAATTCTCTGATCCTACGGGCAGCATCGTTCCCACATGTGCAATTTTGCCGGGGACTGCCGGTTATTACACGATAAACTGGGATAGCAGCACTAAGATGTGGACTGTCAAAAGCTATCTTTGGGCATGGCTACCAACGTGTAAGGATACGGATCTGTTTAAAGTTCACTACCATAGCCTAGTCGATTGGACGTATGCTAATGAAACAATTGATTATCGCCTCTATCACCTCGCCATCGTAGACGTCGTCCCTAGTAACAACTTCAAAGAAAAATCGTTCACACCTGCGAGGTGCGACTTCACCGGACCGGGCTATCCTACACCAGCGCCACCGCAGCCACCGCCTGATTGCGTTATTAATATTAACGACATACGCTACTTCATCGACGCCTTCTTATCACAATACGGCATTCCGCCACCAGCTGGAAATGTCCCAGCAATCTGCGACCTCACCGGCCCCGGCTATCCTCCACTGTCACCACCCGACGGAACGATTAATATCAACGACATAAGATGCTTTATTGACGCTTTCCTCAGCCAATACGGCATTGCACCTCCATGGGATTGTTAATCAAATCAAAAGGTGAAAAAAAATGAAAGGAAAAACTCTATTAAGCATCGCTACCGTGCTATCAATACTAATGGCTATAATGCCACTAATGCCAGCGCATGCTTCGCCAGGAGCAACACTTTCAATAGTGCCAGCCACAACCGAAAACAAACCAAAAGACAGCTTCTTCGATGTTGCAGTACACATATCAGGAGTGCCTACATCACCCGCAAGTGCTAAGTTATGGAGTTGGTCGATCGACATCGAATGGACTCCAGGCATATTAAACTGCATTAACGTCGCTGAAGGACC
>Ga0315280_10011788_pt1 | contig 10681 bp, 9 predicted proteins | sample YL17G06_40_MG_FD_203697 | JGI IMG/M metagenome (GOLD analysis project Ga0315280, IMG submission 203697) | Sediment microbial communities from Yellowstone Lake, YNP, Wyoming, USA - YL17G06_40 | ecosystem: Environmental > Aquatic > Freshwater > Lake > Sediment | place: USA: Wyoming | collected... | reverse complement strand
CTTGGCGTCCCAGTACTTCGGGTTCTTGACCACCACGATCTTGTCGTTGGGGACCCACTCCTTCAGGACGAAGGGGCCGTTGGACACGATGTTCTTCGGGTTGGTCCAGTCCTTGCCGAACTTATCGATGACATGGATCGGCACGACGGCGAAGGCGTAATGGGACAGCATGTCCAGGGCGTAGGGGGCGGGACCCTTCAGGTTGAACTCGAAAGTGTAGTCGTCCTTGGCCCGGATGGCCACTCCTTCAGGTCCGCCCTTTTTGCTGTTGTATTCCTCCGCGCCCTTGATGACCATGTTCATCATATAGGCGTACTCCGCGGCCGTTTCGGGGTTGAGGAGGCGCAGCCAGGACTTGACGAACTGCTGGGCGGTGATGGGCGTCCCGTCGCTCCAGAGGGCGTTCTTGCGCAGCTTGAAAGTATAGGTCAGGCCGTCCTTGGAGATCGTCCAGCTCTCCGCCACACCTGGAACCGCGTGCAAGCTCTTGGGATCGTAGGTCACCAGCCCCTCGAAGAGAGCCATGTAGATGTTGTGCTCCGGAACCCCGGTGATTACGGCCGGGTCCAGGGACTGGGGCTCGGTGAGGTTGTTGTAAACGAAGCCCGGCAGAGCCGCGGCCGCTGCCCCTGTATCCTTCTGGCCTCCCGCGAAAGCGGCGCAGGCCAGGAGGAGGGTCAACAATACGGTCAGAGTTCTTTTCATGATTCCTCCTTTGGTACAGATCTTAAAGAATCTCCATTGCACCACGAAGTGCAAAGCGATCTCTAGTATCCTCCTTTTCCCCAAAATCGTCAAGTTCAGATTCCCGAGCTGTGGAAGCGGTAGAGAAGAAAGGTCTTGGCGCCGTAGAGCAGGAGCAGGAGCAGAAAGCCGGGCCAGGTGCGCCCCTGGCTGCGGGGAAAAACTGGAGGCTCCCGGGCGGCAAGGGGGAAGAACTCCTGCGGGGGCAGGTTGAGGACCAGGATCCTGCCTCCCGCCTCGTAGGCGAAGGAGCTCACCCCGCTGCGTTCCCTGGAAACCCGCAGCCCGGGGAGGGAGCGAAAGCCAGAGGCCTGGGGAGTCTCCGGATCCAAATAGCTCAGGTATAGCAGCGGAGTCTGGGCGTCCTGGAGGCTCCGGGGGCTCTGGTACAGCAGGATATCGGGCTCCCCACTGGGGCCGAAGAGACGGGAGGGAAGCTCCGCGTAGCAGGGCTGGGAGAGGGTCCTGGTCAGGGGCTGTAGGTAGGGGCTCTCCTCCTCCTGCCTCTCGGGCAGGAGCGAGATGATCCTGCGCGGAGCCTTCTCCAGCAAGCGCATCCTCTTGCGAGCCTCCCCCATGCCTCCCCTCCCGTAGGGGATATCGGCCAGCAGCACCTCCCGTCCCCCCTCCTGCAGCTGGGGAAGCGCCTTCAGGATCAGCCGCGAAAAATCCCCCACGGCGGTCGCCCGGACCACCGGTTTCCTGAGCACGAACAGGTAATCGAGCCCCCTTGCCGATAAACGGTAGGTGCCCTCTTCGGCCAGCTGGAAGAGGCTGCCGCCCGCGGCGGCCTCTTCCGCAACGGGGAACACCCGGTACCTGCCCTCTTCCTCCACGAAGCGCTCCACGGCGATCGGGTCCTGAAAATCCCGCCTCAGGAAGCGGATGTGGAAGCTCCCGGCCGCATAATCGTAGGCCGCGCTGAGGGGATAGAAGAACCCCGCCCTATTTTCTCCCACCTCCAGGACCTCCAGGTCGCCGGCCGGGCCATAAAAGCGGTCGGTGACGAAGATCACTTTGCTGAACCCCTGGCGGAAGAGGGGGGCGAGGGCGGAGGGTTCCGCGGAAAAGAACGGGAACCTGCGCGCCAGCGCCTCCCGGGCCTGGGAGGGGGAACCGAGCTTGGAAGCGGCTGGCAGGGGAAAAAGCTCGCTCCTTCCCCTGCCGGGAGCGAAGGAAAGCAGGAACAGGCGGTAGCTCTTGGAGGACAGGCCCCGGTCCAGAACCAGGGACAAGGCCCGTTCCAGGGGCGCCTCGCCCTGGCCCCGAAGCATCGAATACGAGCCGTCGATGCAGACCGCCGCTTTCGCGGGGGTAAAGCTCAAGAGGCGGGAGAGCATGAGCGCCAGCGCCACGGCCAGGAGGACATCGCAGAGCACGTCGTAGTAGAGCTGGAAGGTGCGGAACAGGAAATCCCTGAGACGGTTGTCCTGGAAGGGCGCGAGGAAGGTGTGGGAGTAGCGGATGCGCCGGCGCCTCTTCGGGCGCACGATAAGGATCAACAGGATTGGGACCAGGAGCGGGAACAAGGCGCTGAGGAAGCTAACCATACAGATCCTCCAGGATGCGCCAGTAGCAGGGCACCCTGCCGGAAGACCTCGTCATTCGATAGTAGTGATAGCCCTTCCCCCGCCGCTCGAAGCTCTGCAGGAACTCGCTCTCCAGCTTGCGGATCCTGTTTCGGTTCGACGGGTTGTAGGAAAGCAGGAGCCTGCCGCCCAGCTCCGCATCCTCGACCTCGGTCTCCCCGAACTCCAGGCGGTACTCCTCCAGGGAGGTGAAGAAGTGCATCAGGAAGCTGCGGCGGAACATGGGCAGTCTCCCGGAGACCAGGTTGCGGTCGAACAGATCGGAGAACAGGAAGACGGTGCCGGGCCTGTAGCGCGCGTCGATGGACCTGAGCACGGAAACGAGGTCGGTGCGCCGCTCGAATCTCACCCTCTCCAAGAAACCGAGCAGCCTGGAAACGTTCTTTTCTTCTTTTATGTTCAGGCAGGTCGCCAGCGGTTGGTAGTCGAAAGAGATGAGGTTGATGGTAAAGTGCAGCTTCAGGAAGATGGTGGCCAGCGTGGCGATGAAGGTGCGGTAATAATCCAGGTCGAAAAGGCCGAGCGAGGCGGAGGCATCCACCAGCAGGAAAAGCCGCTCGTTCTCCTCCTCGTAGAACTCCTTGATGTAATAGCGGTCGCTCCTGCCGTACAGCTTCCAATCGATCTGGCGCAGGTCGTCGCAGGGCTGGTACTCCCGCACGTTCTTCAGGTTGAAGGAGGTGCCCCTTTTCTTGAAGATGGGGTTCTCGCTCTTCACGTAGACGGGGTATTGGGCGCGGACGCTCTTCTTGGAGAACAGGCGGCTGACCGCCTCGCACTCCGGATCGATGGCGATCATTCCCGCCTCCTGTACCTCTTTTCCAGCTCCTGGAGGATCCCCAGGATCAGGGTGCGGGTATCCACATACTCGCTTTCGCCGTCGAAGTTCAGAATGAGGCGGTGGTTGAGGATGTCCAGGGCCAGCTCCTTCACGTCCGCGAAGGAAGCGTTGACCCGGTTCTCCAGCAGGGCCTTCCACTTGGCGGCCCGCAGCAGGGCGATCCCGGCCCTGGGGGAAGCGCCGTAGAGCACGTACTGCTTGACCGCCGGCAGGTCCGTGTAGGCGGGATGAGTCGAAACCACCAGGCGAGTAATGAAGTTCTTGATATCCTCCAGGACGATCACCTCTTTCTCCAGCCCCTTAAGCTCCTCCAGGTCCGTCGGGACCTTTCCCGCTTGCCCGGCCTGCGGTACAATGGGAAACTCATTCGTCTGGATGATCCTCTTCAGGAGCGGAAAATCCGGGTAGGAGAAATACAGCTTCATGAGGAAGCGGTCGATCTGCGCCTCCGGCAGCGGGTAGGTCCCCTCGAGCTCGATCGGGTTCTGGGTGGCGATGACCATGAAGGGATCCGGCAGGGGATACTCCTGGCCGAGGAAAGTGACCCGCTTCTCCTCCATGGCTTCCAGGAAGGCGGACTGGGTCTTGGGCGTGGCCCGGTTGATCTCGTCGCCCAGGACGATGTTGGCGAACAGAGGTCCCCTGTAGAACTCGAAATACCGGTTCCCCTTCTCCCCCTGCTGGAGGATGTTGGAGCCGATGATGTCCAGGGGCATGAGGTCCGGGGTGAACTGGATGCGGGAGTAGCTTAAGGAGAGGAACCCGGCGAAGGTCTTGACCATGGTCGTTTTCCCGACCCCCGGAGGGCCCTCCAGCAGGATGTTGCCCCCGATCATCAGCGAGATGAACAGCTTCTTCACGATCTCCTCGCAGCCCACCATCCTGGCGTTCAGGAACTGGGCGTAATCGCTGTAGGCGAGGAGGAGCTTATTCATTCGGGCTTCCAGCATGCTCCAGGCTCCTTTCGATCAGCATAGCGCGGAGTTTCAGGAAAAGAAAAAAGGTCAGGGCGAGGTTCCCCGCCCCGACCGCGAGCACGGGCGTCCCCGCAAGGACCAGGGCGAGGGTGTTCAAGCCGAAATGATAGGCGAGGGATAGGAGGAAGAAAGCCGGGTACAGGGAGGGCCTGCCCGGGAGGAAGGCCAGGGCGAAGCACAGCCCGGTGTTCAGATGGATCGGGAAGGCGAAGAGCAGCCTCTCGTAGATCGAGCTGGTGGGGGCGCGGAGCAGGTAGGCCAGGTTCTCCACGGTGGCAAAACCGGTGATGGCATAGAGGGGATAGCGATACAGGCTCTCCCTGCCCCTGGGCTCTCGCAGCGCCGCCGCCTCCAGGAGCAGGAACAGGGCCAGCTTCAAGCCCTCTTCCACCAGGACGCTGGCCAGGATACCGCTGCCCAGCAGCCTTTCGCAGAAGCTCACCGGGAAGAAGAGCCCCGCGCCCAGGCCCAGGCCTACCGCCAGCCCGAGCGGCTGCCTCAGTGTGGGAAGCAGGGATTCAAGGCTTTTCATTGAGCAGCTCCAGATACCGCTCCTTGATCCTCTCGATGAGGGGATCGAAGTCCAAAGGCGCCTCCGCCTGCAGCTGGAAATCGGAGAATAGGGCCCCCAGGACCTGCTCCCTGAGGGCCTCCGTTTGCTCGCCGCCCGGGGCCAGCTCCCGGCCTCCGCCGGCGCCTATGCCTTCCGGCCTGGACAGGTACCTCTTCAGGGGGGATTCCAGGAAACCCAGCCCCGAGTCTCCGCTTCCCGCCTCCGAGCTGCCCGGCATTCCGGCCTCATCCGCCCTCCCGCGCACGGCGGCTTCCAGCAGGGCTTTCAGGTCTTTCTTCGCTTCCGGCAGGGGGACGAGCACCCGCTCCCACTCCCTCCCCGCCTCAGCGCCGGGCTGAGGCGCCTCGCCAGCGAAGATCCGGGGCGGCTCGGAGGCCTCCTCTGCGAGCCCCTTCCGCATCTCCGCCTCCGCCCTGCTCTCCCCGCTGCGCGAGGACGCCTTGGGCCCTGCGGCCTCGGGGCGCTCCTGGCCGGGAAACCCGAGAGCGGGGGGGCGGCCTTCGCGAACGCCTGCCGCCTCTCGGGCGGCTTCCCGCTCCGCCAGCCTGGCCTTGAACTGCCGCGCGGACAGCCCGGGAGAGAAGCTCTGCAGGGTGATCAGCGAGAGGGCCTGGGTGAGGAGGAGCAGGGAAAAAGCGGCGGCGGCCAGAACGGCATTGGCGCGGGAGAAGCGGAAAGGGTACTCTCCACGGGCGGCCCTCCTTTCCAACAGCCGCCTAACGGAGGAGATCATGAAGGACCTGTGCTCCTGGGAGCCCGCCGCCAGGTAGGACTCGAGCAGGCAGTCCTCGTCGATCCGGCGTACGCTTTCCCGCAGGGGGTCTACCTCCGCCTCGAAGAGGAAGAAGAGGGGGAAGAGGGAGAAAGCGGCGAAGAACAGCAGGTGAAAGAGAACCAGCGAGAAGCCGAAGAGCAGCAGGGCGCTTAAAAGCAGAAAGTACGCGCCCAGGCTGAAAAGGCCGAAAGAGACCAGGCGGTTGAGCGACCGCTTGCGGTCCCGTCTCTTCAGTAAAAGCCTGAGATAGTCCCTCACCGCCGTTTCCAGCATCCTCAACCGCCCTCCCCCTTGACGCTCCTCAGATAATGCCAGAGCAAACCCCCTGCCAGCGGCAGGGACACCAGGAAGAGGAAGCTCTGCCCCAGGAGCCACAGGGCGGCAAAGGCCGGGAAGCTCAGGCTCAAGGCCAGCCTGGCGGCCGTCTGGAGCGCGCCATTCAACAGGGAGCTCAGGATGTGAGCGAGCAGGGCGAAGAGGCCGAGGGCCAGGAGGCACTTGCCGGCAGCCGCGCAGGCGCCGCTCAGGGGCAGAGCGCAGAGGAAATGGAAGGCGCTGATGCCGGCCGGCGCCAGCAGGAGGGCGAGCACGGCCAGCTCCCGCGGCCGCAAGGGGCTGGCGAAGTGCGCCAGGCAGGCCAGGGCCAGGAGCGCCAGCCCGGGGGTTTCGGGACCGAGGTCCGCAGCCGACAGGGACCAGTTCGGCAACAGGGCGGCCGCGGGCAGGGCGGCGACCGCCAGGATGAGCAGGCGCTTATTCCGGTTCATGGAGGCTCCAGGCTTTCAGCGGATTGCGAAACTCCACGGTGTACCTTCCGCCCGAAAGTACGATCGTGGGCCGCTGGTTGCATTTGACGAGCCGCGCCGGCTGCAGCCAGCTCAAGGGAAGGCGCCTGTCGAAAGAGGCCGCCATGCGGTAGCGGAGCACCCAGTCGCGGGCGTTAAAATCGAGGGGGCTGAAGGAGGATTCCTCGAGCCCGGCAGAAAGAGGCCTGGCCAGATCGCCGCCCAGGTCCGGGGACCCCCCTTCCCGCCTCAGCCGCAGGGGAGCCGGCTGCGCCTGCGACAGGTTCAGCTTGAGGGTGAACGCCCGGCCCCCGCCCGGGTAGAGCACGATAACCAGGACGAACAGGAGCAGGAGGCCGCCGAGCAAGGGCAGGAGGAGCCTCACCTTCCTCAGCAGCGCCACCAGGCACAGGGCGGGCAGGTAAAAGGCGATCAGGGCCAGCCTGTGGATCGCCCCCAGGCGGCTGCGGAACAGTTCCCCTTCCAGCGTGTAGGCGATATCCTCCGCCTGCGCGCCCCGGAAAGAGAGTGGAGCTTCGCTCTGGGCCCGGATGCCTTGAAAGCTCGCCTCCGCGATCAAGCTGTGGTAGCGCTGCTTGAAGGCCAAGAGCTCCTTCTTTTTCGCGGCCAGGAGCTCTTTGATTCCGGGCTCATCCCGGGACAAGCCCGGGACCGTTGGGGCCCGGGACAAGCCCGGGACCGTTGGGGCCCCGGACAAGCCCGGGACCGTTGGGGCCCGGGAAACCGGCGCCAGCCGCTGCCCCCGCCACCAGGGCCCCTGCGTCGCCGCCTGCGCGCCGGAGCCCCCGAGCAGGAGCAGGTGGATCCCCCTGGCCAGCAGGCTTTCCCCGGCCGCGCCCCCGTTTGCATCCAGCTCTTCCCCGAGCAGATAGAGGTCCCCCGGGCCCAGGTCCCCGGCCGAGGCCGTGACATAGAAAGCGGGATCGTCGGGAACAAGGGCGGCAACTGTGCCGCCCGCAAGACCCTCCCCGTAGACGGCGATCCGGTAGGGACTCCGCTCCACGGACAAGCGCAGCCGGGAGGAACGACCCGGGCCGGACACCAGCTCCACCTCCACCGCCTGGACATCCGCATCCAGGTAGGCATAGCAGAGGGTCTCCCGCGCCTGCCGGACCTCGCTGCTGCGGAAAAGCAGGCTCCTTCCCCCCCGGAAATCGATTCCATAAATCAGGATCCCCTCCAGATTCGCACCCGCTGCGCCGCGCGCGAGGAGCCGGTTGATCCGGAAAGGCTCGAGCCCAGCGGGGGCCAGGGCCCCTGCTGGAGCAAAAGCCTCCTGGAGGGCGGCCGGAGCCGGGGCCAGCAGCAGCGCCAGGGCGCACAGCAGCAGGCTCATGCCGTCCGCCTCCGGGATCTGCGGGAGCGGAAGGTCACGTACGCGGAGCCGAGGAAAAACAGGATCAGGTAAACCCAGCGGCTGCGAATCACCCGGAAGGGGGCGGGGGTATAGCGGGCCAGGGCGAGCTCCGCCTCCACCCCCCTGCCCTCCAGGAAACCGTTGAAATGGAAGGGAAAGCGGGTGAAAGGCACCCCGCCGCTGGACAGGATAACCGTGTAGAGCCCCGCCGCCGTCAGCTTGAAGGAAGCGCTGTAGGTCTGGAAGCTCCCCGGCTCGAGGCGTTTCTCCACCGCCAGGCGGTTGCCCGCGTACAGGGAGAGCGCGGGTTCCAGCAGAGACTCTCCGCCGACGGTGAAGGACACCTCGGCGCCGGACTCGGCCGCGCGCACCTTGAGTCGGCCCTCCTGCAGCGCGGGGGCAAGGAGCGTCTTGAAGGTCCTGGTCACGGAGGGCCTGGAGAAGAACTCCCGGGTGTAGGTTCCGTAGAGATCCGAAAGAAACATGAGCACCAGCTGCCGCTCCCTCTTTTCCATCAGCAGCAGGGGGTCCTCGTACTGGTTCTTGAACAGGAGCAGCCTTCCCGGCTTGGGAGTGAACAGGCTCATCCCCGATACCTGGCCGGCCTGGAGGCCGGTGAAGTCGTACACCCGGAAAAGATCCTGGGCAAAGCTCGCGCGGGCGATCGTCTTCCGGTCTTCAAATATAATCGAGGGAATCTCCTCCAGCGAGAGGACGCGGTAGGCGTTTCCCCCGCTCTGGCGCGCCAGCTTCTGCAGCAGATCGGCGTTGATGTCCTCCCCCACGGCCAGGGTGGAGATGGGGATCTCCTCCACAACGGCCTTCTTGATGAGACCCTCGAAATCGCGCTCCTTGGTCTTGCCGTCCGTCAGGATGATCACGTGCTTCTGGGGCATAGCCAGGCCGTCCAGCTCGTTCAGCCCCGCGGAGAGGGCCTTGTGCATGTCTGTGCCGCCCTGGGCCATCAGTGGGGCGAGGGTGATCTCCGCCTCAAGAGAGCGCTTCTCCTGAAAGCCGCACAGGAAGCGGAACTGGTCCCAGAAGGCGAGCAGGCTCACCCGGTCGGAGTCCTTCAGGTTCTTGATCAGCTCGAGGGTGGAGACCTTGGCCAGGGAGAGCTTCTCCCCCATCATGCTGCCGGAGATGTCCAGGAGGATCAGGATGCCCAGGTCGGGAAGGTATTTCAGCGAGCGGGGAGAAAGCTCCGCCGGCAGGATCTCTTCCAGAACCGGGTTATCCCCCCGCATGCCGAAAGCGGGGCTGTCACTGATAAAGAACAGTGAGGCCGTCCCGGCGCGGTGGATTTCGGCCAGCACGGCGGAGAGCTCGGCGCCGAAGCTCTTCAAGGGGATGCCGTCGAAAACGAGCAGGGGGTACCCCGGGAGGTCCTCCTGGAGCGCCCCGGAAAGGGGGACCTTCTTCAGATCGTACAGCCCCTCCAGAAAGGAGCGGGAGCCTGTCTTGTCACTGACCAGCAGCAGCTGGGGCTGCCTCTTTTCCTGGGGGGCGAGGCGGAAGGTCCTGCTCGCCACGGCGCCTTCTTTCTCCAAATCGAAGCGGATGGCAAGCTCTTTATCCGCCTGGAAGGAGGCCTGGAAGCGCCGGCCCTCGCGCAGCTGGGAGGGGGAGAGGCGGGTGAAAGGCTCGCCGTCCTTGAATACGCGGATGAGGGCGAACTCCTGAACCTGCGGGGAGAACAGCAGCTCGAAGGACAGGGCCTTCTCCTGGGAGCTGAAGGCGGTGGAGGCGGCCAGGAACAGGGGCCTGTAGGGCTGCGGCTCCACCGCCAGCTGCAGGGGCAGGCCCCGCTCTTCCTGCAGGCGCCGGGCGGCGGCCAGCTCTTCCGGCAGGGGCGGGTCGTTGAGGACCACCAGCGCCCGCCCCCAAGGCGGCACGGAGCCGGCGAGGGCCGGGAGATAGGCGGAGAGGGCGGTGAACTCCTCTGCGGGCAGGCCGCTCAGGTACGCGCCCAGGCTGGAAACAGTGGGAAAATCTCCCTTTTCCAGGGGCTGGAGCTCCCCCTGGCGCAGGAGCAGGAGCCGCCCGTAACGCTGCAGATAGGCGAAGACCCGCTCGGGATGGGTGCGGGAGTTGCAGGCCAGGAAGACCTTTTTCGGCAGCAGAAAGGCAGGCAGGAAGACCGGCAGCTGGAAGAGGAAGAGCACGAGGAAAACGACGGGCAGGAGAAGGAGGAGGATCTCCTTTAGCTTTTCCATCCGCGCTCACACTATACACCAATCTCCTCTTCCGTGATACTGTTCCCCCTATGACACCGGGCCCAGCTGGAGGCGGTTACTGGCTTGCGGCAGGAAAACGCGTATGGCCTTTGGCACCAGACTGACCCTTAAACCATGCCGGGGGGCAAGGCTCGCTCTCTCCGTGCCCTTGGGCTACAGGCTACTGATGCTCTGCCTCGGCGGCATGGTTTTGCTGTTCATGGTGCTGATCCCGCCCATGGAGGCTAAAAACCTGTTCGTGCCCGCCAACACCGCTCCCCTGGTGATCTGCCTGCTGTCCTTCCTGACCGCCGCCTATCACGAGCGCTGGCTCTTCGACAAGGGCGCTGACCGGTTAGTCTACCAGATAGGCTTGAGGTTTCTCCACGCCAACCGGGTCTACCGCCTCTCGGAGCTGCGACAGGTGGAGCTGGCCCTGTTCTATCGGGGCCGACTGTCCCTCCCGGCGGAAGGGAAGAAGAGCCTCTTCTCCCGGCCCGTCCTGGTCCTCTCCCTGCAGGCCGCGGACGGCCAGGTTCTCAGGCTGGAAAACTACGGCGCCTTCCAGAAAAGGCGGGCCAAGCATTCCGCCCGGGCCATCGCGGAGTACTGCGGCCTTCCCCTGGCGGACCGGACGGGGGGGGAAGCCTAGCCTGGAAACCCGGCCTTAAGGCTCGAAGTAGAGGAAGCAGGCCACCTGGTGGTTCTCCTCGCTATCCTTGAGCATGGGGATGTTGTCCCTGCATTTGTCCGGCATGGCATTGGGGCAGCGATCGTAGAAGTAGCAGCCGCTCCTCTCCCG
>Ga0315280_10011785_pt1 | contig 10683 bp, 12 predicted proteins | sample YL17G06_40_MG_FD_203697 | JGI IMG/M metagenome (GOLD analysis project Ga0315280, IMG submission 203697) | Sediment microbial communities from Yellowstone Lake, YNP, Wyoming, USA - YL17G06_40 | ecosystem: Environmental > Aquatic > Freshwater > Lake > Sediment | place: USA: Wyoming | collected... | reverse complement strand
TGCTGTTCTTTGGGAAAAACTCAAACTTGCCATCTGGGGCCACACGAAAATCGTAACCTATAACACCCGCCAAATCGCTTGATTCAGCAATGTACTTCAGAATGTCCCAAACTGGAGTATTTTCATACTCTAAATGCGTGAAAGTGGTGTCCGTGTCTTCTATGAGTTCGGTTGAATCTCTAACATGACTTAAGCCCACGTAAGAATCCATCAAGTCCTTAACGATCGCTTCGCCTTTTTGGCTATCATAAGTTTTGGTTACAACTTTACGGAAAAGTTTTTCTCCCCAGCAGCGCCCACTCACGCGGATATAATGTTCTGTTGATGTAGGGGATAGACATTGAACCTTCTCAACACGAAGCGTTATGATCTGGGGAACATTCGTACCTCTTCCAACGTCAATGTGTCCATCCACACCCACGTTAATCGGATAGGTTCCACTTGGACTATACTTTCCATCCCAGTTCTGAAGCAAACAGTCAAAACTACTAACCTCTTTCGTACAGCCCAAATGAACCATAAGATCGACAACGTCACCTTGAGGCGGAGTAACACTACCAAAAACAACGGCCATTTTTGGAATGTCAACGCTCATGGCTCAACACCTTTACGTGATAATGCTTGTTCTTGAGCACGAGTAATTCCCTTCGTGCTTGTCGGCGTCTCAGCAGCAGTGGCGTTATAGTTTTTCACACTTGCGGTTGCAGCATTCATTTGACTTGCGAAATAAGTCATGGCAGCCGCCGCAGCAATAATCACGGCGATTCCGACGCCAGTTAAAGCGAGAAAGGTTGCGTGGCTAATGTTTAAGGCGTTTTGAGCCGCAGTCGCTGCCCATGTAACGGCCGTTTTGATGCTATGGGCTATACTCGAAGCACTTACGGCGCTTGTTGTAGCTGTTTCAGCTGTTCCTTCCAGAGCAACGGCAGCCGTTTGTCCAGTCGTCATCAACGTAAGGAAGCTGTACATTCGAGCAGCGGTGGAAACAACCATTATGATAGCCATCACGGTACGCATGTACTTGCTTGTCTCTTTATCCACAAGTCCGAAGTCTGAAGCGAGCATTGTAAGTTCCGTGCCCATCATGGCAGTAGTCCTGATGCCTCCGGCAACCGTGCGCAAGCTCACAGTACTGGCTTCAGCGTGCATTTGCATCTCGGTGAAACTGGAGCCTGCAGCCTTAACATTCTCGCCCATCTCAATTGCTGAAGTCCCTACCTCGCCGAAAGTAACCTGGGCGCCTTCAAAACTTGAAACATCGATTGGCGGAATGCTTGGAACTTCAACCGGCGCAAAGGCAATCGTTATCGGTGAACCTTCAACCTCAGTCCTCAGTCGAACCGCGTCCTCGGCGATCCGGCTGATTTCAGGACTCGCAAAGTTTTCCGTATGAATAGCCATTCTTTGACTTGAAACCTGCGTAGCCATGGCGCCAGCATCAGAAGCAACCTTGGAAAATTCTGCACTTGCCAAGTTCTGAGCAACAATGGTTATGCCCAATTCCCTGAAACTCAATGGAAACCAGCCTCCGCTTTAGCTTGTTCGAGGGCTCCGACAATATTCATTTCAAGGCTTGGAAGATATTCCTGAATTGCAGGCCAAAGGTAAGGCTGAGCTCGCATGTAGCGAGTACCCAACTCTACGAAGAGGGCATAGGTGGCTTCAGCGCCTATCTGAGCAACCCAATCCTTAACGGTTGCGTAGATACTACTACGAAGATGACCAGTCCTAACAGGAGCATTTCGCATTGCAGCAGCCTTCACATCAGCAGCCCAACTTATGAGAAAGCGGCGTACCTGATTCTGCATTGCAGCATCGAACCTTTGCATGGCTGCCTGAAACTCTTCGATTCCGTCAACATCACAAGTTATTTCAACGGACATGCCTTTTCGCCTCACGCTTAGCCTTTTCAACTTCCTCTTCTGTCATCTTGTCCATCTGATTCATAATCACAAGGAATTGCTGGACGGTTTTTGCTGGTTGCCTTGCGAGCTGGTTTGGGGTCCATCCGAACTCTTTACAAAGTCGGAACTCTGTGAGGGCTTCGTTTGGCTTTTGTCTTCGGATTGCTCTAATAAAAAAGCAGATTCTTCCTTGGAGACGTTGCACAGTTTATTTACGATTTTGCTAAAGAGTTCGCCAATGTCAATCGGTACACCCTCCGTTTCACCTAGCAACTTCACAAGTGTTATGGGCTTGTTCTCAGGTTGCTCCCTTAAGCTTGCCATTATCGTTTCAGCTTGAATCGCAACAAAGTCGCTACTCTCAACTTGCCCAGAGATCCTGCTGTACTTCGTGTACTTTTGGATTATCCGGTTACGCCTTGCCCAGGTGATCTCGCTGAAAACATAGTGCCCTGCGTACTCTTTCCCGAATCGCTCGTCAAGATCTAACGTTTCACTTTTCAATTTGCGTCCTCTCCATCACCTTAAGCTATGGCCAGCGGTCCCTTCGCCGTGAAAGCAGCCTTTAGAGATAGCAGATCCTCCATGCGGCTCGGAATGCTTACGTTATCCCACTTGCAAGCCGTGAAAGTAGCCTTTTTAGCGTCTCCGAGCCCAAGCTCTAAAGCAAACTCTGTGTCAGCGAGAACATCATCAGCCTCTTCCTTGTTTTCAAACTCGAAGGTCACTTCTCCGCTGAGATTTCGCTGTCTAAAGGGTATATACTTAGCTAGGTATCCGTCAGTGGCGCGAATCACGGGAACTCGTTTGACATTGTTTTCCACAACAAATTTCCAAGCGCTCACACGATCCAAGGTCGCAGCGCCCTTCTTCACATAACTCTCGTGGAATGCAACGGCTCCGGCATAGTCCGCATATGAAGTCCCGATCTTCGCTGTGCCAACAATGACGTCTTGGCCTTCGAGCTCCAAATTCGCCCTGATAACGTCTTCGATATTACATTCTACGGTTGCCTTGTTAATTCTCATACCCTTGAAAAGTAGCGAGATAATGTCCGTAGCCGACGCAAAAATGCCCTTATAGTAAATGCATTCAACGCTTAGACTCTTGTTTACCTCTACCTTTGCCCATTGGAGAAGGTCAATAGATGCATCGCTAGGTAATGGATATCCCACTTTGCAACTGACTTGTCTCAAGCCCTTTTTGATTGCTTGAAGATCGTAGTTTCCAGCTCCCCGCAGTTTAATGTTACCAGGGTCTATCCCTGGGTCAATCAAATCTGCTGGAGCCCCAAGCATTGCGGGGGTTGCGGGCGTCGTGCCAAACGCTGTTTCAGTCACGTAATAGAATCGCTGTTCTCCGCTTCCATATGTCTCAACCATTTTCTTTTCCTCCTTTTGTCATGTTATTTTTCATGACCATAAACTTAGAAGACTCCTGACAATGACTCGAAAAGCCAACCTTTGAGCAGAAACTCAGCTCTAAACAGGTATGGCTTAACGTCTGTAACGTCAATATTCCTATAACTCACGACGTCACAATGTGAGATTCCATAAACCTGAATTGTGCACTGCACAAAATCGCAGTAGAGGACCGCAGGCGTTGTGCCATTGCTTGGGTTCGTGGTCTTGGCCAAAAGCCAAACATAGCCGTTTGAGTCGATGAAATTAGGCGAGTTGGCTGAAATCGTGACAGTAAGAGTTTCGTCTCCGCCGCCAGTTCCAGATTGGGCTTCTTGCCATGCAGAAGCTACGTGGTTCCAAATCTTGATTGTAACTCCATTCCCACCGGGAGCCGTGCCATAACCCTCGAAACTGAGAACAATCTTCTTGACGCAATTGACCCTGGGGTCAATTTTGAACCTGAAAAGCATCAGGGCGTACTCATTGTTGACGCTGTGGCTCTTTGAAAAGCGCACGTCGTCGCTGGACCAAATGCTTTGATACTGCAAATTCGTGAGTTCTGTCCAGGATACGCTTGATGGCGCGAGTTCTGTGGCTGCACCTGCAGCAAAAGCCTTGTGAGGATCTCCAGTTGGATAGCCGAGCCCATAGAAATTGTAAACCGTCTGATAAGGCAGATTGCGGTTTTCTCGGATGATGGCGTTGATCTGCGCAGTAACCTTGTCCCTCATGACTTTGCCTGCATCAGCTCCAGGAGCCGCCTTATCGACGCAGTAAGCATTACATCTGAAAACCATGAATCGACGTCTCAATCGTCCAGCAAGTTCAAGCTTCTGATCCTGGCTGCTGTCGAGCCCCATCGTGATTTGAGCGTCATACTGCTTGAGGAGCTCTCTATCATAGGCTTCCTTCGTCGCCAAAAGATTGGCCAATGAACCGTTATCCTTGACCACACGGATCCTCGTAGTAATCAACCGCAGAAGTGTCATCACAGGATCCTCGAGCTCGCTCATGTAGCTAGAAGCCTCCTGGCGATCGATTTGAAATAGATCGTCTGGTTCTCGTAAGTGAAGGGTTGCAGGGTTTGAATCTCGTAGTCCTCGCCCTTGCGACGTATCTTGTCATGATTGCGCACCGGCACAAAAGTGTAGAAAGCCAAATAGTCATTAAACAGATATCCAGCCTCAAGAAGAACCTCCTCAACTCTCACAGGCGAAACAACCGCCAAAACGTCCAAGGGCTCTCCATAAGTTACGGTTTCAACAGCCTGACGTACAGGATAGAGCAAAACCGCTTCGCCTTTGCTGTTTAGAATACGAGTGAACTGTGTCAGCGGCTCCTCATAATTAAGAAACATGCGAGACAACCACGTGACGTTAGCCATCGCCTTTTGGGGAGTGATCGGACTATAGTCCGTGAAAACAGGACCCCAATAAAGAAACTCATCACTGTACTTGCTCACGACATTGTAGGCAAGCTTGAAGCTGGGTGGATCACGTTCCTTGCGGACTTTCCATAGGATTCCCGTGGTGATCGCATCGTAATAGGCGCATGCTGGGAACCTTGTCACCACATCAAGATAGCCCGGCCAACAGATCTCTGGCCAATAAGCAGGATGTTGCCCCGAAGCCCTGATCGACTGAACAAAATTGTAGACACGCTGACAGGTGAAACTCCAGCCCTCATACACATAGAGACCTAAGAGCGCGAAGCTCACAGGATCATCGTAAACTTCGGTATCATTGATTCCCACCCGGTACCAGACGCCAGAACCCGAAGGCGGAGGCTGATAATACAAATAGAGTTGCTCAAACCCATCTCTGAGGAAGCCTGCAGCATCTGCCATCATGCCATTGTATCGAGAGGCATTAGCCACATCGTATGTGTCAGCCAAGAGCTTCAAGCCGATCAAGCAGTAAAGATTCTCAATACTCATGATGGTGTCCCAAGTATCAGCCAAGGAGACGTAGTTGGCGAATCCACCATAGTATTTGTCATGGATTCCTAGAATGCTCGGCTCATGTTGCATCGTATAGAGAAAAGTGTAACCCGCAAGTTTAGCCGCATCAAGATAACCCGAAGTGCCGATCAGACCATACGCCTTAAGCAACGCTGGAATAACACGACCCGCATCGATGCTGTAATATTGGGTTGAAGATTCGCTGGATTTGAACCCGCCATATGCCTTCTTCGCTGGATCTGTGCATTGCTGGGTAAGAAGCCAATTGGCTAACTCAATTATTTTTGAGCGAATCTCAGTTTGCTTAGAAACGAATTGAGTAGCGGCATATGCCTCACATAGAAATTCGATCGCAAAAGCTGCCGCAAAAACACCCTTGCCAAAACCCTTGTCGCCATGATCTACGGTTCCGCCCTTCGCCACATAATAAGTGTACGCCAGATTGTTTTTCATGGTCACAACGTTGCCAGCCACTGAATCGACCTCGTTCCATTCACTATGAGCGGAATCCTTGATCTCAACTTGCATGGCAGCACTAAACTTTGTTCCATCCGTGACGGTCACGTTCTTTTGGCCAGCTGGCGGGTCAGCAGCCATCGCAGTCGTGATGGCGTAGAACCAAGGCGCATAATGCATAACATAGTCATAGTAGGCCTCCGGAACCGTTCCCACTAGGCGCTCACCGCCCTAAAATCAGCCTTATTCAGCTTCTCAATGATCTTCGTCGCTTCATTCATTAGAAACTGAAGGTTATTGCTGCTGAGACCCGAAGGCGAAGAGCTCGTAGATTCATTCACAGCTAGATCGCCAACGCGGAAGCTGAGGCCAGAAGCGGAGCCGCCAGTGATCCTGCACGCACAATATATTGCCGCTAGGTTTCGTATGGCCACAGCCTCAGTAGCCGTGCAATTGGTGGGATCGATGGTTAATCCAGTCTCAATTTCGATGGTTTCTGTGGCATCAGTAATAAAATGGTTCACAACATCGTCTGGACACTCCGCTGCAGAAACATTAATGCGCTCGCGGACACCATCAGGCGTAATATTAACCAATGCCTATTTTCTATTTCCCGCCACTTACACCAGCAGCTTCAGAACACCCACATTCGAAACTGACAACAACCACATAATAATTATCACACTCAAAGATTCTAATAACCTTAACCTTCTCAGAAGTGTGAAAAAGCTTCTGCCCCTCAGCTCTAGCGACAGATATAACATCGCCCAAATCAGAAAACTTGTGCTGATCGTCATGAATAACTAAAGCCTTAAGCATTTTCTAAATCACCTGAACCAAAATTGTATCCAACGAAGGCGGAGGACCTCCAGTCGTGTAAGTGCAGTAAACACTCCATTTTCTAGCAATCAAAGTAAACCCAGTTAAAGGGTCAGGAAAACCATCATAGGTCTGACTTTTATACAATCCCTTATTGGTTTCCGCATCTTCATAACCAGAGACCAAATTATTTGTCCAGAATACTAACCAATAATCTTGAGCTGTAAGACTTCCACCAGAAATAATATTAAAAGTTTTCCAACCATCCCACCCACTTGTCAAAGTCCATTCTTCTGTATAACCCACGAGAGCTCCATCGGATTTCTTGTAAATTGGACACTTAATTTTTGGAAGATTCTCGAACTTTTGTTTCAAATACACAGTTATCGAATCTGCATCTCCCGTACCAGGACAAGAATACCAAGAACCATTTATGTAATTTCCAGCAGGAGCTAACTCGGTTCCGCCCTTTGTTTCATAACCAAAATTCGGGTCGTTTGGGTCTAAGCTTTTTAGATTCGGTTTCACGCATACGGGTTTAACCCATTTTCGCCAATCACGATTTAGAATGTTGAGAATTTTTGAAGGGTTGCTTTCTATTTTATTTTGGAGTAGGTAGTCAATATTAACGAATCCGCAGTCCTTGAACATCTTGGCTATTTTTGTGCTTACTATCATTTCTAGGCCCTTCTAGCTGAAAGCCACTGCTTGATCTGCCACTACTTCCACGGTCAAATCTGCGCCAGCAATTGTGGAACCGATTTGATCAATGTCAATAGTCAACTTGTCACCTTCCGCAAGGGCTGTGACGTCCGGCGCGCCAGAATCGCCAGTTGTCGCTCCAGCTGCGATTTGTGGCCTATTACCTTGAGTCGTGAATATGGTCGTGCCATTCTTGTTGATGTCAACGATTATGGCTGCGCCAGTCGGCGCCGTTTTTACTACGAGCTTCACCTTTGTAATCGTGAGAGAGCACGGTGCAAGAAGAGTAGGCGCCTTATCCGTGCCTGTGGTTAATGTGCCCGTAACCGCAAAACTAAGCGTTGTCTTAATCTTTCCCGTGGGCATCTGAGAAGCCGCAAGCTTCGAACCCGCACTCAACCCAGCATAACCATTCGCCTGATCCTTATTTGCTGTCGCCTCATGCCCGCTGTGCGGAGCTGCTGCAGCAAGATGCGTATCAATCTGTGGATGCGTATTCGTGCCCTTATCCGTTAAGCTAGTATGCGATTTCTCCGTTAGATCCACTAGGTTGTGGTTGTGGCTAGTTAGAGAGAACGCTGAAGCATGGCTCCCATCAAGCGTGTCAGCGTCAATGTCCAGAGCGTCATGAGCTGCTTTATCATGGTCAGACAAGACATTGGCTATTGAATTTGGAAGAGAAAGGTGTTCAGCAGCCACGAAGCCAGCTAAGTTGTCATGATTTAGCTCATCAGCGCCAGCTAGGTTATGAGACGCTGCGTGAAGCTGAGCGTGCGTGGCATAATTTAAGGCGAGTTTTGACTCGGCAATGGCAGCGGAGGCATGTATGTTATTATTCGTGATCAAGGTCCAAGCTGGATCATCAGCACCCATAAGTAAGGCCGTATATTGAGCGCCTTTGGTAAGCCTTGACCATTTTGGAGTTGAATTGCCTATTATGATGTCGCCCCTAATAACGCTGGCAGCCAGAGTGTCAGTATGTGTGGCTGAGAGGAACTCATGGTTTGTTCCTCCACCTTCAGTTTGCCACGCTGGAAGCCCAGAGACAAGCTTCAAAACTTGCCCGTCAGTACCTTTGGGAAGACGTGCAATCTCCGGCGTAGTGTTAATATAGAAAATATCGCCTGAAGCTATTGCAGCCAAAATTTTGAAAACATTATTAGCAGCTAAGCCCGCGTGGCACCCATCAACTTGATCAGCATTCTTCCCAGTCAAATTCGTAGGAATACTCGCCAGGGCTATAAGTGCCGAAGCATCCAATCCACAATAACCATTCACAGCATCCTTGTTTGCAATTTTCTCTAGGGCAGCAGCATGGTAAGTGTCAACTGTGTCGGCGTCAATCCCTAACACATCATGCGCAGCCTTATCATGCCCAGTAATCGTGGTTAAAGCTTGATTATGAGCCTTCGGAGGCTGAGGATCAGCAAGCTCCCCGCTAAGCCCAGCAACACTAATCTCATCTCCACCGCCATTTTCGTGTGTGCTAGCGTGAGCCCCAGGAGCCCCTTTCGTCTCGTGAATGTAACTATCGCTTGTAGTCTTGAAAACCAAAATAGTGTCGTCTGCACGTGCAGTAATGTCAATATCTTTGTCTTGGATTTTCGTAGCATTTCCATTGCTCGAGCCACCGCCCCCACCTCCACTGCCACGAATAGCCGCCTTAGAAATAATTTCAGCAGCATGCAGTCCATCAACCATGTCAGCATCAAGCCCAGACCCAGGACCCTGAGGCAAAATCTCCAACAGACCCTGTGCAGCTTGAGACCGCGCATGCTCAGCTACCAACGCCTTACTTTTAGCAATTAAAGTCTCAGCTTCTACTTTCGCATTATCCACAGCAACATTGCCATCGCGAACAAGTTTACGACTTCTCTTCACAACCTCAACAGCATCTTCATTCATGCAACATCCTTCCTGTAACCTTCAACAACAATCTCCCAAGGCTCCGACTGCGAATAATCCCACCTAACAGAGAAATCCCAATCAATATGAGCCTTGAGTTTCTCCCTAAACAAGTCCAAAGAAAAATCATGCAAATGCAAAGGCTTCATCTCGCCCCTGCAAGACAAGTACTCTCCGTTCGGACACCTAACCTCAATCTGCTCGTCGGCAACACGACAACACTCAGCAAGGAATGGCTCAGGCTCCGGAAGATGCTCGATAACATGCCAAGAATACACCTTCCGAAAACCCCGATCTCGAAAAGGCAAATGACAAGCATCTGCCCTCACAAAATTAGGAATCTCTGCAACTTTAAGCCGCACATCATCATTCACCCGTTGATCAGCAGTCCTATGCGCAGTAGCCTCAACAAAAAGATCAACATTGACATCGCCCCGGGGCCTATGCCCACAACCCACGTCTAACAACTTGGGCTTAAACGGTTCAAGAGGCCACTCAGGCAAATGCCCACAAAGTACGTCGCCATGAACCTTAGCCACAAACCCAGCCTTCTGTACTTCAAACATGAAAAGGATATCCTCACCCACACCACGCTCATAACGAAAGCGGATTCCAGCCTCCAAAACCCGACGTCGGATAAGCGTGCAACTTAAACCGGCAAAAACCCAGCCAGAGACGATCTGGCCCTCAACAGCGTTTCTAGGCAAATACCACACTTTCATAGACTCATCCATAAAGCCACAGATCAACGCGTTGCGATCATCATGACGCGGAACAACACCCTGAGCGACGTCCACGTTAAGAGAAAAGAGACTTCCAAAGGCATCAACAGGAACTTCCACGTCAGCCTGAACAAGCCATAAATGCGAAAAATCACCTTCCAATGCTCGTAGTATAAGCTCATTCTGCGCTTCAACAATGCCTGGCAAATCCTGAGTCTGAGTAGGCCCTGTCACAAAAACTTCATAATCTACACCCGCCAAAGCGGCCTCAACATGATGCAGAACATCCTCTCGATAAGCACGAAAACGGTCATTATCCCGTAGGCTAGGAATGCCCACGAGCACTCTTATTTTGCCTTCTTCGACTTTTTTGGGGACTCTAAAGGGACTTCGGGCTTGGTTTCAGGCGCAGGCTCAACCTTCGATGGTACAGCAATAGGCTTAATTTCTTGCTCGACCGGCTCCAGCCACTTCTCGCCCTTGTAACTCGCTGGCAAATCTACGATGTCGCCTGGCAGATATTTCTTGCCCGCTGCATCCGTGAAGCCCTGCACGCTGCCCTTGCCCTTTTTCAACTTAAACTTCAGCTTTCCAACCTCCTTCGACACTTTTTGGAAACTGACTAACGAAAAGGGAGAAAAAGAAGGTGAAGGGCAGACGCGGCGCCGCTTACGTCAACCCTGTTAATTCACAAATACTGGTGGGTCTTTTGATACGCGGCGCCACGACCTCTCTGACTATACATTTAAGATTGCCTCGCACGTCTTCTTGCTTGCGAACTTCAAGGTCTCTGCCAATTATCAACTCAAAAT
>Ga0315280_10011784_pt1 | contig 10683 bp, 5 predicted proteins | sample YL17G06_40_MG_FD_203697 | JGI IMG/M metagenome (GOLD analysis project Ga0315280, IMG submission 203697) | Sediment microbial communities from Yellowstone Lake, YNP, Wyoming, USA - YL17G06_40 | ecosystem: Environmental > Aquatic > Freshwater > Lake > Sediment | place: USA: Wyoming | collected... | reverse complement strand
ATTCCAGAGCCGCTAGCGAAAAGCAGGCCGACCGGATTCTTGCCCGGATCGGTGACCATAAGCGAGCCCGAGTCCCCGGACCTAATGAACGACCCCGGGGTAATGAGGATCTGATCCACAAAGCGAGCCGTACCTGAGGAGTAGCCGACATTGACTGTGCCGTTGATTCCGACAATGGTCCCCCTCGTCAGCGAACTCGTCCGGCCGTACTTCTGCACCGCCATGCCGAGAGCCGCGTCCGCTGTCTTGGAGCTCGGCGTTCCGTAGCCGTCGGCAGGCGTCGAATTGCCGAGTGATTCCTCTGAGGACAGGGCGATGGCGGCATCGATCGTATTGCTGGCAGTCGGGGAAAACTCAATCGGCACGAACGCCGCGAGGGTGCCGATCACGTAATCCGGATTGTAGACACACCGCGTGTCGTACAGGCCCGGCTGGACCACCTTGTCGCCGTCCTTACCCGCTGTCGCGTTGTTTTCCAAAGCATACACGTGATTGTTGCTCAGGGCATATACGGCCCCTCCCTTGCTCACCCTGCATGCGATGGTTCCCGCCGAGCACTCGTTCATATTCCCGGTCGAGACGCCGATGGGCACCGGCCGCTGGAAGTACCCCTTCGGATTGATCCTGGGCTGGGATGGTCGGCCCTTGTCAGGCCGCGCCTTCTTCGACGCTAACGCCTCGATCTTGCCGGTGACGATCGAGCGGACGGAAACGCCGTCGAGCTCGGTGGGAATCCCCGCGACGCTCGCGTCCTCCAGCAGCACGAGCATGGCCGGCTGACTATTTTCGCTCAGCCCGACCGCTGTGCCCACGACGCCCTTCTGGGCCATGAGTTTGGCGGTGTGTCGCTGCTGAACCTCTCGGACACGATCAAACGCGTCGCCGCTGCGTCCCTGCGCCGAGAGCCCCCCGACACAAACCAGGACAGCCGCGATGACAATAACGACAACCAGCAAGCGCAGAAGAACTCGCCTTGACATGGTTCACTCCTTTCCAACAAGCCTCGTCAGGAAGCCGCCTTGGCCAGCGACTCCTGCCTCTAAGAACCCAGGCACGAAAAGGAAAAGCAGGACCGCCCACGCGCGATTCTGCTTTTCCTCATCCATCTGTGATGTTGCCAGAGAGCGTGAGAACTCGGGCACAGAGCCACATTCTCCGCTCTGCCGCCTTCACGGACTCTTCAGTGAGATTCATGCGGCTACTCGCCGTCAACACTCACGCCGAGAGCACTCAACACGTCCCCGATATGGTTTGCCACAGCGTAAGTCCCGCTGCCGTTGCCTGCAAAGAGCAGTCCGACGGGGTTCTTTCCCGGATATGTCACCAGGAGGGAGCCCGAATCCCCGGCCTTGATGAAGGGTCCGTTGGATTGCACGACGATCTGGTTCACAAAGGTGGCCGTGCCCGAGGAATAGCCGACGGCGACGGTGGCGTTGATTCCGGTGATAGTCCCCTTTGTCAGCGAGGTCGTGCGCCCGTACTTCTGGACCGCCTGCCGAAGAGCGGGCGTCGCCGGGGTGGACTTCGGTACGCCGTAACCGTTAGACGGGGTCGCATTCTTGAGATTGCCTGTCGAGGACAGAGCAATCGCGGCATCAACCGTGTTATTGCCGCCGAAATTAATAGTGACGAATCTCGAGAGTGTGCCGATCACGTCCGCGGAATTGATTGCGCAACGAACGTCGTATCGGCCTGGCTGGAGAACCTGGCTCCCAAGGGGGGCCTTGTTCTCCAAGGCATAAACGTGATTGTTGCTCAGCGCGTAGACGTTTCCAGAAGCATCCTTGACGCGACAAGAAATGGTCCCTGACGAGCACTCGCCCTCATTCCCCGTGGAGACGCCGATGGGTACGGGGCGGGGCCATCTTGCTGTCGGGCTCAGGTTGGAGCTGCCAGACTTGCCTCCGGGCAAGGCTTCGATCTTGCCGGTGACGAGCGTCTGGACGGGGACGCCTTCGATGTCATTGGGCAGACCCCCGATGCCGGCCCTGTCTAGCAGGATGAGGATCGTGTGGCTGCCTTTCTCGTTGACTCCGATGGCGGTGCCGATCACGCCGGCCTTGGCCATCAATTTCGCCGTGTTTCGCTCCTGGACTTGTTTGACTCGCTCAAACGCATTATCGCTGCTGCCCTGGGCTGACAACACGCCGCAGATCGCCAACAGGCAGACTGTGACGACAACTGCAGTGAACGCCTGGAAGAACCTTCGCCTCGACATTGTTTCGCTCCTTTCCAATCATGCGCGTCATGGTGTGGGTGATAGTTGTCACAATCAGGCCGATGTACCCTATTATGATATATCGGCTTGAACGGTTCGGCAGAAATACCCTGTCCTTCCACCCTTGGTCTAAATTGCCGTCCCTGGCGCATACTTATGCTGTGCTGGCCTAAAAGATAGCAGATTTTTTCCTGACTGGCAATGAAATTCCCTGAAAAATCCAGATTGCCTGTCTTTGCGTGTACATGGGTAAATGGGGCGACATGGCGAGGCTTTTTGGCACAAGAAGACGCCTCGGGAGCTGCCTGATACTGCAATTCAGCTCCCGCACAAGGCCGATAATATGTGTTTTTCGCCTTGACTCAGGGGCGCGCGTGGGTAGAATCTCATCCCTTGTATTGCCTTTCACACCCGGTGGCGGGTGTGTCATGGACCTTGGGGGCTGTAGTGCCAGGTAGCAAAACCGCGTAATTTTCCTTTTTTTTGGGGTGCAGTTGTGGAAACAGCGCGCAGAGACTGTTTATTGTTGGTGGTGCTGCTCATTCTGGGACCCGCATGGGCAGTTTTGGCTCAGTCAGAGCCCGTCAGCGGCAGGGTCCTGATCCAATTCAAGTCCGAGGCGGGGCCCAAGACGCCGAACGAGCGTGCCGAAATGGTCCGGCAGGCAGGCGGGACGGTCCACGCCAGCTTCGACCTTGTGCCCGCCGTAGCCGCGGACTTGCCGTCGGAAGCGGTGAAGAAGCTCAGGGGCCGGCCGGAAATCGAGTCCATCGAGGCGGATGTCCTACTCTACGCCATCGGGCAGACGAAGCCCTGGGGCGTGGACCGGATCGACGCCGATCTGGTCTGGCCCGCCGGCAACACGGGCAAAGGGATCAAGGTCGCCATCCTCGACACCGGCATCGATTACGATCATCCGGACCTGAAGCTGACCGGAGGCGTCAATTACGCCGGCACGTCGCACGACGGCTATACGAGCCCATACTACTGGAACGACAACCATGGGCACGGCACGCACGTCGCGGGGATCGTCGCCGCACGCAACAACACCATTGGCGTCATCGGGGTCGCACCCGACGTGAGCCTGTGGGCGGTCAAAGTGCTCGGCGATAACGGCAGCGGCTACACGAGCGACATCATCCAGGGGCTCGATTGGTGCGTGGCACACGGCATGCAGATAGCGTCCATGAGCTTCGGCGGGGGCAGTACTTCGACGTTCAAGTATGCCTGCGATCGCGCGTACAGCCGGGGTGTGCTCCTGGTGGCCGCGGCCGGCAACAGCGGCGGGGCGGTCGAGTACCCGGGCGCATACTCTTCGGTGCTGGCCGTTTCAGCCACCGATTCTCGCAACGCTGTTCCATCGTGGTCCAGTTACGGACCTCAGGTTGACCTAGCGGCGCCCGGCGTGAGCGTATTGTCGACCTACAAGGGTGGAACCTACGCGACGATGAGCGGCACGTCTATGGCCTGCCCGCACGTTACCGGCGCGGCCGCCCTGGCGTGGGCCTCGGGGCTCACGTCCAACTGGGCGGTGCGAAGCCGGCTGCTGAGCACCGCAGAGGACCTGGGCACAAAAGGCTTTGACTACAAGTACGGATACGGCCTGGTCGATGCCCAGAGAGCTGCGGGAGTCGTCGCTACCGCGGCGGCTGCCGTGCAAGAAGCCGCACCGGTCGAGGCGACGGCGTCCGTACGCTCGATCATGTATCGCACGGAAGGCGGTAGCTCGGGCAAACTCGACCTGCTGATTGTCGCACGCGTCGAGGACGGGCAGGGAAAGCCTGTCGCGAACGCCTCAATCACGGCACAGGTGTCCCGCAGCGGCCATCAGCACTGGGCGTTGTCCGGCACGACTGATGCCGAGGGCGCAGCCACGCTCAAGATCGACAGGGCAGCGTCCGGCTCCTACGAGACCACAGTCACGGAACTGACGGCCGAGGGCTTGACCTGGGACGGCACGACTCCGCCCAACGGATTCTCCAAGTAGCGGAGCGTCACGAACCGTGTGCAGTTGGAAAGACGCACGCGGGGGCAGAGATGGTGTCATTCTGATGCGAAGCAGAAGGACCCGGCCACCGAACGGGGTTTCTCCCACTCGCAGGCCGGATCCTTCGCTTTGCTGCGCTTCGTTCAGGATGACGGACCGCGTGCACGAATCGATCGCAGCGACACGGCGCAGGCTGAGGATTGTCCCTTGCCTCTGTTAGCGGGGTTGTCTCGTGGGCGGACGGGGGCACTTGTCCACGAACTCCACGGCCTTGTCCATGAGGATCTCGCCGGTCATCTCGCCCAAGCTCGTCCGAGTGATATAGCTGTACCGCTCGAAGCTGTTCCAGTCGGCCCTCGCGAGGATGTAGCCGAACGCATCGTTTGTCAGCCCGAGCAGGAGGTTATGCTCGCCGTGCATCTTGCGCTTGAGGTAATGGCCGATGTTGGGCAGGGCCTCGCCGGGGATCGTGAGCATCTGGGCGTCGCCGAGATTGACCACGTTCACCTGTGTGGCGACGATGCCCCGGTCGTCCATCTTGAAGCCCAGCGGCGATAGCTTCACCACCGCGCGCATCGCGTCGTTCTGGATGGGGAACTCGATCGTGGTGTTCGCACAGAATAGAATCGGGTTTTCCTGAACAGGGGCGTCGGCAATGATGCGCAGGGCCTCGTCGGCCAGCAGGCTGCCGATGCGGATGCACTCGTCCCACGTCTGAATGTCCTTGCCGTTTGGCCCGCGGCAATCGGCGGTCACCATGCCACCGAGCGCGCTATTCATGAAGATGCCCGTGCCGGCCTTTCGCTCCTCGATCCGGTCGTACAGCGGCCCGACAAAATCGGGGCTCATGATCTTCTGGTCGGGCCCGATGATCTCCGGATGGCACGCATAGTTGACAAAGGTCGCGATCGGCTTCGAGTCGGCGCCGAGGAACTGGATCACGTGGCAGCGGGGATCGTACAACTTCTCGGCATAGTAGTTGTAGGCGATCTTGCCGCGAGCCTGGCCGGTGGCGATCTTCACCTTGGCCGATTGCAGATTGCCCGCGGCGTCATTGATCGCTTCGGCAAGCTTCGCGCACACGCTGTTGAGATACTCGACATCGCAGGCGGTCTTGCCGCCGGCATCGGGGAAGCCGTAGCAGTCCGGGGCGCTATGGTTGTGCGTGGCGCCAATGAGGATGTTCTCAGCGGGGATGCCTTTCACCTGGCTGCGAACCTTGTTGCCCAGCACGCTTGGAAAGCCCAGGAAGTCCGTGCTGCAGATGGCGACGCGCGTGTTGCCGTTTTCGAGCACCAGCGCGCGGACGGTGAGCTTGCCGATCTTCTTCGTCACCGGCTCCGAGGGTCCCATGCCGCCGGAGACGGGCAGCAGCTTTTCCGGCGTGACATCGCGCGCGGCAGTCGCCGCCCGAAACGCGCCCCACGCCGGGCCGCTCAGCAGGAGACACAGTACTACCGCCGACATGAGGAATCTCGCGGCGCAGAGGTGCGTGCTCCGTGCTATGGCGCGTGAGTGTCCGGGTGGCAGCGTCAAGCGCAGCTTGGCGATGGATTCTACGGATAGAGGAAAACCATCGCCAAGGCCTTTGGCCTTGACGCCGCCACCCGATGTTGCACAGACTCCTGTTGGAGTGCCTCTTGTACCCATACCGTTTTCCTCCTGTTCGCTATCACCATAACCCAATATGCCTTGAAGGTGTGTGGAAAGTCGGTTCATCGTAGCATGCACATCTTGCCCATGTGTCGCAGGGCCATCCTGGCCCTGCCAAGCACCAGTCTTCTTCACGGGCGAGACGCCCGTGATACACACGGGCAAGATACCCGTGCTACGTTCACACATCCACCTATAGCCGCATGAAATCTCCGAGCGTTTGCACGTGGCTGTTTCTCTGGTTGGAAGCCGGCTTGGCGTCGGGCTTGGCAGCACCTCTTGCGACAGGTGCGGATTTGCCCGCCGGCTTGCTCACCGGTTTGGCCTTTGTCGGGTCCTTCATCGTCAGGCTGATTCGCTTCTTCACGAGATCGACTTCGAGGACCGTGACCATCACCTTCTGATGGACTTTGACGACCTCGGCCGGGTCTTTTACGAAGCGGTCCGCCATCTGGCTGACGTGCACGAGGCCGTCCTGGTGGACGCCGATATCGACAAAGGCCCCGAAGGCGGTCACGTTCGTGACGATCCCGGGCAGCCTCATGCCGGGCTTGATGTCCTCCATCTTGTTGACGCCCTCGGCGAAGCTGAAGATCTCGAACTGCTGGCGGGGGTCGCGCCCGGGCTTGGCCAGCTCCTGCATGATGTCATTCAAGGTTGGCAGGCCGACCGTGTCGCTGACGTAGCTTTCCAGACGCACCTTCTTGCGGAGCGGCTCATTCGTCATCAGGTCCGCCACCGAGCAGCTTGCGTCCGCCGCCATCTTATCCACGACGTGATAGCTCTCCGGATGGACGGCGCTGGCATCGAGCGGGTTGGCGGCCTCGCGAATCCGCAGGAAGCCCGCCGCCTGCTCGAAGGCCTTGGCACCGAGGCGGGGGACCTGCGTCAGGTCGCGGCGTGATCTGAACGGACCGTTCTCATTTCGATAGGCGATGATGTTCTGCGCCAGTTGCGGGCCGAGCCCCGAGACATATTGCAGCAGTTGCTTACTGGCCGTATTGACCTCGACGCCGACATTGTTGACGCAACTGACGACCACGTCGTCGAGGCTGTGTCGCAACAGCGGCTGGTCCACATCGTGCTGGTACTGGCCGACCCCGATGGACTTCGGATCGATCTTGACCAGTTCCGCCAACGGGTCCATGAGCCTTCGCCCGATGGAGACGGCGCCGCGGACCGTCACATCCTGGTCGGGGAACTCCTCGCGGGCCACTTCCGACGCCGAGTAAATCGACGCACCGCTCTCGTTGACCATCACGACCGGGATAGTCCGCGAGAACTTGAGACCTTTAACGAACGCCTCGGTCTCGCGGCCGGCCGTGCCGTTGCCGATCGCGATCACCTCGATATCGAACTTCTCGCACAACTCGACCATCTTGGCCGCGTCAGCCGTGGCCAGCCGCTCGCTCTGGTGCGGAAAGACCACGTCGTGGTGTTTCAATTGGCCCTGGCGGTCGAGACACACGACCTTGCAGCCCGTGCGAAAGCCCGGGTCGATGGCCAGAATGTTCTTCTGGCCCAGCGGCGGGGTGAGCAGGAGCTGCCTCAGGTTCTCCGCAAACACCCGGATCGCCTCCTCGTCCGCCCGCAGCTTCGTCGCCGCGAGAATCTCCGTCTCCATCGACGGCGACAGGAGCCTCTTGTAGCTATCGGTCACCGCTTCCTGCACGAGCGTTGAACAAGCCGAGCGGCCCTTCACGAACAAGCCTTCGAGAATCAATACGGCTTTCTCGTCCGTCACGACCACTTGCAGCCGCAGGAAGCCCTCCTCCCGGCCTCGCCGCATCGCGAGAATCCTGTGCGACGGCGCCTTGGCGACCGGCTCCTCCCACTTGAAATAATCCTCATACTTGATGCCGTCGGTTTCCTTGCCAGGCACAACCTGCGAGCTGAGCTTGCCCTCGGTCTGGAATAACTCGCGCACGTTAGCTCTCGCCTGCTGGTCCTCATTCACCGACTCGGCGATGATGTCCTCTGCGCCGGCCAGAGCCTCCTCGACCGATGCGACGCCTTTTTCCGCGTCGACGAATCCGGCGGCCTGGGCTGCCGGGTCCACCGTCGGGTCCTGGGCAAAGATCAAATCCGCCAGCGGCTGGAGTCCTTTCTCGCGGGCGATAGTGGCGCGCGTCCGCCGCTTCGGCCGGTAGGGCAGGTAGACGTCTTCAAGCACCGCCATCGTCTCGGCCTGCAAGACTTTCTCCTTGAGCTCGTCCGTGAGCAGTCCCCGCTCTTCGAGCGATTTGATGACGGCGTCGCGGCGGTCGTCGAGTTCCTTAAGCTGGCCGAGCCTGTCGCGTATGGCGGTGACGGCCATTTCGTCCAGGGTTCCGGTCGCCTCCTTGCGATATCGCGCGATAAACGGTACTGTCGCGCCGCCTTCGAGCAGCTCGGCGGTCGCCTGGACCTGCGCGGGCCGCACCGATAGCTCCGACGCGATCTTGAGTACGTGTATCTGATTCAAGGATCCTTCCTTTCCTGATTTCAAAGCACGGATCTCAAATTGCGGTGCACTACGTTTTCATCCACAACCATCGATCCCCAATCGATGGTCCAGATGATAGCCGCACCGGCGGCGATTTTCAAGGCGTGGAATGTCGCGGCTGGAATATTGCGTCCCCGGCGGCCCGCCGCTATCATGGCGCCGAAGTAAGCACGGCAATCCGATCCCAAAACAGGAGGCCAAAATGATGTATCAGAATAGTGTCACACGACGAGCATTCCTCAAAGCCGCCGCAGCGTCCGTTGCCGTCCCCTACGTAATTACGTCCTCGGCGCTCGGGGGACAGGGCCGGGCCGCCGCCAGCGAGCGGCTGGTGCTGGGCGCCATCGGCGTCGGCGGGCAGTGCATGCGGCATATCACGGGCGGAATCTGGGTGCAGGGCGGCGGATACCTGAGCAAGCCCGGCGTGCAGGTCGTCGCCGTCGCCGATGTCAATCGGAACAACCTGAACAACGCCAAGAACGCCATCGACACGCGCTACGGCAACAAGGATTGTGCCGCGTACAAGGACTTTCACCAGTTGCTCGCGCGGAGCGACATCGACATCATCTTGTGCGGGACGGGCGACCGGTGGCACACGCCGGTATCCATTGCGGCGGCCAAGGCCGGCAAGGACATCTACTGCGAGAAGCCCATCTCGCTGACGGTCTACGAGGCCCGGGCCCTCGCCCGCGAGATCAAGCGCTACGGCCGGATCTTTCAGACGGGGACGCAGCAGCGAAGCTGGTACGAGTTCCGCTTCGCCTGCGAGCTGATCCGCAACGGGTACATCGGCGACGTGAAGCGGATCAAGGTCAACGTGGGCGGCCCGCCGGAGGAGTGCAACCTGCCGGCAGGGGGGCCGCCGCCCGAATGGCTGGATTACGACGCGTGGCTGGGCCAGGCACCGTGGCGGCCGTTCCATCCGGAGGTGCTCGGTTGGATGCGATGGAAGGACTACTCCGGCGGCGAGATGACCAACTGGGGCACGCACATGTTCGACATCGCCCAGTGGGGGATGGGCATGGACGAGTCCGGCCCGGTCGAGATCATCCCGCCGGACGGCAAGGACTTCAAGGTGCTCACCTATCGCTACGCCACCGGCACGATCATGACCCACGAGGCGATCAGCCAGCCGACGCCCGGCGTGCGATTCGAGGGCACCAAGGGCATGGTCGAAGTCACTCGCGAGGCGCTCATCACCGAGCCGGATTCACTTCGCCGCCAGAAGATCGGGCCCAACGAAATCCATCTCTATGAGAGCAAGGAGCACCCCGACAACTTCCTCGAGTGCGTCCGGACCCGTAAACGCCCGGCCAGCGACGCCGACGTGGGCTACCACTCGATTACCGTCTGCCACCTGGGCAACATCGCCTACTGGCTCAAGCGTCCGCTGCGGTGGGACCCGGCCAAAGAGCAGTTTGCCAATGACCCCGAGGCTGACCGCATGCTCTGGCGCGAGATGCGCGCCCCGTGGCAGATATGAGATTGATAGTCGATGAAGGATGATTGATGATTTGGGAGCGGATATGAGCACTCTGCGTGTTGCGTTGATCTTCGTTGTCGCGGTGGTCTGCTGTTCGGGCACGACGCTCGCCATGACGGTGGATGAGGCCCTCGGTCGGCTCAAGACCTACAAGTTTGGCCAGGAGAATGAGGCGATCAATACGATTCGTGACGCGGCGACCGGTTCGTTCAATGACCTTGCCGCGCGGCAGAAGCTGGCCGCGGGGCTGGCGGCCATCCTCGAATCGGATGCGACCAACGACGCCAAACATTTCGCCTGCCGTCAGCTCGCCCTGATCGGCACGAAGGAACAGGTCCCGGCGTTGGCCAAACTTCTTGCGGATCGGGAGTTGTCGCAGATGGCGAGGTATGCCCTGGCACGAATCCCCGGTGAAGCCGTGGATCGCGCGCTGGTCGATGCCTTGGACAAGACGAATGGAGCCAACAAGCTCGGCATCATCAACACGCTCGGAAACAGGCGCTGCAATGCGGCGGTTGAGCCTCTGACCAGGCTGCTCACGGCCGACCAGGGGGAGGTCGTATCCGAGGCGGCCAAGGCTCTGGGCCGAATCGGCACTCCCGCAGCGGCTCAAGCCCTGGAAGGGAAACTCAAGAGCGGCAACAGTGGGATCGTCGATGCCTACCTCGACTGCGCTGACGTACTGCGTGCTGCCGGCAATCGTGAGTTGGCAAGCGCTATGTACGGGCGAGTCCTTGACTCTGATCTGCCGGGGCACATTCGTGCGGCAGCTCTGCAGGGCTTCTCGCTGACGGCACCCGAGGGGGCGGCTGCGACTCGTATCATTGCGGCGTTGAAGAGCGATGATAAACAGTTGC
>Ga0315280_10011783_pt1 | contig 10683 bp, 13 predicted proteins | sample YL17G06_40_MG_FD_203697 | JGI IMG/M metagenome (GOLD analysis project Ga0315280, IMG submission 203697) | Sediment microbial communities from Yellowstone Lake, YNP, Wyoming, USA - YL17G06_40 | ecosystem: Environmental > Aquatic > Freshwater > Lake > Sediment | place: USA: Wyoming | collected... | reverse complement strand
AACCTGGCCCTCGGTCTCGCGCTCTTGCTGGCTCGTGACGGTCGCGATGCAGTAGATTTCGAGTTCTTGCTCGATGAGCTCAGACTGAAAGAAGTGGACGACGAGTGTTGCTCGAAGTGGTTCCTCCGGAATACCTCTTTGCCAAGTGGGGTCTCCTGGGAAGAAGACTGAGCCTCGCGTCATTTTTGGGGGAAGCTCGAAAGGAGTGGCGGGCAACCACGGCGCGGCGGGAATAAGTTTCGGGTCACCAGGGCCGCCCTCCAAGGCCTTGTTCAAGGCGGGCATCCGGAGACTCCAGTCGGTGACCTGGTCGGACCTTTCAGCGAAGTTGCTGATTTCAGCGCCCACGATGACTCCGTTGTAATCTCGCGTGTAGAGGGCCTCACGAATTTTCAAGGTTATTGAGCGTGTGCCCTTAGGCTTTCTCTCCTTTAGCTCGTGAATGGCGGTACGGACGCCCTCGGCGACGCTTAAGAAGGCCTCATCTCGGTTGCTCCAGCACGTCACAGCCTTTCCATCTGTTGGCAAGGCAAGAAGCTTGCCGAAGGGCAGCTTTTTCCAGGCCACCGGACGCAAGATCACAGGGATGACCCGGGCATTGCCGGCCTCGTGTCGTTCCATGGCCCTCTTGACTTCCCTGCTGTAGCAATAATCCGAGGCTATGAAGTCCGGACTCACCAAGAGCAGGAACAAATCCGCTGTCTCCAGGTGTGCGTCGATCTCTGTGTTGAGTTCCTTGCCAGCCCCGATTTTTCGATCGTGCCACGATCGGATCAAGCCCTCACGCTCCAGCGGACTCAGATGTTTCCCTAGTTCGTCTCTTAAACCTTCATCCTTATGCGAGTAGGAATAAAGCAGCTCAATGCCGCCGCGTTCCCCCTGTTCGGCAGGATTGACCGTTCGGGTCCTGCCGCGTGACGCGGGCATGCTGATTGCGGGCTCTACTGTCTTGTTTGTCCGCACTGGAAGGGCTCGCTCACTGGCGGCAAGTGCGATCTCATTCAGTATTCGCACCTTGAGCTCTCTCGCGTGAATCTCAAAATCCCGAAGCTGTGGAGAGAAATCTTGGGGGGAGCAGCCTGCGACCTGACAAAGGCGAGACACATGGTCTATTGCGCGTTGAAACTCCTTGCTCCACACAGCCTCGAGCTTCCGGCGTAGCCATCGCTCGCGCCGTTCTGTTACTCCATCGGCGGTCCGATCCTGACACGCTCGAATGTAGCTGTCTCCGAACGCTTGTTGCAATCCTTCGAAACGCTCCCGGATAAGCTCACCCGCCGCACGGTAGAAACTGCTTGATCTCAAGTTTCCGGTGTGGGCGAACTGTTCGCGGAGGTCAGCTCCTGCCCGATCGATGTCTGCGTAGAGCGGAAAACGCCACTTCTCGAAGAGGAGATCACCGTAACGTTCGAGTTTGTTCATTTCCTCGATATGTTCTGAGCCGAGGGGGGTTATTCCTGCGTTCACGACAGCCCCCCACTTGGCTTCAGCCCCAGAACTAATGTGCCCACACTCTGTGAGACCGGTGTCGGAGAGAGTCTTTAAAGTGTCATTCCATTGATCGTCGGACACAGCAGAAAAGTCGGGCAACTGCTTCTTAAGATCATCGAGCAACATCCTCCCAGGGCGAGAACGATGCAATTCGTGGAGTATGGCCTCGCCTAAGCTGTCGTCGTACATTTCGATAGCCTCGTCCCCTTCGATCCCACTAGCAACGCCGAAACCGATCCTAGCTCTCCCGCTCGCGTGTATGTATTGTGCGCTCTTGACATCTGCACGACAAGGGGGCAGACCTTGTGCCAGTCGAGGACAGCTTGCGGGACCGCGCCTCCGCGGGTGGCGAATACATCCGTCGTCCAGAATGTATGCGGTTGGCATGCCTCTGGTGCGGGAAGTGTGGGCCAACCCCGCGCTCTCCATGAGCGGAACAGTCTTCACTTGGCGTAAAGTTGATTGACGAACTCCGCAGCGAAACGGATGGCGAAACGTGCTTCATGCGGAAAAACAATGGGTTGGTGCTTTGGGTGTGCGAAGCGGTTACGGAAATTCGGAAGCACCGATTCCAGGATTTTGAGGTATGAGTCGGTCTCCGTTGGGGTAAAGATCGGGGTTCCTTCAACTTGTAGCAATTCTCGCATTTCAGCCTGGCGCTCACTGAGTTGGCGTATATGCGAGAACCCCTCTTCGTTGATGAGCCCGTCCTTTATGGCTCTGCGCAACAATTCCTTGAAGCGGCCCTTTCGCTGATCCTTCCCCTTCGCTAGGCGTACTTTCAACGCAAACTCCAATAGCAGAAAGGTGAGAGACGTCGCAACCCCGTAAAAGGCATAGACAAACCGACCGTAAAGGCAGATGTTCTTGATTGTCTCAAAGTAATTCCGAATGTCCTCAGGGACGGAGTCGGAGAGGCGTATCTCCGAAAGTTCTCTGTGCTCTGATTCAAGCGTCCCCCAGCCTTCCATTCTGGAATCGGGCGCGAAGACTTCATCCAGGGCCTTCAGTTCTTCCATGAGTCACAAACTCCTGTTTCAAGCCATCCTATGGGGCCATGTCAGATGAAGTCAAGATGGCGCGGGATAGTCTTCTAGGGACGGGCGGAATCGCGCGTGGCGCCTACATGCTGTTGTTCAGGATGTATGCGGTCGGGATGCTGCTTCTGGCGCGTGAAGTGGGGGCCAGTGTGCCGCAGTCTGAGTGAGATCGGTGGCTGCTGCACGCATCCCGCGGGCGGCGCATACATCCCGTTCTTTGCGATCTGTGCGATCAGATTGTAACCTCGCTTCCCTCGATGGTCAAATCGCGCACATGGCAAGCTACGCCACGTATGCGCAACCCGGCGGGCGGAACTTCTACCAGCTCAGCCGGGGCCGGACCTCGGCCAGGCCCTGTTACCTGGGGCTAGACCCTCATTCTGCAGACCAGATGCTCCATGAGTTCCTTGATTTCTCTGAGGGTTTCGCGTCGGGCGGCGCGGTACGTGGCGAAGCGTGGGCTGCCTGTGGCTTCATTCCAACGGTCCCGAAGGAATTGTTCGAGCGAGAGGCCGGACACAAGTCTTTCCGCCGTAAGATATGCGCTGTGGATTTTCATGCCCTCAACTGTGCCGAGGACAATGTCAGTGCCGCTACATTCCTCAGCAAGTAGAAAGTTCCACCAATCAAAGTCGCGGCGACTGTATCCCTCTGGCAACCTAGAACCGTAAAGCGAATCCCACCTGGTGCCTGCTTGCTCCCACTCTTGCGAAGCGTCCATCCACGCGGCTTGGTATTTGGGCAGCGCCGTGTCATACAAATGCTGAAGCTTCCGCCGCGTTGAGCTGTCGATTTTTCCGGCAAGACCAGATGCTTGCGTGTTCGACCACACTTCTGGGTTGTCACAGTACAATTTCCGCTCAACTCTCGAAGAAGTCCGGGAGAGTTCCTCGTGCATTGGCCGGTAGACTTCCCGACTGAGAGCTTTTTGTGACTCCCTTTCCTCGGCTCGTGTCTGGCGAAATAAGTCCGTTAAGAAACCAAGGATGCGGGTCAGCGCAGAACTAAGCCAGTCCATGTCGGTAAGTATAGCCTCATCACCTCAGTCGGTGAGCGCCAGAATCATCCTGCGGTCAGGCGCTTTCCTGCCTGCCAGCGATTTTCTCTCCTCGACCCAGATTTACTGAGAATTACATAATATAGTGACCTTCTAGAATAATTCCGCCTGTTTCCAGAAGGCGGTCACCAGGGCTGCGGGTGGCGTGTACATCCTGTTGTTCAGGATGTATGCGATTAGAATGCCCCTGGTACGTGAAGTGTGGCCCAATCGCCCGCATTTTGGATAAGGCCGCACCCACGGCACACCCCGCCGTGCATGCGCCACCCGCGAGAGCAGGTAGCGCCGAGTTGTTCTCGAACTCCGCGGCTTGTGAACCGTCGTCGCGCCAAAGGCCGCAGACTCAGAAAACGAGTCTGCGCTACCTGCTGCAAGCCTACTTCCCTACCACCAGAACGGTAAACGAACCGGGCACGATACTCGGTCGGGGGCGAGGCTGTTCCGGCGTCGCGCGAGGAGGCGAAGCCATATTTGGTACATCCTCGTTCGACCTTGGCTTTATCGAGGACGGGACATAGTGGCCAATTGTCTTCCTGCAATACCGCCCGCAACCGTTTGTGTATTTGCCTCCCGAGACTCATTTAGCTGTAGTGGCCACCCACCTCCATGTAAAGAGTACAGACCGAGGCATGCTATCGATTTTGCTTTGACGCAATCGGCGGTAGAATGGAGGTGTGCCAATGAGTGACTATTCAGAAGAGGAACAACGCATATTCCGGATCCACGCGCCGCGCTTCTGGCAGGCATTAAGGGATTGGCTAGGACAGAGGTGCCAAGCCCTGAATGCGGAGAAGCAGAGGAATCTCCTCGAATTCGAGTTATCGCCTCCTTCGGGAGCGAAAATTCGAAGAATCGATCCGGCCGCCACTCTCCAGGTCCAATTTGATGAGGGCACCTATAGGATCAGATACTCCTGCGGGGCAGGTCGTGGGGAGTATCTCTTTGAGTTGAACACTGATAAGACCTTATTCTTGCGTGATCCCTACTACAGGTCGCTTACTCCCGAGCAAGTCGGAGAAAAGATGCTGAATCTCCTGCTTGGCTCTCCCTTTTAACCTTGGCTTGGAAACCAAAGAGAATGGGCTCTCCTAGCCGTCGACCGCCTTCGGACCATGGGATTGAGGAGCAACGAACAGGATCACAAGAATGAGGAAAGGGCCTCAGGAAAAGCCCGAGGCCCCGTGGAATGACTAGGCGGGATCGTCGGTGGGATCGACGTCCGGCGCCGGTTCTTCCCGCCGCTCCGCGCGGTCGAGTTTCAACATGGACTGCAGCGCGATTTCGCAGACGTGCTGCTTGACCACGAGGAACCCCAAAAGCAGATTCTTCGCCCCGACAGGTCGGGGCTCAGAATAACACTGCCGCTGCGGTATTCCTTCTCGTACTCGCGGGTGCGAAGCTCCCCGACGAGTTGGAGGTGCGTGCTCTTCTTCAGGCTTGTGAGGCGCAACGATCGACCTTCAACGTTGCGGCTTTTCAACATTGAAGGGCTGCAAGGTCAGAGCACGGGCCTTGCGCTACAAGAGCAAACGTAGCGATGCCAGCGGGTGCGGGATTCGCCGGTGCCCTGGCCGGTCTTCTTTCAAGTGGGGCAGGAGCGCTTCGTGGCGAGCAGCAGGACCGTGTAGCTGGCCCCCTTCTTGGTTGTCCGCTGCACGGCGTCCGCGCCGAGAAACCCGACCAAGATGGCTTTGTTGTAATACATTTTGTGACTGGAAGCATAAAATGGCCGTTGCGGCCACTTTATGCTTCCAGAGTTTCGGACAGATGCGAAAAACTGGGCGAGGGCTGCGGTTCGCAGCGGGCGCCCACCCTCACATCAGTTGACGCGAACGCCGTTTCCGGGGATCTGAGCTTGAGGGCCACTTGTCCGGTTTGGCGACTATTCGGGAGTTGGCAGCCGGACCGGAAAGAACCGGGGCGTTCGGCGAGGTCTATCCGGCGCTTCCGGCGACAGGCGATATTCGTTTGCGCCCAAGGAGGGGAAACAGTTCCGCGAGGTCCTGTGCCCTTGGCTCGCAGGTTGAGCGGGTGTCTAGTTGTGATACCCTACGTTCCGATAGCCCATGTCGTTACTATCAACGCGGTGTCCGCCCCGGCTCGCCGTCGGCGGCTTCGTCTTAGGCCGACCATGACCGGCTTTATCCAGGTCAGCCTAAACAGGAGTTAGGCACCCAAGGAACAACGAACATGTCGCCCCTAGGAATCCAGGACCCGTTTCGTGTACTGCTCCTCTTTCACGATGAACTCCAAAACGTTCAGGCGGTGCCCCTCAATGGCCTTCCTAGAGTTCCTATCGGCACAGGCAGTGGCGGCACACTTCGTGGAAGAGCGGAAATCGCTGCGTTCGTCAGGGGAATGGGGTTTGACAGCGTCGTCCACACCCGGCAGGTTAGCGACGTTCCCAACCTAGCTTTTGAACGAACCTTCCTTGTTCTGCCGACAGGCAAGATACTCCCTTCAATCGAGTCAAGGCTTGCCGCTCGTCATGAGGCGGAAATCAAAATTCTCGACGGGCAAACTATCACTGAACGAGATAGGGCCGCACTTACGGCCTTCGAGGGAGTGATCTTGGGCGCTACTCGGCTGGAGTCAGCCGATGGCTTCCGGCGCATGACGCAGTTTTTCGAGAAGAAGGTCGTTATTGCTGACGGGGGTGGGCTTTGACGCGGGTCAGCACCGACAAGGGTCAGGCGCTCTCGGGCACCTTTGTGGAAATGAAAAGATGCACCAAATGCCAACGCGAAAAGCCACTGGAGGACTTTCCCAAGAACAAGGCCACCAAGGATGGTCGGGGATCTTGGTGCAGGGCATGCACAGCTGATTACTACAAGACTGATACAGGGAAGATTGCCGTCAGGGAGGCCCAGGCGAGATACTTTAAGACTGCTAAAGGCAAAGCGGCACTGGCGCGCGCCGTCAAAAGCCAACAGGCGGCTGGCTATTATCGCTTCGGTCGGGGCGCAGTCGCGATCCTCCGGCAGGGGGCCGAGGCACGAGGGCTTGCTTTCTCACTCACTGCTGAGTCGCTTGAGGCGTGGTGGCAACAGACCGCTGACACGTGCTCATATTGCGGAATCACGACGGAAGAGTTCAAGCGCCTGAGAGACTTTGTTGTCTCTTACCGCGCAACCGACTACGAGATTCTAAAGTTCAAACGCATTTTCAAATCCCCAAAGCACCGCACCATCAATTGGCTCACTCTCGACCGAGCCGACAACAGTCGAGGCTACGAGCTGGACAATCTCGTCAAGTGCTGCTGGTTCTGCAACAGCACCAAGGGCAGCCTGCTTACTCAGTCCGATATGGAAGCCATCGCAAAGAACGTAATTCAAAGGCTTCAAGGGAGGGTTGCAGCGGCAAGTGAAAGCACCTAACCAAGCCCTGCAGCGGACGGGCAAACAACATCCGCCGCTGAACGCCAGCCCTTAGGCGAACTTGTGGTAGCAGTTGGAGGTGCGGTGAACCCAGAAGTTTCTGCTCCTATACTTCTCTCGGAGATTCCTCAGGATGTTCTTGCGGAAGTTCGCGAAAGACTCTGGACTTACACCGCCTCGGTTTTTGCGGTTGACGGGGCGCTGCCCCTGTATCGCGGCACCGCGACCTGTGTCGCCGCCTCAGGCAAGGCTTACCTCTTGACCGCCGCGCACGTTTGGCGGGAACTGGGCGGCGAGCGCTTTGCGCTGTCTCTTGAGGCCGACCGCCTCCTCATTCCGATTCACAAAGACCATGTTGAACCAACTGTTCTCGGACCGACTGGTCCGCCGGAGTGGGGGCCTGATCTAGCGCTGATTAAGCTCCCAGATATCGTTGCGGTCGACATTCGGCAGGTTAAAGCCTTCTACAACCTCGACAAACGGAGACCCAAACCGGGGGAACAGGCCAGATATGACAAAGGCTTGTGGGCAGTAATTGGAGCGCCTGCGGAACAATCGACTTTCGGAGAGACTGAGGCGTTGCTTAAGATCAGCGTCTTTGCTTCTGTGGTCGTGTCCGCGCGCCAGCGTGCCGGCTTCGACTACGTCGATCTAGGGTTTTACCATCAAGGTCGGCCGGACCTCCCTCAGTCGTATGGTGGTGTCAGCGGGTCGGGTCTGTGGCAGGCACCGCTTACAAGATCAGTCTCAGGCGCAATTTCTTGGACTGGCGAAGCTCGGCTCGAGGGGGTGGCGTTCTATCAGAAGTTCACTGAGGAGGAGGAAGGCGTGATTCGCTGTCACGGTCGCACGAGTGTTTATGAGCAAGCGTTGCGGCGCGTCGCCTAACCACGCGCTTGAGCCGACGGCCGACGCGCATCATCACTTAGAGTTGTGGCCGCACGTCGTCCGCGGCTCAGCGCCGATCGTTAGGCTGCTCAGGAAGGGAAGCGTTGAACTTGAGTAAAAATACCCGCAAGGCGAGCCGGGGGAAGAAACATTCGAAGATTGAAAACTTGTCGATTCTTGGAGCAACCGCGCGCATGGGCCCAGTCAGCTTGCACATGTATGCGGCTGATTTCTTATCCGCGGCCAGGGCAGCAGCACCGCCAGAGGTCCCGTTTGCCCCAGCCCGAACATACTTGGTATGCCGCGTATTGGAATTGGCGCTCAAAGCATTCTTGTCTCTCAAAGGACGCTCCCTTGAGCAATTGGCTGGCGGTGCGTTCGGCCATGACCTTGAAAGCCTCCTCGCGGAGGCAGAGCGGCATGGGCTTTCTACTCTCGTTCATTTGGAAAAGCTTCAGCTGGCCGAAATACGCCGCGCATCAACTTACTATGCGGAAAAGGTGTTTGAGTATCCGGCTTTGGGCGAAGCGGTCTTCGGCTATCCCAAGAACCCAGACACCAACCTGTTGCTTGGCGCGGCCGAGGCGCTGGTCGCGGCGCTTCGAGAGCCCTGTCTCGATTCCGGATGATTCATCGCCCTTCGTACAGCCAGTGCCTAACCGGGCGTTCGAGCGGACGCGCGAAACGGCGTTTTCAGCTAAGCTTGGTGTTGCGGCGCGCGCCGCTCAACTTCAACGTTAGCTCCCGAACGATCGCCGCCAAGAACCGCTATTCCCGACAACTGTCGGCGGCGGTGCAGCCACCGTTGAACTCGCCTATCAAATAGTCGGGGATCGTCGCCGAAGCAAGTCTCTGAAACTTGCAGGATTTGCCTCAGATTGGGCCGATCGGTCCTGCCTTGTCGCGTAGTGTTGACCCTTCGCGAACTTCAATCCACTTGGCCGTATAACGCCCTACTCGTAGAAGTGCCCTTGGCCCGCGCGAGATCGGGGTGCAGGAGCGTGTTGTCCACGATTACCCGCGAAAAACGGCTACCCGTAGAAGTGACCGTACTCGGCATTTCGATTCGAGCCACCACGCGATAACTCCAGGATGGTCGCCGACCGGAAACTACCTCAAGGGAAAACGGAACCACTCGCAGACTTTCGACGTTTTTTCCGACAATCCACCGAGGAAGTGCCGATGCATCGTGTGGTGTCCTGCCAGAACTATGGTACGCTGGGAATGATGATCGATCACGGCAACAGCTAGGTGTAGTCATGTCGGACGCAACCAAAGGTAAGACGTCAGAGGCGGCGATTCGTCAAACTCGAATCTTTCCATCCGATACTCTGAGGGATTTTCTGCATCTACTAGATCACTTCCCTGCATTTCGCCCGCTCGTCGGGGAAGTCATCCAATTTCTAGTCGTGCTCGATGCCTCTTCCGTCCAAGGAGAGGTTCGCTGGCGTATTGGCTCGCGGCGAGACTCTTCTGCCCGCTCTAGTCTCCACGAGTTGATCGAGGCAGGAGTGGTTATCGCAGCAGCGCCTCCCTGGATGAAAATGGAAATCGAAGAAGATCTGCCGTTGATCGCGGCGGAGTTGGGCGTTCCGGTCACGACAGTCCGGCAGGAATGGACACAGTTTGAGACTATGATCCGGTACTTTCGTCCGAGAGCCGATATCGCCCCTAGCGTTCCTTGCTCTGATCCGAAAGACTTGCCTTACATTCAAACCCTTGACCAGATTGCGGCTGATTTCATCTGGACCCGAGATTCGCATTTCCTGGAAACCAATCCTCCCGATATGGCGGGCGGTCTCGATAACTCCATTCGGGACTATGCGCGGGCCACAAGCATTCTGGCTGGGGTAAAGGTTGGATCCGGGTTCGCCGTCGTTTGTGGGCTCGAGATCCTCGCGGCGCTCGGTCGGGCTGCCATCGAAGGAATTCAAAAGATTCCGCCGATACTCAAGGTCTGCATCAGCCTGGCGATCGTAGGCCTGTTCCTGCACCCAAAATCGCGCGAGCGCCTGCTCGGATGGTTAAAGCAAGGATTGGCTCTCGTTGAAAAGGCCAGACCCGTGGTTGTCTCCGTATCACGGGATGCCTTCAAGGAGCTTGTTTCCGCCGCACAGACGGCTAGGAGTGCCGAGCAGTCCATTCGCGCAGCAATACCGACCGTCGTGAAATCGCGAGTACCCGCCGTGGTCATGGCTAGAGTAGTGTGTCTCAAAGCGGGTGAACCGCTGCCGCTGGCCGAAATCGAGAAACGGGTGCGAAGCGCTGGATACTCGACCCGGGCCCGCAACTTCGCGGCGTACTTAAAGAAGATTCTTCGACAGAATTCGGAATTCATTGAGATCTCCAGCGGGTTGTGGACTTTGCAGGCAGCCGAAGGAGTTTTCGCTACTGCGTAGACGTAATCGCGCGAAACCAATCCTCTCGAGAAAATTCGCACGAGCCCACTTCAATGAGGATATGCTGACGGCCGATGCCGGTCCGTTGTTGGACATTACAAAATCATGCAAGAGCTCCATACAAGCGCCCCTGATCAATCAAAAATCGACTACCGGGAGCTTCTATTCAAGCTCGTTCCCGGGCCAGCAGAAGCTGTGATTTCACAATTAGTTGAACAGCTGCCTTACGTCTGGCTCGATACCTATCTTGCGATGATGCCCCGGCATATTAATGTCGTCCAAGTCCGCCACGGAACATTTGACTAATCTACGACGACTGCGCTTCCCTTGAAGCAACCGGTGTTGTGCCCGCCAATGCCCACACCGAAGCGCGCCTGATTGCGGTTTCTGGCCGCTGCAATCCACAGAAAAGAAAGCGCGATGACGGTCGG
>Ga0315280_10011781_pt1 | contig 10684 bp, 7 predicted proteins | sample YL17G06_40_MG_FD_203697 | JGI IMG/M metagenome (GOLD analysis project Ga0315280, IMG submission 203697) | Sediment microbial communities from Yellowstone Lake, YNP, Wyoming, USA - YL17G06_40 | ecosystem: Environmental > Aquatic > Freshwater > Lake > Sediment | place: USA: Wyoming | collected... | reverse complement strand
GACCACACCTTTCTTTTCACGGGGGCCGTAAGGAAGATCAAGCAGATTATCGATTCCGGCGAGCTGGGCCGCCTCCTGTTTTTCGATTCGGTCCGGGTCAACCTGGGCCTCTTCCAGCACGATATCAATGTCATCTGGGACCTGGCTCCCCACGACTTATCGATTATGGACTATGTCATCCCGGACAGGCCTGTCGCCGTCTCGGCCCATGGGACCGTCCATTACGAAGGCAGCCTCGAGGATGTCGCCTACGTCTGCACCGAATTCGAAAACCACGGTTTCATCGCTCATTTCCATGTCAACTGGCTCAGCCCGGTCAAGATCCGCAGAACCCTGATCAGCGGCGACAAGAAAATGCTTGTCTGGGACGACCTCTCGCCCGACGATAAAATCAAGATTTACGACCGGGGCGTCGAATTCACAAGCACAAACGGCCAGCAGAAAAACGGCATTGAGGAGCTTTTGGTCAGCTACCGGTCCGGGGACATGTATGCCCCGAAGATCGACAACACCGAGGCCCTGCACGCGGAGGTCGACTATTTCGTTAGGTGCCTCGAGAAAAATGAGGAGCCGTTCAACAACGGTCAGGCCGGCCTCCAGGTTGTTCGTCTCCTGGAAGCCGCAGACCAATCCGCCAAGAACAACGGCCGGAGAATCAAGCTGTAAGGAGCTATAGGGAGAACTCATGGATTACTGCCGGATCGCGCCCGACGTCAAGCTGGGTAAAGACGTCAAGATTTTCGCCTTCGCCAACCTGTACGGATGTTCCATCGGAGACCAGACAAAGATCGGGACCTTCGTCGAGGTCCAGAAAGGCGCCGTCATCGGCCGGAACTGCAAGATCTCATCCCACACGTTCATCTGTGAAGGCGTGACCATCGAAGACGACGTCTTCATCGGGCATAACGTGACGTTTATCAACGACATATACCCCAGGGCGACGACGGCCGGGGGAGGCTTGCAGACAGAGGCCAACTGGAAAGTCATACCGACGTTCATCCGGAGAGGGGCCTCCGTCGGTTCCAGCGCAACGATCCTGGCGGGAGTGACCATCGGCGAAGGAGCGATCATCGGGGCCGGGGCGGTCGTTACCAAGGATGTGCCCCCCTGGACCGTCGTCACGGGTAATCCGGCCAGGGTCTTGAGAAAAATCGAAGAAACAGCAAAATAAGGCTGTTATCCGACGGAAGCGCATCAGGGCTAGAGGAAAACATGCTGAAAGAGAGAGAGGCGGTTGTCACGACAGCCCTCATCTTCATCGACGGCCTCGTCGTCTCTTCCGCTTACCTGCTCGCCTTCATCCTGAGAAAGCTGATCGGACCGACCTTCTCTATTCCATGGTTTTCCCCGTTGTTCACGATCGTTTTGGATGCAAATATCAGGCTTCAGCAGTATATAAGCTTCTTGCTGGTGGCCGTCCCGCTATGGTGCTCGATGCTCTATTTCAACGGCATCTATCACTCGATGAGGACGCGCTCGTATTTTAAGGTTTTTTGGATTATCTGCAAATCCGCATTCATGGCCTTCCTCGGCTTCGGCACGACTCTTTTCGTTTTCAAGGTTTCGTCCGCAAGCCGCCTTTTTTTCTTTCTCTTCACGGGACTGAGCTTCGTCTCGATCCTGGCGGAAAAAACAGCCCTTTATCTCGTCATGCATTATATCCGTCGGCAAGGACGCAACTACCGAAGCCTTCTCATTGTGGGGACGGGTCGACGAGCCGCTGCATTTATCAGCCGCATCAAACGCCATCCCGAATGGGGCTTCCAGATCCTCGGGGCGATCGATGATGAGCCCGGAAGGGGAATTAAAAAAGTGGATGGGGTCGATATCATCGGGGCGCTCGATGACATTCCCAGGATCCTCCATACCGACGCTGTGGACGAGGTCGTTTTTGTCGTGCCCCGCTCCCGGCTAAGCCATCTCGAGGGAGCGCTCCATGACTGCGAAACCGAAGGCATCGTCACGACAATTACGGTGGATTTGTTCGACATGCAAATCGCCAAATCTGCTGTTTCGGTAATCGACGGGATCCCTCTTCTGCGCTTCCATACGACGAAAATCAACGAACGGCAGCTTTTCGTCAAGCGGGCCATCGACATCGTCATCTCCGGCCTGGTCATCGGCCTCCTCGGCCCCTTCCTGCTCATCATAGCGGGGCTCATCAAGATAACCTCGGCCGGGCCTGTTTTTTTCAAGCAGAAGCGCCTGGGGCTGCGCGGCCGGAAGTTCACCCTCTACAAATTCCGGACGATGCGCGAAGGAGCCCATGCCGTCCTGTCCAAGGTCAACGACGTCGCCGAAATGGATACCCCGGAATTCCGGGCTTCAAAGAAGCAGTGGTTCACGCGGCTCGGCCGGATCATGAGAAAGTTCAGTCTCGACGAACTGCCCCAATTTTTCAACGTTTTCATAGGACAAATGAGCCTCATCGGCCCCCGGCCAACCGTTCCCGACGAGGTCGAAAAATATAAGGCCTGGCAGCGGCGGCGTTTGTCGATGAAGCCCGGGATCACCTGCCTGTGGCAGGTCAACGGCAGGAACAATATCGGTTTTGAAGACTGGATGAAGCTGGATCTTGAGTACGTCGACAACTGGTCTCTCCGGCTGGACTTTAAAATCCTGGTTAAGACTGTTCCGGTCGTCCTGTTCGGCATCGGGGCCTATTGAAAGGCCAGACCCGACAAATAAAATAGGTTTACAATTTGTTGCATTATATGAATTTGTTGCATTACATGAGAATAAGAAGAGTGATTCTCCCCGGCTTGTTCGCCATTTTCGTGCTATCTGTGGCGCAGGGTCGGGCTTTCGCCTGGGGGAATACATGGATGGGGACGGCCCTCGAACAAATGGTCACTGCGGCACGATGGAGGGCCGGCGCCTTCAAATACAATGCCGCCTTCCGGCTCGATAATGCCGGTTATGATTCGGATATTTACTTCGGTATGATGGCCAACCCGGTCCCCGATTATACGATCACGGCGGGACCCGATATCCAAATCTTCCTTCCCCTGAAGAAGAAAATCGTCTTCGACGTCTCCGAATCGCCCCGATATGTCTTCTTTTTCGATACCAAACGGGAGAGGGCACTGAACAATACCTTCGCGGGCCGGGTCCATCTCGTCTTCGACAGGTTCTACATCCAGGCCGGTGGAGGATTTATCAATGCCAAACAGCGCTTGAGCACGGAATTGAATCTCAACGTCCGGCTTAAGGAAGACGACCTGACGGGCCTTGTTTTGTGGCAGGCTTCGAGGGAAACCTCCTTCGCCCTTCAGTACCGGAGATCGGAATTTCGATACGAAAACCTGACACCGGGGACGTTTAGTTTTAGCGAGAACCTCAACAGGAGGGAAAGCTTTGTCAATTTCACGGCTTACCTTCAGCAGCGCTCGAAAACCAGGTTTTATCTGGACGGCGAATACGGGTCCTTCACATTTGCGGAGGCGATTTCAGGCTTTAAAGATGCCAGGAGCTATGGCATCTATGGAGGGATCGAATTTCTGCCGTCGTCAGAAGGCCAGGGCAAGACAACAAGTTTCAGCGGCAGGATAAATCTGGGCTACAGACGCCTTGATGTTCTCAGCCATGGGGCAAAAGATTACTCGGGTCTGGTTGGGAACACCGATGTTTCTATCGGCATCATGAGATTCACAGCCATCCGCGCCTTTTTTTCCAGGGGACCCCAATTCTCGGTTTACTCCGGCCTCACTTACTATCTCCAGACAATCTATGGGGTAGGGCTAGCCCAATCCTTGTCAAGGAAAACTACGGCGACTTATGACTTTTATTATGGCCGGAATGAATATCCAGGGGGCGTAACGATCGGCGGTGAAGCGATAGCGAAAAGGCTGGACAAGTATATGACCCATTCCATAGGACTGAACTTCCGCCTTGGAAGGGCCCTCGAACTCAACCTGATGGCGAACCTGGGAAAAAGAGATTCGGCATTTGCTCCGCGGCCGACGAGCAGGCGCTACTTTATCGGATTCAGCCTGACATACGGCTATCCATCCGGTGGCTTTACCATGCCGAGGGCTCGTGCTTTCTGATGAGGGGGGCAGGTTAGGTCTGGATTTACAGGGTTGCTAAAGCTATAATATGACTTTGAAAAGGTTTATTAATGAGCGGACAAAAGGCAAACTCATGAAAAAACGCCATAAAACCGGATCTTTGAATGGGTTCTCAAGCTCTGTCCAATATACCGCCCTTGCTCTATTTATTTTCGGAATTCTGCCCGTGGCCATCCCTGCCCTGCAAGAACAGCAGAATCTTCCCGTCAATGATTACAAGATCGGAACAAAGGACCTTCTGGAGATAAAGGTGTTCGAGCTGCCCGAGCTTAATCAGACCGTCAGGGTCGCCGAGGACGGCTCGGTTAGCCTCTCTTTGCTCGGTAAAGTGGATGTCGCCGGCCTGACCGCTCAAGAACTGGAGAAGAAGCTGGCTTCAATCCTGGATCAAAAATACACGAAAGGCGCTCATGTTACCGTATTCATCAAGGAATATCAAAAAGTATCGGTTTTAGGGGCAGTCGGCAAGCCGGGAAATTACGAATTGGTTGGACCGACGACCCTGCTTCAAGTCATTTCGCAGGCCGGAGGGTTGACCCCTGACGCCATGGACGAGCTCTATGTCTTCAGGCAGGCGAAAGACGGCCAAAAAACGAAAATCACCGTCAACCTAAAAGATTTGACGGGCGGAAATCAGAACCTCAACATCGATCTCCAGCCTAATGACGTGGTCAATATCCCTATCGATCAGATGCAGACCGTCTACGTTTATGGACAGGTGATCAGGCCCGGAGCGATCCAATTCAGGCAGTCGAAAAAGATCACCTTGCTCCAGGCCATCGCTCAAGCGGGCGGCCCGACGGAATGGGCCTCAAAATCGAGCCTGACGATCAGACGGACCGACAAAAAGACGGGCAAAGAGATGAAGATCCCCGTGAATCTCAAGAAAATTATCGCTGGGAATGCTCCTGATATCACTCTTGAGGAAGGAGACGTCATAATTGTCCCCTAGGCCGACAATAATATTCAAAAAGAGGCGCTGATGACAGACTCAAGCATGGATATAAAGGACGGGCCCGTTGCTAGGGTCCAGCACTACTGGCATATTCTTCTCAAGTGGAAATGGACCGCTGCATTTTTCTTTGTCGTAGTCGTCGGGGGCGCAATTCTTTTCTCATTTCTAATCCCCCCGATCTATACCTCCAAAGGCAGCATTTGGATCGAAGAGCAGCTGAATATTCTGCCGTTCGAGGACATCCAGAGGCCCGATAACACCGGTCAATCCCCCCAGAGCTATTCGCAATTGCTCCAGAGTCGGGCCCTGGCGGCTAAGGTTATCCAAAAACTCAAGCTCTTTGAAAATCCGGAGTTCGCGGGGAAGCCTCCAAGAGGGGAAAAACTCCCCGACCCCTCAGATCCTATTTTCGGAGAACGGCTCATAGAAAACTTTTTGAAAAGAATCTCCGTACGGCCCATCCAAAACACAAAGTTGTTGGAGGTGACATACGGCGACCGTGACCCCAAGTATGCCTCCGAGACATTGAATGCTCTCTTCGATGAATATAACGACATGATCATCAGGCAGAGGTATGAAGCATTGAAACGGGCCACAGAATTCTTGAAAACTCAGATCGCGGCGGTCCGCTCCGAGATCGAAGAAGGCGAAAAAAAGCTCAGCGACTATGGATCGTCGAAGAACATCCTCCCCCTCACGGCCTCGGAAACACCGACCGTCGCCAGGCTGTCCGAAGTCAATAAGGCCCTGACGGATGCGACGATCGACAGAGTCAATAAGTATGATCGTTACAATCAACTCAAGGCGGGCGTTGTCACAGAACTTTCCGGATCAACAATCGAAAGCCCCCTTCGAAGACTGCGCGATCGATACGCAAGCCTCAGCCAAGAATATGCCAAAAGGCTGGGCACGCTGAGGCCCGAGTACCCGGAGATGCAGCGCCTGAAATCGGAAATAGATTCGGTCAAAGAGGATCTCCAGAACGAAACGAAAAAGATGACCGATGCCGCCTATGCCGATTATCAGGCCGCGCTCAAAAAAGAACAATCCCTAATGGGGCTGCTTGAACAACTGAGGACGGATGCGTTCAAGGCCAACAGCAATTCCATTGCCTATAACAGTTTGAGAATCGAGCTCGAAAATAAGAAAACTCTTCTCGAATCTCTCTCTAAAAGGCAGAGCGAGACCGACATATCCGCCCGGCTCAAAAGTCTGGAAACGGCGAATATTTGGATCGTCGACAGGGCGAATTTTCCCCTAAGACCGACGAGCCCGAACAAGCGGCGCAATGTCCTGTACGGATTCTTGGTGGGCTTGGCCGGGGCTTTAGGATTGGCCCTCGGGCTCGAGTATCTCAATAACACGGTCAAGACCTCGAAAGACGTGACGAATTCCACGGGGTTTCCTGTATTGGGCGCCATCCCGGCTTTTGAGAAAGAAGCGAACCCGAAGAGTCCGAAGGCTGAGTTCAAGAGAATCATCAATATTGTCAGGGGAAGAGGCGAGCCCCGGAAAGAAAAGGATCGGGATCGGAGACGAAAAGAAGGCTTCATCGCCCTGGCGCCGCAAAGAGACCAGGCCGATGGCCGAGCCGACCAAGAGGCCAAGCTTGCCAGGATCGAGCTGATCGCCGCGCGCGAGCCCCAATCGATCCAGGCAGAAAGCTATCGTTCGATCCGGACGACCCTTCTTGTCTCCTCCCCGCCGGGGAAGATCAAGTCTATCCTGATCACGAGCCCTCTGTCCCGGGAAGGCAAATCGGCCACTGTTGCCAACCTTGGCCTCACCCTGGCCCAGGCGAACAAGAGGGTCATCATGGTGGATTCCGACCTTCGAAAGCCGAAGCTTAGCAGGATTTTCGGCCTCCAGAGCGGCTGGGGGTTAACTCACTTTTTGAGTTCTCGCATCGAGGCGGCGGATTTGTTGAAATCCACTCCGTTCCCGCACCTCTTTCTTATCAGCAGCGGGCCCATCCCCGCCAACCCCATCGAACTCCTCACGTCTGAGAAGATGGGTCATCTCATATCGTTCTTAAAACAGAGTTTCGATTACATCCTGTTCGATGCGCCTCCGCTTCTCGCGGTGAGCGACGCCATCGCCATGGGCCCGATGATCGACAGAATCATTCTTGTCGTCCGGGGAGGGCAAACGCCGATTCCCGCCCTGAAACAGGCCAAACAGAAGCTGGAAGCGCACAAAATCGAATGCCTGGGCGTTATTTTAAACGGCGTCGATCTTGTCGAGCAAGACGGCTATTACGCCAAGCAGTACTATCACTATTCGAAGGCGGAATAAGAGGGGGGGCGGAATCGCCCCTTAGGCCCCCCAGCCCGACGGGTCCTGTCGGATACTCTTGGAGGGAAACCCTTATTCCGTGTTTCCCTCCAACGATCGCTTCGCTCTCTGCCTCCTTTCCAATGAGCATTTGGCGATGAATTCATGGGAGGATGCTCCTTCGAGGGCTGGCAGGGCGGGCGGGTATTCCCGCCGCCCGTTCGAGGGGGACCCTGTGAAAGGGTCCTCCTCCAAGAGTGTCCGGGGGTCCCCCAAACCACGCCACCCGTCGGGGATCCCCTCCACTAGGGGGCCTAAGGGGCGAATCCAATACCCCTTTGGAGAGAACAACAGGGACAGACACTGTATGTTTCTCCGATTTCCAGAGATCAGCTCGCTTCGCTTTTTCCTCTTTATTCTTTTAGCCGTTCTGATATAATATATGGCTTCTTGTATCGGGGAGTAGCGCAGCCTGGCTAGCGCACAGCGTTCGGGACGCTGGGGTCGTGGGTTCAAATCCCACCTCCCCGACCACGCTTCAAAATCACGGAGGGCGCTTTGCGGACAGGGACGGGTTTATAAAAAAGAATGATTCGCGACATCAAGAACCAGCTCAACGGCCGGATCAGCTGGCGGAAGACATTCACGGCCCTGAGATACCCGAACTATAGGCTGTGGTTCTGGGGGCAGATGACTTCGCTTTTCGGCACCTGGATGCAGATCACCGCCCTCGGCTATCTGACGTTCGATTTGACCCACTCGCCGGCTTATTTAGGATATGTCGGGTTCGCAAACGGGGTTCCGACCTGGCTTTTCATGCTTTACGCCGGAGTTGTCGCCGACAGGATGTCCAGGCGGCGGCTGATGATCATCACCCAGACGGCCATGATGATCCTGGCGTTCATCCTGGCGGGGCTCACATTTCTCCACGTCATTCAGCCGTGGCACATCATCGTGCTGGCATTCTTATCGGGCGTAACCAATGCTTTCGACGCGCCGGCACGGCAGGCCATCGTCCAGGATTTGGTTCCTTATGAGGACATGACCAACGCCATCGCCCTGAACGCGACGATGTTCAACTCGGCGACGGCATTGAGCCCGGCGCTCGGGGGTTTGACTTATGCTTTGTTCGGCCCGGGCTGGTGCTTCACGATCAACGGCCTTTCGTTTGTCGCCATCATTGCCGCCCTGGCGGTCATGAAAATGACGCCGTTCGAGGCGAAGACCGAACAGAATTCCGTCCTGACCGACCTCAAAGAGGGCATCCGCTATGTTGCGGCTCAGCCGATGATCCGGACCATCATCAGCCTCGTCGGCGTTTTCAGTTTATTCGGGTTGGCGTTTGCCACCCTGGTTCCGGCCTGGGCTGTCAATATTCTCGGGGGGAATGCAGCCACGAATGGACTTTTGCTGTCGAGCCGGGGCCTTGGCGCGCTGGTGGGCGCCCTGATGATCGCTTCGCTCGGGCGGTTTACGTTCAGGGGGAAGCTGCTTTCATTCGGGTCGCTTGCTTTCCCGGCGCTATTATTTGTCTTTTCGCTGATGCGTGTGCTGCCGCTTTCACTCATTGTGCTATTCTGCCTCGGTTTTGCCCAGATCCTGGTCTTGAACCTGGCCAATGCCACCGTCCAGACGCTGACGCCCGGCTCGCTGCGCGGGAGGGTGATGGGCATCTACACCTTCACCTTTTTTGGGCTTATGCCGATAGGGGCGCTCTTTATCGGGGGAATGGCGGGGAAGTTTGGGGAGCCGAGCGCCATCACGATAAATGTGGTCATTATTGCGATTTTTAGCGGGTTGATCTGGATTTTTATGCCCAAGTTGAGGAGATTGCAGTAAAATCCGGGGACAGGTACTTAAAAATTGAGGATCATCTCCCGATTAGTTGAAAGGAATGCTACGTCGCTTAATTGAGTATACATTTGGGGTCAAACCTACTCGTTACGCAAAATCAGGCAGGAATTGTGCGTAATGCGTAACGAGTAGGTTTGACCCCGGCTAAAACTCCGAGACCTTAATCAACTCATAGTCCTGCGAGCCAAGGCCGATGCGCTCTCCATGCCTGAGCTGAAAAGACCAGTCGAGATCGTATCCGGCCCGGAATATATCCTTGCCCTTGCTGCGGGCGATGACGAGGTCGGCCGAGGCCTTATCGATGGCGACCGCATCCGCTGAAGCCAAAATCCCGATATCCTCTACAATGCGCGGCTGGTCCCTGGACATGCAGTCGCAGTCTTTGGTGATCTTTATCAGGAAACTGATGAAGCCGATTTTGCCCTTGAAAATCTGCTGCACGCTAAGCGCGTATTCGGCCATTTTTTCCTGGAGGCGCCTGGAATCTTCGTCCCAGCGGAACTTGATGGCGTTGAACTTGCAGATGACGAGGCATTCGCCGCAGCCGATGCATTTCTCATCGAGAATCTCGACATGGCCTTCTGCCTGGACGATGGCGTCGGCGGGGCAGTAATCTAAGCAAAGGCTGCAGTTGCGGCAGGCTTTCGCGCTGACGCGGGGGTGGACGTTGGAGTGCTGGTCGAGTTTGCCGGCGCGGGAAGCGCAGCCCATGCCCATATTCTTGATGGCCGCGCCGATTCCCGTCTGGACGTGGCCGGTGACGTGGGTGAGGCAGAGGAGGGCGTCGGAACTGAGGAAAGCGCCCGAGATTTTGGCCGATTGGATGCGGGCCAGGGAGCGCTGGGGGCGTTTTGTTTCGTGGACGTCGCCGCCGATCAAGCCGTCGGCGATAATTACCGGGATCTCCACAATATCGGGCGTAAATCCGTGGCTCCAGGCGAGGCGGATGTGGTCAACCGAATTGGACCTATTCCCCACGTATAGGGTGTTGGAATCGGTCAAAAAGGCGCGGGAGGTCTTTTGCTGGATTTCGCGGATTAGGGCGTGGAGCCAGCGGGGCTTGATGTAGCCGGTGTTGTTTTTCTCGCCGAAATGCATTTTGAGGGCGACAAAGTCGTCTTTTTCGATTTTATCCTGGAGGCCGATCTGGAGGTAGGCGGCGCGGGCTTTGCGGGACAGGGATTCGTCTCCCTCGTCGGCGGCAGCCGGGATGAAATAGACCTTGCTGATCATTATGGCTATCCTGTCATCTTCATTGCAATTAGCCGGGGTCAAACCTACTCGTTACGCATGTTTTTCCAGGGCAGAGTGCGTAACGAGTAGGTTTGACCCCGTCAATGGCCCTCCATTTAGATCAATCGCCCATGATCGTTTTGGCCTTCTGCACACCCGCTCCCAATCCGAATTTATACCCCATGGAGGAGAGCGTCTTCTCCAGCATCTCGAGGGCGAAATAAAGCTGGTGCGAGGAGAGATTCCCCATATGGCCCATGCGGAAAATCTTGCCCGCCGTCTCCCCCAGCCCGCCTGC
>Ga0315280_10011780_pt1 | contig 10684 bp, 10 predicted proteins | sample YL17G06_40_MG_FD_203697 | JGI IMG/M metagenome (GOLD analysis project Ga0315280, IMG submission 203697) | Sediment microbial communities from Yellowstone Lake, YNP, Wyoming, USA - YL17G06_40 | ecosystem: Environmental > Aquatic > Freshwater > Lake > Sediment | place: USA: Wyoming | collected... | reverse complement strand
GCTACCCTAGCCGCCGCAGGCACCCTCCGCCTGAGCCGGCCACCATCGACATCGCGGCCCACCCCCGGCAGGCCACGTGATAGACGCCTGTTTCCCATCTTGACGACCCTTTCCGTCGTACACTCTGTTCATTGCCCAGGTCCGGGCGGTATCCCTACGAGCACTTGGCGTGCCGAACCGGAATGAACCGTCTAAGTCCTGCCCTGGAAAGGAATTGGTATGCAGTCAAGCCGGCGCCCCCCTTGCGGGCCAGGAGACACAATTGTCTCGTGGCCGCCCCGACAATACGGTCTTGTCCTCAATTGGTGGCCTGGCATGACCCAGCGGGGACTGGGGACAGGAAACTCGCCATCGGCTCATACCTGGTTTGGTCGGAGGGGGCCGGTTTGCCCATAGCGGAGCCGGTCCCGAGGTTGTAGTATGAATGTGCTTGCCTGCCGGGCATGAGTAATCCATCCGAAAGTTCGACACCCCGTTGACCAAGTTCGCCGAAGGTGTATGTTACCGGTCCGCTCCAATGACCGCCTGGCCCGGGCAACGCGGGCTTTCACCCGATGGCGGCCGCGGTCGAAGGATACCCTGGTTGGCGGCACATGGCTGATATGCGGAAAACGCTTCTGGCACTTGTCGTGGCCTGTACCTCCGGCTGCGCCGTGACGCAGCCACAAGACACACCTGTCCCGCACGTCCTGGAGGCGGATCCGACCACCGGCAGGGCCTACTACCTCTATGTGCCCAGCACCTACCGGCACGACCGGCCCGCGCCGCTGATCGTGACGTGTCACGGCACGCCGCCGTACGACGTGGCTGAATATCACATTCGCGAGTGGAAGATGCAGGCGGAGCTGAACGGGTGCATCGTCGTCGCCCCGACGTTGATTGCGACCGACGGCCTGCTGGGCGACGGGCCACTGGTGGGCATGCTGGCCGACGAGCGGTACATCCTTAGCATCATCAGCAACCTGTCGTATCGCTACAACATCGACCGGGCAAACATCATGATCACGGGCTTTTCCGGCGGGGGGTTCCCCACGTACTGGGTCGGGCTGCGGCATCCGGAGATATTCAGCGTGATCACAGCCAGGAGCGCAAACTTCAACCAGCCCAACCTGGAGGGGTGGTTCAACGGGGAGGCGACCGCCACGCCCGTCATGGTCTACTACGGCGAGAACGACCCCGGCTCCATTCGCTCGCAGTCCGAGGCCGCCGTCGCTTACCTCCGTTCGCGCGGCTTCACCGTCACGTCGCGGGCGATCCCTGGCCTGGGGCATGAGCGGAGACCGGAGATCGCGATGGACTTTTTCCGCAAGCACTGGCGGCCGGCGCAGCCAACGATGACACCGTGAAGACGTCGCGCCAACCGCCGGAGGTTCAGCGGAGGCGGATATCCCCGACAGGACTCGAACCCTCCTTCGGTAGAGCTACGGAGGGTTTCGCCCTTGTGCATTTTCAGTCAGATCAATCCGCCGAAGCCTTGGCGGAGGCGGATATCCCCGACAGGACTCGAACCTGTAACCTCTTGCTCCGGAGGCAAGCGCTCTATCCATTGAGCTACGGGGACGGCTATGCTCATATTGTCCGCCCGGGGTGGGCACAAGTCAACCGCTGCCGGGGGCGGATCGCCTCGCCTGCCCCGCGGGGCGCGGCGGCACGCGGCTTGCACAGCAGTCGTCACGGCCCAGGCGGGCGGGATTACGCCCGGAACGCCCGCAGCTTCAGGCCGTTGCGCGGGCACCGGCGGGGCAGCGCGGCCGAGGTGCTTGACGCCGCTGCGCCGCCTCGCTAGACTCATCCGTCGATTGTCGGGGAGCTCTGTCCCCCCGGCATGGAGACGAGCTAGTGGCTGAGAGCTTCAGGACGGACTTCCGACGCTTCTTCCTACGCGGGCTGGCGGCTGTGTTGCCCACGCTGCTGACCCTGGCGATCATCATCTACGTAGTCACCTTCCTGGACAGGAACTTGGCCACCCACATAACCGAAGGGGTCAGGCAACTGGTGGAGGTGGTCTGGTTCCGTGGCGGCGGGGCCCCCAACTGGGTGGCCGATCCCAAGAAGTGGAACAGTTATTTCGGGTGGGTCGGTTTTGTCCTGGCGCTGGTGGGGATATACATCTTCGGGCGTTTCGTGGCCTCGTTCTTGGGCAGGAGCGTCTGGCGGATGATAGAGAAGGCCTTCTTCCGCCTGCCGGTGGTCAAGCAGATATACCCTTATGTCAAGCAGGTTACCGACTTCCTATTGTCGGAAAGGAAGATGCAGTTTTCGCGCGTGGTGGCCGTCGAATACCCCAGAAAGGGCGTCTGGTCGGTTGGGTTGGTGACGGGCCCGGGGATGCGGACGCTTGCTACAGCGTTGCAGGATGAGCTGCTGACGGTTTTTGTTCCGTCAAGTCCCACGCCGGTAACAGGATACGTCATCACGGTCAGGAGGGAGGAGGTCATCGACCTGCCATTGAGCATCGATGACGCCATTCGGATGGTAGTCAGCGGGGGGGTGATCATGCCCCCAAGTCAGCTTCTCAGCGAGGCCGAGGTGAGCAGCGCAAGGCAGGGCAGGCACCTGCCTGCCGCGAGGAAGGAGATGGTCACGTGAATATCCTGGTGAAGGCGCCGCACATGTCTGTTACCGACGCCATCAGGCAGCACGTGGAGGGCAAGGTGGCCAAGTTGCCCCGGTTTTACGACAACGTTCAGACGATAGAGGTCACGCTGGACAAGGAGGCGGAGAAGTCGCTTGTCGAGATCGTCGTGACGGCCAAGCGGAGGAACACGTTCGTCGCGACCCACAGGGACGACGACATGTACGCCGCCTTGGACCAGTGCATGCACAAGATCACCGAGCAGTTGCGTCGTCACAAGGACAAGGTTCGCGACCGGCAGGGCCCCTCGCACGAGGAGACCATGGGCTGAGAGCCGCCCAGCCTATCCGCAGGCCGGTGCGAGACTGCTGCGCCGGGAACCTTGGGCCGGCGCGCTGCTGACCGGCCGCCAAAGGCGCTGGAGTGAAACTAACGTTATGGGCGAATAGAACCGACGGGTGGGGACGGATTGCGGCACAACTGGAACACAGCAGGAGCTACGCATGAAGCTATCGGACATCATGGTGAACGATGCGATCATCCCGGAGCTGAAGGCCAGAACCCGCGATGATGCCATTAGAGAACTGGTCGAGGCCCTGGCCAGCGCAGAGGCGATACCCAAGAAGAGCGTGCCGGAGGTGATCAAGGCCGTGCTCGCCCGCGAGGCGCAGGCGACGACGGGAATAGGCAAGGGGGTGGCCCTGCCGCACGCCAAGCTAAAGGGCATCACCAGCCCGGTGGGGACCATAGGCCGATCCAGCGAGGGAATCGACTTCGCCGCCTTGGACGCCAAGCCGGTCTACTCGGTGATACTGCTGCTATCCAGCCCCGACAATCCCGACGAGCACCTCCAGGCCATGGAAGCCATCTTCAAGCACGTGCAGCGAGATATCTTCCGCAAGTTCCTCCGCCAGAGCGAGACGAGGGAATCCATCGTCGAACTGATACAGGAAGCAGACGAACTGGGCTGAACTGCCCACGGCTGCGGCAGGCTATGATCCGCCCCCGCCCAGCGCCATCAGGACAGCAACTTGGCTACCGTCCGGCAGGAAGTGACGATAATCAACAGGTACGGGCTGCACGCGCGCCCGGCCATGCAGCTTGTGGAGCTGGCCAACAGGTTCGGCTCCAAGATCGAGCTTTCCAACGGCGTGCTGACCGTCGACGCCAAGAGCATCATGTCGGTGATGCGCCTGGCCGCAACGCAGGGGACGGTCCTGAGCCTGGTCGCCGACGGCCAGGACGCCGAAAAGGCGGTTGTAGCGATAAAGAAGCTTCTTGACGACGGCTTCGGCGAGCTGGACGAGCAGGGCACCTAGGTTCGCCGCGGCCTGCTTTAGCTGAAGAGAGCACGCGGGCATGAAGATGAAAAAGGGCATCGGCGTCTCGCCGGGGGTGGCCATCGCCCCGGCGGTGATCCTTGACGCAGAGGAGTTCGACATTCCCGAGCGTCACGTGCCCGTCGACCATGCGCAGGCGGAGCTAACCCGGCTGAGGAAGGCCATTGTGCTCTCCAAGCGGGAGGTCAACGACCTCCGCAAGCGCACAGCCGAGCAACTGGGCAAGGAGACCGCCAGCATCTTCGACTTCCACCTGGGGCTGCTGGACGACAAGGTGCTTCAAAAGAAGTTCGCCGACACCGTTCTGGGGGGCCACGTCACCGCCGAATACGCCGTGGCCACGGTTCTTCGCGGCTACGCCAAGGAGTTCCTGGCCATGCCCAAGTACCTGGCCGACCGGGTGAAAGACGTGCACGACGTGGAGCGGCGGCTGCTGAGGAACCTGATCGGCCAGAAGCATCAGTCGCTGGCGCACCTGACGCGCGAGGTGACCGTTCTGGCGCACGACCTGACGCCCAGCCAGACCGCCGGCATGGACCGCCGGCGCATCATGGGCCTGGCGATCGACGCCGGCGGGCAGACCAGTCACACGGCCATCGTGGCGAGGGCGCTGGGCATCCCGGCGGTGGTGGGGTTGAACGACGTCACAGCCGAGGCCGCTGGCGGCGACGTCGTCATCATCGACGGCCACCGCGGCGTGGTCATCATCGACCCCGACCAGCGGACCATCGACGAGTACGAGCAGTACTCCCACCAGCAGGTCCAGTTCATCCAAAGCCTCGACGCCCTGCGCGACCTGCCGGCGATCACGAAGGACGGCCACGAGGTCACGCTGCTGGGCAATATCGAGTTTCCCCCCGAGGTGGCCACCGTGCTGGACAAGGGCGGCCAGGGCATCGGCCTGTACCGCACCGAGTTCCTCTATCTCGGCAGCGACACCGAGCCGACCGAGGAGGACCACTACAAGGCCTACCGCCAGGTCGTCGAGATGTGCCCCAACCGCCCGATCGTGATCCGCACGCTGGACCTTGGGGCCGACAAGTACACCCAGAGCCGGGCCAAGGTGCCGGAGCGCAACCCCTTCCTGGGCTGCCGCAGCATACGCTTCTGCCTACAGAACCTCCCGATGTTCAAGACGCAGATACGCGCGATCCTGCGGGCAAGCGCCGACGCGCAGGTCTCCATCCTCTTCCCGCTCATCACCAACATCACCGAGCTGCGCCAGGCCAAGTCGGTCGTCAGGGACGTCGCCGAGGACCTGGAAGAGGAAGGCGTCGAGCACCGCGGCGACCTGCCCACGGGCATGATGGTCGAGACGCCCTCGGCGGCGCTGCAATGCGAGGCGTTCGCCCAGGAGGTGGACTTCTTCTCCATCGGCACCAACGATCTGATCCAGTACACCCTGGCGGTCGACCGCGGCAATGAGCGCGTCGCCGCGCTGTTCACGGCCGCCCATCCGTCGGTGATCATGCTCCTGAAGCAGATCATCCGCGCCGGCCAGCGGTACGACGTGCCGGTGAGCTGCTGCGGCGAGATGGCCGGCGACCCGCACTTCACGCTGCTGCTGCTGGGGCTGGGGCTGCGCGTATTCTCCTGCGCGCCGCCCGCGATACCCGAGATCAAGAAGGTCATACGCTCGGCCACGTTGGAGCAGGCCCTCCAGGTGGCCAGGCGAGTGATGAGTTTCGACTCAGACAAAGAAATAGTGAACTATCTCCGTGTGGAGACCAGGCGGGTTCTCCCGGAGGCGTTCGGCGTCTAGTGCGGCCGCCTCTGTGGGCAGTTCGCCGCCGTTGTTGGCTCGCCAGATGCCTGTGGCCGGGCGGGATAGCAGGCCACGAGGCCTGGGCCGTCGGCAGGCGCCCACACGGACACAAAACGGTGCAGTCATCGTCGTCGCCGCAAGACAAAGATGGGCGGTCCGGTTCTCCGTGCAGGAGGACCTGCGGTTCTGCTCGCATCACGAGATGATGCGCGCGATTGAGCTGGCAGCCGTCAGGGCCGAGCTGCCGCTGGCGTACTCGCAGGGGTTCAACCCGCACCCCCTGATGTCGCTGGTCTGCCCGCGCCCCGTGGGCGTGGCTTCGCGGGAGGAGCTGCTGATCCTCGGCCTGGAATCCGCACCGCCCGACGAGCAGGCGCCCTCCGAGACGGCCGAGCGGCTGGTCGCCGCCCTCCAGGGCCAGGCCCCGCGCGGCCTGCGATTCCTGCGGGCCGAGGTACTCACCGGCAAGGCCAAGCCCCGACCGATCCGCATCGACTACGTGCTGCCCCTGGACGATGAGCAGCTCAGCCAGGTCAGGCAGCGATTGGAGCGGCTCGGGCGCTCCGACGCCTGGCCTGTGGAGCGGCTCGCCAGCGTCAGGGGCAGGCGCGGGGCGATGGAGACGCGGACGATCGACATCAAGCCGATGATCCGGCAGCTCACCTGCCGCGATGGCGAGCTTGCCTGGTCGGCAGTCCCCAGCGGCGGCACCTGGGCCAGGCCCTCCGACGTGCTGCGGCTGCTCGGCCTGGACGAGCGCGTGGCACTGGCCAGGGTCATCAGAATAGCCGTACAATGCGACTCGCGGAACGATCGCGCCTGCCCTGACAGCAATGGCGAGGGCGGGGGCGCCGAAGGGCTCGCGAACCAGGACAACCAGAAACGGTAGGAAACGATGCTGAAGAAAATGCTGATCAACACGGTCGAGGGGGTCGAGTGCCGCATAGCGATCGTCGCAAACGGCAACCTGGAGGAACTCTACGTCGAGCGGGTCTCCAGCGCGTCGCGGGTGGGCAGCATATACAAGGGCCGAATTACAAACGTCGAGCCCTCGATACAGGCTGCGTTCGTCGACTTCGGCACCAGCAAGAACGGCTTCCTGCACATCTCCGACCTGCACCCGCAGCACTTCCCCAAGGGCAAGCCCGCGGCTGAGCCCGTCGGCCGAAAGCACCGCCATCGCGATCGCCCCCCGATCCAGGAGTGCCTGCGCCGCGGCCAGGAGGTCATCGTGCAGATGACCAAGGAGGGCATAGGCACAAAGGGGCCGACGCTGACGACCTATCTGTCCATCCCGGGGCGGTTCCTGGTGCTGATACCGGGGATGATGCGCCTGGGCGTCTCGCGGAAGATCGAGGACCAGCAGGCTCGCGACAAGGCCCGCGAGCTGCTGGCTGGGCTGAGCCTGCCGCCGGACATGGGCTTCATCGTCCGCACAGCCGGGCTGAACCGCAGCAAGCGCGACCTACAGCGAGACATGAACTACCTGCTGCGGCTGTGGAAGTCGGTCAAGAAGCGGATCAAGACCTCCAAGGCCCCAGCGGAGATCTACCAGGAATCCGACCTGGTCATCAGGACCGTCCGCGACGTCTACAACACCGACGTCGAGCGGATCATCTGCGACCGCCAGTCGGTGGCGATGAAGGTCAAGGAATTCCTGGACATGGCCATGCCGCGCAGCAGGAACCGCATCGAGGTGTACGTCGGCAAGGAGGGGCTGTTCCACGACTACGGGCTTGAGGAGGAGATCGAGAAGATTTTCAGCAGGCGGGTGGAAATGCCGTCCGGCGGGTCGCTGGTGATCGACCAGACCGAGGCGCTGGTGGCCATCGACGTCAACTCCGGCCGATTCCGCCAGCACAGCGACGCCGAGACCACCGCGCTGAAGATAAACCTCGAGGCGGCCAAGGAAGTGGCCCGCCAGCTCCGCCTGCGCGACATGGGCGGGGTGATCATCATCGACTTCATCGACATGCGGGACGAGAAGAACCGCCGTGCCGTCGAGAAGGTCCTGCGAGACGCGGTGAAGGTGGACCGCGCCAAGACCAAGATCATGCGGATCAGCAGCTTCGGCATCGTCGAGATGACGCGGCAGCGGGTGCGCCCGTCACTGAAGGACAGCATCTACTGCCTCTGTCCTTCCTGCCAGGGCAGCGGGGTGGTCAAGAGCGAAGAGACCCTCTCTCTTGAGATCATGCGCACGCTTCAGCGCCTGTGCTCCAACCCCGCCATCGCCCACGTGAAGCTGACCGTCTCGCCGCCCGTGGCCCATCACCTGGCCAACTACCGCCGCCAGCAGCTCGTCCGCCTGGAGGCCGAGTGCGGCAAGACCGTGGTCGTCGAGGCCAATACACACATGCGGCTCGACGAGGTCAACATCGCCTGCACAAACAACCGCGGCAGCGAGGTGGCCTGGGACCAGCCCCCCGCCGCCAGGCCCACCCCCCACGAGCCGCCCACAGTTGACGTCACCACGCTTCTGGAGGCCGCCAAACAGCCACAGCCCCAGCAGCAGGAAAAGCCCGTCACCGCCGTCCAGCCACCCCAGCCGCAGGCCCAGGCCCCGCGGCAGCCGGCACCCGAAAGGCCGGGCGAGCTGGAGCAGGCCCGCAAGTCCCGTCGCAGGGGCAGGCGTGGCCGGGGGAGGGGCAAGGGCCCCGCCCAGCCCGGAGCGGCCCAGCAGCCACAACAACCGCCGCCCCCCAAGCAGCCGGAGCCCCAGCCGCCACCACAGGCCCAGCCCCCCCAGCCGCAGCAGCAGGGACAGATGCCCCAGCCCAAGAACAGGTCCCGCCGACGGAGACGCAGGGAGACCCAGCCTACCCCCGCCCCGCAGGCGACGCCGCAGGCAACACAGTAACCACACGTCCCGGCCCTGCGACAGGAGGGAGCAGTTTCACACGAGGGCGGGGCACGAGATCACAGTTCGAGTATCGCCGGGCGGGGAATGGAGAAGTCCTTCCATTGCCCGGTGATCGTGGGCCAGTCTTTGCTGGCCCCCAGCACTTTGCAGCCATCCTTGCGGCAGAGGATGGTGTCCTCGCTCTTTGTTCCGGGGACGGAGGGGTTCCAGGCGAAGGCCTGGTCGGCCAGGATCGCGGTCTTCACGCCCGGCCCGGCCTTGACCTCACGCGGAAGGTATCCGCACGAGCCGCCCTGATGATGCAGCCGCCACTGGTCGGCGAAGCCCTCGGCGGCGTAGGCGGCCTTGGCCTGCTCGAAGACGTCGGCCAGCGTCGCCCCCACGCGCGTGGCGGAGATCATCGCCGCATCGACGTTCACAACCGCCTGGTGCCGCCCGGCCAGGCCGGCTGGCGCACGCCCGAATGACGCCAGGCGGGTGCAGTTGGCGATCAGCCCGCCCCGCTCGGCGCAGACCACCAGCATGAAGTAATGGCGAATCTTTTGGCCCGTAGGCAGGGGGTGGCGGAACTTCTCAGCCCGCTCGTCGCCGCCAACCAGTATCGTCCACGGCAGGCACCCGCGGGTGAGCAGCGCCGCAGAGAGCCTGCCGGCAAGGTCGAACTCTGTGCGGTTCCGCTTGGCACCCCGCGCGACGGACTCCACCGCCTCCACCGTCTCGGCGCACAGCCGGCGGTAGCGATCAATCTCCTGCTCGCACAGCACCCAGCGAAGGCGGTCGAAGTCCGCCCCCAGCGGCGGCGCCGCAAGGCCCGCTACGGGGGCGTCGCAGGCGACCCGCGCCGTGCCGACGACCCTGGCGATGGCGCCAGCGGGGCCCGCAGCGTCGTGCCAGTCGAACTGGAGCACCTCGATCCCGCTGCCGGCCAATTCCTCCTCGCGCAGGCGGGGGGCTTCGATGTTGCTGGTCACTACACGGGCGCCGCTCCGATCCACCACCAGCCAACTGTTGCCCACGTCACAGGCCTGCCCCACGTAGTTGCGGGCGCCGGCGGTGTACCAACTGAAGTTGCACCGCCTGCCCAGCACCACGGCGCCCAGGCGGTGCTCCTGAAGGTGGGCGACCACGGAGCGATGCTTGATGGCCCTTTCGTCGCTCATGAGTTAGGCCGGCTCCTAATGGACTGCCGCGCGCCGGCTGATGCGGGGCGGCGGCGGATTGCGCGGAAGCGCCGCGTCACTTGGAGCAGTAGTCGATCAGCCTGGCCAGTTCGCTGCGGAGGTCCTTCCGCGGCACGATCATGTCGACGAAGCCGTGCTCCAGCAGGAACTCCGCCCGCTGGAAGCCCTCGGGCAGCTCGGCCTTGATCGTGTTGGCGATGACCCGCGCCCCCGCGAAGCCGATCATCGCCCCCGGCTCGGCGATGCTGACGTCGGCGAGCATGGCGAAGCTGGCGGTCGTGCCGCCGGTGGTCGGGTCGGCCAGGACGGCGATGTAGAGCCCGCCCCCCTCGTCGAACCTGGCCAGGGCCGAGGCGGTCTTGGCCATCTGCATCAGGCTGAGGGCGCCCTCGTGCATCCGCGCCCCGCCGGACATGCACACGATCGCCAGCGGCAGCGAGCAGGCGGTGGCGTGCTCGACCAGCAGGGATATCTTCTCGCCGACCACCGATCCCAGCGTGCCCAGCAGCCAATCGCCGTCCATCACGCCCAGCGCCACGCGCCGCCCCTTGACGTAGGCGATGCCCGTCAGGACTGCCTCCGTGTTGCCAGCCTTGGCCTGCTCCTCGCGGATGCGGTCGGCGAACGTCTTGCCGGCCCAGCGGAACTCCAGCGGGTCGGCGGGGGCATACTCGGCAAACAGCTCCTCGAAGGTACCGGGATCGGCGAGCTGGGCGATCCGCTGGCGGGCGGGGACGCGGAAGTGGTACTGGCACTGCGGACAGACCTCCAGGTTCTCGCTGACCACCTTGCGGTACAGCATGCTCTCGCAAGAGGGGCATCGCATCCACAGTCCGTCGGGAACATCGCGCTTCTTGCGGACCTGCGGGCCCTCGAAGGCAGAGAAGTCGTACGGCCCGGTGATCTCGCGTTCAGTCTCTGCCATTGCCTTTGCTGCTCCAGCCCGTCCCGGCGGGCTAG
>Ga0315280_10011779_pt1 | contig 10685 bp, 14 predicted proteins | sample YL17G06_40_MG_FD_203697 | JGI IMG/M metagenome (GOLD analysis project Ga0315280, IMG submission 203697) | Sediment microbial communities from Yellowstone Lake, YNP, Wyoming, USA - YL17G06_40 | ecosystem: Environmental > Aquatic > Freshwater > Lake > Sediment | place: USA: Wyoming | collected... | reverse complement strand
CGCTCCCCCAGCATTCTCCAACGTTCGGGCAGTGAGCCTCCTCGCATACGGTATGCAGCGAATACTGTTTCACGAGTTCCTTGAGTCGTGCATATGTCGGTCCTAGAGGGGCTTTTGCCCTAACCCAATCGGGTTTGGTCGATGAACTCATTACGAAACGCGCGTGATGACACCGTCACCGAAATTATAAAGGTTCTCAGAACAGCCGAACATTCCGTGACTCGTGTTTCTGTTCAGGGTCTCTCACAGGATCATAGCCAAGGTTCGATAGGCTGCATTTATGCCCTCAAGACTTATCTGAAATGAACTCGCTTGCCGCCCTCCCTCGAAGGCGTCAGGTTTGTCGATAGGTCAAATGGTCCTCGGAAGGACCGGGCTCCGTGTAAGCCAGATTGGAATTGGTTCTGAGCATCTCAAGCGAGTGAAACGTGAGAAGATCGCGAGCATCGTAACAGTGAGGTGGCGAAGAAGGGTTGTTGGGGGGATTCCTCTCCTAACCCGTCGTCGTTCAATTTTGTGTGTGACAGATCGCTTGGTGCGCACACACACAAAATGGCCCCTATCCTACTCGTTAGGGAGATTGGACCACAATGCTTGAGTGTCTAGCGGAGAGACTGGGCCACAGGGTTGCACAGATGCCTTCCCAAGAAGGAGATGAATATGATTAGTCGAGTTTGGCATGGCTGGACTACGCCAGCGAACGCTGACGCTTATGAGTCACTCCTCAAGAGCGAGATCTTCGCTGGCATAAGGAACCGTCAGATAGCTGGTTACCGTGGAATTCACTTACTTCGGCGGAATCTGGGCGATGAGGTAGAGTTTGTTACAGTCATGTGGTTTGACTCAATGGAAGCTGTTCGAGCTTTCGCGGGAGAAGACTTCGAGGTAGCAGTTGTCCCTCAGCAAGCAAGAGCTTTGCTTGCGCGGTTTGATGAACGCTCGCAGCACTACGAAGTGAAAGCCGAAACGAAGGCGTGACCTCACACTCTGTTAACGATCTTGAGGGTGTGTGCGCGCCAACCGACCCACCACCACACCCGATAAGTTGCCAGTGTACTCTAGAGGGGTTCGATGCCTGTGGCCATCAATACCATCCTTATTCTCACCAGCGACGGCAACCCGCACATCTGGGTCTCCGGAGTTTCCTGGTGAGTCTTGACACGGCTTGGAGGGTGTTTAACACTCACTCATGGGTGTATAACATCCTTGAGGGCGCAAACTGGTACAGTTTCGGGAGCCTCGCCTCGTCATGTGAGGATGAACCGGTTCACGAGGCCACGGAACCGCTCTAATCGTGCGTAGGGTTCGTTTGAATTGTCAGACAGTTCATTTCTAGTGTCAGACAATTGACGCACATGCTACTCAAGGACCCCGTGAGCCTATTTGGAGTGATTCATGCCGTAAGTCTGGGCCAGCAAACGTAACGTGTGCAGGGCAGGGTCAGACCTGTGGAAGGCGACGAGGGAGCGTCCGGACTCTCCTGACTTGATTCTACATATTGAGCTGGGGGTACGCCCCTGGGGGGTAGCTCGACCTGTGACCGGTTCTGTTGCATCTTTGTAGCTTCTAGATAGGCTGTTGCATCAGGGCGGCATGTCTCAGCGGAAGGTAACGTCAAATCCTCGGTTGCTGGCTGGTTCTTAGGGCGCTGTAATTTGAACCGTTGGTTTGTGTGCGGCATCCCTGGCGCGGACGTCAGGATTCTAACCGGTGAATGTGTGTGGAGGTCAGATGACGAAGCCAAAGGCAGATGCAAATCTCTCAACTGCCCTGAACTGGTTTAGGAACTCGATCCCCTTTTGCGTCAGCTTGTAGAATCGGTCATCTATCTCAGCGACCTCTTCTATTACGCCAAGGGTTTTGAGCTCATCTAGGTGTTTCACTAGTCGGTCATGGGATAGATTCGCGCCATACAAGATGCGAGTAGGTTTCGCACGATTTTCCTCACGCTGGATTACCCGCATAATATCAACGTAGATCCTCATCTGTGACCGGTACTTTGGGAGTATTTGCGTCATTGGTTGCTGTTCACCCGGAAAAGCATCGCGAGGAACGAGACGAAGCCCGAGAGCTGGAGCAGATGTCCGATTACAAACAGTGACGGGCTGATTGGCTGTAGAATGAAGAACAGGTGACTCAGCGCGAGCAAGAGGAACGCCAGAAACACGAGGAACGCGTTCTGATCCTTCGTCGATAAGTAGTTCGTGCCTGTCTTGGTGGCGATGTAGAAGACGAGGAAGATCAGTACAATCTCGGAGACCGGATGATACTCGACCAGAGGGCCAAGCAACCTGATCGGCACGGCCTGAAGCGTTGCGAAGCCAAACAAAGAAGCGAGCAAGATCGGACTCGATGTCGGATTCAAGGTTCTTGTCTGGGAAACGTACGCGTATATCAGCATAGAATATGCGAGTAGTTGTGCGAAGAAGTAGATCGAGTATCCAATTGACGTGAGGGCTACCGTTCCCCTCAACGTGCGTGCTAGTATTCCAAGAAAACCTATGAGAGAATCGATCAGAAGACCCGCTGACAGTACTGCGAAGCTGAAGTGAACATACCAGAGTGTCCTTTGTTTCGTCAGTTTGTATCCTTTCAAGGCCTGATAGGCTATGGCGAGAGCGATGATGACCGCTACGAACTCCATGAGGCTGTCGAAGCCGACGAACCAGCGGGGACCAACCAAGATTCTTCACGTCATCTCATGTCACGCGGTCAATGGGGGTATTGTATGTTATGGACGATGCGTACAGCTCTCCAAATGATTCAATGGCTGTCTATTGCTGAATTGCATCTTCAGCCTCGAGTCGTTCCGCATCCTTTGCCGAGTATCCAAGTTCTCGCAGTATCTGGAGTGTGTGCTCGCCGAGTTTCGGCGGGGGCAACTTTACGCTCGTCGGATTGTGCGACATTCGGATCGGCGTCGCGAGCAGATTCAACTTGCCATAAGCCTCAGTTTCCATTTGGAAGATCATCTTTCTAGATCTCACGTGCGGGTCAGCTGGAACCTCACCGACATCATAGACTGGAGCGCATGGTATCTCTCGCTCGTTCAGGATCATGACCCATTCATCTCGATTCTTCAGACGGAACGCCTTAACCAGACCTTCCCGGATCTGCCGGGTAACTTCATCGGAAGCAAGTTGTCGATCTTGATACTTCTCCAGTCCCAACAGATTGCATAATTCGACCCAGAACTTCGGTTCAAGTGGCGCTATCGAGATGAATTTTCGGTCCGCGGTTTCGTAGACATTGTAAAACGGCGCCGCGCCTGAAAGAAATGATTCTCCTCTTTCTGTGTGTGCTCCTGCGAAGTGGAAACTCAGGGGCATGATCATAGAAGCGACAGCCGCATCCATCAGTGAGACATCGATGAACTCGCCTCGGCCGGTCTTCTCTCTCCTGTAGAGCGCCGCCGTGATTGCGACGGCCGCGTAGATTGCGCTCTGAATGTCGGACACTTGTATAGCGGGGATGACGGGTGGACCTCCTTCAAGGCCTGTGGCTCCGATTGCTCCACTATATGCAGTGTAGGTGAGATCATGACCAACCAGATCACGATAGGGACCCGTCTGCCCGAACCCCGAGATTGAGCAATAGATTATGCGTTCGTTCACTTGACTAATCGCAGGATATCCGACACCAAGTCTCTCAGCAACTCCTGGCTGGTAACTCTCAACAAACACGTCAGCCTTCGTCGCAAGCTTACGCAGTGTCTCCTGCGCCTCCGCGTTCTTGAGGTTGAGTGTGATGCTTCGCTTGTTTCGGTTGAGCATCAGGAAAGCAGAGCCGGTGTCTCCGATGAAGGGCGGGACGGAACGTGCATAGTCGCCGATTTCCGGCTGTTCGACCTTTATCACATCGGCACCAAGATCGCCCAGAATCATCGTACAAAGCGGACCCGGCATGAGCCTACTCAAGTCCAAGATACGCAAGCCATCCAAGGGGGCCATTGTCTATTCGAACGCCATATGTTATGGTGGGACAATATTACAGTGACCACAGCCGTGCCGGAACGGTGGGCGGTCACTCGCGTATCAGATCTTCCAGTATCTCTGACGTGCCCTCAGCTTGAGCTCGCATTCGAAGATCCTCGAGATCGACCCGCGTGTTCTTCAGGATGGCTTTGATGTCCTCTCTGTCGGTCGCGGCTCTTTCTGGGTTCAACGTAGCCTTGATCATTCTGAGCTTTGCGAGTATGAGCGACTCCGGGGTCTGATAGAAGCTCGGCAATCCTAGGACTGAACCAGCCTTTCGTTCCAGCGGCCCGTCTACGAATATGATATCCAGAGTGTGAGGACTGCTCTTGTCTTCAACGGTGGCGATTCGATACTGTGACTGCCACGCGGTCTCGAGCCTTTGCTCTTCCGTCACGAGACCAGCCGTCTTGAGCGTCTCGACAAGCATCGTGAGATCGTTGCGTGTGGCTGCAACGACCACATCTACATCTAACGTCGTTCGGGGCCTACCGTAATAGCTTGAGGCTAACGCTCCCGTCAGCATGTATGACAGTCTGCTTCGATTGAGCGATTCTATCACTCGTCTCAAGAATTCCTCGAATGTGTCCAGTTTCTATTCCTCAGAAGACCGTCCTCGACCGAATCGGAACCTCTGTCTTAGGAGCGAAATCAATTCCTCTTCAGTGATCGCAGGATGCGTGTCTCTGATACCGTCTGCGCAGACTCTGGTAACCACATTTGTCATGCTTACAGTCAATCTTACCCTGTCTTGAGGTTCCAACTTACTTGAGGACAAACCTGCCACAGTCAAGTGGAGTCTCGGTCGGAACTCTTTAACGTATTTCATTCCGGACTAACCATCGATCGAGAGACATCCGAGCGTGATGCTCATAGAGAAGCTGGCCGGTTGCCTTTTGTAGAAGTGTGAGTCTTCGTGGATTCCATTCTGCTACGGTGCAGCCATGACCATGAGTTTGCCTTCAGAGAAGTATCCTTTCAAGCCACATAACTGGCAGGCGGCACCAAGACGGAACCCCGAGCCTTCTTCATAATAGACGTTCAGTGAATCTCTGAGACATCTCGGGCACCGGTTTCCTGGGCTTTTCTCCATCACTATTCAGGAGGGTATTGATGCGACTTCGATATAGCCACGAGACATAGCTGAAACTATTGAGTCGTCGCGAATGTGTAATTGATTTTAGACGCCTTGAGGCATTTGTGAGGAAAGCTCAGCTGGTCTAGGCCACGTCGAACGCACACGAATCCGCTCCTGCAATCTATACGAGTCGCGAGTATCATCTTGCAGATGCCAAGTGCCTGTCTTGTAACCGTGAAGGGCTAGATGTGACTGAGCTGGAGTATGCGGTGGAGAACTTCGGGCCGGTCCTGTTGTCGGTCACTACATGCAGGTCCTGTGGTTACAGGCACACCGACGTTTTCTCTCTCTCAACCCACGATCCATCCTCCACGAAAGTTAGGGTCGCGTCGACAGAGGATCTGAAGATCCATGTTGTCAGAGGCAACACAGCCACCGTGGTAGTGCCAGAGCTTGGCGTCTCGATACATCCAGGCCTGAACAATGAAGGATTCATCTCGAATGTTGAAGGAGTACTCGTGAGGATTGAGGGCGTCCTGCGATTCCTATCACACTCGCTGGAGGGACGCGGAAAGGAGAGGGCAGGTCTATTGCTCAAGAAGGTTCAACGAGCACGGGAAGGCAAGCTAAGGTTCACACTCGTGTTGAAGGATCCGTTCGGAAACAGTACGATTATCTCGGAGAAGGCGAAGAAGCGAAGGATAGGCGCGAGAGAGCTCAAGGGGCTCAAGTTCGGCGAGCAGGCAATCGCGGCAGGGAAGATGCAATAGATTGTCTTCATCCAGACCGACGCTTTTCCACATGCTTGAGAAACTCGTCGGCAAACGCGTGCTCGTCGTTGTGGAACGTGACTTCGGATACGAGGGAGAACTCTCAACCATCTCTCATCATCCACCGGGCATATGGTTGTCAGACGCTGACGCAATCGTTCTTCGATCAACAGTGGTGAACCCCGTTCCGCAAGTCGTAAGCAAAGAGAAGAAGCATGAGCTGTTCGTGCATCTGAACTCCGTGCTGAGAATCGAAACTGCATCTGAAAGTGGAAAGACGAGTGAGAGAAAATAGAGTCGGCTGGCTAGGCGGCGTCGTCATAGACACCGACGACGGAAGAATGGTCTTCGACCCCGCCGCAACCCGAAGCATGGAACGTGACGCGCACGTCTTCATCTCGCACGCTCACTCGGATCACACGCTCGGGTTCCAATCAAGCGTCATGAAATACTCGACGAAAGAGACCAAGCGGATCTTCGAGAAGCTGAGAGAGAGGACCGTGCGGAACTGGCGGCCAGTTGAGTACGGGCGCAAGGTGCGCGTCGGCGACACGCAAATACTTACGCTGAACGCGGGTCACATGCTTGGTTCCGCACAATTCCAGGTCACCGCGCCGGATCAGACCTACGTCTACACTGGCGACCTGAATTGCGTTAGCACATTAACAACCGAAGCTGCTGAGGTTCCTGAATGTGACACGCTCGTCATCGAAGCGACCTACGGGGATCCGAGCTTCATCTTTCCCATGCGGGATAGAACATATGCGAGGATCGTCAACTGGGCTCTTCGCGAAGTGAAGAACGGGCGGATGCCAACTTTTCATGTTTACTCGTCTGGGAAATCGCAGGAGATCGTGAGACTCTTCAACGTGTACACGAAGCTTCCGGTTGTTTGTGCATCGGTGGTCGGTAGAGCGAATGAAGCGTATAACGAAGCTGGAGTGGATCTGTCGTTCGTTGAGGCTGAGACAGCGGAGGGCAGGCGGCTGCTTCGTAGGGGTGATTGTGTCTACGTCACGACTACCGGAAGCAACTCGTCAGTTCCCAGCCATGCCTCAGAAGCTATGGCGACCGGTTGGGCCGTCCGTTTCGGTTCAGGAAGCTACGCATCATTCCCGCTGAGCAGTCACGCCGGCTTTGACCAGCTCGTCAAATATGTGGCCAAGACTGGAGCGAAACGCGTCTACGCATTCACGGGCTACAGCGAGCTGATCTCGAAGCACTTGAGGCGAGAGTTGAAGGTCGAGGCGGATCCGCTTCCGCTGCTGTCGCAGAGGAGTATCCTCGATTTCTAGAACGACTGTGTGAATGCCTACTTGAGCGTCAAGTAGGCAAAGAGGCTGATTGCTATCAGTCCGACGGCTAGCATTAAGACGACCTCTGGACGCACTTTGATCCCTGGGGTTTCCTCCTCAAAGAATCTCAGCAATCCAGCGCTTGCGGCCGGCATCGGTGCTTCTCTTTTTCGACGTTTCTCTCGTGCGCTCAAGGTCAGGTCCCTCGCTCATTGAGCCAGCCGGGCGCCCTCTTAAACATTGACGCAGTGGAGAGAACGATCAAGTATGGTGCTCGCTCGTGACTGGAATCGAGTAGATGATCCTTCGGTTCAGCCAAGGCAACAGCAGAATCAGTAAGAGAAATGGTAGACCGACACCTGCGTAAACGAGCAGCCATTGATCTCCAGGCGGTGCTAGCAGGATTCCGATCAAAGCGAGAACCAGCATCGTGAAGAAGCTGTGAGTCAGCGTGCGGTGAGGTGCCAGAGCCTGTTGCATGTTACCTCCTGCCGCGATGATTATGATTGAGATGAGCAAGTCCACGTCAGGTATTATGGAGCCCCAGGCGATTCCGAAACGCATGGTCTTGGTTCCAGCATCTCCTAGGATCGCGCGTCCTCAAGTTGCGAGCGCAACACCGGTTCCGATGAGCCCATGAAGTCCAGTCCAGACCATCCTGCTCCACAACATTGTCAGTGTGGCCGCGAGGAGATAGATCTTACCTGTCCCAATGGAAGAGGAGTTGAAAACGACTGCGAGAGGGGTTCGCGGTTACAGTGATTTACCTTTTATACCAGGCCAGTATATTGCGTGGTCAGTATACTGAAGATCTTACCTGCGTGGATTTCGGGAGGGCTGTGTGGCTCGTGCCGATTATCGCGTCGAGTATTATCTTGGTATAACTAGACAATAGGGACGGTGGAATGCGGAAATGGGTTATGAGGATCGACGTCGTGCCCCGAGGCAAATGACGAAAGTCAAATGCTCCGACTGCGGCGCAGAGACGGAAGTACCGTTTGTGCCAACGGCGGGCAGACCAGTCTACTGTAGAGACTGCTACCAGAAGCACCGAAGATACTAGGCACCTGGCCTAGCAGTCAAGATTGACCGAGTTTCTTTGTTTTCTTTCTCTTCATGTTCTTACACGTTCCGGCGATGACTCTGTGAGCCACGTGGCTCGCGGACGAAAGCCTCAATATAGTTGGAGTAGATTCTGTATCTCTTAGACAGGAGAGACTTGCGATACCGCGCTACAAGCGACCAGGCATTGGCGAAGATGAAGTCAAAGAACGAGTTCTCAAGATGATCCAAAAAGTTTCTCCTCACGGATACGGCGTCGAGTTCCGCAAGATACGCCAAGTCGGCGAGCTCTGGGAAGCAGATGGTTCCTATCGCGTGGAGGGCAAAGACGCCCCCTGCCGCTTCACAGTCCGGCTCAACTCACAGGGCGCAGTCAAGTTCAAAGACATAGAACCCCCGTGAAGCACAGCACGGCCCGTCAGGTTGAGCATCACAGTACGTCAGTACGCGACGACGGCTCCGAACAATACCGCGTAGTGTGCAACGATGGCGAGCCTTTCACTTTCTCAGTTTGGCCTCTGTAATCTTCTTGATCCTTATCCTGTAGGCATAAACCGGTCGCTTTCCGAGAAACCTCTTCATGTGCCTCTTAATTCGAGCTTGGGCGGCTGACCTATTCTTGGCGAGGAATGCACATCTCGCACCTATTTCTACGTCAATTTCGTAGACCTTTTGCTTCTTCAAGAACTAGTCACCTCTGAGACAGAATAGAAGCCGATGACTCCTATATGGCCATCGTACAGGTGAGGGACGTTATCTTTGGTAGGGGCGTCTGAATTTGAACGATCATTCTGCGCGTGATATGATGTCAACCGGCTTCTGGCAGAGTTGAGGAACGCAAGGTCAGCTACATGGCCGTGTATCTTTCTTGTCTCCTCAAGAGCGCGCCTAGATTGCGTCCCAACAGTTGTGAGTCTTCAAGCAAGTCGAGCTGTTCCAATTTCTTCGCAGTCTCCTCAGGAAGGCGATTCGACGGAGTTGAGTTTAGGATGTGAGTGGTTTCTTCCTCAGAAAACACTTGATCACCCTCAACCCAATCTCTAAAGCCAATGTTCTCCGGGCATACCCTCTGACAGTGCATGCATCCGACCAAGCAGTTGTGCCAAGAAGGGTCTATCCAGTCAGGAAATTCGTGTGGCCGCTCGTTATGGAAGGTAATGCATCGCTCAGCCCGTATGAGGAAACGATCAGCAGCTATCGCCCCAGCCCTGCAGGCACGACAGCAAGCCTGGCAGTTCTGGCAATTCTCCATCATTTTTGGTTCCCGCCAACGATCATCTGAGCAGGGAATGTTCATGTAATAGGCCACAAGCCGGTGAAAGCTTCCGAAGCCTGGAACATAGCAGATGTTGTTTCTTCCGTAGGCTCCCAGTCCGCTGCGAACGGCCAGCAATTTCAACGGCAGAGCAGCTCTTGTGAAATGATGTTTTTCAAGATCAAGAACGTCGGACAGAATGCTTTCCACGATCTTGTCCGTCTCGTGCACGTATGTGGGCGGTATTATGACGGGCCTAGGTTCCCCCTGCCATGTGAAGGCAACCCTGATCTGAGGCTGCGGCGCCACGACCACGATAAGCGATTGAGCGTCCGGCAGAGTGTCGGGAAGCTTGAACGAGAAATGAGTAAGACGTTCTTGGTAGAACTCCTCATTCAGAAGACCTTGGGCGTGGTTTCTCTCAATGCTTTCTTGCAGGTCACGAACGCATCGGACAGAGACAGTTCGACTCTGGTATCCTTCTTTTTCTAACCTCAGACTAAGCTCCTGCACGAGTCTCTCGTCCTTCATTCGACGTCCCTTCTTCGCTACCATGCAATATCAAACGCTAATGGGGACTTGTTTCCCGGTCGTTGACGATCCTCTTAGACTGCGAGCGTCTTCCGGATTTCTTCTAGATTTCTTACTGCCTTAGGTTCGTTTGACAGGAACTGTTCTAGTCGTGTGCATGAATAGTCTTCACAGTGGGCGCAGGTTTTCACTTTCCTGGCTTCAGCGCAGGGTCGTATCTTGCAGATCCTGGTACACCATCCAGAAATCTTGTCGGACATGCATCCCGTGCAGTCGATGTCTTCTGGCTTGAACTCGACATTGAGTCCTTCGGTCCATCGTTTGGCCATCTCCTTTCTTCGTTCAAGGTCTTTCGTTTGAGTTACAGTGAATGCCTCGCATTTTGCACAGTCCAATCCACAATAAGCGATGATTTCGGACATTGCTCTCAGCATCCTTCGAGTAGTATTCACGGCTGCGATGATGTTAGCCCACGTGGTAAACTTACTACAGGCGCACGACGGCTGAAGGACAAACGCACAAGGAAAACCTACCGACGATCTTGATGACCCGCCTGGACACATTCAATCCTTATGAACTAGGACCTATTGACCTGGACCGTTTTCTTGGCTAGCGCGATCGCGCCTAATACTCCGGCCCGATTCCCTAGGGCAGCCGGCACAATATATTTGTCGATTTGTTCCAGAATTGCCGGCACTTGCAGATACTCATTGAGCAGTT
>Ga0315280_10011778_pt1 | contig 10686 bp, 9 predicted proteins | sample YL17G06_40_MG_FD_203697 | JGI IMG/M metagenome (GOLD analysis project Ga0315280, IMG submission 203697) | Sediment microbial communities from Yellowstone Lake, YNP, Wyoming, USA - YL17G06_40 | ecosystem: Environmental > Aquatic > Freshwater > Lake > Sediment | place: USA: Wyoming | collected... | reverse complement strand
GCGGCCTGCTGAACTACCTGGCGCTTCAATTTCGCTGGCTGAACATAGTCTCGCCATCGCTTGAGGTGCATATTTACTCCTCCCTGGTGATGATGGGGGCATCACTTTTGCATACTCTCTGGCATCTAAGCTACTACAAGAGGTATCTGGGTTTGCCCCGGGCATCTAACCAGAAAAAGTCCGCTGCCGAGGTGGAGAGCTGCCCGGTTTCCTGAAGGGTGAAAAATCGAGTTAGAATGAACCAAAGGCAATTGCTCCTGGTGAGCTGAAAGGCACTCGGGGTTAGCAAAAAGATAAGTATAGGAAGCTCTCTGCTGGAAGACGTTCAGCAATTTCCCTATAGCCAAAGCGAGCTCTACCGGGCCCTGGCCATTCCTGAGAGCATCCCCCCGGACACCAAGATCAAGGAGGTGCCGGCCCTCATGGGAATTCCCAAAGGAGAAGAGGTGGTCTCCGTCGAGCTCGTGCGCACCGTGGTGGAATACATTGATCAGCACCTCAATTCTTTCGCCCAGGAAGCTTCCCTGGGTAGAGAGACTGTCCTCCAGGGAGTGGAAAAGGTCGGGTTAAAGGACAATGCAACATTGAGGGAAAACCAGAACTCCGAGCCCGGAACCGTGGCCTACCTTCTTTCGGGAAAGTGGCCCCAGGAAAAGGCGTTGCCCCCGGGAGACCGCCTCCCCCCTACCTCGAGCCCCATTACGACTTCTACTCCTCCCCGACGGTGGAAATAAAGGGCGGGACCACCCTGGGCGGAATCGAGGAGAAGGTGGATAATTTTCAGGCCTTCTGGAAAGAATTCGGCATTTCTCCGGATGAACCTTTAACTTCTACTTTAAAGAGCCTGGCAGCCAAATATGGATTCGAGATCCTCAAGGTGCGGAAGTACGTATCCAGCCATCGGAAGCCGTAGGGCTTTTGTTTTTGGGAACCGAGTACAGCTTTCAGGGTCATAAAAGAAGGACGGGCAGCTTACCGGCGGGAAATCACCTTTAATTGGGGAAAAATTTTCGCTTTAGAAGTTGACCGTTTTCCATGATCAGGAAGCAAAGGACGGAAATCGGGGGGCTTACTTAATTGAAATAAAAACCCTAAAATAGCCTCAGAAAATGGGAGCTTCTCCGAATGCGAAAACTTACAGCGGGATGAAGCGCTTCTTCTCCAGATGGGGCGGAGATCTTGTTTTTCTCTTGATCCTGGTAGGGGTTTCTTTTACCAGCTTATACAATTACCTGCTCTTTCATTCCCTGGCCGAGTTGTTTTCCATTGTGGTGGCATTCGGAATTTTCCTCGTTGCCTGGAACTCTCGCCGCTTCCACAAAAATCACTATGTGACCTTCTTGGGGATCGCCTACTTTTGGGTAGCGATTATCGACTTAATCCACACTCTGGCCTATAAAGGGATGGGGGTTTTCCCCGGATACACCACGGACCTGCCAACCCAGCTGTGGATCCTGGCAAGGTACATGGAGGGCGTCTCCCTTTTCCTGGCACCCTTATTTCTGGGTCGCAGGTTCTCACCCTCTTCCGTCTTTCTTACGTATTTCAGTATCACCGCATTAGCCTTGGTGAGCATTTTTTTCCGCCTTTTCCCAACCTGCTATATCGAAGGGGTCGGCCTTTCCGGTTTCAAAATCCTGAGTGAATTCATCATTTCCGCTATCCTCTGCTTTTCCATCCTTATTCTTTGGCCGCACAGGGAAAAATTCGCCAGGGAGGTCTTTTCCTTAATTATTGCTTCTATTGCGGTAACCGTAGCTTCAGAACTTTCCTTTACCCTCTATGTGGATGTTTACGGTTTTTTCAACATGCTCGGCCACATTTTCAAAATCATTTCCTTTTATCTGATCTACCAGGCCCTTGTCTTCACCGGGCTCTCCCATCCCTTTGAGTTGCTCTTTCATGAGCTCAGCAAAAGTGAGCGCCTCCATCGGGCGGAAATTGAGCTTTCTCCAGACGGTGTCGTGACGCTGGGGCACAATTTCCAAGTGATCTCCGCAAACGAGCAGGCTGCCAGGCTTTTTGGGGCTCGAGAGGCATCGGAGCTCAGGAGAAAAGAAGTTATTTCACTGGTGCCGGATCAAGAGCAAGAACTTTTGGAAGCGCTGTTAGAAACGATAATCCACAAGGGGAGGGTGCTGAATCAGGCTATTATGCTTCAGGAGAACCCCCTGGGAAGGAACGTCGAGCTGAGCGGTGTCAGGATTAACGACGACCAGGGCCGGGTTTGGGTGATCTTTCTCATTTTGCACGACATAAGCGAGAGGATCGTAGCGGAAAAGGAAAAGACCCACCTGGCTTCCTTCCCTGAGCTAAACCCTGATCCCGTTCTGGAGGTGGATGCTTCGGGTAAGATAGTTTATTTCAACCAGACAGCCCAAAGGGTGGCACAAGGAAATGCCTGTAGTGGGCCGGATTGCTTTATCCCCCAAGACCTACCTGAATTGTTTAAGGTCCTCAAATCGGGCCTGGTTGCCTCCGAGAGCGTGGAAATCCGGATCGGTAATTCCTGGTTCGAGGAATCGATACACCTCTCTCCGGGGTTGGAAACCATCAGGATTTACGCTAAAGACATAACAGAAAGAAAAACCTTCCAAGAGTTGCTTCTGGAAAAAGAGGAAAGGTATCGCACTCTTTTCCATTCAGTCCCAGACCTCGTGCTTCACCTGGATTTGGATGGGGTCATCCTAGACCTCAATTCCTCCGTCCTGGAAGTGTTCGGCAAAGAGGGCGAAAACCCGATCGGTAAGCCCTTTTATAGCTTATCTTCCTTACCTGAGGGATTAAAAGTGCACCTTAATCAGCTTCTGGAAATGGTTAAAGAACAAGGAGGAATAATCCAAAAAGAGGTGGATGTGGATTTCCCTCCCGGCGAGAAAAGGTTCTACAAAATTTACCTGTCCACTCTGAGAAAAGAAGGCAAACCTTCCTCGATATTACTGGTAGCGCACGACACCACTGAAGAGAGGAAATTGGAACAATTGAGGGCTGACTGGACCCGCTCCATAGTTCATGATCTCTCAAATCCTCTTTCGGCAATCACGGCGGCTGCGGAACTTTTTTCTTTTAAGGCAATGGGCGAGGATGCCAAAAGCTACGCCAAAATTGTGGCCAAGAACGCTGAACGGCTGGAGCGAATGATTAAAAGCCTGCTCGAGGTTGCACGCATTGAAGCCGGTGAGCTGAAGCTCTCTTTTGAGGAGGTAAATTTAGCCGAGCTCTTAAAAAGGTTCTCCCGGGAACAGCTTCCTATTTTGGAGGAGAAGGGCTTGGAGCTTGACCTGGATATTCCCGAGGATGCCGTGCTTGTTCAAGGGGACAAAGGCAAGTTGGAGGAGGCTCTGGCCAACCTCTTTGAGAATGCCTGCAAATTCACCCCCAGAGGAGGAAGGATCACTGTTCGCCTGGAAAGAAAGGGCGAATTGGCCGATATTCACTTCTCCGACACCGGGAGAGGGATAGCCAGGGAGCACCTCCCGCACATTTTTGAGCGATTTTACAAAGCAGACAAGAGCTCTGCAGGAACGGGGCTGGGGCTGTTCATTGTTCAATGGATAGTGGAGCAGCACGGAGGATCGATCTCGGTTTCCAGCAAGGTTGGGGAGGGCACAACATTCATTGTGAGCTTGCCCTTACTCAAGTAAAAAATAGGGACAGTCCCTATTTTTTACTCAAGGGCAGCCTTAATGTTTCGGGGAAAAACCTCAATCGCGTCTTGAATTCCCAGCAGAGCGAGCTTCTCCTTTATTGTTCCCCCAGAGGGAGAGGATTCCAGGTCCCCTGCCATTAAAACCCGGGTTTCCTCCTCTGAGAACTCCTGAGTTCCTCCAACCCAGCCCAGTAAATGAATGTTCATAGGACAAACCTCCTGGCAGCGCGCGCACCCGATCAGGCACTCAAGCGGGGAATACCTGAGCCAGGAGGGAAATTCTCCTGCGTTTTCACTGTAATATGCCATGCAGAGCTCGGTTCTAACGCGAAATCGCTCCAGGGAAATCGCTCCTGTGGGGCAACTATTCAGGCAGGCGGAACATTCCTGACAATCCGGCGCGATTTGATGGTCCTTGAAGGGATCTTTTTCCGCAGGGAGATCGGAATAAAAAGCAGCAAGCTGAAAATAGCTTCCCATCCCCGGAATGTAGGTGATGTTGTTGCGGCCGTAAAAGGCCAGCCCGCTTCGAACAGCGAGCAGTTTGCAGGGAAGGCGGGCGAGCACTGCCCTGTGACCGAAACGAGACAAAAGCACGTTGATCTGCCCTTCCATCTGTGTCAGAGTTTCTCCGTAAAAGGAATAGGTAACCGGTACAAGCAGGCGGTGCTCCCTCCCCTTCCAGTGAAAAATTGCTTGGTAGGGCGGACGGGGGGCAGCCATGACGATCAGGGAACGCGCTCCCTGAAAATCGGGAGGAGGCTCAAAGACAAAACGCCCGATATAGTTCCGATCAAGGGCCTCAGGAAGGACTCCTTCCCTGCGCCTTTCCTCAATCTCTGCCTCTAAATCCTTGAGGTGCTCGATGGGGACCACTCGGTAGCAATAACGGTTTTCCTCAAGCTGAAAAAACATTGCTCTTTACCTCCCGCTGATTTTTTTATTGGATAGAACAGAGGCTCATCCTGGGGCTGATCGCCATCACATGGCCACCTGCTGAGGTCCACACCCAATGGTTGCTTTCCGCTTTCCCGGTAAAGCATGCGCGCTCCCAGGTTGATCACTCGATAGCATGGAGCGAGAACCTCTTTTAGGGCATCCCAGTCTGAGGAGTTAACAAGGCAGCCATATCCTGTCAGCATCCTCAGGCTCATCAGTCTAAAAATTGTCCTGGCCTGAAAGGCTTTATCCGCGATCACCGCACACCGTTCCCGTTAAACTTTTCCTCATGACCTCAAACGCGTGACCTCAATTTTTTTCCTCACCATAATTGGATAAAATTGAAGAGGCCCTGGTTCGATTTTCTTTAATTTCCCGGGCCTGATTGTCCCGGGGGTGATTTCTCTGCGAGCTCTCGGCTCCCAAGAAAAAAGATAAAATGAATTTGAGAGTGCTAACTATGAGCCAAACCAATGAGCAAAATCATTACTCTAATAATATAGGCCGAAATTTCTTTTTAAGGTGAGCTTCAATGACTGAACCTGTGATTGAAGTACAAGAGTTAAAGAGGCATTTCCTCAGCCGCACGGGAGCGCTTTCCACAAAGAGGAGGGTGATTGAGGCCCTGAAAGGGGTCTCTTTCCAGGTTTTTAAAGGGGAACTTTTTGGCTACCTTGGCCCTAACGGAGCGGGCAAGACCACCACTGTGAAAATTTTGACTACCCTTCTTGCTCCCTCTTCTGGAACAGCAAAGGTTCTGGGTCTGGATGTGTTCAGCCAGGCTCGGGCTATCCGCAGAAGGATCAACTTCGTTTTCGGCGGAGAACGAGGCCTGTACTTCCGCCTCTCCGGATGGGACAACCTCAGATACTTTGCCGATCTCTATTTCGTTCCCCCAGCGGTTCAAAAAAGGAGAATCCCCTTTCTCCTGGAACTGGTAGGGTTGTCCACCAGGGCACAGGACAAGGTGGAGACCTATTCCCGGGGAATGTGTCAGCGCTTGCACATCGCTCGCGGTCTGATCAACGACCCGGAGGTTCTCTTCCTGGACGAGCCTACCATTGGCCTTGATCCTGTAGCAGCCTTCGAACTGCGCCAGGTAATAAAAGGGGTAGTAAAGGAGGGCAAGACCGTCTTTCTCACTACCCACTACATGAAAGAGGCGGAGGAGCTGTGTGATAGGATCGCCATCATCAACGACGGGCAGATTGTAGCCCTGGACACGCCATCAAATTTGAAGCAATATGCCCGGCTGGTGCCGGTGATAGAGTTCGCTGTGGAAGGAATGAGCGAAAGGCACTTGGCAAAAATCAGGGCAATTCCCGAGGTTCAAGCTGCAACATTAGATGACGTTGGAATGAGCCAGGTTTTAAAAGTGCAGAGCTCCAGGGGAAGCGAGCTCATCCAGCCCTTAATGGCTCTACTCCCGGATGTGCGTTTCGGAGGGGTAAAAGTGAGAGAGCCGACCCTTGAGGACGCTTACATCCAGCTTGTGGGAGGGAAGGTGTGAATTTTTTTCGCATTCTAATTAAGGAGGTCTGGTTCCAGATCACCTGCAACACTCTTCCCCGGCGGATGTACCTTTTTTCCCTTCTCTTCGTGCCACTCATTTACTCTTTCGTCTCCTTCATTATGTTCCAGCAATCAGGGCAAGCTTCGTTCCTCTCCTACGTGGTCCTGGGGTCTGGGATGATGGGGATGTGGAGCTCTATCGTTTTCTCTTCCTCAGCGGACATCGTGAGAGAAAGGGAAAATCGTTCCCTTGAGCTGCTGATGGCCACCCCTACTCCCTTCTGGTTGATCATGGGAGGACGCCTGTGCACCAACAGCCTTCTGGGTCTCCTCTCTTTGGGCGTTGCTCTTCTGATAGTCAGGGTCTTCCTGGGACAGCCTCTTTATTTTCAATCACCCGGGCTATTCCTTCTGGCTCTGATTGCTACCGTCTACACTTTCGCCTCCCTTTCCTTGCTTATTTCCACCTTGTTCGCACTTTCCAGAGTGGCTCGGGTTCTTCAGAATTTAATTGAATTTCCCCTTTTTCTGCTCTGTGGAATGCTTTTTCCTGTGGAGATACTGCCTTCCTTTCTTCGCCCTCTATCCTGGAGCCTGGCTCCCACCTGGGCGCTTCAGGCAATGCGCGAGGCGATGACGGGTGGCACAGGAGGATTCTGGTTTCACGTCCTCTTCACCGTGGCCCTTGCTTCTTTTTACCTGGGGCTTTCCGCCCTTCTTTTCGCAAAAATTGAAAGGAGCGTGCGCATCTCCGGCACGCTGGGAAGCATTTAATGAGGAGGCTTTTCCTGTCCTTGCGCCTTATCTGGGAAGAGGCTCTCCTCTCCTATAAAGCTCTGTTCTCCTGGCTTGAGCCCAGAGCTTTCATCATGCTTCAGGTAATTCAGCCAATGTTCGAGTTCACCTTCTTTGTTTTCATAGCCCTGTTTTTTATGGGTCCGGAAAGGGCACAATTTGCGGCTGTGGGCAACGCGTTCCGCCTGATTTCCGTGGGAAGCATCTGGGGCTTGATTTCCAGCTTCCGCCAGGAGCGCTACTCCGGGACGCTGAAGTTCGTCATTGGCACGCCTACGCCAAAGCTTCTGGTATTTCTCGGCCGTTCTTTCATGCATGTTCTGGACTCTCTTTTTGCTGTGTTCATGGGCCTGATTTACGCTCGCCTGTTCTTCGGAGTGGATTTCGCCTCAGCAAATTGGGGAGGCTTAGTGCTTTCAATTTTCTCTGTGGTCTTCTCTATGCTCTCTTTTGGCACGATATTTTCTGCCCTGGGCCTGGTGATGCGCGACGTGAACCTCCTTATGAATTCTGTCTACGCTCTGTTTATCGTGTTCTGCGGAGTGAATTTCCCCGTTTCTTATCTTCCGGAGTTTCTTCGTCCGATCGGACATGCGCTTCCCTTGACTCATGGCCTGACGGCGGCACGAGCTTTAATCCAGGGAGCACAAATTTCCTCGGTGCTGGCTCAATTAGGGCTGGAGATCTTAATTGGAAGTATTTACCTGGCGCTGGGGCTCAGCCTTTTCGTCTGGATGGAGAGCGTTTCCCGAAAACAGGCCTCCCTCGACCTGTATTAGCAAATAGAAAATGCAGCGAAGTATCATATTATTGAGAAAAATCAGGAGGGGGCCGTGCAAAAATCCCTGGGTTTAGTTGGAGGAGGGCGCCTGGCGCGCATCCTATTGGAAGGTTTAAAGCAGGCCGGAGTTTTGCCGGGTGAGGTTACAGTAAGCGATATAAGCGAGAAGGCCCTGGAAAAGCTGAAGGCTCTTTTTCCCGCAATTGATGTCAGCTTACAAGACAACTCCAGGGCTTTTTCCGCGGACTATGTTTTTTTGGCCGTCCCTCCCGCCGTACTCCTTCAAGTGGCAAGCGAAGGGAAGGAGAGCCTGAGGAGTAGCACCGTGGTTTTCTCTCCAGCTCCCGGAATCACGATTTCCACGATTTCGGAAGCGCTTTTGGGATTTTTGAGGATCGTGCGGGTCATTCCCAATGCTCCGTCCATAATCGGCCAGGGCTTTAACCCGGTTACCTTCTCGGAGGTTTTCTCAAAGGAGGAAAAAGAGGAGGTTTCCTCCTGGCTGAGCGCTTTGGGGGAATGCCCCGAGGTCCCGGAAGAGCACCTGGAAGCTTACGCCATTTTGACGGCCATGGGACCCACTTATTTCTGGTTCCAGTGGGAGGAGTTGAGCAAGCTGGAGCAATCGTTCGGATTGGATAAGGAGGAAGTGGAAAAGGGCCTTTTAAAAATGATCGAGGGGAGCGCGTGGCTTCTTTTCCAATCAGGTCTAAGCGCGGAAGAGATACCGGATTTGATCCCATCGAAGCCCTTGAAGGAAGCGGAGGAGACAATCAGGGGGATCTACAGGTCGAAGTTAGGTGCTTTGTTCCAGAAAATGAGAAAATAGGGAGACTGAAAAAATGGGGACTGTCCCTATTTTTTACAGGGGGCTCCCAAAGCCGAAGGTAGGCACCAAAATGCAAGGAAAAAAATGGGGACTGTCCCCAATTTTACTCGCAATGAGCGGAGGCGTAGATAGCTCCTTCGCCGGCTACCTCCTCAAAGAAAAGGGAGTGGAGGTGGAAGGGGCTTTTATGTTCTTTTGCCCAAACTCCCGCTGCTGCTCAAGGGATGCCGAAATAAGGGCCAGAGAAGTAGCAAAGAAGATAGGCATTCCTTTTCACCGCGTGGATGCGCAGGCGATCTTCCGGGAAAAGGTCATCGGGAACTTCCTGGAGAATCTGAAACAAGGGTTCACCCCCAATCCCTGCACAGTCTGCAATGAGCAGATCAAGTTCGGCTTCCTTTTAGAGTACGCCCTGGGAAACGGGTTCAGCCACCTGGCAACCGGGCACTACGCTCGCGTGCTCTATGATGCCGAGCACGGAGCCTTCCGCCTGCTTAAGGGAAAGGACGAGCACAAGGACCAGAGCTATATGCTTTACCGCCTGAACCAGAGGAACCTTCCCCACGTGCTTTTCCCTCTGGGCGATTGGCGTAAGCAGGAGGTCTACGAGAAAACCAGGGCTCTAGGTTGGGAAGTGGCTGAGGCAAAAGAGAGCCAGGACCTTTGCTTCCTTCCCAGGGGGATAACGCTTCAAGAATTTTTAGAGCAGTTTGGGTTTCCTTTACGCCCTGGTCCAATCATTGATGCCTCAGGGAAGGTCATAGGTACTCACGAGGGGCTTTATGCCTACACTGTTGGTCAACGCCGGGGGATCAGGCTTCCCGGAGGGCCCTTCTACGTCCTCAGGCAGGATTTTCAGGGAAACGCTCTGATCGTGGGGAAAAAGGAGGAGGCGGAAAAGAAGGTTCTAATCGCCGGAGAGATCAATTGGGTAGTTGGACCCCCTCCTGAATTTCCTTTCTGGGCAAAAGCGAAGATCCGCTACGGGCACAGGGAGGCTCCGGCCATGGTGGAAAGATCTGAGGAAAATAAATTGAAAGTGGTTTTCAAAGAACCTCAGTTTGCTATCGCGCCGGGCCAGGCGTTGGTGCTCTTCCGCAATCAGGAAGTCTTAGGGGGCGGAGTAATCTTAGAGACTCTGGACTGACTCAGCCTTCCTTTTTGTCGCTTTCCTTTCTCGTTTGTGGGGATCTTCTCCTTTTCCCTCTAATACCTTCCCTTGCTCTTTCACTATGCTCCCCGAGGTGTGCGGCAGCATCCAGCGCAATTTTCAAAATAGTGAGCATTAGAAGCTCCGGCAATCCTGCCCGGAATAAATTTACGGTAAAGCCACAGAAAATGATGGTCAAATGCATTACTGCTACCCGGTTGTAGGGCTGGGTCATCAGATCACCAGGACTTTTATAACGGGTGAATTCCTTTTTCCCGAGGAAATTGGTAAAGAAGGAAAAAGTGTGACTTAAAAAAAGAGAGAGAAGCTGGATACAATGAGGGAAGAATGCTACTGAAATAAGTGAGGGATGATGGGATGTCCCCGGTCGATTCAGGATTGAAGAGCATAATTAAAACAAGGAGGTACCCCATCGTGAACACACCAAAATGCAGGGTAAAGAAGACAATGGCGAATACCGGGTCAGAAGTTGATTTTGAAGTTGCGTTTTCAGTTTCTTCCCCCTTTTTCCTTACTAATGCTGCTACTACAATCATTTTCCAGATGTTAATAAACCCGATGACTGCGCTTTCGCCCCAGAAGATCAGGAATAAGGAAAATATATCCCAGTCCCAGAAAAGCACACCGAAGACGGGGACCAGGTTGGAGAGGACTAAACTGATCACCGAGCCACATTTTTTAAGGAAGGGCAAAAGTTTCCCATTCTCCCGGGGTTCGTTATAAGGTTTCTGACTGACACCTGGAAAAAGAAGCCTATAGCGAAAAGGGGCAGCATCCCGTTTCAATTTTTGATTAAAAAATTTAAAAAAATTTTCCGAAATCCCCTTTCCGGTTATTGCCATAAGCCGTAAGAACCTTATAATTAGCTGGATAATCCAATTTGAAGGCAGGTGAAGACGATGGATAGTGAGGGTAGTAAACCTTTGCCCGCTTCCCTTTCAGGGTTCCCTAAGCGGCGCGCTTCCTATTGTCTTTGCCCGTTCAGATGGATTATCTGATTTTTTCCCGAT
>Ga0315280_10011777_pt1 | contig 10687 bp, 6 predicted proteins | sample YL17G06_40_MG_FD_203697 | JGI IMG/M metagenome (GOLD analysis project Ga0315280, IMG submission 203697) | Sediment microbial communities from Yellowstone Lake, YNP, Wyoming, USA - YL17G06_40 | ecosystem: Environmental > Aquatic > Freshwater > Lake > Sediment | place: USA: Wyoming | collected... | reverse complement strand
CCGACCCGGAGACCGGACGGGTGATCCAGATGCTGACTTCGACGGGACAACAGCGGGCCACGCAGGTGATGGGCGTCCTCCAATTCGTCCTCAACGGGCAGCGGCTGAAACTCGAGGCGTTCGCCGGGGAAGGCAGCAACGGCCGGCGCCTTTTCGTCCCCTTCGCCGACGCGACCAGCGGCCGCGAAACCTACGGCGCCGGCCGGTACCTCGACCTCGATCGCACGGCCACCGGCATCTACGTCATCGACTTCAACACCGCCTACAACCCTTATTGCGCCTACAATCCGACCTACGATTGCCCGGTGCCGCCGCGGGAGAATCGACTCGCCGTTGCGATCCGCGCGGGTGAAAAGACGCCGCGCGGGCGCTGACGGCCACAGGGCTTAAGGCTTAGGGCTTAAGGCTTATGGCCTCACCGGGCTTACGGCGCGGTGAGGCTCACGGCCTTGAGCGGGGCCTTCAGCCCCGGTCAGGCCAAAAGCCCTGAGTCTTAAGCCTTAAGCCATGTCCCTGTGCGCGATCGTCTTCGACTTCGACGGCGTCATCGCGGACACCGAGAAGCTGCACCTGCGCGCGTTCCAGGAGGTGCTCGGCAAGCGGGGGATCGATCTCGGCGCGCAGCAGTACTACGACCACTATCTCGGCCTCGACGATGCGGGCGTCCTGCGCGCGCTGGCCAGGCACTGCGGCCTGGCGGTCGGCGACGTCCGGGTCGAAGCGATGCTCCGAGAGAAGGCACAGCGCTACGCGGAACTGATAGCGGGCGTCGTCGTTCTTTTCGATGGCGTCAACGAACGGGTCCGCGCGTGGAGCCGACAGGTTCCGCTGGCAATCGCGAGCGGTGCGCTCAGAAGCGAAATCGAACGCATTCTCCGACGACACGATCTGCTCGCGTGCTTCGCGGCGATTGTCTCCGCTGACGACGTTGCACGCGGGAAGCCGGCGCCCGACCCGTACCTGATCGCGCTCGACCGCCTGAACGCCGCGAGGTTGCGTCGGCGGCCCACTCCGGACCCCGGACTCCGGACGTCGGACTTCGGACCCCGGACCCCGGACGTCGGACCCCGGACTCCGGACCCCGGACGACACGATCGGTCGATTGAACCGGCCAACTGCGTCGCCATCGAGGACTCCCGACCGGGCATCGAAGCAGCCAGGGCCGCAGGGATGCGTACCGTCGCCGTAACGACCAATCACCCCGCTGACGCGCTCTCGTCGGCCGACCTGGTAGTCGCCTCGGTCGCTTCCCTCGATCTCCGAATCCTCGTCGATCTGACGTCCTGATCGAACAACGGGTCGGATCCTGCGATCCAATTTTCGGGATCTGCGGTGGTCTGTTCCGCGCAACTCACCTGTTTCCTTCGACATATCGCACCTTGCTGCGTGGCACATTTCTCGCGTGAGGCTCCGCGGCGTTTGCTTACCCAAGTTGCCCCCTCGAACGTAGCGTTCTCGTCGACCGAAGACGATCGGCGTCGCGCCCGCGCCCGCAGTCGCAAGGCTGCCAGGGTTGCGGGTGCGGTGCATCCGACCGCCTTTCGTTTCTATCGGCCTCGTTTGGCTCTCATAGCTCCGCGGCAATCGGCGTTCGGCGTCGGCGTCGGCGATCGCATGGTTCCCGTCGCGCGGCGATCGGGAATCACGAGGCGACGGCGTCTTCTTGAGGAGGATGGCATGAGGACGTTTTTCATCTTCGTGGTCGCCCTGTCGCTGTCGATGGCAGCCGGGACGGCGCTGGCCCAGCAGACGGGCCAGATCTTCGGGAAAGTGACGGATACGTCGGGCGCGATCGTGCCGGGCGTTGCCGTCACGGTGACCAGCCCGGTCCTGCTGCGACCGCTGACGGCCGTCAGCAGCGAGACAGGCTCCTACCAGTTCCCTGGGCTGGGCGTCGGCGTCTACACCGTCAAGTTCGAGCTCACCGGGTTCAAGACCATCGTGCGTGAAGGGATCCGGATCGAGATCGGGTTCAACGCGCAGATCAACGCGACGATGGAAGTGTCGACCGTGCAGGAGACGGTGACGGTCTCCGGCGAGTCGCCGATCGTGGACCTGCGCGACACGAGCAAGACCGCGCATCTGAACCAGGAAATCCTGCAGAGCATCCCGTCGGCCCGCGATCCGTGGGTCATGATGGAGCAGACGCCGGCCGTCGTCGTGGACCGGTCCAACGTCGGCGGCAGCCAGTCGGGCCAGCAGTCGAACTTCATCGCCCGCGGCGCGGCCTTCGCGCAGCAGAAGTGGAACCTGGACGGCGTGGACATCACCGACATGTCGGCGACCGGCGGGTCGCCGGTCTATTTTGACTTCGACGCGTTCGAGGAGATGCAGATCTCGACGGGCGGCGCCGACGTGACGATGATGACGCCGGGCGTCGGCATCAACCTCGTCACCAAGAGCGGCACCGACGCGCTGAGAGGTTCGAGCCGGTTCTACATCACGAACGACAAGTTCGAGTCGGTGAACGTCACCGACGCGCTGCGCCAGCAGGGCGCGACGTCCGGAGCGCCGATCCAGGACATCAAAGATTACGGCGTCGAGGCCGGCGGCCCGATCAAGAAGGGCCGGGCGTGGTTCTGGGGCGCCTACGGCAGGCAGAAGATCAAGGTCGGCGTCAACAACTTCTACAAGAACGACGCGGCCTGCAGCACGATGAAGGCGGACCTGGCGGCCAATCCCTTGTCGCATCCGATCCAGGACGTGTGGAACTGCCTGAACACCGACCTGACCGACCTGAAGAACTACAACGCCAAGGTGGCTGTCCAGACGTTCAAGAACAACCAGTTCTCGTTCTTCTTCAACGCGGCCGGCAAGGTGCGCAACGCGCGCGGCGCCGACGACCTGCACCCGATCGAGAGCACGACGCCGCAGGGCAGCGTCCGCAGCGACATCGGCCTCGGATCCGGGTGGTGGAAGACGGGGATTCCGAAAACCTACAAGTGGGGCGACCGCCACATCTTCAGCGACCGGCTGATGATGGAAATCCAGTACGCCCACGTCGGCAACAACTTCACGCTCGACTTCCACTCGCCGGAAACGGCCAGCATCCAGCCGAGCTACGAGCGCTTCGCGCCGGCGGGCATGTGGGGCCGGTCGCTCACCGGAACCCAGTACGTCCGGCCGACCGACAGCATCGACTACACGGCCAACTACTTCGTGCCCGGATTCCTCGGCGGCGACCACGCCTTCAAGGTCGGCGCGAAGTACCGCAACGACGTCGCCCATTCCGAGTCGGCCTACGGCGGGAACGCGGTCGACTATTTCGCCTACGGCAACCCGTCGTACGTCCGGATCTACCGCAACTCGTACAGCGAGTACCAGCTGCGCAACCGCAACGTCTACGTGCAGGACACCTACTCGAGGAAGCGCGTCACGCTGACCGCCGGCACCCGCTTCGACTACCAGACCGACGAGGCGCGGCCCGGCACGATCAACGCAACGCCCATCTTCGGGCAGAACACGTTTGCCGGCACGTTCAACTACTGCACGACCTGGACCGCATCCGGCTGCACCAAGTACCAGGCCTACACCGTCACCGGCCAGCCGTTCAATCAGCTTCCCACCGTCACATTCGACGGCGCGAAGTCGTTTGGCGACAAGGGCGGCGGCTACAAGAACTGGTCGCCGCGCGTCGGGTTCACCTACGACCTGATGGGTGACGGCAAGAACGTCCTCAAGGCGAGCTATGCCCGCTACGCGTCGCAGGCCGGCACGGGCGACCTCTCGTCGTCCTACAACACGCTGGGCACCGCGTACGTGCAGTATCCGTGGAACGACCTCAACCACGACGGGTTCATGACGGCGAACGAGGTCGTCATGATCGACACGCCGCTCGCCTACGGCGGCAACTACGACTGGAAGAACCCCGGGGCGCTCGCGAAGTCCGTCTACACGAACGACCCCAATATCCAGATGGAGCACACCGACGAGTTCGTGCTCAGCTTCGACAAGCAGATGAGCCGCGATTTCGCGGTCGGCGCCGCGTTCATCGCGCGAAAGACGTCGAACTTCCGCACCAGTTGGACGACCGACAGCACGTGGGACCCGAACAGCTGGACGTCGGCCAGCTACAGCGGGCCGTTCACCTACACCCCGGCGGCGTCCACGTGCCCGGCCGGCGCCTTCTGCAACCCGGTTCAGTACTACTCACCGAACGCCGTCGTGCCGGTGTACCGCTACTACACGAACCTGCCCGGCTACTACCGGACGTACAAGGGCATCGAGCTGACGGCCCGCAAGCGGATGTCGAACAAGTGGATGATGAACGCCAGCTACACGTGGAACGACGCGCCGCAGTTCTACCCGGTCGGCTCGTACCAGGATCCGACCGGAATCGCCCTGGCCAACGGCGGGCAGTGCGCGCCACAGTCCACGTCGAGCGGTATCGACAACGTGTTCGTGAACGCGAAGTGGACGGCGCGCTTCTCCGGTGTGTACCAGTTGCCCTACGAATTCGACGTCGCGGGCTTCTTCAACTACCGCAGCGGCTTCCCGCTGATCCGCTACGTCACGACGGGAACGATCTACGTCACCGGAACGACGACGTCCGCCAGCACCGGCACCAGCGTCAACCTGGACAGGGTCGGCGACGTCCGGTTGCCGTCGGTTCCGCAGCTCGACTTCCGCGTGGACAAGCAGATCCGCCTGGGCCGCGCGAGGGTCATGGCGAGTCTCGACGTCTTCAACTTGACCAACGGCAACACGATCCTGGCCGAACGGCGGCAGCAGAATTCGACCAATGCCAACACGGTGTCGGCGATTCTCGCGCCGCGCGTCATTCGTTTCGGCGTGCGGCTGACCTTCTAGGAGGGCTTTGGCGTCAGGCTCTGGGCTTTAGGCTTTAGGCTTTAGGCTTTAGGCTCTAGGCTTTAGGCTTTGGGCTTTGGGCCTTGGGCTTTGGGCTTCAGGCTTTTGTGGGGCGGGAGAGAACATCCTCCCGCCCTCTTTTTGCTTGCCACGCCGTAGCTCGCCTCGTACGGACACGAGCGAAGGCGGGTGCTTCGTGCTGAGTGCTTGGTGCGGTGCTGCTGCTCGGCCTGCCGCGCTGAAGCTCGCATGAGCGGCGCGAGCGAAGGCGGGTGCGCGCCGAGCACGTAGCACAGCACCGAGCACAAAGCACTCAGCACTTAGCACCCGTCGCGTCAGATGGTCACGCGGACGCGACCGAGTGTGCGTGGGCGCAATCCACCGTGAGCGGGCACACGCGGCAATGCGGCTCGGCCAGCGTGCAGGTGACGGTGGCGTGGTGCGCGAGGTAGAGGATGGCGACTTTCAGGAAACGGGCATCGCGGGGGAGCGTCGCCGCGACGGCGCGGGCGGCCTGAGGCTGCGACAGCGCCTGATCGCCCAGCGGCCGGGCGACGACGCCGAGCCGCAACGCGATGCGGCCGACGCCGGCGTGGCGCGGCAGGATCGGATGGTTGCCCGCGGCCAGCAGCATCCACTGGGCGCCGACGGGGCCGAGCGATTCGAGCAGCCGGGTGGCGCGACGGGCCTGCAGGATCGAGCCGCGAAGGCGTTCGTCGATATCGCGGTGGCGCCGGAACACCTCCACGCCCGACATCAGGGCATTCAGCCGTTCCTCGGGCGGCCCCACGTGGGCGATCGCCTGGAACACCTTCGCGCGCGGCGCCTTCCAGAACGAATCGGGAGTCATCGCGGGAATCCGCCGCAGCGCGGCCAGCGCGCTGTCGCGCCGGAGCGGCACCGCGCGCTGCCCGAGGATGTACCACAGGTAGAAGCCGAACGCGTCCCGAGGCGGTTCCGGCTGCGGTTCGTAGAACTGCCTGAGCTCGTCGAGGATCGGCGACAGCCACGGATCGGGCTCGGTCACGGGGGGATGATACAACGGCTCAAGGCTCAGGGCTTAAGGCTTTGGGCCTCACCGGGGCTGATGGCTTGGTGAGGCTCAGGCCGAAAGCGAGGCCTTGAGCCCGGTCAGGCCCAAAGCCGTAAGCCCTAAGCCCAAAGCCTTCCCTATTGTGCGATCTCCCGGTACAGGAACGCCGACGCGAGGATGCCGCCGTAGAAATTGTCGAGGTTGAGGAACTCGTTCGGCGCGTGCGAATTCTCGTCGGGCAGACCGATACCGAACAGCACGCTCGGCGCGTTCAGCTCCTGCTGGAACGTCGACACGATCGGAATCGACCCGCCCTCCCGCGTGTAGACCGCGCGCTTGCCGAACCCGAGCTCGATGGCGCGGCTCGCCGCCTGGACGAAACGATTGTCGAGGTCCGTCATCCACGGCTTGCCGCCGTGCATCCGAGTGACCTTCAGATCGACGGTCTTCGGCGTCACCTTCCGCACGTACTCCTCGAAGAGCAACGCGATCTTGTCCGGATCCTGGTTCGGCACCAGCCGCATGCTGACCTTGGCCATCGCGGTTGCGGGAATCACCGTCTTCGACCCCTCGCCCGTGAACCCGGAGAGCAGGCCGTTGACGTCGAAGGTCGGACGCGCCCAGGTGCGTTCCAGCGTGCTGTAGCCCGTCTCGCCGAACAGCCGCGGCGCGGCCAGTTCCTTCTTGTACTGCTTGTCGTCGAACGGCAGCCGCTTGAATTCCTGGCGCTCCTGCTCGGTGAGCTGCCGGACGTCGTCGTAGAAGCCGGGGATCTTGATGCGCCCGCTCCTGTCCTTCATCTGCGCCAGCACCAGCGCGAGCACGTTGGCGGGGTTCGCCACCGCGCCACCGAACGACCCCGAGTGCAGATCGGTCTTCGTGCCGCGCAGATCGATTTGCGCGTAGACGAGGCCCCGCAGGCCGTAGCAGATGGACGGCACGCCGCGGGCGAACATCGGCGTGTCGGAGATCACGACGACGTCGCAAGCCAGGCGTTCTTTTTCCGCGCGAATGAAGTCGTCTAGGTGCTCGCTGCCGACCTCCTCCTCGCCTTCGATCATCACCTTCACGTTCACCGGCAGCCGGCCGTTCTGCTTCATGTGCGCTTCGAGCGCCTTGACGTGCATGAAGACCTGGCCCTTGTCGTCGGCGGCGCCGCGCGCATACAGGTCGTTGTCGCGGACGGTCGCTTCGAAGGGCGGCGTGGTCCACTGGTCGATGGGATCGACCGGCTGCACGTCGTAGTGGCCGTAGATCAGCATCGTCGTGGCGCCCGGCGCGCCCAGCCATTCACCGTAGACGATCGGATGGCCGGGTGTTTCCGCCAGGTGCACGTTCTGCAGGCCGATGTCGCGCAGCTGTTTCGCGGTCCATTCGGCGGCCCGCCGCATGTCCTCGCGATGCTCCGCCAGCGAGCTGACGCTGGGAATGGCCAGGTAATCCTTGAGCTCCGCCAGGAACCGGTCACGGTTCGTGTTGATGAAATCGATCACGTTGTTCATCGTGCGCTCCGGTCAAGAGATTTGCCCAGTATAACGGAGTGGCGGGGGCCGGGTGGCAAGGAAGGTGGCCGGAAGTCTGAAGTCCGGCGTCCGAGGTCCGACGTCCGGGGTCCGAGGTCCGACGTCCAGGGTCCGAGGTCCCAAGTCCGGAGTGCGCCCGTCCGTGGAGGCAGGCTGATTACCGACTACCGGTTACGGACTGCAATCTGCGGCCGTCGTACTCTTTCCCGCCGGTCGCGTAGATGCGATCGACGACGTGCTGCCAGGAGCGTTCGATCGCCTGGCGCCGCCTCAGCATCGTCTGTCCACCGGGGGTCCGTGCGAGCGCGACCTTCTTCGGCAGCACGGCAAGTCGCTTGATTGCGAACCAACGTCGTCATGAACACACCCGTGGCCTGCCCGACCGGCCGGTCGGTCGATCCGCATTCGAGTATGAATGATTGGGCCGGCTGATCCGTTTGCACGGCCTGTACCAAAATGGCGGCTCATCTTTTCGCCTGAAAAAGAGACAAGCCGGGCTCCATCTGCCCCGATTTGTGTCTGGCAACCCTACGTGGGCGCCGCTGATCCGTACAGGCGCCATTCGGCGTCGGCTCGACTCGGCCGCGAAGCGGCCCTAAGACGGATTGAAGGGCGGTCCGCAAACCTGGCTCATTTGCACCGAGTTCGGCCCTTCAAGACGTCTAGAAGCTGTAACGCAAGGCGAGGTTGGCGTTGGAGTTGCGGTGGAACTGGCCGAGGAAATCGTCGTCGGCGCCGCGGATGACATTCCCTTCGATGGTCGCGCGCAGGTGGCCACCCCACGCGCGCGAGTACTGAGCCTGCAGCCAGGTGCCGTCACCGTTCCGGCGGATCGCCCCCTGCAAGGCCAGGCTGTCATTGACGCCGAGCGAAAGCGAGGCGCGACCGAGGAACGCCCGCGCGAGCCCTCGATCGGCCTCGAAGGGAACTACGTTGAGCGGCGGCCCGTTGGACGCGACGCCGGTGCGCGTGACGAAGTCGCCGGCATACCCGCCCACGAACACCCAGTCGCGAACCTGCCGTTCGAACTGCACCACGTAAATGCCGTACTGGTTCGCTGCCGCCGTGCTTGACGTGAAGTAACCGATCTCCCCTTTCAACGTCAGCCACCTGTTCGGCAACGCGACGTCCCCGCCGTACATGCGCATCTGAGGATACACACGGATCAGTTGGGGCGGAAGGATGATGGCTGAACCGGCGGCGTTGTCTGGACGAAGCACTACTTCAATCAGCGGCAGGCTGTTGAACCCGTTGTAGATGGACAGTGAGAACTCGTAGCCGGCGCCCGACCGGTTCCACCGGAGCCCGGTCTGCGAGCCGCCCGGAAACCGGGAACCCGCGTCCACGGTCTGCACGCGCCGTGCGATCGGAGGGAGGGCGGTCCAGCGCTGCGCCAAGAGCGGGATGCGGCTGGGGGTGAAGCGAGGTATCCAGACAGCGTCCAGTGTATTGCCGCGCGCTTCATATGTGACGCGCCCGCCGGTGACGCCCAGAAAGTCGTAGTCCACGACCGACAGCAAATCCCTCGGCGCGAACCGGTCGGTTGGGCTCAGCACGTCCGTCTTGCCCCACCGGATGAACTGCTTGCCGACTTCGATGTTCAGGCCGCCGCCCGACAGGAGAGCGGAAAGCCGGCGCACACTGAAAGGAGGACGCTGAATGCCGCGGTCCTGCCAGTCGATGAACCAGCGCCGTTCCACCTGGCCGTGCGTGTCGATGCGTGCGTCGAACGAGCCGTTCACCCGCAGCCAGGATTCGGGCTTCCAGGAAGGCTCGTAGCGCAGGAGTGCTTCGCCGACGATTCGCGTGGCATCGTTCGGCGTTGTCTGGGGATAAAGGAAGAGTCGGGCGTCGGCAAACCCGCGCGACGTGAACGTTTGAGCGGCCGCCGGCGACGCGGCCAGGCAGGCGCAAGCGATCACGATGAGACTACTTTGTCTCATTCCCGTCGCAGCGCCTGCAGCGTGAAGTCCTCGTCCTTCATCGGCAGGTTGTATTCCAGCCTGTCCAGCCGGAGGATCGTGCGGCTGTTCCTGCGCACATCGGTCATCTCGAGGCGCAGCGCCGTCCAGATTCCCTGCACGTTCTTCAGATCCCGGTACTGCAACCGCCGTGCGAGCTGCCCCTTGCTGTCGTTCTCGATCTGCGCGAACGCGTAGTTGTCCTTGCGAATCCAGACGCGCGACAGCGTGTACTGCGACGACTTGCTCTCCCTTGGCCGGGCCTCGATCTTCCAGCAGGCGGCGCCGTCCACGGTATCGTCGCCCAGCATGCGGTACTCGTACTGATCCACGTCGCGTTCCTCGAGATCCTCGAAGCTGAAATCGGTACCGAAGAAGCGCTGCGATCGATCCTGCAGCGCGATCCGCCGATCGCGGGCGATTGCGGGGGTCCACATCCACTGGTCGGATGCGCGGTCCGGGTGGTTGATCACGAGCAGCGCAACGCCCTTGACTTCCGCCGGCGCCGTGAACCGGAGCACCGACTTGCTGTTGCCGTGCGAGCCGATCCGGGCGAACACCCAGGCCTTGTCGGCGATCTTCCGGGTGGCGTTGAAGACCTGAAGCACGCCCTCGTAGCGCTCGGATTTCACCTGCGTTCGCTTCTGCGCTTCGGCCACGATCTGCCGCGCGTCCTGGCCGACAACGGGCACGGCGCCGGCAGCGACGGCGAACAACACCAGTGCAACCCACCCGCAGCACCGCCTTCCGCCTGCCGCCTTCCGCCTCATACGCCTCCCGCCTTCCACCTTCCGCCTCCCCCTGATCCCTGATCCCCGATCCCTGCGCCGTGCTCACTCATATTCCAACGCCTCGACCAGCGACCCGCGCACCGCCGATTCCGCCGGCCACAGCGCCGCGACGAACGCGGCGCCGAGAATCACCGGCACCAGCAGCAGCGAGATGGCCCACGGAAAGCGGTACGGCATCATCATGCCCGAAATGTCGAGGCGGGCCATCTCGAGCGAGTAATGCAGGTCGATGGCGCCGAGCGCGAACCCGAGGATCAGGCCGACGAGGGCGATGCTGAGCGCCTCCATCCAGACGGTGTGACGCAGCTGGTTGCGCAGCGCGCCGACGGCCTGCAGCACGCCGAGTTCCCTCCGCCTGTCGATGATCGACACCGTCAGCGTGTTCACGATGCCCAGGATGGCCACCAGGACCGCGACGGCGATCTGCGAATAGGTGAGCGCCATCCACTGATCGGTCAGATTGAAAATGTACCCGCGCACGTCGGCGTTGGTCAGCACGAAGGCGCGCACCCCGGCCAGGCGTTCGAGAATCGCGCGTTTCACCCCGGCTTCCGACGCGCCTCGCTTCAG